>Ga0075428_100011049_pt1 | contig 10044 bp, 10 predicted proteins | sample RhiMetdeltSRZDD2_FD_75291 | JGI IMG/M metagenome (GOLD analysis project Ga0075428, IMG submission 75291) | Populus rhizosphere microbial communities from Tennessee, USA - Rhizosphere MetaG P. deltoides SRZDD2 | ecosystem: Host-associated > Plants > Roots > Rhizosphere > Soil | place: USA...
ACCGAGTTCACCTTCGCCGGCATCGAGCTTGCCGGCGAGTTCAGCGCGCGTTTTGCCCGGATGGCGAGCGGCGTGCTCGCCGGCATGGCTGACGCGCTCGAGAAGTCCGCCGCCGAGAGAAAGAAGAAGACCTAGTCGCGCCCGATGCTGCGGCAAACCCTCGGCATCATGCGCGAGCTGCCGCGGCTGCACGAGATCGCGTCGGTCTTCATCCGGCACGGCCTCGGCGATTTCGTCCATCGCATCGGCATCGCGAGCCTGCTCGAGCGCGCGGGCGCGATGCTCACGCGCAACTCCGTGGCCGACTCGGTCACGCTGCATCCGGCCGAACGCATGCGCATGGCGCTCGAGGAGCTCGGGCCGACCTTCGTGAAGCTGGGCCAGGTGATGGCGACGCGCGTCGATCTTTTCCCGCCGCGCTGGATCGCCGAGTTCGAGCGGCTGCACGCCCAGGTGCCGGCGGTGCCGTTCGAGGCGCTTCTCCCGGAGCTCGAGCGCGCGCTCGGGCGCTCGCCCTACGAGGTGTTCCGCGACATCGACCCGGTTGCGCACGGCGCGGCTTCGATCGCGCAGGTACATCGCGCGAAGCTCGCCGACGGCACGCCGGTGGTGCTCAAGGTGCGCCGCCCGGGCGTGCGCGAGACGATCGACGCCGACCTGCGGCTCCTGCGCCGCGTCGCCGAGCTCATCGAATCGGAGATTCCGGAGGCGCGGCGCTACCACCCCTCCGAGATCGCCGAGCAGTTCGCGCGCTCGCTCGAGCGCGAAGCCGACTTCGTCACCGAGACGCGCAACATCGAGCGCTTCGCGAAGAACTTCGAAGGCGATCCGGTCATCGTCATTCCGCGCATCTACCCCGAGTGGACGAGTGACGTGCTGCTCGTTCAGGAGCATGTGGACGGCATCCCGGCCACCGATCTCGCCGCGGTCGAGCGCGCGGGCCTCGATCGGAAGCTCCTCGCCGCGCGCGGCGTCGACGCGTTCCTCAAGATGATTTTGATCGACGGGTTCTTCCACGCCGACCCGCACCCGGGCAACGTGTTCTATCTGTCCGGCAACCGCATGGTGCTCATCGACTTCGGCATGGTGGGCCGACTCTCGCCGCAGCGGCGCGCTCAGGTGATCGACCTCCTCGGCGGGCTCGCGCGCATGGCCGAGGAGCCGATGATCGAAGTGCTGCTGGAGTGGGCCGGTGACGCGTACGTCGACGAGGCGAAGCTCGCCACCGACATCAACGACATGGTGTTCGACTACGAGGGCATGCCGCTCAAGGACATCCGCGTTGGCAACGTGATCCGCCAGTTCGCGGCCATCGTGCGTGCGCATTCGATCGTGCTGCCGTCCGACCTTTCGCTCATGTTCAAGACCCTCATCACGCTCGAGGGCCTCGGGCGGCAGTACGACCCGGACTTCCACATCATCAACCACCTCGCGCCGCTCGTGCGCAGCGCGCTCGCCGAGCGCTACCAGCCCACCGAGCTCGTGCAGCGCGGCCGGCGTGCGCTGAGCGAATTCGCCAATGTAGTGGGCGGCGTGCCGCGTGACCTCGCGCGCTTCCTGCGCGAAGCGCGCCGCGGCAAGACGCGCATCGACCTCGATCTCAAGCGGCTCGACAGCTTCGGCCGCCAGCTCGACCGCACACTCGACCGCGTCGCGGTCGGCATCCTCACCGCTTCGCTCGTCATCGGCTCGGCGATCGTGCTCACGGTGCGCGACGGACCTGTTTTCTTGGGGATCCCTGTCTTACCCGCTCTTGGTTTGCTTGGGTATGTCCTAGCCTTTCTCAACAGTCTTTGGATTGTTTACGGTATCTGGCGCTCCGGCCGAGAGTGATTTGACCCCCTGATAAGGGGGTCGCGAGCCGAAGGCGACCGGGGGGTTGGTTTCGCTGTACGCGCTTTTGGGCTGTGGTGCGTTATGCGGAGATGCCCGGCTGGATTCCCTACCGAACGACTCTCAAGCGCCGTGCGCAAGCACTGCGTCGAGATCCAACGCCCGCAGAGAAGAAACTTTGGTTCGAATTCCTGCGCGATCTGCCGCAGAAGTTCACCCGGCAGAAGCCGCTTGGCTGCTATGTCGCGGACTTCTACTGCTCGAGTGAACGCCTTGTCATCGAATTGGACGGCGATAGCCACTTCAATGATGCGGCAGAGCGTTATGACCAGAGGCGGACGGCGGCACTTCAGTACACCGGCTTGAGGGTGATTCGGTTCACCAACCTCGAGGTCCTTGAGGGCTTCGAGGGTGTATGTGCGGCGATCAGTGCTGCACTCGTCCGAAAACCCTAAACCAACCCCCCGCTCGCCTTCGGCTCGCGACCCCCTTGTCAGGGGGTCAAACCTTGGCGTCCTTCGGGATGAACTTCAGCGCGGCGCCGTTGTTGCACCAGCGCTGGTTGGTGGGCGGCGGGCCGTCGTCGAAGAGGTGGCCGTGGTGGCCGCCGCAGCGCTTGCAGTGGTATTCGGTGCGCGGGTAGATGAGGAAGAAGTCTTTCTTCGTCTCGAATACGTCCGGAATGGTGGTGAAGAAGGACGGCCAGCCGGTGCCGGACTCGTATTTCATTTCGGAAGTGAAGAGCGGCAGGTCGCAGCCCGCGCAGGCAAAGATGCCCGGGCGCTTCTCGGCGTTGAGCGGGCTGGTGCCGGCGCGCTCGGTCGACTCTTCGCGCAGCACTTTGTAGGCGAGGTCGTTCGGCAGACGTTTCTTCCACTCGTCCTTTGAAAGCTTAAGCGGCTCTGCAGGCGAGGGCACGTTAAGCCCGGCCGGCAGCAAGGTCTTCCAGTTGGTCTGCAGGGCTTGAATATCTTTCATGGTTTTCGGCTGCGCATAGCCGTGGAAAGGAGAAATGAGCGGCACCGCGCCGACAGCGAGTAGGAATTTCCGTCGATCCATAGGGTCCTCACAGGTTCTGCCTTCGTCGCGCTAACGCCCAAAACCTTACACGAATTCCGCTACGATGCGGCGGAGGAGGAGGTTCCCATGAGACGGCTTATTTTGGCTGTGGTTCTGGCCATGTTGTCCTTCGCAACGGCGGCGCAACAGTATCCTTCGAGGCCGATTCACCTGGTGGCGACCTTCGCGGCCGGCGGCGCGATGGATCTCACCGCGCGCTCGATGGCGGCGGTGATGTCCGAGAGCTTCGGCCAGGTGATCGTCGAGAACCGCACCGGCGGCGGCGGGCTGGTCGGCACCGACTACGTGGCGCGCGCCGCCCCGGACGGGTACACGCTCGTCATGTACGCCGACGTCAACGTCATCGCGCCCTTCGTCTACAAGAAGCTGAACCACGATCCCATCAAGGACTTCGCGCCGATTACGAACGCGATCATCGGCACGCACCTCATCGTGGCCCATCCTTCGGTGAAGGCGAGCACGCTCAAGGAGCTGATCGAGCTCGCGAAGCGCGAGCCCGGCCGCCTCACCTTCGGCTCGCCCGGCACCGCCACGCCGCAGCACCTCGCCGGTGAGCTCTTCAAGCAGCAGGCCGGCGGGCTCGACATCCAGCATGTTCCCTACCGCGGCGGCGGCCAGCTGATCGGCGACCTCGTCGGCGGGCAGATCCCGCTCGGCCTTATCGGCCTCCCGCCGACGCTGCCGCACATCAAGGCGGGCAAGCTCAAGGTCTTCGCGGTGACCGCGCGCAAGCGCTCGCCGTCGCTGCCCGATGTGCCGACCGTGGAAGAGGCCGGCCTCCCGGGCTACGAGACGGTGCAGTGGCTCGGGCCGGCGGCGCCCGCCGGCACCCCCCGCCCGATCATCGAGCGCCTGCACGCCGAGTTCAGCAAGGCGCTGCGCCACCCGACGGTAGTCGAGCGCCTGACCAAGGCCGGGCTCGAGGTGGCGCCGAGTGAATCGCCGGACGCCTACGCTCGCTTCATACGGGCGGAATACGACCGCTGGCCCGCCATCGTGAAAGCCGCGGGGGTAACGCCGGAGTGAAGCTGAACGTCGTTTTCATTACCTCGGACCAGCAGCGCGGCGACTGCTACGGTTTCGAAGGCCGCAAGGTGAAGACGCCGCACCTCGATCGCATGGCGCGCGAAGGCACGCGCTTCTCGGCCTGCATCACGCCGAACCTCGTCTGCCAGCCCTCGCGCGCGTCGATCCTCACCGGCCTGCTGCCGTACACGCACGGCGTCTCGGACAACGGCATCGATCTCGATCCGAAGGTAGGCGAAGCCGGTTTCGCCGGCGCGTTCGCGCGCGCGGGCTACCGCACCGGCTACATCGGCAAGGCACACTTCGCGACCTCGCATACTTTCAAGCCCACCGGCACGCCGGAGTGCCGCAACAGCGATCAGGACCCGAACTGGACCGGGCCCTACATGGGGTTCGAACATGTAGAGCTCGTCGTCGAAGGCCACAACCACTGGCCGCCGATGAAGCCACCACGCGGCCAGCACTATGAGCGCTGGTTCCACAAGGGCGGGCGCGGCGAGGAGTTGCAGCGCCTCTACGAGATGCAGCTGCCGCCGAAGTCGACCGCCATGCAGACGTTCCATTCCGCGTTGCCGGTCGCTTTCCACAACTCGACATGGATTGGCGACCGCACCATCTCCTTCATCAAGGAAAACCGCGACGCCCCGTTCTGCCTCTGGGCTTCATTCCCGGATCCGCATCATCCGTTCGATGCGCCCGAGCCGTGGAGCCGCCTGCACCACCCCGACGAAGTGGATCTTCCGCCCGAGCGCAAGCTCGACCTTGAGCGCAGGCCCTGGTGGCATCGCCAAAGCCTCGAGGGCAAGCCGCAAATCGTCGAGCACCTGCGCAAGATCCGCGAGGAGTACTCGCGCATCCCGGTGCACACCGACCAGCAGCTGCGCGAGCTCATCGCGAACTATTACGGAATGATCTCGCTCATCGACCACAACGTCGGCCGCATCGTGCTCGAGCTCGAGCAGCTCGGACTCCTCGAGAACACGCTGATCGTGTACTCCACCGATCACGGCGACTGGCTCGGGGACCACGGCCTGATTCTCAAGGGGCCGATGGCGTACGAGGGGCTGCTGCGCGTCGGACTTCTGTTCCAGGGGCCGGGCGTGCCAAAAGGAAAGATCGTCGAGGATCCCGTCTCGACGCTGGATTTGCCCGCGACCTTCACGGACTACGCCGGCGTGCCGTTTTCCACTCCGCACAGTCGAAGTCTGCGTTCGATGATGACCGGTGAGGCCACGCGCGAGTTCGCGTACAGCGAGTGGGACCTGCGCGCCTCGCGCTCCGGCGTCGACCTTGATCTGCGCACAGTGCGCACGCGGCGTCACAAGCTCACGATGGATCTGCGCTCCGGCGCGGGCGAGCTCTACGACCTCTATGACGATCCGCACGAAATGCAGAATTTGTTTGCCACTTCCAACGCAAAAGCGGAGCTCGTCGACATGGTGCGCAGCCGGCCTGACGACGCGGTGCCGCGCCTTGCCCAGGTCGGCATGGCATGAAGATCACGAACGTGCGGGCGCACGTGCTGCGCTCGCAGTTGCCGCAGCCTTTCGCGTTCTCCCAGGGCTGGGTCTCCAGTCGCGGCGCCACGCTGGTCGAAGTGGAAACCGACGAAGGCATCACCGGCTGGGGCGAGGCGCTTTGCCAGGGCCTGCAGCCGCCCGAAATCGCGCGCAGCGCGATCGAGCATGCGTTGAAGCATCTGGTGATTGGCCAGGACCCGCTGCAACCCGAAGTCCTATGGCATCGCATGTATCACCACACGCGCGACTACGGCCAGAAAGGCGCCGTGATCGGCGCGATCAGCGGCATCGACATCGCGCTCTGGGACATCACTGGCAAAGCGCGGCGCGAGCCGATCGCCAAGCTCCTCGGCGGCATGTTTCGCACGCGGGTCCAGGCGTACGCCACGGGGTTTTATAGGGTGAAAGGCGAGGGAGAGGCGCGCCGCCTAGCGCAGGAAGCCGAAGGCCATATGGCCAAAGGCTTCCGAGCATTGAAAATAAAACTGGGATTCGGCGTCGGCGACGATGTAGCGGTGATGAAGGAAATATGGGGCGTGGCGAAGAACCAGGAAGTGATGATCGATACCAACCACGCCTACGGCGTCGCCGAGGCGATCCGCCTCGGCCGCGCGCTCGAGGACATGGGCTGGCGGCTGCGCTGGTACGAGGAGCCGGTGGTGCAGGAGGATCTCGATGGCTACGCGGAGGTGCGCCGCGCGCTCGCCACGCCGATCGCGGGCGGAGAGAACGAGTACACGCTCTTCGGTTTCAAAGACGTGTTCTCGAGAAGAGCATTGGACATCGCGCAGCCGGACATTTGCATCGCCGGCGGCTTCACCGGCTGCCGGCACATCGTCGCGCTCGCGCACGCCCACGGCGTGCAGGTCAATCCGCATGTGTGGGCTTCCGCGGTCGGGCAGGCGGCGTCGCTGCAGCTCATCGCTGCGATCCCGATCGCGAACCACGCGCTCTTCGCGAACGACATCCTGCTCGAGTTCGACACCTCGTCGCACCCGTTCCGCGAGCACCTGACCGATGCGCCGCTGCGCCAGCGCGAGGGCTGGGTGGACATTCCGCAAAAGCCTGGACTGGGAATCGAAGTGGACCGCAAGACCATCGAGAAATACACCGCGTGAAACGCACGAACGTAGTCGTCATCATGTCCGACGAGCACGACCCGCGCTGGATGCGCTGCTCCGGGAACGCGCTCATGCACACCCCGAACCTGGACCGCCTCGCGGCGCGCGGCCTGCGCTTCACCGACGCGTACACCACGTGCCCGATCTGCGTGCCGGCGCGCGCGGCGTTCGCGATCGGCAAGTACATCCACGAGATCGGCTTCTGGGACAACGCCGACCCGTACGATGGCAGCGTGAAGAGCTGGCATCACCGCCTGCGCGAGAATGGCCATCGCGTGGTCTCGGTCGGCAAGCTCCATTTCCGCTCGACCGACGACGACAATGGCTTCTCCGAGTCGATCGTTCCGATGAACGTGTTCGAGCGCAAGGGCGACCTCTACGGCCTATTGCGCGGCGACGACATGCCGGCGCGCGCCGACGGCAAGAAGCTCGCCGGGCTCGCAGGACCCGGCGAATCCGAATACACCTGGTACGACCGCGAGATCGCCTCGCGCGCGCAGATCTGGCTGCGCGAGGAGGCAAACAAGTATCGCGACAAGCCTTGGGTGCTCTTCGTCTCATTCGTCGCGCCGCACTTCCCGCTCACCGCGCCGCCGCACTGCTATTACCGCTATCCCTTTGATCGCATCCCGATGCCAAAGCTCTATCGGGAAAAGAATCTTCACCCCTGCGTGCGCGACCAGTCGGACAACACCGGCTACGACAAGTACTTCCAGGATGAGGCGGCGGTGAAGCGGGCGCGCGCTGGCTACTTGGGCCTTATCTCTTCCCTGGATGAGAACATCGGCCATGTTCTGGACACATTGCAGGACTGCGGCTTCGACGGAAACACCCGGGTCATCTACACCTCCGACCATGGCGACAACCTCGGCGCGCGCGGCCTGTGGGGCAAGCAGGTGCTGTACGAGGAGGCGGCCAAGGTGCCGATGATCGTCGCCGGCCCCGACATCCCCGCAGGCGTGCGCCGCGAGCCCGTAAGCCATGTCGACGTGTATCCGACCATCATGCAATGCGTGGGCGAGGACGCCCCGGAAGCTTCAGGCGTGTCGCTGCTCGACAAGATTCCGGAAAGGAACGTGCTCTCGGAGTACCACGCTTCTTCCTCGCGCGCGGGGGAGTACATGATCCGCCACGGGAAATGGAAGTATGTGTACTTCGTGCGCTATCCGGATCGACCCGAGCTTTTCGACCTCGAAGCCGATCCGGAGGAGCTGCGCGATCTGGCAGCGGATAAGAAGTTTTCGGACGTCCGCAACGCGTGCCACGAGCGCCTGCTCGCGATCTTGAACCCTGAAGAAGTCGACCGGCGCGCGAAGCGGCGACAAGCCGAGCTTGTCGCCGCTCACGGCGGCCGGGAGGCGGTGATCCGGCGGGGGAGCTTCGCCTACTCGCCGCCTCCCGGCTTCAAGGCCGAGTTCGACAGCTAGATCAGTAATGCGTGACGGCGTGGTGCACGATCGCCGCGCCGATCACCGCGCCGACGAGGAGCGGGACCACCGGCTCGTGGCGATGCACGACCACGACCGGCTGCGGTGCCGGGCGATAGTAGTGGTGCACGACCGGCGGCGGGGCGGGACGATAGTGGTGGTAGTGATGGACCACCGGCCGATGCTTCTTGTAATAGTGGTGATCATGTCCCCGGTGGCCGCGGTCGGCGAAGGCCGGGGCCGAGAGGGTTGCGGCGGCGAGCAGGACGGCGATCTTCTTGAACATCTGCGGCTCCTTTCGGTGTTGAACGCGTACTGCATTTCACGCGCCTGGGACGCCGAAGTGAACCGATAAAGTGCAACATCTGTAACATGGTGTAAGGACGCGCCGTATGGAGGCTCCCACGTGACGAAATTCCCGCTCGCCTTTGCGCTGATGGTCGCTGCCGCGACCGCCCTTGCCCAGGGCTATCCCACGAAGCCGGTGACCATGATCGTGCCGTTCCCGCCCGGTGGCGTGGCCGACATCGTCGGCCGCCCGCTCGCCGCGGAAATGGAGAAGGTGTGGAAGCAGCCGGTGGTGGTGACCAACCGCACTGGCGCCGGCGGCGCGGTCGGCATGGCGGCCGCGGCGAAGGCCGCGCCGGACGGCTACACCATCCTGATGGCGCTTTCCTCCGTCTCGATCTTTCCGGTCTCGGATCGCATCCAGGGCCGCGCGCCCGCGTACGAGATGAAGGATCTGGCGCCGATTGCGCTCATCACCGCGGACCCGACCGTGCTCATCGTCGGCGCGGACAGCCCGTGGAAAACGCTGCAGGAGTTCGTGGCGAGCGCGAAGGCGTATCCGGGGCAGATCAACTATTCGTCCTCGGGCGTGTACGGCACGCTCCACGTGGCGATGGAAATGTTCGCCAACGCCGCTGGCGTGAAGCTCTTCCACGTTCCCTACCAGGGCGGCGGGCCTGCGCTGACGGCGCTGCTCGGCGGGCAGGTGCACGCGCTCGCCTCGGGTCCTGCGCCGGCAGCGGCGCAGATGAAGGCCGGCAAGGTGCGCGCGCTCGCGAGCTGGAGCAGCGAGCGGCTGCCGCTCCTGCCGGAGATCCCGACCTTCAAGGAGCTCGGCTACGACGCGGAGTTCTACATCTGGTCGGGCGTGTTCGCGCCCGCGGCGACGCCCACACCGGTGCTCGATCGCCTTCGCGCGGTGGTGCGCGAGGCTGCGAACTCGCCGGACTTCAAGTCCACGATGGAGAAGGTGCAGACGCCGGTGGCTTACCTCGACGCGCCGGCATTCCGCACGTACTGGGAGCGTGACGCCGCGCGCCTTAAGGTCGCGCTCGAGAAGATCGGCAAGGTGGCGGAAAAGTAATCGCATGCATCGAAGCCGCCTCAGTACCGTAGTGATCGATTGCCAGACTGCGGATCTGGACCGCGCGGCCCAGTTCTGGGCAAAGGCGCTCAATCGGCCGGCAAGCAAGCCGCAGGATCCCGCCGATCAGAATTACCGGGAGCTCGAGACACCACCCGGCGAGATCATCGTGGCGGTGCAGGAAGTCCAGCATCCGAGCCGAGTGCACATCGACATCGAGACCGACAACCTCGACGCCGAAGTGGCCCGGCTCGAGAGGCTCGGCGCAAGGCGCATCGCCTTTGTGAGGCGCTGGTGGGTGATGGAGGCACCGACGGGTCAGCGCTTCTGCGTGGTTCGGCCGCAGCGCGCCGACTTCGCGACGGGCGCGAACGAGTGGTCTTAGGCGCGCGCGCGCCGCTTCTTCTTCAGGCGCGCGAGCTTTTCTAGCAGAGCGAGCGGGCGGCGGAACTGCGCGAGCAGGCTTGCGCGCCGCTCGAACGGATCGCGGCGCGTCACCGTGCGCAAATGACGGCGCTCGACGAGCTTGAAATGCTTGATGCGGTCGAGCTCTTCGGCGACGAACCAGGCGCTTTTCTCTCCCGTCACCCAGATCTTCGGATCGACCCGCCGCAGGTCGAACGGCACCGAGTACTCGCGCAGCGTCTTGTGGTCGCGGCGGTTGG
>Ga0075428_100011055_pt1 | contig 10039 bp, 8 predicted proteins | sample RhiMetdeltSRZDD2_FD_75291 | JGI IMG/M metagenome (GOLD analysis project Ga0075428, IMG submission 75291) | Populus rhizosphere microbial communities from Tennessee, USA - Rhizosphere MetaG P. deltoides SRZDD2 | ecosystem: Host-associated > Plants > Roots > Rhizosphere > Soil | place: USA...
CCCCGGGCCGTGCCGCGGCGCGCGTCCCGCCCGGCCGCGTCCTGCGAGCGGAGTGAGCTGACATGACGGCCGTCTGGTACCGGTTCCGGGCCGAGCTCCGCTCGCGTCGGCGAGCGTGGCTGGGACTCGGCCTGCTGGTCGGCCTGGCGGCGGGCGCGGTGATCGCGCTGGCGGCCGGGGCACGGCGGACCGATAGCGCGTACGGGCGGTTCCTCGAAGCTCAAGGCGCCTACGACGTGATGGTGTTCGACTGGGGCCAGCCGGGCGCTCCGGGGATTGGCGGCTTCGACAAGATCAAGGCGCTGCCCACCGTGGAGGACTCGGCGGAGGGCGACTTCGGTGTGCTCCCGGTCGGGGACTCCCACTTCGTGGCACTGGCCGGTGCGGATGGCCGGATCGGCAGCGAGATCAACCTGTTCAAGCTGCTCGACGGCCGGCCCGCGAACCCCGAGCGCGTGGACGAGGCGGTCGTCACCGTCACCGCCGCCGAGGAGCGCAACCTCCATGTCGGCAGCACCATCCCCTTCCTTACGGTCGCTGACGTCGAGGCGATGACCGACCCCCGCGAGGCGGCCGCGGGCCGGCGGTTCCTCGCTGACGCTCCGGACGGCCGGCTGCGCATCGTCGGAGTCGAGGCCTCCCCGGGTGAGCTCCCACCCCAGTTGGAGCACGAGGACGCGATCGCACTGCACCTCACACCGGCGTTCTACCGCCTCCATCTACTGAGATTTCCAGACCCGCCGATCACGCCGAAGGTGCTGCTGGTGGAACTCCGCGACGGGACGGACGGGGTCAGCGCCTTCAACGCCGACCTCAACCGGCTGAGCGACGGCCCCTCCTTCGATGCCGTCGTGCAGGCCGATCAGGCCGCCGCCGTCGAGCGGTCGATCCACCTCCAAGCGGTGGCGCTCTGGCTGCTGGCGGGGCTGGTCGCCGCGTCGGCGGCGCTCATCGCCGGTCAACTCCTGTCGCGTATAACGCTGATCGAGGCGACGGACCATGTGACGCTCGCGGCCCTGGGGATGAGCGCCCGAGGCCGCACGTTGCTGGGCGTGGTGCGGGCCGGCGCTGTCGGCGTCGTCGCCGCCGTGGTGGCGACGGTTGTCGCGGTCGTCGTTTCACCGGCGTTGCCGACGGGCCTGGCGCGCATCGCGGAGCCCGAGCCCGGTCTCGAGGTCGACGTCCTGATCGTTGGGGTCGGCGTGGTCGCGACACTGGTGGTCGTGACGGCCCTCGGTGCGTGGGCGGCCTGGCGGACCTCGGCCGCCACGCCGGCGCTGGCGAGCGGGGACCAGGGTCTGCGACGACGGCCTTCCGGTGTGGCCCGTTTCCTGACGGCGGCGGGCGGGTGGCCGTTGCCCGCCACCGTGGGGGTGCGCATGGCGTTGGAGCCAGGCCGGGGTCGGACCGCGGTGCCAGTGCGCACGACCCTCGCGGGCGTCACGCTCGGCGTTGGCGCACTGGTCGCGGCGCTGACGTTCGGCGCCAGCCTTGCCCACCTGCTCGACAGCCCCGGGCTCTACGGCCAGACGTGGGACCTCCAGCTCGAGGACACCAGCGACGCGACATTTGCCGAACGCGGGCTGTCGTTGCTGAGGGACGATCCGCGCGTCGACGCCATGGGCGTCGGGTCTGCCGGGTCGGCGCTGCTCGAGGTTGACGGCAGGCGGGCCGACGCCATCGCCCTCGACCCAGCGGAGGGCGACATCCTGCCGCCGATGCTGGCCGGCCGCCCGCCGCGGGGCGCCGACGAGGTGGCGCTGGGCTCCCGGACGGCCAGGGCACTGGGGGTGGCCATAGGCGACGTCGTCGAGGTCGGGCGCTCCGGCGAGCGGACGGTGCCCATGCGGGTCGTCGGTAGGGTCGCGTTCCCCTCCGTCGGCTCCACATCCCGGCTGGGCGAGGGTGTGCTCGCCACGGTCGCCGCCCGCGATGCGGTGACGCCTGAGGAAGCGTCCGTTCCTGGCGACCTGTTTGTCCGCCTCGCCCCGGGCGCCGACGCCGACACCGTGGTCGCCGACCTCAACGCCCGCGCTGGGACGAACGCGTTCGTCCAGTCGAAGGGCAGCCCGGCTGACATCGTGAACTTCGGCCGGGTCGAGTCGATGCCATTCGTCCTGAGCGGGATCCTGGCCGCGATCGCAGCGGCCACGCTGGCCCACCTGCTGCTGAGCGCCGTGCGCCGGCGGCGTCGCGACCTGGCCATCCTCAAGACGCTGGGGTTCGTGCGCGGCCAGGTGGCCGGGACCGTGGCGTGGCAGGCGACGACCGTCGTCGTGGTGAGCCTGGTGATCGCCGTACCCCTCGGTGTCGCGCTCGGGCGCTGGGTCTGGACGTTTCTGGCCGACGACCTGGGCGTGGTGGCGCAGCCTCGGGTCCCGCTGCTGGCGCTGGTCGCCGTGGCCGCCGGGGCGGTGCTGCTGGCCAACGTCATCGCCCTCGTACCAGGCCAGATCGCGGCCCGCACCCGATCGGCCACCGATCTGCGGTCGGAGTGACACTGTGACCACCGCCACCAACGTTCCCCTTGCCCCCGCCTCGACGGCGAGCGTTGGTGTGGCATCGTCCTGGCGGCGCCTCGCCGCCCTGGCGTTGACGGCCGCCGTCTTGGGGGGTGCGGGTTGGGCGGCCACCTTCCTGGCCGACACGCCGTCGGACGACGTTCCTCTGCAGGTCATCCGCATCGGGCTGGTGGTCGTGTGGGGGTTGGTCGGCGGCGCGTTGGCGCTCCGGCGCCCGCACGAGCCGCTCGGCCTCCTGGTGTTGGCGGGCTCGCTCGTCGGTGGTGCCGCCACGCTGGCGACCGCCGCTCTCCAGGCCGGCCACGGAGGCGACGCCGCGGAGCTGGTCCGGGCTCTGGCGGTAGCGCTCCTGCCGGCCGTGGGGTTGCACGTCGTCGCCGTGCTCCCGGACGGGCGGCTGGCGCGCCCGTCGCACCGCGCCGTCCTGGCCGGGTTCTACCTGTTGGCGCTGGCCGTCGGCGTGGGGTTGGCCTCGGCGCAACCCGACCTGCCGTTGTGGGCGGTGGCGGTCGAAGCGGTGCTCGCCGCCGCCATCGGGGTGAGCATGTCCAACGCCCGCTACGTCAAGACGCGGGGCGAGGCGCGGCAGCGGATGCAATGGTTCGGGCTCGCCGTGACGCTGGCAGCCGAGATCGTGCTTGTGGCGATGGCCCTGCGGATCTTTCTCGACTGGCCCCACCAGTTGGCCGAGATCGCCACCGCCGCCACCGTCCTGGTGCCGCTGTCGTTCGTCCCGTGCCTGCTCCACGGGGCTCTCGGCCATGTCGAGAGGCTGCTGGGCGAGGCGGTGGCGCTGACCGGCCTCACCGGGGTGGTCGTGTCGGTCTACCTGGTCATCGTGCTGGGCCTGGGCCGCTCGCCCAGCGAGGACGAGCGCACCATCCTGCTGCTGTCCATGGTGGCCGCCGCCGTCGCCGCCCTCCTCTACGCGCCGGCCCGCACCCGGCTGGCACGGATTTCCAACCAAGTCGTCTACGGCGAGCGGCGCGCGCCCGATGAGGCCCTGCGCACGTTCGGTGCCCGCCTCACCCGGGCGATCCCCTTCGACGAGCTGCTGCTGCAGCTCGCCGAGTCGCTGCGCAAGAGCATGGTGCTCCAGGCGGCCGAGGTCTGGACCGGCTCCGCGGGTCACCTCGAACGGGTGGTGTCGGTGCCGGAGCGTGAGCCCGCTCGCCTGGACCTCACAGACGAGGAGCAGCCCGTGGTGACGCACGCCCGTGTGTCGGGGTCGGCCTGGCTACAGGTGTGGTTGCCTCGGCTGCTGGACGACCGCGGCGGCGCCAACGTCCGCATGGCGCCGATCACCCACGGCGGCGAGCTGCTGGGGTTCCTGCTCGTTGAGCGGCCGGCCGACGCCGAACGGTTCTCGGATGCCGATGAGAGCGTGCTCTCCGAGCTCGCCCGCCAGGTGGGGCTCGCGCTGCACAACCTGCAGCTCGACTCAGCCTTGCAGGAGTCGCTGCGCCAGCTGCAGCGGCGGGCCGAAGAGCTGCAGGCGTCCCGCGCCCGGGTGGTGGCCGCGGCCGACGCCGAACGGCGCAAGATCGAGCGCAACCTGCACGACGGCGCCCAGCAGCACCTGGTGGCCCTGGCGGTGACGGTGCGGCTCGCACAGCAGCTTGCCGAGACCGATCCCCAGCAGGCCCAGGAGCTGCTGGAGCAGCTGGGCCACGACCTGCAGGACGCCGTGCAGGAGCTCCGGGACCTCGCGCACGGCATCTACCCACCGGTGCTCATGGACCGCGGCCTGGTTGCGGCCTTCGAATCGGCCGCCGCCCGGGCGCCGCTGCCAGTGGAGATCGTGACCGACGGCGAGGTCGGCCGGTTCCCCCAGGAGGTCGAGGCCGCCGTCTATTTCTGTTGCCTCGAGGCGTTGCAGAACGCCGCCAAGCACGCGGGACTGGGGGCGGCCGCCACCGTGACGATCGGCCGGGCTGTGGGCGCCGACGGCCTCGATGTACTGACGTTCGTGGTCGCCGACGACGGCGCCGGGTTCGATCCCGCGGGAACGGTCGGCCGGGGCCACGGGTTCGTCAACATGGGCGACCGCTTGGGCGCGATCGGAGGGACGGTCGAGGTGGATTCGGCCCCCGGCCGGGGGACCCGGGTGTCCGGGACGGTCCCGGTCGATGGGGAGAGCTGAGTGACCCCGCGTTACGCGGCGTTGCCGTGGCGGTCCCAGATGTCCCGCAGGACCGCCGGGCCGAAGTCCTCCTTGTGGACATAGCCGGCGGCCCCGCATGACGCCGCGTCAGCAGGCAGATCGTCGGCCTGGTAGGTCGACAGCAGCACCACCACGGTGTCGGGCAAGCTGGCGATGATGCGGCGGCTGGCCTCGATGCCGTTGATGCCCGGCATGTTGATGTCCATGAGGACCAGCGCCGGCGCCAGCTCGTCGACGAGCTCGAGGGCCTGCTCCCCGGTCTCGGCCTCCGCCACGGCCTCGAACTCCGGGGTGGCGGCGAGCACGGCCCGTGCCGCCCGCCGGAACGGCGCCTGATCGTCGACGATCAGGACGCCCACGGGTCTTCGCACGGCCGCATTCTCGCGCCCGCGAGGCGACGGTCCCACCGTGCCGGCACGACCCACGGAGGTGGTGGCTACCTCCCCGCCGGGCTCTCACCCAGGTAAAGCAGCACGGCCTTGACCCGACGGTGCACGTCGGTCTCCTCGGACAACCCCAGCTTCATGAACATCGAGTTGATGTGCTTCTCGACTGCCCGATCAGTGAGCACCAGAGAGGCGGCGATGCCGGCGTTGTTCTTGCCTTGCGCCATCTCGGCCAACACCTCCCGCTCGCGCGGGGTGAGACGGGCGACCGGCGACTCGGCCATGCGGGCGCGGCGGGCAACGAGGCCGTCGACCACCTGAGGGTCGATCACCGAGCCCCCCTCGTTGACCGCCACGATGGCGCGACGAAGCTGGTCGACGTCGGTCACGCGCTCCTTGAGCAGGTAGGCGCGTCCTTCCGATCCCCGTTGGAGGAACCCCAGGGCGTAGTCCGGCTCGGCATATTGGCTGAGCACCACCACGCCGATGTCGGGGTGGGCCTCGCGGATCGCCTCGGCCGCCCGGATGCCCTCGTCGGTGCCGGTCGGCGGCATGCGGATGTCGGTCAGGACCACGTCCGGGATGTGCTGTTCGACCGCGGCAAGGAGCGAGTCGTGGTCGTCGCACGTGGCCACGACCTCGAGGTCTGGCTCGCGCTCGAGCAGCCGTGCCACACCCTCGCGGACCAGGTAGTTGTCTTCGGCCAACACGACCCGGATCGGCACCGTCGGCAGGCTAGTTGCGCGCGTTCATGACGACTGGAGGCGCTCGTCGACGATCCGCAGCAGGTCTACGACCTCGTCTGCCTGCGCAGCGCTGTCGGGTGCGTCCTCACCGAGTGGGATGGCGTAGCTCAGGAAGACCGAGCGATCGCCGGCGCGGTATCCGGCGGTCGTGCCGAGGACGCCGGAGCGCACGAGGAACGCCTCGTCGCCCAGCCCTTCGACGGCCTCCGGGTCGTCACCCCACGCCCGGGGATCGAATGCGTCGCTGCCGGTGAACACCGAGAGCTGCAGCTGGTAGATCGTCGGGGACTGGCCATCGGCCGTCGCCTCCCAGAGGCAGCTCTCGGACCCGCCGGCGACCGGCACTTCCTGATCGGCGGGTACGACGCTCGCCGGCTCGCCGAAAAGCTCGCCGACCTCGTCGGCGGTCAGCAGCCGGCAGGCGGGTGACTCGCCGCCGGAGCCGCCGCCCTCGGATGTCGCGCCGGTCGTGGTCGTGTCGGACGATGCCTCGTCGCCCCCGCCGTCGCCCCCGCCTCCGCCGCCGCTGCAGGCGGCCAGCGCCAGCGACGCGGCCAGCAGCGCGCAGGCCGTCCGCACGGTCCTCATCGGAGCGGGAACCCAACCACTCGCTCGAGCTCGGCGAGGGCTTCGTCGGGGTCCTCGACCTTGATGGTGGTCATGCCCATCGCTCGGGCGGGCTTGAGGTTCCCGCCGAGATCATCCAGGAACACCGCCTCGCGCGGCTCGATGCCCAGCTCCCGACAGACCAGCTCGTAGATGGCGGGATCGGGCTTGCGGATGCCTACCTTGCTGGACTCGATCACGACGTCGAACAGGTCGGCCAGCGGCGCCATCGCTCCCTCCGGAAGCGCCTCACCCCCGACGCCCGGGACCACGAAGTTGTTCGTGAGCATTGCGGTCTTCAGCCGGTCGTGGCAGCGGCGCAGGGCCTCGACCATCGCAGGGCGGATCTCCCCCGACAGCAGGGCCAACACCGCACGCCCGTCGATCTCGTGGCCGGCGACGCGCGCCTCGCCCTCGTACAGGTCGGCGAAGCCCGCCCAGTCGACGTCGTTGCGCTCGAGCCGCGCCCAGGCGTTCGTGTCGGGATCGGTGGCGTTGAGCCGGCGCAGGAACCCGTCGGGCAGTCCGTTGTCACGCTCGTAGCGGGCGAATGCCTCGAACGGGCTGGTGAGGATCACCCCGCCGAAGTCGAAGATGACGGCCCGGATTCCCATAGCTCGCCGATCCTAAAGGGGAGCCGGACCGGAAGCCTCGCCCGCGCGCGCTCAGCCGACGAGCAGGTCGCGGGCGACCGCCTCCCACAGCTCCGCCGACAGCCGCAGCGATTCGACGTCGACGCGCTCGTCGTCGCCGTGGAACATGCGGCCGTAGTCCTCGAAGGTCAGCTTCTGGCTGAACAGGCCGAACCCGTAGGCGGTCGCGCCCAGCCGGCGGAAGAATCGGGCGTCGGTGGCGCCGACGCTGATCATCGGCACGAGGTGGCTGCCCTCGTAGAAGGCCTGCGTGGTGCAGGCCAGGGTGTCCCACAGGGCCGTGTCCACGGGCGACTCCGTCGAGGGGTCGTCATGTGAATCGATCAGCTCCACGCGGTCGGCGAGGTCTCCCAGTGCCTCGTCGAGCGCGGCTTCCACGTCGGGCAGCGACTGACCCGGCAACGTGCGGATGTCGAGCTGCAGGTCGACCCGGTCAGGGATCACGTTGGTCTTGGTCCCGCCATGCGCCACCGTGGGGGCGATGGTCATGTGAGTGCAGGCGTGGAACTGCCGCGCCATGGCCACCGGGAAGTCGGGGAGGGTGTCCACCAACCGCTCGGGATCGAGCAGCGGGCCCACGATGTCCTGCGGGTAGGCCAGGCCCTCCAGGAACAATCGCCAGGTGTCGTGGATGCGGGTCTCCGGCCGGTAGTCCGCGAGCCGCTGTACGACAGCTGCTGCCGTCACCAGGGCGTTGTCGGTGGCGTAGGGCTGTGAGGCGTGGCCGGGCGTGCCGGTGATCCGGAGCGTGCACCAGCACGATCCCTTCTCGCCGACCAGCACGGGCAGCCGCAGGCCGCCGTCCCCACCCGGGACCGGGATGCCGCCGGACTCGGTGATCACGTAGTCGGCGCCGACCGCGTCGAGCTGGTGGCGGGCGAGATGGTCCGCACCCCAGGTCCCGAGCGCCTCTTCGTCGGCGACGGCGAGGTAGACCAGCGTGCCCTCGGGCCGGAAGCCCCCGGAGGCCAGGCGCCGGGTGGCGACCGCCATCGAGGCCGTCAGGTTGAGCATGTCGATGGCGCCTCGTCCCCAGACCTCGCCGTCGACCAGCTCGCCGCCGAACGGCTCGCGCCGCCAGCCGTCGGGGTTGGCGGGCACGACGTCCGTGTGGCCCATGAGCAGCAGCGTGGGTGCGTCGGCCCGCGTGCCCTCGATCCGGGCTACGAGGCTCGCGCGGTTCGGCGCCGGCTCGTAGCGCTCGATGTCGACGCCGGACCCCGAGAGGTACGCCTCGAGCAGGTCAGCGCTCCTGGACTCGTTGCCCGACTCGAGGGTCCCATCGTTGACACAGGCGTTGCGGATCAGGTGCTGGAGGAGGTCGGTGACCTCGGGAGTGACGTCGCCGGACAGGGTCACCATCACCGGCACGGTACCCGGGGCGCTCGCGGGTGTCCGGCCGTTCGCACCGGACCTTTGGTTGAATGCAGACTGACATGCCGATGGAACACGTGGTCATCGACGGCTCGAACATCGCCACCGAGGGCCGGGACACGCCGAGCCTGGCCCAGCTGGACGAGGCCGTGCGCGCCTTCATCGAGGAGTACGCGCCAGAGGTCGTCACCGTCGTGGTCGACGCGACGTTCCCGAATCGGATCGACGCCCAGGAGCGCCGCATCTACGAGGACGCGGTCGCCGCCAACGAGCTCATCACGCCGCCGGCGGGGGCGATCGGGCGGGGCGACGCCTTCGTCCTGCAGATTGCCCGCCGGGCCGATGCCGCGATCCTGTCCAACGACTCCTTCCAGGAGTTCCACGGCGACTACCCGTGGCTCTTCGAACCGGGGCGGCTCATCGGCGGCAAGCCGGTGCCGCACGTGGGCTGGGTGTTCATGGAGCGCGTGCCAGTGAGGGGGCCCGCCAGCCGCCGTTCGGTGAGCGAGGCCCGCAAGGCCATCAAGGCGGCGACCAAGGCGACGAAGGCAGTGAAGGCGAAGAAGGCAGTGAAGGCAGTGAAGGCGGCGAAGGCCAGCACGGCGGCGGCATCCGCCGAGCCCGGCACGCCGAAGCGGCGCCGTGCCCACGAGGGTCCGACCGGCGACGGCGCCACCGGGGCGACGGCGGCGGGGGACCCGGACACGACGGCCGTCGGCGCATCCGCGGACGGACACGGTGAGCCCACCACGAACCGGGTGGCCAAGGACGTCTCGCCCTACAACGAGGCGTTGCCGTTCATCGAGTTCATCGCCGACCACCCGGTGGGCAGCGAGGTGGAGGCGACCGTCGAGCGCTTCAGCTCGCACGGCGCCTACGTGCTCGCCGGCGACGCCCGCGGCTACGTGCCGCTCCGCAACCTGGCGCGGCCGGCACCGCGCAGCGCCCGCGAGGTACTCAACCTGGGCGACAAGCGTCGCTTCGTGGTGATAGCCATCGACGCACCGCGCCGCGGGATCGACCTGGCGCTCCCGGGCGTCGTCGCCGTGCCCGCCGGTCCGGAGGCGCCGGTCGAGGAGCAGGTGGTCGAGGCCCTCGGCATCCCGGAGACGCCGGCGCCGGCCAAGGCGACCGCCCGGAAGGCGAAGGCGGCGGCCGGCGCGAAGCGCGTGGCGACCAAGAAGGCTGCTGCGAAGACGAGCCCGGCCCCGAGGCGCGCGCCCAGGAAGGCGCCGGCCAAGGCGACCGCGGCAACCACGTCCCCGGCCAAGGCCCGTGCCAAGAAGCCCGCCGCCGCGACGGATGCCGCCAGGAAGGCGCCGGCCCGCGGGGTCACCGCCGCCAAGGCGCCCAAGCAGGCCGGCGCCCGCAAGGCGGCCCAAAAGACCCCCGCCAAGAAGGCCCCCGCCAAGAGGACGGCGGTCAAGAAGGCCCCGAGGCAATAGCGCACGCCGGACGAAGCCGGAGGCAAGAAACTGACGGTCTGCGTCGGTCATTGCCTCGGGCTCCGAGCACGGTCGTCATTGCCTCGGGCATCGCTAGATTCGGCCAACGTGCGCATCGCCACCTGGAACGTCAACTCGCTGAC
>Ga0075428_100011057_pt1 | contig 10039 bp, 5 predicted proteins | sample RhiMetdeltSRZDD2_FD_75291 | JGI IMG/M metagenome (GOLD analysis project Ga0075428, IMG submission 75291) | Populus rhizosphere microbial communities from Tennessee, USA - Rhizosphere MetaG P. deltoides SRZDD2 | ecosystem: Host-associated > Plants > Roots > Rhizosphere > Soil | place: USA...
TACGACACGATCGTCGCCCAGGGGGCGAATGCGTTCTCCGGGCCGCCCGCGTCGTGCGTGGAGTCGGGAGACGGCACGGATCTCATGGCCACGGACACGTCATCGCCGCCGGCAGGGGCCGCACGGTTCTTCCTCGTTCGAGCCGTCAACGTGTGCGGAGCCGGTTCCGCGGGGGCTGGGACAGGCGGTCCCCGTGACGTGCGGTCATGTCCTTGACCGGTCGCGGGACGACTCCCAGCGGGGCGGCCACGGCGCGCGCCTAGCCGCCCCTCCGGGTCTCGCCTATCGGCAGGTCGTCGAGCAGCTGTTGCTGCAGCACTGGGAGTTGCTCGTGCAGGCCTGTCGCTGCTGCTTGCACGAGTACCTTCCAGTGCGCTGCGCGTCGTGGCCGTGCATCGGCCACGGGTTGTTCGCCGCGTTGAAGGGCGTCTCCCCCGGGGCCTTGTACAGGGCGACGACCGCTCCGTAGGTGGAATCGGTGATCTCGACGAGGACGTCCTCGTTGCCATCGCCGTCGAAGTCACCCCCTTGCGGCGCGCTTCCCGAGGCGGTGTTGCCGTACAGGGCCTTCGGGTAGTCCTCCTCGATGGTGCCGTTGCCGTCGAAGGCGGTGATGTTCGCGTTGAACTGGTTCTGACCCATCGTGCCCATGACGGCGTAGGTTTCGGGGGTTCCCTGGCTGTTCAACCCGCCGTCCACCAGCGCCGCGGGGCCATAGGCTCCAGCGCCGAGCCCGAGAGTCCGCGTGCGCAACCCGGTGGTTCCGGAGAAGACGTTCCCGCCGAGCAGGATCTCCGGTCCGGGCGTCGAGAGGTCGAACTGGCCGATCGCCGGCGACAGTCCGACGGCGCCGGTGATCGCCGTGCAGGTCGTCGCCCTCAAGCACCGCAAGTACGCTCCATTCGAGGCGAAGACGTTCTGGCCCACGACGATCTCGAGCGTCCCGTTGCCGTCGAGGTCCGCGATCGCGGGCTGGGAGAAGCCGAACCCGACGGTGCCGCCGTTGACGGTCGAAGCGGTCGGCGGGATCGGCAGGTTGACGGGGAAGATGCCGAACAGCGTACCGTTCGGGTTCCACGCATAGAGCTTCGTGTCGTTGTCGACGATGACCTCGAGCGAGCCGTTGCCGTCGAGATCGGCCGTCGACGGCGGCGACATGGCTTTCGAGGCGGTGAGCGTCTGCGGCCAGCCGGTGACGGCGACGAGTCCGGTCCCGTTCCAGCGGTACGCGAGCGTCTTCCCCACGGGTGCCGGCGAGCCCGTCATCCCGCTGACGTTGACCAGGATGTCGAGGATGCCGTCACCGGAGATGTCCGCGAGCGACGCCCCGGACTGGAACTGATAGCCGGAGCCGAACGACGAGGCCGCGACGCTCGCGAGGAGGGCGCCGGTGCTCCCGTTGAGGACCCGGAGCGCGCTGATCGTGGTGGTGACCACTTCGTAGTTGCCGTCGCCGGTTATGTCGCCCGCCGCAGGGTCCGCTGCCGTGAGGGAGCCCGGAGCGGGGGCTTGCCAGCGCAGGGTCCCGTCGAGGTTCCAGGCGTACGGTCCGCCCTGCGACGGATCGCGCGCTCCCGCGAGGATCTCGTCGACCCCGTCTCCGTTGAGATCGACGGCGAGCGCGCCGCGCACCGAGCCGAGAGGAAGCCGTTTGGGCCAGCTCGTGTTCCAGGCCGTTCGATCGAGGATCACCGGATCGTAGATCGCCGAATTCTCGAACGTCGGCGCCTGCACGATAAAGGACACGAGTCTCCGGCTTCCGTTCGGAAGGCTCGTGTTGTCCCAATTCGCGAGGAGGCCGGTCGTCGAGACCGGTGTGGTGCTCGGTAGGGAGATGACCGAGTTCGGGCAGTTGCCGCCGGCGTAGCTCGAGCACAGCGGCGACGAGTAGAGGGCATACGAAGCGAAGTTCTGGTACGCCCTTCCTTGGACCGGAATCGTCGTCGCCTCGCTGCGGTAATCCCGGAAGAGGGGGAGCGTCAGCGTGTTGTCGTCGACCTTGATCCAGAAGGAGCTCGTGGCGACGGTGGAGGTGCAGTGGTGGAGATTGTCGCCGGTGCCCCAGCCGAGGGTCACGGGGACCCAGCCACCCCATCCGAACACGGCGTCCGGCGTCCAGGACACCAGCCCCCCGTTGAAGTCGATCCCCATTCCGGTCGGCCCGTCCTGGAGGCAGTACTGGTTGCCCGCGTAGCAGCTCGGAGGCCGATTGATCACCACCCGGAGGTCGATGGGGAACCCGACGTGCGCTTTGAAGTCCTGGACCGGCTGCAGCTCCCAGGGGTCCGAGCACGTAGCCGCCTTCGGCATGTCGACCGCCACCTCTTTGGAGAAATCGGACAAGCCGAGGGTGGGATGGGTCCCCGCGACGCGGAAGATCCGCGTCGATCCAGGAGTCAGCCCCGGGTAGTAGCCGATCGTCGAGGCGCCGGAGCTCCTGTGGAGTGTGATGTAGTCGCTCGGGGTATACGCGACCGAGTTCCAGGTGAGGCCGGCGTCCTCGCTGACCTGGACGAGGAATCCGGCATCGTTGTCCGAGTTGTCGGTCCACGACAAGAGCACGGAGGCATCCATGCTCGCCGATGCGAACGCTCCCGACGCGACGAGATCGGTCGGTGCTGCGATGGCTGGACCCGCAAGGGCGTGCGGCGATCCGACTAGGGTTGAGAAGAGAAGCCATGACACTACGACCGCCCCGCGTGTGTTCATCTCATCCTCCTTGGGCCGCAGTGAATCCGCGGCTCCGTGCCAGTGCCGGCACCCTTCATACAAGCAAGCAGGGTCGGGTGGAAGCGTGAATCGAAGTCGATCGCGTGACTTGTCGCAGTGGAGCGCTCCGCGGACGTTGCGGATTGGCGCCCGTTCGACGCCGCGCCGCACGAACTCGAATCTCCTCCATCTCGACCAGAAGTTCGGGCCAAAAAGCGGCTCCCTTGCGTGCTGCACGTGATGATCGGTGCCGCGCAGCGGGCCCGCTACCAAACCCATCGTAGAACGACGGACTCGGCGTGGAGGCGGCACAGCAAGGGAGAGCCCGCGAGAGTCCTCCCCTGCGTGTGAAGCTGCTAGATGGGGGGAAAGTCGTCGGGAATGACACACATGCAACGAGGGTTGGGCGTGGGCGCCACGAGCGGCGAGATGCATGGATAGCACGTCGCCTCGGCCTTCGGGATGAGACCCGACGTCAGCGTTTCGACGGCGATGGCGCCGACGGCGGCGATCAGAAGCGCGAAGACGATCCGGACGCCTGTCCTGGGACTCTTGGTCATGGCCTGCCTCCTCTCGAAATCCGCCGGCGCCGCGCGAATCGGAACCGAGCCGTCGCGGTGTCCGGGGTTACCATGCGAACGTACCGTCGAGCACGCGTCGGGGTAACGGATGGACAAAAGACCTCCGCCGGAAATCCGTCAGGGCCCAGCGGGACGTCGCTCAGCGGCGAAGCCCGCGGACCGGGCATCCGCACGGAGCGTGGGGGCGACGTTCCGTGCGGCGCGCGAGTGGCTCGGGCTCAGCCAACAGCAGGTGGCGGACCTCACGGCGGAGCGAGGCCTCCCGGTCTCGCGCAGCGCCCTCTGCGACGTCGAGCGGGGGTGCAACCTGCCCAGCGTCGAGTCGCTCGTGTCGCTGTGCGAGATCCTCCAGGTGGACCCCCACGAGATCCTGGAGCGCGTCATCCACGCCGGGACCATCGGGGCCGATCTCGCCCGATGCTCCCTCGACGAATTGCGCCGCCGGGGACGGGTGCTTTTCTGGAACGCTCAGTATCGCGCCGCCGACGTCGTGTACGCGGCGATCGCGGAGCGCTTGGAGCTCGACACCTCCCTCGAGCCTTCCGAGCGACGGCACCTGCGAGCGAGCGCGCAGATCACGCGCGCGCAGAGCTTGAGGCGGTTCGGAAGCCTGCGCGCGGCCCACGCCGCCGCTGCGCGAGCCCTGCATTTGGCGTCGGCAGGGGACGACGACCTCGCCGTGGAGGCCCTCGTCTTTCTCGCGAAGCTTCACACCGACAACGGCGTGATGCCGCTGACCGAGGCTGCGATCGAGCAGGCGTTTCGCCTGGCGAAGGCCAACGGTTCCCCTCGGCTGTTGCGCTTGGCGTCGAACGGCAAGGCGTGCGCCCTGTTCGATCGCTCGCGGCTCGAGGATGCGGCCGAGCTGTTCCGTGTCGCCCGCGACCTCTCGATCCAGACCGGAAGCGAGCGCTCGCAGTCGAGAAACGAGGGAAGCCTCGGGACCTGCCTCGCGCATCTCGGGCACCCCTCCGCCGCGCGCAGGCAGTTTGAAAGAGCCCTCCGGCTCGCTCGGAGGAGCGGCGACCGGTTCTGCGAGGTGTCCTTGCACCTCGAGATCGGACGCGTGGCGTTCCAAATGGAAGACCTCGATGAAGCGGAGACGCGGGCCCTCGCCTCGCTGAGCGCCGGGCGGGTCAGCGACGTCCCCGTCACGGCGTTCTCTGCGATCTGGCTCCGGCATCGGATCGCGCGCCGCCGCAACTCCGGCAATCCGGATCGTCAACGGGTGGAGTACTTGAAGCGTCTCTACCCTCGCGTCGCGAACTTTAGAGGCGAGGAGGCCGTCCGAGAGTTCAGGCGCGAGGTTCTCGGAGTCCAGGACGCGTAGGATCTCGGGGTACTAGCCGCCGCGCCTAAGCGACCTCCTTGTCCTCACCGGTTCATGAACACCCCGGGGGCGGGGTCACTTCGTCTTGACGGAGTCGCACCCGACGATCGTCCGTCCGGCGAACGTGGAGCCGGTGAGGCACGCCGACGTGTCGCCGGCGTCGATGCCGGTGCGGCGGACCTCGTAGTGGAGCAGCAGGTCGATGTCGCGGTCCTTGTCGGCGTCCTGGCGGTGGCCGGTGTTGTGGATCTCGACACACGTCCGCGCCGCCGGATCCTCGGCGTCGCCGAAGCAGACCGTCGTGAAATCCACGACGACGGGGTTGAATCCGGAAGCCAAGAGGATCGCGACCGCGACGGCTCCACTGTCGTTGACGTTGATCGCGTTCGGTGTGGCGCCGGGGCGTATGTCGATCGGCACGACGGTCCATCCGCCGGTCGCACGGTCGTTGGCCGAGACCGAATCGGTCGAGTCCGTCGTCACGGTGGCGACGTCGTCGTAGTCGCCGAGCGCGTTGGAGACGATGCGGACCGAAACCGTGACCGAGCCGCCGACGGGGACCGTGCCGATCGCGCACGAGATACGATCGGCGGCCGCGATGGAGCACGGGTTCGTCGCGAAGGTCGAGCCGTCCGAGCGCGATGCCGACGGCGTGCCCAGCGTGAAGCTCCCGCCCCGGCTCGCCGTGACGACGTCGTCGACGACGACGTTCTTCGGCAGGCCCGGACCGAGGTTCGACACGCGCAGGAGACACACGAACGATAGGCCCGAATCCGGCGTGCAGGTCTTGGTGATCGAGAGATCGGCGGTGTCCTCCAGTCCGAGGGGGACGAGGCGGACGGTCATGTCGAACTCGTAGTCGGGGATGAAGCGGATGTCCGGCGGGTCGAATCCGATGATCCGGAGCTCCGGAGGCGAGGAAGGGTGGAGCACGACCTCGCCCGTGTCCGGATCGATGCTGCCGTAGTCCACCTCGTCGTCGACCTTGGCCAAGTTGTCGTTGTTGCCGTCGCGGCAAATCGTGGGCGAGACGTTGCAGTACACGTAGGGCGTCGCGACGTTCAGCCCGTGGTCGCCGAAGTAGTTGTCGTAGCAATCCTGCTCGAATCCGGTCGTGCGGAAGCGTAAGGGCTGGCCTTGCCGCACGTAGAAGTCCCATCCCGCGCCGTCGAAGCCGACGTAGGAATGTCCGAGAAGCTCGCCGTCGAAGTCGTTCATGACGCTGTGGCCGTTCGAGAAAACCGGCGCGTGGTCGGCCAGCCGGATCCACTCGTTCGACGGGGCGGCGTCGAGGGACGCCCAGAAGAACGTCAGCTCCCCGTCGTCGTTGCAGATCGGATTGATGAGGCTCGACTCGTCCGACGAGTCGTGCATGTCGATGCGGTCGAGCGAGACGGCGAGGTGCTTCAGCGTCGGGTCGGGGGGCTCGACCCATCCGGCGGTGATGCGCCGTGCATAGACCTCGTCCGGTCCGACGTTCTTGCCGCCGAGGGGGACCTTGACGTGCAGCGTCTTCTGCGTGTCCATCGGGGCACCGGCGTTGGCCTGGCAGACCTCGAGGTGCCCACCCTCGGTGATGTCCACTCTCAGCTCATCCGTTTCCGGTACCGAGTTCCCCGGCCCCAAGGCGACGGCCCATTCGAGGCGGGCGTCCTCGCGTGGGCGCGGCGGCAAGCAGATGTCGAACTCGAAGTCCTCGTTGATCGGCGTGCCCCGGTGGGGGTACGAGGAGACGTCGCAGCTTCCCTCGCCGAGGACGACCGGCATCCCGCACTGCAGGACGTCGCCGACCATCCCGGCGCGGCCGTGGATGTAGAGATCGGTCGCGGTCACGGGGACCGGCGTCGTGCCCGTGCCGGGAAGGGTCGCGGCCTGATTGCGCATCGAGGCGACCGCGCGGGGCGGGTGGATCTCGCTGTGGTAGTAATCCTGCTTCAGCACGCAGAAGTGCGTGGCCGGATCCCGGTAGAGACACACGTCCTTCGCGTGGCCGCAGTCGAAGATCCAGTTGCCGTCGGCCCACACACGATCCCCGACGTTTGGCCATGCCCACTGCGGGAACGTGCGCTGCAGCACCGACCGGCCGACCTCGTCGGGGAACGTTCCGACCTCCCACTCCAGCTCGATGCTCACGGGGTCGCAGAAATCCGCGACGCTGTCGACGAGATCTTCGTTGTTGGGCCCGTTGACGTTCGAGAGGAGCGGCAGGTACTGCGGGTCGACCTTCACGTCCGTTCCTTGATCGTGCGAGTCATGGTTCGCCGTGTTGTCGTTGTAGGCGACGTTGCTCTTCTCGCACAGCCCGCTGACGGATTGATAGCGCGTCCCCGCGTGGCTGAGATTGGCCCAGACCCAGCCCTCGTCGGTCGAGTCGAAGTCGATCTGGAACAGCCCGAGATCCAGGAGCAGCACGCGGAAGTCGGAGCAGGCCTGGACCGATCCGTCGATCCAGGGCCCCGCGGCGCCGATCGGCCCCGGCGTGCAGTCTTCGGCCGCGAGCGGACGGACCGCGAAAGCGGTCAGTGCGAGCGCGACGAGCCCGATCCTCGATAGTTTGGTCATCACGTTCTCCCCAGCAGTGCGCTATCTATACTCCAAGTGCTGGATCGCGTGAAGGCTCACGGGCGTCGTGTCGAGATCACGTTCGGCCCTGGCTCTCGTGCTGGAGTCGGTCGCCATCCATTTGGCAACCTGCCGACGGGTTGGCAGCATGATCGGCGGCTGCTTCTCCCCACCGGATACCGGGTCTCCTCCTAACCCGATCGCTCTCAGCCTCTTTCCGCCGCTTCCGGTACCCCGTGCGGCGCCTGGCACGGCCGCTGCTGTTGCCGAAGAGGACGGCGCGTCTCGACACCTCCGCCGAGTCGCACGCCCCCCAACGTCCTGAGAAGGAGGACAACATGAGCTTCGCGACATGGAAGAGTCTTGCGGGCGGACTGCCGATTGCAGTCACGCTCGCGGGCGCGGTGACGATCGTCGGCTCGCGCTCCACTCCCCCGGGGATCGCCCCGGCCGACGGCGTCGGATTGGCCGCGCCGTCGAATCTCCGCCTGACCACCGACACGGTCACCCCCCCCTGCCATCCGAACTCGCACGCGCAGCGCGACATGGAAGCCGTCGCCACGCGCGGCGACGTCCGGCCGCTTCCCGCCCCCTTGAAGCAGCAGCTCACCCGGCTCGCCGGCCGGCCGCACAGCACGCTGCCGATCCAGGCGTTCGCCGAGGCCGACCAACCGAGCATGCTCTTCCAGTACTACCTCCTCGACACGCACAACTTCGAGCCCAATGTGTTCACCTCGCGCTTCCCCGGCGTCAACGATCAGGTCGACCTGACGGTGACCGGGGCGGACTGCGGACTTCCGACGATCGGCGCGGTCCGCCTCGTCCTCGAGCCGAAGGCCGATCTGCCCCGCGATCCCAGCGACGTCCGCGCCTTCATCGACGTGTTCACGGACATTCACCCGCTGTTCGTCATCAACAACGAGAGCGGCTGGTACGAGGGCTGGATGATCCACGACCTTCGGGTCGCGCCGGTCGCCCCGCCCCGCCCGAACGGACACGCGCAATTCGGGACGATCCTGGCTGGAGACGCCGACCGCCTGCGGCTCATGGGCACGGGGAACGACGTCCCCGGCCATCTCTTCACGACCGACGGGAACGCCGTCCGGTTCCCCTCCGAGTCCGACCACTTCCCCGACGTTCACGGGAACCTCGTTCCGATCTACCTGAGCATGGGCGCCTACAACGCGCTGCAGCAGAGCGACGTCCACTCCTATTGGGAGTTCAACTACACGACCAACTGGGTCTTCCCGCTCTACGAGCTTCCGTTCACCGGCGGCATTCCCGGAACGTTCGAGGCCGGACAGATCGGCGCCGCGAGCAGCCTCATCCCCGGCTCGGGGCCTTCCGGCTTCCAGAACGATCCGGTGCGCTACGGCGACAGCCCGTTCCTGCCGCGCGACCCCGACAAGTTCGACGGAGACGACGACGCGCAGCGCGAGTTCCGTGACCGGTTCATCCCGAGCGGGCTGGCGAACGAGATCTATCTCGACGTCTTCGAGCGCGTGGCATCGTTCGAGCCGGGCTTGACGTCGATCCCTCAGCGCATCTTCGACGCCTACGCGCAGGAGGTCGCGCGGGTCGATCAGGATCGCGACGGCGTCATCTCCTCGGTCGAGGGTGACGTGGATTCCGCCAGCGACGGATTCGAGGACAACGCGCGGTTGTTCCTGCCGGCGACGAGCTACGACCGGTTCGCGGTGACGCGTGAGATCAACGACGGCATGCTCGCGCCGCGCTTCGCCAACAGCCAGCGCGCGTGGGTGCTCACCGGATTCGCGTCCTCGGTGAATCCGGCCGTGCCCGCGTCCACGGGGCGTGATTCCGACGATCGTTGAGTCGATTCCTCGAGCGGGACGGGCAGCGCAGGCGGGGCGGCTGGGCCACCCCGATCGACCGGGCTCGGCAGCGCTGTCCGTCCCCTCACACCCGGCCCGCATTCGTGTGCCGCTCGCGTCCCCACGAGACCCTAAGGGGCAACGGAGCGACGACGGGGCCGACCCTCATAGCGGCGGGAGAGGGGGGGTACGATAACGGCTGGCGGACGAAGGGAGTGACCATGTGCGGTCGCGGAGCGAATTCCTGGAGATCCGCCCTCGTCGCCGTGATCGTCGCGACGACCGTCGCCTGCATCTCCAGTGGTCGATACCCGGCCGATTGGACCGAGCCGCTTCCCATGGTGGACCACGACTGCCCGGACGTATCGGGTGTGTACACCAATCGTGGCGAAGTGCAGCCGGGCGTCGGGGAGGCTTCGTTGAACCTGTTTCTCCGTCCGGGGATTCCGCTCTTGGCGGTGACCCAGGTGGCGATCGCCCGCAGCGATCGGTTTCTGGACATCTCCCTGTTGAGCGATGGGAAGGTCTCTGAGAGGCGCCGCCTGGAGCGCGGCGTCGGATTCGAGTGCGGCCCGAAGGGATTGGAGCTTCTCGAGCGCGGCTATTCGAGCTCGGATTCAGCGGTCGGCGTCGGTGCGTCGTTCAGTTGGGGAAAAGTCCGGATGATGAGGGGGGAGGACGGATCGCTCGTCGTCCACACCGTGGACAACGACTTGGCCATTCTCATCCTCGTTCCCCTCTACGGCCGGCAGGTCCTCTGGTACCGGTTCCCCGCCGTCCAGGGGGCGGATGCGCGGCAGGACCGCGGCGTCCTCTTGCCGGCGGCGGACCCCGCGGTTGGCGACGCGGCGAGGCATGCGTCGCTCGACGAGGTCATCGCAAAGACCATCGAGTCCTCCGGCGGAAGCGATGCCTGGAAAGCCGTCGAGAGCGCGCGGATGACGGGCAGAATGGTCAGTTGGGACGGGAAGCTGGGGTCGTTCAGCCTCGAGGTCAAGCGCCCGAACAAGTGGCGACGTGAG
>Ga0075428_100011058_pt1 | contig 10039 bp, 8 predicted proteins | sample RhiMetdeltSRZDD2_FD_75291 | JGI IMG/M metagenome (GOLD analysis project Ga0075428, IMG submission 75291) | Populus rhizosphere microbial communities from Tennessee, USA - Rhizosphere MetaG P. deltoides SRZDD2 | ecosystem: Host-associated > Plants > Roots > Rhizosphere > Soil | place: USA...
CAGCGAACGCAGAGGTGACCGACAACGCAACCATGACCGTGACGAGCTTCACCATGTTCTTCATCGATGCGCCTCTCGATTGCACTGGAATGGACGAGCATTCAGAGTACCGGGCAGCCGCCCGGCTTTCTTGCCTATTCCTACGAGAATCGAAAGCCCACGAACGCGCTCGAGCGCAGGTTTGGGCAAACAGCAGCCCTGCGCGCGCTGTACCATTGCCACCATGCCCCCTACTTCTCTCCCAGCACGCGAGCGCACGCGACGTCGTGCCCGATATGCCCCCGGGCTTGTGTCCTTCCGTGGCGGCTTCGGCGACCGCTCCGCAGCATCGCCAGCCGAGACGGCGCCAGCCGACATCAGCCTTGCAGCTCCTGGCGCGGTGGCCCTCCGAAGGCTGGCCACCCTAGTCGCGCGATACGCTCCGCACGACGGCGTGTTTCCGCTTCGGCTCCCGGGGACCTATGCGCTGCGCCGAGCTCGGATGACGTCCGTGCCCGTCCACCTGACGATGAGCCCGTCTCTTTGCATCGTGGCCCAGGGCGCCAAGGTCGTGATGCTCGGCAGTGAAGTGCTCGAATACGATCCGGCGCGCATGCTCGTCTTCGCGGTCGACCTGCCGGTCGCCGGCCAGGTGACTCGAGCGAGCCAGAGAGACCCGTTTCTCGGCTTCAGGCTGGACCTGGATCCGGCGCGCGTGGCAGAGCTCGCCGCGCGGGTGTTCCCGAACGGCGTCCCCAGGCCGCCGGACGATCGCGGGCTCTATGTCGGACGCGCGACCGACGCCATGATCGAAGCCGTGACGCGCCTGCTGGATCTGATGGGCCGGGCGGAGGACGCCGACCTGCTCGGACCGCTGGTGGTCGACGAGATCCTGATTCGTCTGCTACGCACTCCGATCGGGACTCGTGTCGCCCAGATCGGAGCGCCGAAGTCCGGAGTGCAGCGGGTTGCCGAAGCCGTGTCCTTCATCCGCACGAACTTCGCGCAACCCGTCACGGTCGAGGAGATGGCCGCCTCGGTCCACATGAGCGCGTCGTCCTTCCATCAGCGCTTCAAGGCCGTGACCTCGATGAGCCCGCTCCAGTTCCAGAAGGTCCTGCGGCTGAACGAGGCCCGGCGGCTGATGCTGTTCGAGAGGATGGACGCGAGCGACGCGTGCCAGCGCGTCGGCTACCTGAGCGCGTCGCAGTTCACGAGGGAGTACGGGCGCTTCTTCGGGAGCGCGCCGACCAGAGATGTCGCCCGGCTGCGTGAGGAAGGGTTCGCGCCCAGCGAGGCCGACCGCTAGCTCATCGATTCGCGTCGGCTGCCGGAGGAAATGTCACGTTCTCCACGAGAGCCGTGAGTAATTTGCGTGCGGCTGTGGACTTCTTCCAGATTCCGTTCCGCACGTAGGTGATGATGCAGATGGACTCGCCCGCCCCCACGACCGTCAGGTTCCGCTGGCGCCACTTCTTGTCCCCGTCGATGACCGCGTCGTACTCCACGACGAACGCCGAGTCCAGGGCGCGGCGCTCGCCGATCTCGCCCCCGACAAAGTCGTACTCGTAGCGGACGTCGAGGCTCGTCTCCATCGGGCCCGCCAGCCGCTGCAGCATGCATTCGGCGTGGGTGCTGTCGAGGCCCATGTCGATCGGCCAGCGCACCAGACGCAGCCTCATCCCGTCGCCGCGCGCCTCCGTGAGCTCCACCTGCCCCGACGTGTTCTGGACCAGCCAGCCCTCGGGAGTCTTGAAGCGCAGCGTGCGCGAGCTGTTCCAGTGCTCTTGCGCGAGCGGCTTGATCACGAGCTTCTCGCCCGCCGCGAGGCCGGCAGGCAGCGCGACGAGCGACACGAGGATGACCGCCCCGATCCCCTTCATCTGGATCCCTGGGCGGTTAGGGTACCGCAACCCCACCTACTCGTGTCGCAAGGCGACGACGGGATCGACTCGCGAGGCGCGCCGCGCGGGGCCGTAGCCTGCCGTCAGTGCCGCGGCCAATAGGATCGCTGCCGCCAGCGCCAGCGCTTCGGGATCGTTCGGGTTCGTCCGGAACAGCAACGACTCGACGAGACGGGACGTGGCAAGCGCCGTCGGCACGGCGATCGCCAGCCCGAGGACCGTAAGTGCGCAGACCTCGCGCAGCACCATCCAGGTGACGGTGCGCTGTGCAGCTCCCAGGGCCATCCGGATTCCGATCTCGCTCGTGCGGCGTGCCACGACGTACGCCATCGTGGCGTAGAGGCCGACGCACGCAATCGTCAGTGCGAGCACGGCAAAAGCGCTGCAGAGTCTGGCGAAGACGATCTCCTGGTTGATGGTCCGGTCGATCTCCGCGACCTGGGTCCGGAGCTCGGTGACTGGCATTCGTCCGTCAGCCTCGTGGACGATTCGTCGGACGGTGCCCGTGTAGGCGAGCGGATCGCCGGCCGTTCGCAGCGCGTACGTCACCGCTGCCTGCTCGGAAGCCGGAACCTGCGCGTACGACACGTAGACGACCGGAGGGTTGTCGCGCTTGAGCCCGCCGTACTGGGCATTGGCCGCCACTCCGACGATCTCGAGGACGCGCGGGACGCCGGCCACGCTGAGCTGCCCGCCGATCTCGAGCTGTCGACCGATCGGGTCCGCATCGCCGAAGTTGGCCCTGGCGAAGCGCTCGCTCACGACCGCGACGGGCGGCGTCTCCGCCCGATCGGCTTCCGCGATCTCACGGCCGCGCACTATCGGAATCTGCATGGTCCTGAAGAAGTTGGCACCGGTCCACAAGAGTCTTGTCCCACGCGTCGGCCGGCCGTCGGCCTTGACCGGGTGGCCACGGCCGGCCCTGATGAGCGAGGCGTGCGACAGCGTCGCGTCGCGTACGCCCGGCAGCTCGCTCAGCTGGCGTCGCAGATCGGCATAGAAGTCGGCGACAAGGGGCTCGGGAATGCCCGCCTGCGCCGCGTTCACGTCGAACAGCAGCACGTTGTCGCGGTTGAATCCGAGCGAGATCGACTGGAGATTCGAGAGCGTCCGCACGAACAGGCCGGCCGTGACCAGCAGCAACAGCGAGATGGCGATCTGCGCCACCACGAGCGCCTGCCTCGAGCCCACCCGCAGGCCGGCGAGCCGCCGAGTGCGCGGCCCGCCGATCGCCCGGTCTCTGAGCCGCGGCATCAGGGCCGGACGAGTCGCCTGCAGCGCCGGAGCCAGACCGAACAGCACGCCACAGAGACACGACAAACCCAGCGCGACGGCGAGCACGTGCCAGTTCAACTCGGCGCGGAACGTGAATCCCTCCTGGCCGTTGGCCAGGAGCCGCGTCAACAAGCGAATGCCGGCGACGGCGATGGCGACGCCGACCGCACCGCCGAGGGCCGCCAGCAGGACACTCTCCGTGAGCAGCTGACGGACGAGGCGAAAGCGGCCTGCACCGAGGCTGAGGCGTACCGTCATCTCTCGCGTACGAGCTTCCGAGCGCGCGAGCAGCAGGCTCGCCGTGTTCGCGCATGCGATCGCCAGGATGAGCCCCACCATCGTCACCAGCACGTAGAGCGGCTTCGAATACTGGCGCCTGAGGCTGTCGAGCCCCGCCGCGCCCTCCTCGAGTCGCAGCACCGGAAGATTGGCGCGCTCACCATCCTTGGTCGCGGTCGAGGCGACCCAATGCGCAAACGGCCCGGCGAGCGCGGCCTGCGCTTCCTCGAGGCCGATGCCCGGCTTCAGCCGTCCCATCATCTCGACCCAGTAGTAGTTCGCGTCCTGGAAGTCGACGGTGTGGAACGACCGTGCCTGGAGCTGTGGAGCGGCGTGCATCGGGAGATACAGCTGCGGGGCTGCGGCGGGGTCGACGCCAAAGAACTCCTCGGGTGCTATGCCGACCACGGTCAGCGGCACGCTGTTGACGACCATGGTTCGTCCGATCGCGCTCGCGGCATCGCCGAAGCGGCGCTGGCTGTAGCCCAGGCTCAGGACCGCGACGGCTGTGGCGCCGGCACGATCGTCGTAGGGCTCGATGAAGCGCCCCGCCGCCGGTCGTACATCGAGACCGCCGAAGAAGTCGCCAGACACGTACTCGCCCCGAGCGAGCTCGGCCTCGCCGTCGACGATGACGTTCACGCCGCCGGTCTGCTTGTGAGCGAACAGGCTGGAAAGAACCGTCTCCGACACCGGCCGCAGACGCTCGAACGCGGGAAACGGGAAGATCGCGGCGTTCATGCCCGAGCGGTCGGCGTAGGTGCTGCCGTCCATCGAGCGCATCACGGACGTGGACTCGCCGCCAGAAACCACCTTGCTACGCCACTTCAACACGACGAGCGACGCGGGATTCGCTACCGGCAGCGAGCGCAGCAGTATCGCGTCCATGAAGCTGTAGATCGCCGTGTTGGCCCCGATTCCGAGTGCGAGCGACAGGGCGGCAAGGGCGGTGAACAGGCGGTTCTTGAGCATGCCGCGCACGCCGTACCGGATGTCCTGCGAGAGCTGCTCGAGCCACACCCACGACCACGTCGCGCGAGTGTCTTCCCGGACGAGGGTCGCGTTGCCCAGCTCGCGCCGCGCAGCCCAGGCGGCTTCGTCTGCTGCCAGCCCGCCGGCTTCCCGCGCCTCCCGCTCCTCCTCGAGATGGAACTCGAGCTCCTCGCGGAGCTCGTCCTCCTTGCGGCGGCGCTGGAGCCACCACTGGAGCTTCCGAAGGAAGGGCGTCATTCGGCGTCCCCGGCGGATGGCTTCAGCAGCAGCCCCATGGCGCGCGCGAACGCCTCCCATTTGGACTGTTCGGCGCTCAGCTGGCTCCGACCCTTCGGCGTGATGCGGTAGTAGCGGGCACGCTTGCCCTTGTCGGACAGCTCCCAGGACGCCTCGAGCCAGCCCTTCGCTTCGAGCCGGTGGAGCGCCGGGTAGAGCGAGCCCGTCTCGACCTGCAGCAGCTCTTCCGAGGTGCGCTGGATGTGTTTCGCGATGGCGTGGCCATGGCTCGGCCCATGCCGCAGCGTGCGCAGGATCAGGAGGTCGAGCGTGCCACGCATCAGGTCGACTCGAGACGGAGGTCTCTGGCTCATGCTGTAGGAACTCTACGTATTATTGAGTAGAAAGTCTACTCAAGGTGAGGAGTACACTCGCTCCGGCCGTTTCGAGACGAGGCCGTATCCACGGGGCACCGAACCGTCAATAAGGAGTAAGCCCTGTTGGGGGCGCGTGGGACTATGCACGATGGCGGCGGTGCGGAAGCCGAGCTGCTCCTGAAGGCCGCCCGAGGGGACGAGCCGGCGTTCCTGCTGCTCTACGAGCGGCACCGCACTCCGGTGTTCCGGTTCGCCTGCCGCATGCTCGGCTCCCCCATGGCCGAGGATGTGACCCAGGAGTGCTTTCTGTCCGTCCTCCGCCGGCCGGAGGCGTTCCGGGCCGAGCGGGCCTCGTTGCGGACGTACCTGTGCGCCATCGCGCGGCACCTGGCCCTGAAGCAGCTCCGGAAGAGAAGCGAGGAGACGATCGTGGACGACGCCCCGGACGACGCCCCCGCTGAAGCGGGCGGGAGCGACCCGCTGTACGTGGTGCTCCAACAGGAAGCGGCCGAGGCCGTCCGGCAGGCGGTGGCGGCGTTGCCGCCGCTGCAGCGTGAGGCCGTCGTCCTCTTCGAGTACCAGGAGATGAGCCTCGCCGACATCGCGGCCGTCTGCGAGATCGACGTGGGGACCGTGAAGTCACGGCTCCACCGTGCCCGCGAGCGACTGAGACGGACGCTGGCGCCGTGGCTGGCCGGAGGACCGGGCGCGGCTGCCGCGCTTGCAGGAGAAAGGGACACGAGACCATGACGCGCGACGAGCGAGACGGCGAGCGGGAGACGGAGCGGGACGAGGAGCTGCAGCGCCTCCTCGCGCGCTGGAGCGCCTCTCCGTTGCCGGACGGGATGGACGGTCGAGTGCTCGCCGCCTACCGGCGCCAGACCGGAGGCGCAGAGCCGTGGTGGAAGCGCCTCCTCACCGCCAGCGTGCGCGTGCCGCTGCCCGTGGCGGTGGGAGTGCTGCTGCTGCTGATCGTGACCGCGGCGCTCGCGCGGCGGCCGTCGCCGCCTGCGCCCAACGCGGGGACGGCCGCGCCCGCGGAGCCGGTCAAGGCCGTCCGCAACGCCGAGGCCCCGGTGGTCACGCCGACGAGCCTCGCCGGCTTTCAGCCGGTGACCGAGGTGACGGCCACCGTCGTCACCGACGTGACGGAGACGCGCCGATGACCGCGGCGGGGATGCGCGCATGACGGCCACCGTGACCGCCGTCCTGATGGCGGCGGCTCTCGCACCTTCTTCCGGGCCCGGCGAGCGCTACGCGTTCGCCAGGCTCGAGAACGGGGCCTCGATCGGCTTCGCCCTGCTGCGCAGCGGCGGGCCCGGGCCCTCGGCGGCGATCGGGGAGGCCGCGCTGCCGCGATCGAACTCCGTGAGTCGCGTGCTGTGGGACAGGACGAGCGGTGCTTACTTCGGCTACCGCGTGGAGGTGGAGCGACGCGATGGGTCCCTGCCTTTCCGGGTGTCGTTCAAGGCGCTCGACCGCGGAGCGGTGGAGCGCGAGCTCAAGAAGCGCGGGGACTGCCCGGACTGTCCCCCGCCGGCGCCGCTCGGCATCGGCCCCCACTTCCCGCAACCGCAGTCGATTGGCGAGGGCGAGGCTCTCACGCTGGAGTTGCTCGCGAACCCAGACACCGGAGAGCGCATCTTCGATGTCGTCAAGCTCTCCGCGGGCGCCGTGACCGCCGAGGCGATGCACGCGGCGAGCGCACGGGCGAGCGAGGGGCAGGAGGCGGTCCGGCGCGCAGAGATTCTCGGCGCGCGCGGCCGCTACGCCGAGGCGGCCGAGGAGTACAAGAAGGCGCTCGCCGTCCAGCCCCTCGACGCCGGGGTGCACAACAAGCTCGGCATCTGCTACCAGTACCTCCAGGACGAGGCCATGGCCAGGCGAGAGTACGAGCGCGCCCTCGAGCTCAGGCCCTCCTACGCCGAGGCCTGGAACAACCTGGGCACGCTGGAGCAGTCCAGCCGACGCTTCAAGCAGGCCGTGCGCGCCTACAAGAAGGCGATCGCGATCAAGCCCACGCTCGCGACGGCCTGGAAGAACGTCGGTCACGCCTATGTGGCGCTCGGGCAGATCCAGGACGCATTCGAGGCCTATCGTGAAGCCTTCCGCCTCGACCCGGCGGTGCTCGAGAGCCAGGCGCTCGGCGTCCCCTCCGCCGGAGTCGACGTCGCCATGCAGAACTACTACCTCGCCAAGCTCCTCGCCCTGAACGGGCAGAACGACAAGGCGATCGAGCTGCTGCGGCTCGCGCGCGAGGCCGGCTTCCGTGACTTCGCGCGCGTCCAATCGGATCCCGACTTCCGGACGGTCGTCCAGGACCCACGCTTCCGCGAGCTCGCCCAACCGAACTAGAGGGCCGTATCTCCGGCGTCCCCCTCGAGCAACAACGGCTGAGAGGGACACTCGAGGAGAACGCGATCGTGGCGAATCCGGAGGACGCGGCCCTCCACAACCGGCTGGGAATCTGCTACCAGCGGATGGGGGACGCCAAGGCGGCCCGCAAGGCCTACAAGAAGGCGATCGACCTGCGGAGAGACTACGCCGAGGTCTGGAACAACATCGGCACGCTCGACCACGCCCGCAGCAGGTACAAGCAGGCGATCTCAGCCTACAGCAAGGCGATCCGGCTGGACCCCAGGAGCGCCGTCTTCTACAGGAACCTCGGTGCGGCGTGGCTCGCGCGCGGGGAGGTGCACAAGGCGCTCGAGGCCTGGAACGAAGCGTACCGGCTCGACCCCGCGATCTTCGAGAGCAAAGGCATTGTGGCGGTGGCCGGCCGGGATCTCGCCCGCCAGTACTACCTCTACGCGAAGCTCCTTGCGGCGCGCGGGGAAACGGGGAGGGCCTTCCAGTACCTGTCCAAGGCTCTCGGCCTCGGCTTCAAGGAGTTCTCCAGGATCGAGCACGATCGGGACTTCGCCGCGCTCGTCGTCGACCCGCGCTACGCGGCGATGAAGTAGGAGCCTCGCTCGGACCCTGAACAGTCGGTGCACACCGGTGGCTGCACGTCTCGGACGAAGCTGGCCGAAACGCTGACAGCGCCGTGGGTCGGAGCCGATTCTCGCAGCGGCCTGACCTCGTAACTTCCAACGAATCAGTCGATCACGATCCGTCTTCGCGTGGCACGAACCTTGGAATTTTGGACGCCGATGGTGTCCTCGAACGGATACGTATGAGGGAGGCCGGCGAGATCCTCCAGTCGTATATGGGCCTCCTGGCCCGCCTCACTGGAGCCTCGTCCGTCTCGGTTTACGTTCCCCCGGCGGTGAGCGGTGCCCGCGAAGTGCTCGTGCACGAGGGCGCTGTCGGCCCGCTTCCGGAGCTCGGCGACGCGGACAAAGCGGCCGAGCTCCACCAGCGCTTCGGCGCCGAAGAGACCGCCGGCAAGGGGTACCTGGCCCGGTGCGACGCCCAGGGCTTGCTCTACCGCATCCCGCTGCGCTGGGCGACGTCGCGAGGCGAAGAGCAGACGAGCGGCACGGAGCGCCGGAAGCGCGACGGGAATCCCGCGGAGCTGACGGCCTGGGTCGGGCTCCGCTTCGAGCCGGACGGCTCCGACCCGAGCCGGAAGCGGCCGTGGCTCGCCGCCGACGACGACGCGATACGCGACGAGAGCTGTTGGAAGGGATTCTTCGCGCTCGCCGCCGCCTTCGCGGATCACGCGCGCAGCGTCTCGCGGCTCGTGTTCGACCAGGTCACCGAGCTGCCGGAGCGGGCGACCTTCCAGGCGGCTTTGGATGCGGCGCTCGTTCACGTCAAGGAGAAGTCTCGACCCGCCGTCCTGCTGCTCCTCGGGCCGGACGACTTCGGCTGGGTCAACGACCGGCTCGACCGCCGTGCAGGCGACCTGGTCCTGCGCGAGATCGCGACGGTGCTCCGAGGCGGGCTCCGCACTCACGACCACGTCGCGCGCTACGGCGGTGCGATCTTCTCCGTCATCCTCCTCGACACGACGCTCGAAGAGGGGCGCATGGTGGCGGAGAACGTGGTGCGCCGCCTCGGGGACCACCTCTACCACGGAGGCATCCTGCGCCTGGATTTCAGCGCGGGCGTCGTGGTGGCCGAGACCGCCGAGCTCGTGGACCTCCAGGAAGTGATCCGGCGTGCGGACCAGGCCTTGAGCGCCGCCAAGCGGACCAGCTTCGGCGCCGTCCGCGTCTGGGAGAGAGGCACGGATGTCGAGCGCGCCCGTAGCCTGGATCCGTTGCAGGGGATATTCACTGGCGACAAGTCCAAGGACTATCGCAACATGAAGCTGCTGATGGACTCGGTGGCGGTGGTGGCCGCCTCCACCGATCCCGCCGAGCTGGCGCGCAGCTTCGCGGAGCGCCTGCTGGAGGCGCTTCACGCGCGCCGTGTGGGAGTGTTCGAGCGCTCGCGCACCGGGCGGCTCGAGCTGCTCGGAGGGCTGGAGCGGTCGGAGGGCGCCGTGCGTCCCTTCCATGCCGGTCCACGGGACCTCGCGGTCGTGGAGCGGGCGTGCGAGGAAGGCGGTTTCGCAGCCGAAGCGGGCGAGGAGCCGGGAGCGGCGTCGCTCTTCGCGCTGCCCCTCGTCCTGCAGGAGCGCCGCCTCGGCGGCATCGTGCTCGAGGTAGAGCCGACCACAGTCTTCGTCGAAGGCTCGGACCGGACGTTCCTCGACGCCCTCGCCTCCGAGATGGCGGTGGCCCTGGACCGCGTGCGGCTCATCGGACGCGAGCGCGAGCGCCAGCGGGAGGAGAAGGAGCAGCTGGAGGCCGAGGTCACCGACCTCCGGCGCGTCGCGCACGGCTCCCGGCTCGCCTACCGCTCCGTGGCCATGGAATCGCTGCTGGCCAGCGCGCGCAAGGTCGCGCACACGGACGCCACCGTCCTCATCACGGGAGAGAGCGGGACGGGCAAGGAGATGCTCGCCCACACGGTGCACGAGCTGAGCGGGCGCCGCGACAAGCCCGTGGTCGTGGTCGACTGCGGCGCCATCTCGCCGACCCTGATCGAGAGCGAGCTGTTCGGGCACGAGAAGGGGGCGTTCAC
>Ga0075428_100011059_pt1 | contig 10039 bp, 8 predicted proteins | sample RhiMetdeltSRZDD2_FD_75291 | JGI IMG/M metagenome (GOLD analysis project Ga0075428, IMG submission 75291) | Populus rhizosphere microbial communities from Tennessee, USA - Rhizosphere MetaG P. deltoides SRZDD2 | ecosystem: Host-associated > Plants > Roots > Rhizosphere > Soil | place: USA...
GCGCGAGCTCACGCGCTCGTTCGCCAATGCGCGCACGCCCGGGGTCCAGGACGCGATCGCCGAGGTGTTCCTGCGCGCGAGCCACCGTCCGCCCGACCTCGCCGACGTGATCCGCAGGCACCGCCTTGCCCCTCCCGCGCGTGGCAGCGTCGTGGATTCGTTGCTCGCGAACCTGAAAGACTAAGTCAACCGATCAGCGCAGATGCCGCAGAGAACCCCGGATGGCCGCAGAGGCAAGGCGTGCTTACGAGCGAGTGCAACCGGGCTCGCAGCTGTGAAGATGCGGGGAGGAGAGGCGAAACCAGGACGTCAAGTCCCCAACGTCAAGAGTTGCGACGGTGCGAGGCGAAGCCGGGACGTTAAGTCCCCAACGCCAAGAGTTGCGACGGTGCGAGGCGAAGCCGGGACATCAAGTCCCCAACGCCAAGAGTTGCGACGGTGCACATGCGAAGTAGCTTACCGTCCTGGTTCCGCTTTTCCTCCCTTGCTTGGTGTCAACCGGGCAACGCCACCATTCGCGTCACAACACGGCATTTCCTCTGCGGCCATCCGGGGTTCTCTGCGGCATCTGCGCTGATCGGTAAAGGGTTTTGCTTTCTACCAGACGCGGCAGCGCTTGGGAGGATTGAGCGGAGCACCGGGCTTGCAGGAGAACGCCGCGGCGAACTCGGGCACATTGGCCACGAGCCCGTTCACGCGCCACTTGGGCGGCGAGTGCGGGTCCGTGATCGCGAGCGCGCGCTGGCGCTCCGGGCGCGAGTTCTCGCACGCCCACTGCGCGTTGCCCACGAAGAAGCGCTGCTCGGGTGAGAGGCCGTCGCGCGGGGGGAGCGTCTTGCCGGCGATCTCCATCTTCCACGCCATCCACGCGAGCACGAGCCCGCCCAGGTCGGCGATGTCCTCGCCGTTGGTGAGCTCGCCGTTGATCTTGATGTCGTCGACGATGGTGTAGGTCGAGAACTGGTCGGAGATGCACTTCGACCGCTCCTCGAACGCCTTGCCGTCCTCGGCCGTCCACCAGTCCTTCAGGTTGCCCTGTGCGTCGTACTTGCGGCCCTGGTCGTCGAACCCGTGCGTGAGCTCGTGCCCGATGGTGGCGCCGGTGTTGCCGTAGTTCGGGGCGTCGTCCATCTTCGGATCGAAGAGCGGCGGCTGCAGGATGCCGGCGGCGAAGTTGATGTCGTTGGTCTGCGCGTTGTAGTAGGCGTTGACCGTGGGTGGGGTCATGTACCACTCGGAGCGGTCCACGGGCTTGCCGATCTTGGCGAGGTCGCGCCGGGACTCGAACACCTGCGCGCGCTCGGTGTTGCCGAAGAAGTCCCCGCGACGCACGGCCACCGCGGAGTAGTCGCGCCACTTGTCGGGGTAGCCGATCTTGTTCACGATCGCGTGCAGCTTCTCGACCGCGCGCTTCTTCGTGGCCTCGCCCATCCAGGGCAGGCCCTTCACGTCCTCTTCCATGGCCTTCTCGACCTGCTGCGTCATGCGCAGGATCTTCTCCTTGGTCTGGGGCGCGAACGTGCGGCGCACGAACTCCTGGCCCAGCGCCTCGCCGAGCTGCGAATCCACGTACGAGACGCAGCGCTTCCAGCGCGGTTTCAACTGCGGCGTGCCGTGCAGCGTCTTGGAGAAGAAGTCGAACGACTCGTTCACGAACGCCTTCGACAGGAAAGGCGAGGCGCTGCGCGCGTAGTGCCAGCGCAGGTAGGTGCGGACCTCGGCGATCGGCCGGGCGGTGAGCAGGCGGTCGAGCTCGGCGAAGAACTTGGGCTCGGTCACGTTGAAGGTCTGCAGCGTTTCGAGCCCCAGCGGCTTGAGATACGCCTCCCACGAGAACCCGGGCGTCATCTTCACGAGCGCCGCACGGTCGATGCGGTGATAGAGGTTGTAGGGATCGCGCTGCTCCACTCGCGTGAGGGTCGCGCGGGCGAGGGTGTCCTCGATCGCGAGGACGGTGAGGGCGTTGGCGCGCGCCGCCTCGGCGGAGTCGCCGAGCAGGCCGAAGGTGCGTACCACGTGCGCGAAGTACTTCTCGCGGATCTCGCGCGAGCGATCGTCGTCCTTGGTGTAGTAGTCGCGGTCCGGCAGGCCCAGCCCGCCCGAGGTGGCGAAGGCGATGACCTGCGAGGAGTCGGCGAAGTCGGGATTGGAGCCGAAGCCGAAGAAGAAGCTCGACGAACCGGTCTCGAGTTGCAGTTGGGCCAGCAAAGCGGGCAGGTCGCGCGTCGAGCGCAGGGCGGCGATGCGCTCCAGCCCGGGCTTGAGCGGGGACGCGCCGCGCTTCTCGATCGCCGCCTCGTCCATGCACGCGGCGAAGTAGTCGCCGATCTTCTGTTGCACGGCGCTGCGGCCCGGCGCCGGCTTCGAGGCTTCCTCGAGGATGCCCCAGAGGTAGCGCACGTTGTCCTGGGCGAGCTTGTAGTAGACGCTCCAGGCCGCCTGGTCGGCAGGGATGGGATTGGCCTTCATCCAGCCGCCGCAGCTGTACTGGAAGAAGTCCGCGCACGGGTCGGCCGTGCGGTCCATCGAGGCGGGATCGAGCCCGGGCGAGTACGGCAACTCGCTGAGCGGCCGGTCGGGGCCCTGGGCGAACGCGGCTGGAATGGCCGACAGGAGGATTGACAGCACGGTCGTCTGGATGCGCATGACCGCATGATAGATGCAGAGTGCCGGTCACGTTTGTCACGCTTTGTTTGGATAAAATACGGGCGCCATGAGCCAGCGAAACCAGACCTATTACGAGCAACTCGGGATCCCGTCGAACGCCAAGCACAACGACGTGGGCCTCGCCTTCAACCGCAGGATGCGCGCCATCAAGCGCGAGGACGCCCCGCCCGACCTGAAGGCGGAGATGAAGTTGAAGGAAGCCTTCGAGGTCCTCTCCGACCTGGACCGCCGCGCCGAATACGACGCGCACCTGCGCGCCGAGATGCTGAAGCCGAAGCTCGGCGGCCGGACGCAGGCGGCATTCGCGGTGCTGTTCCTGCTGGTCGTCGGCGTGGGGCTCTACTGGTACCTGCGGCCACAGCTCGCCGCGGAGACCGTCGCCCTCGAGGTGGAGGGGCCCGGCAAGCCCTACCAGGAGGTCGTGAACGGCGCGATTCCCGCCGTCGGCCGCCTGCAAACCGTCGAGATGTCCGGGCAGTCGAAGCACGCCGGGATCGCGTTTACCGTGGAGGAGGGCGTCGCGGTGACTTCCTGCCAGGGCCTTTCGCCCACCGCGGTGTTGAGCGTGGCGCTTGCGCCTCGGGTCATCCCCGCACGCGTGACCCTGACCGACGAAGAGCTGGGCCTGTGCAAGCTCGAGGTGCTCGGCGCCGGCACGTGGCCGCTGTCGGTGAGCAAGGTGCCTGCCAGGACCGGCGACCTCGTCTACACCACCCAGCTGGGACCGAAGGGCGACGTGACCTTGCGCCAGGCGAAGGTGAAGTCGGTCAAGCCCAGGGGAAAGGCCGAGGTGCTCGAGGTCACCGTCCCGCTCATGGCCGAGCACGCCGGCGCACCGCTGCTGGACATGCATGGCCGGGTCGTCGCGGTGGCCAACATGCCGCCGGGAAGCAAGGAGACGTTCGTCGCGATTCCCGCCTCGTGGGGCGAGACGGTGAAGGTGGGCCCGGAGCCGAAGCCCTACCAGGGAGGCGATACAGAGGAAACGAAGGCCGAGGCCGGGAAGGGCAAGGGCGAGGTCGACGACCTGGGCGTTCCGCTGGAGACGCGCAAGAAGCAGGAAGAGTTGCTGAAGAAGGTCGATCCCGAGCGCCGCAAGCGGCTCGAGAAGGCTTTCCGCCCGCCGCCTAGCGTTCCGTCGGATCTCTGAATTTCTGTTTACACCTGAAGCGCAGATGCCGCAGAGAAGGGCAGATGCCGCGGAGGAAAGCTGGTTGTGATGCGTAGGGAGGCGTTGCCCGGTTGAGCAGGAGCAAGGGAGGAAGGGCAACACCAGGCCGGTAAGCGGTCAGGGTTGGAGGAGGGGGCGAGCAACTGGCGGCACGGTTCGCGGGACCCCTTCCAGGGCGGCGCTGTTGGCGAAGCGTCGCAGGCCGTTCGTCAGGCGGGATTCATTGAAGTTGATCAGCAGACCTACGGGCAACCGTGCCAGCTTCAGGTAGGTCACGACCTGCATCGAATGCACCGGCAGAAGCTGGTCAACGGCCTTCAGTTCGAGAAGGACCTTGCCTTCGATGACCAAGTCGGCGAAGTACGCCGCTTCGAGAAGCAGCCCCCCGTACTGGATGTCCACCTGCACCTCGCAGGCGACCTGCATTCCTTCAGCCTTCAACTCGTGCTCGAGGCACCTCCGGTAAGTCTTCTCCAACAGGCCCGGACCTAGCGCTCGATGAACCTTCATCGCACTTCCCAGAATGCGATAGGTCAGGTCGGGAAAGAGGTTGGAATCGACGGCCACCCCTTCTCAAACGCCGATCCTCTTTCCACGATGACAACTCGTTGCAGCTTACCGGCCTGGTGTCGCCCTTCCTCCCTTGCTCCTGCTCAACCGGGCAACGCCTCCCTACGCATCACAACCCAGCTTTCCTCTGCGGCATCTGCCTTCTCTGCGGCATCTGCGCTGATCGGTTGAAGGCCTCACCCCGCCGTCAGGCGGGCTGCCGCGACAGCCGCCAGGTGCTGCGCAGGAGGAAGAACGCGATCGTGAGGTTGAGCGCGTTCCAGGCGATGCCGTTCCAGAACGCGGCGCGGTAGGATCCGGTCGCATCGAAGATCGCGCCCGACATCCATCCGCCCAGCGCCATGCCGAAGAGCGTGCACATGATCACCGCGCCGACCAGGGCGCCGGTGCGCCTGGGCGGGAAGTGCTCGCGGATGATGAGGGCGTACGAAGGCACGATGCCGCCCTGGAAGAGGCCGAAGAGCGCCGAGATCACATAGAGCGAGACCAGCCCCTGGAAGGGCAGGAAGAGCAGCAGCGCCACGCCCTGCAGCGCCGAGCCGAGCAGCAGCGTGCGCAGCCCGCCGATGTGGTCCGAGAGCCAGCCCGAGACGAGCCGGCTCACGATCCCGAAACCCAGCATGAGCGAGAGCATCTCCGCGCCCCGCGCGGCGCCGTAGCCCAGGTCGCCGCAGTACGCGACGATGTGCACCTGCGGCATCGACATCGCCACGCAGCAGGAGAGTCCCGCGATCATCAGCAGGACGAGCGCGGTCGGTATGGCGAGGCCGAAGGGCCGTTCCTGGTCGCGGCGTGCCTGCGCGGTAGACGCCGTCTCGACGTGGACGGGCGGCCGCTCCCGCATCAGCAGCGCGAGACCGATGATCGCCAGTCCGCAGAAGACGCCCATGCCGATGTAGGTCCGCCGCCATCCGAAGGCCTCGATGCACGCGTGGATGATCGGGGGCCACACCGCACCGCCCACGTAGTTGCCGCTGGCGCAGATCGCCACCGCGATGCCGCGGCGCTTCACCCACCAGAGCGAGGTGTCGGCGAGCAACGGCGAGAAGGTCGCCGAGCTGCCGGCGAGCCCGATCAGCAGGCCGTGTGCCGCGCCAAAGGTCGCAAGGCTCGTGGTCGTTCCGCCGATGATGAAGCCCGCCCCGAGGCCGATGCCACCGATGAGCAGCGGCACCGCAACACCGTGGCGATCGGCGAGGCGACCCATGAAGAGGCCCCCGAGGCCAAAGCCGATCATGAGCAGCGAGTAGGGGAGCGACGCGTCGGCGCGCGCGATGTTGAACTCGGCCTGCACGGCGGGTAGCGCCACGGGCACCACGTACATTCCGCTCGCCCCGAGCGTCATGAGCGCGACCGCCACGGCGAGGCGCCAGGCGGCGTAGCGGGAATCGGTCTGGTGTCGGGTCGGGACGTGCATCGGACTCGCGATCATATCGAATCGTTGAACTCGGCCCGTTTTGCCGCATCATTCCTGCATGCCCGTCAAGATCCTCGCCGTGGTCGCGGCGCTTGTCGCCGTCGGCGCGGCCACGTGGTATTTCTGGCCGCGCGAGCCGCCTCCGCCTCCTCCACCCGCCGCCTCGAGTCCACCCGCGTCGACCGCGGCGCCCTCGAAGGCGGGCCCCCTTCATCCGATCGAGGCCGTGCCCGACCAGCCGCTGCCCACGCTCAAGGAGAGCGACCCGGCGATGCTCGAGGCGATGGCGCGCGTGCTGGGCTCGGCCGCGGTGCAGAAGTTCCTGAACCTGGAGTCGGTCGTGCCCAACATCGTGGCCACCGTCGACAACCTCCCGCGCGATTCGTATGCGCAGCGCCTGAGCCCGATGAAGCCGATCGAGGGCGCCTTCCGCGTGATGGGCAAGGAGGCCACGCTCGCGATGGCGCCGGGCAACGCCGCGCGCTACACGGAGTTCGTCAAGGTGGTCGAAGGCGTGGACTCGGCCGCCGCCGTCGCCGCCTACCGCCGCCTCTATCCGCTCTTCCAGCAGGCCTACGTGGAGCTGGGCTACCCCAACGGCTACTTCAACGATCGTCTCGTGGAGGTGATCGACCATTTGCTGGGCACGCCGGACGTCGACGGTGTCCTCCCGCTCGCCACCCCCCATGTGCTCTACGAGTACGCCAACCCCGAGCTCGAGGAGCGCTCGGCGGGGCAGAAGGCGATGCTGCGCGTGGGGCGGGAGAACACCCAGCGGCTGAAGGCCAAGCTCCGGGAACTCCGCACCCAGCTGGTGGCCGCCGAGCCGCGACGTTAGCTATCATGGCGCCATGACGCGCTACCACGGCGGCAAAGACAGCCTCTACGACATCCTCGGGCTCTATCGCAGCTGCAGCCCGAAGGACATCGAGCACGCATACCAGCGGCTCAAGGGGCAGGCCGAGAAGGACGCCTCGCCCCCCGAGCAGCTCACCCTGCTGCGCGAGGCGCACGAGGTGCTTTCCAACCCCCAGAGGCGCGCGGCCTACGATGCGTCGCTCCGGAGCGACGAGTTCCTGCGGCCCGAAAGCAAGCCGGTGCATTCCGCGGTCAAGTGGGGGCCGATCGGGGCGATCATCGTGGCGGTCCTCGTGGGCCTGTGGTTCCTGTTCCGCTCGGGCGGAGAGCCCGACCGCATTCCGGCCGAGATCGTCGCGGCGGCGGCACCGGCGGTGGGGCGCCTTCACATCATCGACATCCGCGGCAAGGCCACCCCGTACGACAACGCCTTCGCCATCGACAGTGGCGTCATGATCACGACGTGCCAGGGGTTCAAGGCCAATACGCAGGCGGTGGTGAGGTTCGGCGCGCGCACGGCGTCGGCGACGGTGTCCAGGTCGGACCCGAAGCGCAACCTGTGCCGCCTCGCCGTGGTGAGCGCCGGCGGCTTTCCTCTCGGGATGAACACCACGCCGCCCGAGTCGGGCGACAAGGCCTACGCGGTGAGCACCAGTTCCACCGGGGAGACCACCCTCGTGCAGGTGAAGGTCAAGGGCCTGCTGCCCACCGAGGGTGGGAAGGCGATCGAGCTGGCCGATCCCGTCGATCCCGGGCAGAACGGCGGCCCCTTGCTCGACACGAAGGGTCGCGTGATCGGCGTGATGGCCACCCAGCACCCGTTCCCGGGCAAGAACGTCGCGCTCCCGGCCGCCTGGGTGCAGGAGATTCGCACGGCCCCCACCAAGTAAGGAGAAGAACCCGATGGTCCGTAACGTCCTCGCGGCGCTCACCGCCGCCGCAAGCCTCGCTGCGCCCGCGCAGCCGGTGTCTACGCCCGCCGGGCCGTGGCCCACGAAGCCGGTGCGCATCATGGTGGGCGCCTCTCCCGGCGGCGGCACCGACATCATCGCGCGCATGCTGGGCGACAAGCTGGGCGCCGTGTTCGGCCAGCCCTTCGTGGTCGAGAACCGGCCGGGAGCGGCCAACACGATCGCCTCCGACGTGACGGCGAAGTCGCCGCCCGACGGATACACGCTGCTGGTCGGCACCAACACGGCGCAGGCGATCGCGCCGCACATCATGAAGCTGGGCTTCAACCCCGTGACCGATCTCACGCCCATCGCGCTCCTCGTGGTCGTGCCGAACGTGGTCGCCGTGAGCCCGACGGTGACTGCCACGAGCGTGAAGGACCTCATCGCCGAGATCAAGGCGAAGCCGGGCGCGTTTTCGTGCGGCTCGTCGGGGATCGGCAGCACGCAGCACCTGGCCTGCGAGGCATTCAACCTCGCCACGGGAACGAAGATCGTGCACGTGCCGTACAAGGGCTCGTCGCAGGCGCTGACCGACCTGGTCGGCGGCCAGATCCAGCTCTCGTTCGACACCACGTCCTCCGCGATGAGCTTCATCAAGGGCGGAAAGGTCAAGGCGCTCGCGGTCATGACGCCGAGGCGCGCGGCCGAGCTGCCGGATGTCCCCACGCTCGCGGAGGCCGGGGTCCCGGGGGTCGAGATGTCGACGTGGTACGGCTTCTTCGGCCCGGCGAACCTGCCGCGCGAGATCGCCACGCGCCTGCACGCCGAGACGATGAAGATCCTGGCGATGCCCGACGTGAGGAAACGCCTCGAGGGCCTTGCGGGCGAGCCCGGCACGCTTGGCGCCGCCGAGTTCGCCGCGATGGCCAAGGCCGACTACGAGCGCTCGGGCAAGCTCGTGCGCGACGCGGGGATCAAGGGCGAGCAGTGAACGCGAAGCCTGCCATCGCGCTCTTCACCGGCGACCCGGCGGGCGTCGGCCCCGAGCTGATCGCGCGGTTGCTGGCCGACGGCGAGGTCGCGAAGCGCGCGGACATCAGGCTCATCACGAGCCGCGCGGTGATGGAGGAGGGGTTGCGCGCCGCGGGCGTGCGCCTCGACTACGAACCCATGCTGGTCCGATGGGCCGGCCTCGACGAGGGGGCCTTCGAGCGCGGGGTGGCCGGGGCGAAGAACGGCCGCTTCATGCTGGAGGGCCTCCGCGTGGGGCTGGACCTCTGCCGCACGGGCAAGGCAGGCGCGATCTGCTTCGCGCCGCTCAACAAGGCGGCGCTGCGCGCGGGCGGCATGGACCATCCCGACGAGCTGCACTGGTTCGCCGAGACTCTCGCCTTCGACGGCACCTGCGTGGAGCTCAACGTGCTCGAGACCCTGTGGACCACGCGCGTGACCTCGCACGTGGCGCTCTCGGAAGTCTCGGCGCTCATCACCAAGGAGAAGGTCGCGCAGATGACGCAGCTCATCACCGAGAGCCTGCGGAAGTCCGGGGTTGCGCGCCCCCGCATCGTGGTGTGCGGCCTCAACCCCCACAACGGCGACAACGGCGCGTACGGGCGCGAGGAGATCGAGGTGATCGGCCCGGGCGTGGAGCTCGCGCGCTCGCGCGGCTATCCCGCGGACGGGCCGTTTCCGGCCGACACGGTCTTCGTTCGCGCAACCCGCAAGGACGCGGGCTACGACGGCGTGGTCACCATGTACCACGACCAGGGGCAGATCGCGATGAAGCTCATGGGCTTCGAGCGCGGCGTGACCGTGCAGGGCGGGCTGCCGATGCCGATCACGACACCCGCGCACGGGACCGCGTATGACATCGCCGGGAAGGGCGTGGCCCATCCCGGCGCGATGAAGAATGCCTTCGAGCTCGCGTGCAAGATGGCGCAGTCGGTGGTTTCCGCTTAGCTAGTGAGTCTTGCGCCCCACGACGAGCCCGGGGTGGTCCTCGAGGAGGCGTACTTCGCTTGGAGGGAGTGAAACTTCGAGATTTGGGCGTTGCATTAGCGACCTGCCCGCCTCTCGAGGACCACCCCAAGGGCTGTCGGGGGCTGCCAATGTCCGTGGTGATCCGTTCACCAGACTATTGAGAGGGGGAAACGCGCGGTTAGGCAGGCTCGCATGCGATGCGCGCAAGGGTCAGGCGTAGTGCCGAGCGTTCCCATTTTCAAATGGTTGTGATGCCACGTGCCGATGAAATGGTCAGTGGCAGCCCCCGACAGCCCTTGGGGCCCTTCTCGAGTGGCGGGGAGGTCGTGACGTCGACGCCCAAATCTCGAAGTTTCACTTCCCCGAAACGGAGTACGCCGCTCGAGAAGGGCCCCGGGCTCGTCGTGGGGTGCAAAGATCCGAAGGTCACCTCACGCTGAACGGCGCCTGGTACGGGCGGCCGAAGGCGACGCCCGCGGCGAC
>Ga0075428_100011060_pt1 | contig 10038 bp, 5 predicted proteins | sample RhiMetdeltSRZDD2_FD_75291 | JGI IMG/M metagenome (GOLD analysis project Ga0075428, IMG submission 75291) | Populus rhizosphere microbial communities from Tennessee, USA - Rhizosphere MetaG P. deltoides SRZDD2 | ecosystem: Host-associated > Plants > Roots > Rhizosphere > Soil | place: USA...
CGGCGTGTGGCGGTGTTCCGGATCATTGCTTCATACGCGGCCATGTAACTCTTCCAGTGAGTCCGTTCCTCGGCGTCGGACGACGAAAACTTCCAGTTCTTGTCCGGGTTGTCAAGCCGCTCCAGGAAACGACGTTCCTGCTCTTTGCGAGAAAGGTGCAGAAAAAATTTCCGCACCAACACTCCGTTTCGGCTCAGGTAGCGCTCAAAAGAGCGAATGTCCTGATAGCGGTCCGTCCAGACGCCGTTCCCGAGGAGCTCTGGCGGAAGTTTTTGCTTCGTCAGGAACTCCGGGTGAACACGCACGACCAACACCTCCTCATAATAAGAGCGATTGAAAATGCCGATGCGCCCGCGCTCCGGAAGGTGCTTCTGGCAGCGCCACAGGTAATCGTGATCAAGATCCTCCGCTGAGGGGGCCTTGAACGACGCGACCTGGCAGCCCTGAGGGTTTACGCCGGACATCACATGCTTGATGGCCCCATCCTTGCCCGCGCCGTCCATAGCCTGAAAGATGAGGAGCACGGCCCAGCGATCCTGAGCATAGAGCATGTCCTGCAACGTAGCGAGGGCTTCTACGCCAATGCCTAGTGATTCTTTGGCACGCGGCTTGTCTTCAGACTTGAGACCACCGGTGTCATCGGGATCGATGTCCTTCAGGCGAAACCCCCTGCCATTGGTGATGCGGTAAGGGTTAGCCAATTCGCGAGATCTCTTAATAACCTTGCTGAGTTTCATGTTGATCCTCTCTGAAGCAAACTATGAACTCCGGCCGCGAAAGCTGTGCCACCCGGCAGCCGAGCGGGTTCGTTTCATCGAACCTCGGGACCAGCCTGCTTTCTGGTTGCTGTTCCCGACACATACAGACTGACCAGACGGGCGACCATGACGCCGAGATACAATTGCCCTGCCACCGCCTCGAGGATAACCAGACCGCGTGCCACGTCGGTCTTGGGCACGAAATCGCCATAACCCAATGTGGCCAGAGTTACAAAGCTGAAATAGACGCCGTCCGACTCTGAAAAGCTGTTAACAACGTTTCCACCGTAGTACAAGGAGCCTGGCCAGGCGTGCTCCAACGCCCAGTAGAGAACCCCAAAAGACAGGCCCGCCAGCAAGTAGGCGCTCAGCGCGGCGTAGATGTGCTCACTGTCGATGGACGTCGCCCGCAAAGCGGACCGCAGGGCATTGGCAGCGGCCAGAAGACCCACCAACGTAAAAATCCCATGGCTGGCCGATGAAAAGGTTTCGCCAAAGGAGACCGCAAGAAGCCGTCCTGACACGGCTATCACCACCAGCACCAAGAGAACCCGTCTCGCGTTGCCGGTGCCCATGGGAAGCACGGCGACCGACAGCGTCGTAGCTAGCAGCAGTTCTATGACTCTGGGCGTCCGGTTCAGCGCCGTCAGCACCGGGGAAGCCACAAAGGTGAAAAGAAGCAAGTAGAAGAGGATGGCATACCGCCTTCGGACATACCTGCCCGCAACCTCATCAGATCGAGCGATGAGGCTGGCAGCGGTCTTGCTCATTTAGCGCATCTCCCTTGGGCTGACGGCTTGCTAGGTAGCCATTGAGCATTGGCTATTCAGTGGTCGGCACGGCCCTGGCACCTGAAACCCAGAACCTGGAACCTGGATTTTCACTGCGTCCAGCCGCCTCCGAGGGCTTTGTACACCTGGATCACAGAGTCCAACTCGCCAAGGTAAGCCTGAGCGTAAGTCAGCTCTGCATCCAGCGCCTGCCGCTCAGTGTCGAGCACCTCCAGATAGCTGGAGACCCCGCCTTCATAACGCATATTGGCAAGTCGCAACTGGTCTCGCAGCGTGACGACAAAAAGCTCGCGTTGCGCCCGGTATTCCTTAGCCTTCTGATATCCGACCAGAGAATCAGCCACATCCCGAAAAGCCTCCTGAACGCTTTTCTGATAACCCAGAATTGCCCCCTCCCGCTGGGCCTTCGAAGCTTTGTAGTTGGCCCACAAGGCTCCAGCGTTAAAGAGAGGCATCACCAGGCTGCCGCCGTATCCATAAACGCCTCCAACAGACTTGAAGAAGTCTTCGGAGATCTGGAAATTTTGATAGCCGCCTGACCCGGTCAAGCTGATGGTGGGAAAGAACAAGGATTTTGCCACCCCGACTCGGGCGTTGGCGGCCACAAGTTGCTGCTCGGCCAGCCGAATATCGGGCCGGCGATCCAGCAGCGCTGAAGGCAGCCCGGCAGGTACCTCCGGAGCGAGCTTTTGATCATTCAGCATCTTGGCGCGGTCCACGGGTCCTGGATTTCGACCCAGCAGGGTGTTCAGGAAGTTCTCTGCCTGCTCGCGCTGGCGTTCCACGTCGGCTATCGTTGCCGCCGCAGAAGCCACTAGACTCGTTGCCTGGTCGACTTCCAACTGGTTTGCCAGACCCCCGGTGAGCCGGGCCTGAACCAGACGGAGGGAACCCTGGCGAGAAACTAACGATTGCTTCGCAACTTGCAGTTCGTGGTCCAGTTCGAGGAGTTGAAAATAGCTGCTGGCCACCCCGGTCACCAGGCTCTGGATGACAGCCAGCTGAACGGCCTCTTGGGCCAGGTATTGCGCTCGAGCAGCCTCAGTCGAGCGGCGGATGCGGCCCCAGATGTCCAATTCCCAAAAAATCTTGCCGCCGGCGAACGCCGAGCTGAGCGCCCGGTTCACACCCTGTTGCCGGTCGGTACTGGCCCCCGCATCAACGGAGGGAAACAACCTGGATTTTTCGACAGTAACAAAAGCCTGGGCTGCAAGAACGCGCTGCGCCGCAATCCGAATGTCATAGTTATCTTTTAGGGCTATCCGGATGAGTTCCTGGAGCTTCTCATCTCGAAACAGATCGAACCATTTCATGTCCGCCAGGGTCGGCACGGCCGTTGTTGGAGCAGTCGCTGGCAGGGCGGTGTCGGAGCGATGGCTGGGCGGGACCGGATAGTCTGGTCGTTTGTAGTTGGGTCCCACGGCACAGCCGAAGGACAGGAGGGCCAAACTCATGGATAGGAGTCCGCAACTCCATCTCACGGTGCAGCCCAATTCAACCAGAGATGTAGAACACAACCAGAATCGATTCCAGTTCATAGGCATTGTCCTCTGGTGATACCGTCAAGCCAGTTCCGATCCAAATCAACCCTCAGGCAACAAGTTGCTCCGTGGCTCTTTTCAGTGGTGCGCACCTTCAGCCTGTGGTGAGGCGGCTACGGGGACTGTTTCTGAGCGCTTCCGTCCAAGGCCCTCGACGAAAGTGTAGTTGCCGGGAATGATGAACACCCCCAGCGCGGTTGCGATCAGCATGCCCCAGAACACGGCGGTGCCCATCACGTTCTGAGCGCCTGCCCCAGCGCCGTTCGCGAGCATCAGCGGCACGACGCCGAGAATGAAGGCAAACGCCGTCATCAGGATCGGCCGAAAGCGCAGCCGGGCCGATTCGAGAGCGGCCTCCTCGAGCGGCGCGCCCTGGTCGTGCTTCGCCTTGGCAAATTCCACGATCAGGATGGCGTTCTTGGCCGCCAAACCGATCAGCATGACCAGGCCGACCTGCACATAGACGTTATTGTCGTACCCCATCAGCCAAACACCTAAGAAGGCACCCAATGCCACCAGCGGCGACCCCAGGAGCACCGCCCAGGGCAAGCGCCAGCTCTCGTACATCGCCGCCAGCAACAGAAAGACGCAGATGATGGCCATGATGAAAGTAGGAGCGGAGGGCGGTGCAACCTTCTCCTGATACGAGATGGAGGAATAGGCGAAGCTCAATTCCTTCGGCATCGTTTCTTCAAAAGCTTGCTCTAGCGCTGCGAGCGCCTGGCCGGAGGTGTAACCACGGGCAGGTGCGCCCTGAACTTCCACGGAACGAAGCAAGTTGAAACGCGTGGTCAGCTCCGTGCCGGCGATTTCCTTGATGGTCAGTAGCGTGGACAAGGGAATCATTTCGTTGGACCTCTGGGAGCGGACATAGATTTGGCCAATATCTTGCGCCTTCAGACGAGCCGAGGCGTCCGCTTGCACGTAGACGCGGTAGAGTCGTCCGAAACGGTTGAAGTCGTTGACATAGCTTCCGCCCATGGCCGCTGACATTCCCTGGAAAACGTCATTGACCGGCACCCCCAGAGTTCGCGCTTTTTCACGGTCCAGCTCTACCTTAACTTGAGGGTAACTGGGATCGAAGGATGAGAAGACGTTTCCCAACTCTGGGCGCTGTCTTGCCGCCGCCAGGAATTTCCGTGTCTGCTCGCCGAGATCCTGAACGCTCAAGGAACCACTGCGATCCTGGATCAGAAAGTTGAATCCCGAGGCCGCTCCAAATCCAGCGAGGGTCGGGATGTTGAACGGGAATATGATCGCCTCCGGGATCGCTGTGAACTCCTTCTGCAGCGCCGCCATGATTCCTTTCACTTTCATTGCCTCGTCATGCCGTTCTTCCCAGGGCTTCATGCGGGAAAAAATCGTGCCATAGTTCGACTGGTAGGTATTTGTGACCGCGCCATACCCACCGATGGTCTGGAAGGAGTCAATGGCTTCCACTTTGGTCAGAATGTCCTCAACCTTCTTCAAGACCACGCTGGTACGCTCGAGCGCAGCACCATTCGGAAGCTGAATGCTGACGCCAAGAATTCCCTGGTCCTCATCTGGAATAAACCCCGCTGGCAGTATCTTGCCCAAGAGGCCAGCACCGAAGATGACGACGACGATCAAGGCAATCGTCAGCGACCCGCGGCGCACCAACAAACGCGAAACATTCACGTACTTGTTGGTTGTCACCTCAAACGTTTTATTGAAGCCGCGGAAAAAAGCTCCTAACGGCCCGCGCATCGGCTTAGGCGCCTTTAACAGCATGGCGCATAGCGCGGGCGTCAACGACAAGGCGTTGAAGGCCGACAGCAATACCGAGATCGCGATGGTCAGTGCGAACTGCTTATACATGCTACCGACCAAGCCGCCGAGGAGAGCGACGGGGACGAACACCGCCGAGAGGATGAGAGCGATTCCGATGACAGGAGCTGAAACTTCTTCCATGGCCTTGAACGTTGCCTCGCGGGGCCCCAACCCGTGCTCAAGGTGATGGATCACCGCCTCCACCACCACAATGGCATCGTCCACCACGATGCCAATGGCTAGCACCAGGCCGAACATCGAGAGGGTATTCAGAGAGAAGCCCAGCATTGGGAAAAAGATGAACGTGCCAATGAGTGAAACCGGAATGGTGATCAGGGGAATGATTGTGGCTCGAATGTTCTGCAGGAAAATAAACACCACCAGCGTCACGAGAATCAACGCTTCGACGAAGGTTTTCAGAATCTCATGAATCGAAGCTTCCACTGCAGGCGTCGTGTCGTACACGATCTTGTAGATCATGTCGGGCGGGAAGAGCTCTTGGGCACGTTCCATCGTGTGGTAAATCGCCTCGGAAGCCTTTAGCTGGTTGGCACCGGGGAGCAGATAGACCGCCATCGCACCAGCCGGTTTGCCGTTCAGGCGACCAAAAGAGTTGTAATCTTGCGACCCGAGTTCGGCCCGTCCGATATCCTTGATCCGGACCACCTCTCCAGCCTCGGTCTGCCGGACGATGATGTTCTCGAATTCTTCGGTGGTGATGAGGCGGCCCGGAGCGGCAACGGTATTGGTGAACAACTGGTCCTTGGGCGTCGGGGCGGCCCCTACCTTTCCGGCGGGCGCCTGAAGATTCTGTTCTTTGATGGCGGAGATGATATCGCTCGGGGTCAGGCCTAGCTTGGCCATCTTGTCGGGCTGGAACCAGATCCGCATGCCATAGTCGGTGCCACCGAACAGATCCACCTGCGCAATGCCCGGAATCCGGAGCAACTGATCACGCAAATTGATGCCGCAGTAGTTGATCAAGTAGTTGGCATCGTAGGTGCCATTGGGCGAACCGAGAGAAATGAGCATCAGGATGCTGGGGCTCTGTTTCTTGACGGTAACCCCTTGCTGGACGACCTCCTGCGGCAGGCGAGCCTGCGCAGCCGACACGCGGTTCTGAGTGAGGACGTTGGCGATGTCCTGGTCCGTTCCGACTTCGAAGTTCACGTCCAGCAGCATACGGCCATCGCTCGTATTGGAAGACTTCATGTAAATCAAGCGATCGACACCGTTGACTTCCTGCTCAATCGGCGTTGCCACCGATTGTTCAACTGCCTCGGCGGAGGCACCCGGGTAGGTACCTTGGACGCGGATGTTGGGTGGCGCGAGAAATGGATACTGTTCTACGGCCAGCCTGGTGACCGTAATAGTTCCCATCATTACGGTCAGGATTGAGATAACGATGGCAACAATGGGCCGCCGGATGAAGAAGTTAGACATAGTGCTCCCCTATTTTATTTCTGAGCAGCCGTGACGGGCTTTTCGGTGGGTGCGACCAGCATTCCGGGCCGCAACCTTTGCAATCCCTCGGCGATGACGCGATCACCTGGTTTGACACCCTCTTTGACAATAATCAGATTCTCGTAGCGGTCTCCCAGCAACACGGTGCGAAGGGCCACTTTGCTTTCATTGTCCACAACGTAAACGATCTTGCCACTCTGCTGCTCCATCACGGCCACCTGCGGGATCAAGGTCGCATTCTCTGCGGTGTTCACGGCCCCCCGCACTTTGCCGAACTGCCCGGGTCGAATGACCCGCTCTGGATTGGGGAACTCAGCGACAACGGTCAAAGTCCCGGTTTTTTGATCCACGGCGCGGTCGGCAATCGTCACGTGTCCCTTGTGAGGATGAGGAGTTCCGTCGGCGAGGATCAATTCGATGGGAACTGGGTTCCTGGCCGATTTGCCCATCCTTCTGGCGATGGTCAGATACTCAGCTTCGCTTAGCGCGAAAGAGACCCGTAGTGGATCCAACGCCGAGATTGTTGCGAGCAAGGTCGGTTCCCCACGGCCAACCAGGTTTCCTGGGGAAACCAGCCGTTGACCAATCAGACCGTCCATAGGAGCCTCGACTGTGCAGTAGCTCAGGTCGAGCTCAGCATTTTTGACGGCGGCTTCAGCGGCTGCAACTGCGGCTGTGGCCGCATCCACTCCGACCTTTTGAAGGAGAACGGTCGTGTCATAGTTAGCTTTGCCGGCATCGACGTTTGATCGGCCCACTTCTTGCGCGACCAAAGCGTTATCCAAATCCTGCTGGGGAACGGCCTTTTCTTTGGCCAGCGGTGTGAGGCGATTCACGTCTAAATCGGCTTTACCGAGCTGAGCTTTGGCTTGGTCCAGCTTTGCTTTCGCCGTGTCAACTGTCACTTGCTCCTTGGCAAATTCGAGCTCCGCCCGAGCCTTCGAGAGCCGAGCCTTGCTGTCCTGGAGGGCGGCCTCATACTTTCGTTTGTCGAGCGTGAACAGCAACTGTCCCTTTTTCACAGGGCGGCCTTCCTCAAAGTGAACTTTCTCGAGAAAAGCCTCGACCCGAGCCCGCAGCTCCACCGTATCTCTGGCGTCCGCACGAGCCGTATACTCCGTGAAGATGGGCACGGTCTTTTGAATTGCTGAAGCAACCACCACCGGGACGGGTGCTGCAGCGGCAGCGGTCGCCTTTTCTTTCTGTGCCTTGCTCTCCCCGCCACACCGCGCAAAGACCAACGCAGTCATCAGCAACAGGCCAGCTGCCTTTCCAATGCGCCAGTTTTGCCTGAACCATCGAGCCAGTTGCCTACTGGAACCGGCGAAAGAAGTTTTGGTTTTCATGCGACCTCCAAATGTGGATAGCGAGCTGCCTAAACAACCCCCAGTGCCCAACTGTTGCCCCACTGAATCCGTCCTTGACGCGACGGCACGCCGTCAACAACCAAGGGTTCGCGGGGCTCAACACCTCTTCAACCAGTTCCCGCCGCCGCCGGGGCGACGGCTTGCCGTGCGGCTAATTTTCGATACTGCCTGAGCAGCATCACTCCGACTCCCAGCCAAAGAACGCATGCGATGATATTAACCGTGGCAAAGCCGGCTGAGTGAAACCCGAGCACGGTCGTACCCACATACACCAGACCCGCTGACATCAGGTCTCCCACTCTGACGATAAAGGTGTCGGCCGCCTGTTTGGCCTTGTACTTTTCCTCCCGGCTGGTGGGCAGCCAGAGCATCTGGCGGGCGGTGTTCATGATCGAATAGTCGGTCGCGTTCTCCACCGTCTTGGCCACACGGAGAACAACGAGCGTCGCTCCCGCGAGCACCGTGCTGTAAGAACCCAGAGCTACGATCGGCAACGCCAACAGAGCACCCGCTAAACCCAGATACTTCACGATACGGGAAACCAACAGAGCCTGAAGTATTACGGTGAGGACATTCACCCAGAACAGGTAGCCCCCATAAAAGGCGCCCAGAAAAGCTTCCTTATTAAAGGCTGCATCCGTAGCGGCCCGGCTGACAGCTTCGGCGACGACATAGCGGTCCAGCACGTACTGGCCGGTGGTGTTCACCAGGTTCAGGAGAATCAGGAGCACGCAGATCAACCGGAGATAACGATGTCCGGCCAGGAGCTTGAAGCCTCCTTTGCGGCCTTTCAGTTTGGCGGTCGAACCCCCTTGTTGTCCTTGTTGGCGCGTTGAGCCGACGCGCTTTTCGACCAGCCAGTAGAGTCCCATCGAAATCAGGAGGATTACGGCGGTAATGTGGAGCATGGTGTAGGCTCCCACACCCATCGTGAACAATCTCTCGGCCAGTCCGGATCCAAACGGACTACCCAGCGTCGCACCGATGCCAATCAGAGGGAACAGCCGCTCGCCCGTTTCGGTTGAGAAGAGGTCATTGCCATAGGACCAGAACTGGGCGATCACAGCATTGTTGAAGATGCCCACCCAGATGAAGAAGGCCACGCCTAAGTAGGGGACTCCCAGTTTCGCTCCAAGCCAAAACAGTTCGATGTTGATAATGAAGAAGAGCGTCACACCGTAAATCAATCGCGAGCGATCCACTTTGGAGGCAAACCAACCGTAGAGAGGCACGAAAAGCATGAGTACCAGCGCTTGGCCGGCAGCTGCATAGGACTTCACCTCGGCGCCACCACTCGCCAGAATCAGCGGTTCCCGCACGGTCTTGCACACGTAGTAGCCTGCGAGTATCAGAAAGATATTGCCCAAGAGCAGCAGCACGGTTGCCGCTTCTCCGGCTCGCACGTCTCCAAAGACTCGCAGCAGCCGTTCCAGCAGACCAGGGCGAGGCTGAGTTCCAAGGTCCAAAGTTGTCGCGTCAATGTTCATTTCGCTGAAGTATGGGCTAGAACGCAGACTTCGCCACGCTCCTTGCACAACCGCATTCGGCTAGTAGGTGTGGCCAACAAGCCGGACGCACCTGGTGAGGCTGGTAACTCGGGCATGCCTGCCCACCCTTAAGTCATGGTTGCGACATTGAATCTCGCTTGCTTGCCACAAAATTGCCGATCAGCCCCCCCATAATGCCCCCTGCGACGATGTCTGAGGGAAAGTGCCTCTGAGCTCCCCAGCGCGACAAGCTGATTGCAGTAGCAACGCTACACGTGGCGATTTTGAACCACTTGGGACTCTTGCTCCGAGCGATCACCATGGCTATCGCCCAGGACTCCATTGAGTGTCCGGAGGGAAACGAGTCCCCCCCCTTCCAGAACCTGCCTTGCCCGTCGTTGTCGATAGGACGCTCCCGGGCGGTTACATACTTCAAACTGTAGTTGACGATAACCGCATTGACGAAAGCTCGTGCCGACAATCTGCCCGTAGTGAAGATCTCGGGTTCGTCTTTCTTTTTCCCAACCAGCATCAGACCGCCAACGACGCCTCCCAGGGTATAGATAGCTCCAATCTGGGAAACTCGTTTGCTCCATTTCACCTGGTCCGGAGTATTGGGCAGCCACTTGGCCGAGTCCTTGTCCGTTGCAATCAGTGCCGCGGTCCCGGTTATTAATGGGATCGCGGCGATGGTCGCTGGGCGGCCTTCGTTCAGGTGGAAGGGGCTCGTCCAGATGGCCTTTTGGTCGGACCAAATCGTCTGGCGGAACCGCTTCGCCGCTGAATCCTTGACGCCGGTGGTCTGCGGCTGAGAGGTTGTCGGCAGAGAACCGGTTGGT
>Ga0075428_100011061_pt1 | contig 10038 bp, 6 predicted proteins | sample RhiMetdeltSRZDD2_FD_75291 | JGI IMG/M metagenome (GOLD analysis project Ga0075428, IMG submission 75291) | Populus rhizosphere microbial communities from Tennessee, USA - Rhizosphere MetaG P. deltoides SRZDD2 | ecosystem: Host-associated > Plants > Roots > Rhizosphere > Soil | place: USA...
CGGTCGGCAGCAACCTGGCGGTGTTCGCTGCTGCGGGGTCGGCCGGGCCTCGATGATCCGCGAGCCACTGAGGTCGGGCTGAAGCCCGACGCTACGACTGTGAGATGGTGGGCTCCGGCCCTCCGGTTAGCCGGCGTCGGGCTGAAGCCGACGCTACACACACCCGGACCGTTTGGAGCACACGGTACAATCAAGGGACCGAGTGAAACCCTCTTTGGAGAAACGAATCAGAGCAGTGGACAGCCGTGTCTGGACGGTCGCCGTCGCCGCCGTCATCGCGACGGTCCTCGGCGCGTGCGCGGACGTCCACGACCACACAGCGGATCCGGCCTGGGAGTCGGCGAACCCGCTGACGCCCGTTCCGTCCGCTCCGCTCGGCACCGACATCAGCTTCGCGTCGCTCAAGGTGCCCCCGACATCCGAGCGAGTTCGCCTAGGCCGGTGGCTCTTCTATGACAAGCGCCTCTCGGCCGATGGCACCCTGTCGTGCTCGTCGTGTCATCGCCCCGAGCACGCGTTCTCGGAGCCGACGCCGGTGTCGTCGGGCATCCGCGGCCAGAAGGGCAACCGCAAGGCGCCGAGCTTCATCAACCAGGCGGTGACCCTCTACCCGCACTTCTTCTGGGACGGCCGCGCCGCCTCGCTCGAGATGCAGGCGCTGATGCCGATCGCGAACCCGGCCGAGATGGGCAACTCTCACGAGACGATGATCGCGACGCTCGAGAAGGTGCAGGGATACCGGCGCTACTTCCAGCAGGCCTTCGGCGATCCGGCGATCACCCCCGAACGCGTGGCGCACGCGATTGCCGACTACGAGCGCACGCGCATGAGCGGGAACTCGCCGTGGGACCGCTGGCGCCGCAACCGCGACGAGTCGGCCGTGTCTACCGAGGTCAAACAGGGACACGAGCTGTTCTTCGGCAAGGCGTCCTGCAACCAGTGCCATCTCGGGAACAACTTCACCGACAGCCAGTTCCACAATCTCGGCGTCGGCTGGAACAAGAAGACCCGGACGTTCGCCGACGAGGGCCGCTACGCGGTGACCAAGAAGGACGCCGACAGGGGCGCGTTCAAGACGCCCACGCTCCGGGAAGTCACGAAGCACGCCCCCTATATGCACGACGGTTCGATTGCGACGCTGCGGGAAGTCGTGGAGCTGTACAACCGCGGCGGCGACAAGAACCCCCACCTCGATCCGAAGATCGAGCGGCTCCGCCTGACCGACAGCGAAGTGAGCGCCCTGGTGGCCTTCATGCAGGCGCTCGACGGCGAGGGCTATCAGGACGCGCCACCGGCTGCGTTCCCGCAATAGGCAGGGACGCGGCTGACCGCGTCAGCCGAGCTGAAGCTCGGCACCGCGACGGATCCCTATCGCACCGCGAAGGATCCGGTCACTTCAACATTGCGATCCAACGCTCCAGCGCCGGCGCCTGTCGCGCTCGAATCGCGGCGCACGTCTCGATCCGCTCCAGGGCCTGCTGCAGGCCTCGTTCCGATCCCGTCAGGGGATTGGCGGCAAAGAACTGCCGCACCTCCGCGGCGCGCTCCAGCGAGCAGAAGTTTCCAAGTGACGTGACGATTCTGGGAATCCCCTGGAACGTGCCGAGGCGCTCGACGAGGGCAGACCACTGCTTCCTCACGAACGCCCAGCCGGACTCACGGCTCCATGGTTGGTCGATGACGCCAGCGATGAGCGAGGCCACGTCCTGACTGCGGATCTGTGGCGACAGCGCCAGCTCCAGCGTGCGTGCGGCCAGTGCCGGATCGCGGAACCAGGGGAGCGCGGTCAGGAACCGGTAGTACTCCTCCGGTTGATTCGCCAGCTTCTCGAGTTGCGCGACGTAGCGTCGGTGCAGCGCGGCATCGCCGCCCGCGGCGGCAACCTGCAGCCAGGCCTGGGCCAGCGCGGGCGGTGGCGGCGATCCATCGAGATATCCCGCGACGATTCCGGCCGCGCGGCGCTGGAGCGATGCATCGTTGCCGGTGACCCCCAGCAGCGTGAGCAGCGTGGCGTAGCGAACCTGCGTGGTTTCGTCTCGTCCGTTCAGCCCATCGCGATCGAGCGCGTCCACGATCGGACCGAACTCCGTCCGGGTCCACTGCTCGAATCGAGGCCCGTCGTCCGCATCGACGAGCTGGCTTGCCGTGAACGCGATGCGCTCCGCGATCGTCTGCGCCAGAGTTGGCAGCGGTTCGCGCGCCAGCGCGGGCACGAGCGAGAGGTAGACGTCAGCGTCGTGCCTGCCGGACGCCACCATCCACCATTCGTCACCAACGAGCGCGATGCGTTCCAGAGGCGTGAGCCGCGCCTCGTCCTTCGCCAGTGCACGTACCTCCTCCGGTGAATACTCGGTCAGGTAGTACCCACGGCCGTCGGCGTTAGCGAAGACGCTGCACGACGCGGCTGGGATTGCCTGCTGCCGGTGTTCGACGATCTCGCAGCGCGGCCGACCCGTCGTCGATCTCACGCACACCGGCAGCGTCCACGTTTGCGGCGGCGCCGTGGACGAGGGTGACGCCAGGAATCGGTCCTGCCTGATGGTCAGCTCTCCTGAGCGGTCGCGGCAGCGATTCTCGATCGACAGCACCGGTGCGCCTGGCTGCTCGACGAAGCTCTTGAGAATCGCATCCACCGGCTTGCCCGTGACGCGCGTCATCTCGTTCCAGAAGTCCTCGCCGGCGGCATTCGAATAGGCGTACTTCCGCAGGTAGGCGCGGATGCCGTCGCGGAACGGCGTGGCGCCGACGTACGACTCGATCATGCGCAGCACTGCTGCCGTCTTCCCATAGGCGATGGCGTCGAACAGCTCGTCGATCTCCTCGGGCGTATCGGCGCGCGTGTGGATGGCTCGCGTCGATCGCAGCGCGTCGGTGGCGATCGTCACCTGGGTGTCGGACGCATCGTCCAGCTCGACGTGCCAGTCGCGCCGCCACGCAGCCAGCGGCTTGCTACCCATCCAGCTCGCGAACCCTTCGTTCAGCCAGATGTCGTCCCACCACTTCATCGTCACGAGATTGCCAAACCACTGGTGGGCGATCTCGTGCGCGATGACGCCGGCGACGTCCTTGCGGACGGCGGGAGACGCGCGGGCCGGGTCGACGAGCAGCAGCCGCTCGCGAAACAGGATCGCGCCGGCGTTCTCCATGGCGCCCGCTGCAAAGTCAGGCACACCCACGATGTCGAGCTTCCCGAAGGGGTACTTGATCGCGAAGTAGTCGTTGTAGAACTTGAGCTGCTGCTGCGCGGCCTCGAGCGCGAACCCGGTCAGCTCGCGCTTGTCCGGAGTGGAGCAGACGCGAATCGTTGTCCCGTCGGCGGTCCCGGTCCGGCAGACGAAATCGCCGATGACCATCGCCACGAGATAGGTCGACATCCGGGGCGTCGTGGCGAACGTCAGCGTGTGGGTGCCCGGCTCGGGGCCAGGCCGATCGGAAACGAGCGCACCATTCGAGATCGCGCTGTCGCTCCGGTCGATCTGCAGCGTGATGTCGAACGTGGCCTTGTACGCGGGCTCGTCGAACGACGGAAACGCCCGGCGCGCGTCGGTCGGTTCCATCTGAGTGATCGCGTATTTGCGTCCGTTGGCGCGGCTGACATAGAAGCCGCGCAGCTTGTCGTTCAGGATGCCCGTGTAGGCGATCTCGATCGTGGCCTGGCCCGGGGGAATCGACTCGGGCACCGTGAGCGTTGCTGTCTGCGCAGCTGGATTCACGCTGACGCGGGCCGTCTGTGTGCGACCGCCGGCCGCGACCGAGACCTGTTCGAACGCAATCTCGGCGGCGTTCAACGTGATCGCATTGGCAGGCGACTCGAGCACCACGCGGATGATCGCCCTCCCTCGAAACGTCTCGGCGTCCAGATTGGGCGCGAACCACAGCGAATAGTGCTGGGGACGGACCGACTCTGGCAGACGCTGGCCAGCCGCGGGCACGGCCGTCAGCAGAGCGAACAGCAGGATCAGCGCCCTTCTCATCTCTTCACGCTATCAAAGTTTTGAAGAACGACGTCGGCTCTTGGCTTTGGGCTTTTGGCCTGGGTCGGCTGTCGGCCCGAATCTGGCAGACACAGGCCCTTATCGCCTGGAATGCCGGCGTTCGATGACGATTCTGTTCGAACGCCTCCGAAATCTGTCAGCGGCCATGAGCCGTTGATTGCGACTCGAGTGAGGAGGGTTGTGCGATGAAGTGGGTATCTGTGTTGGCGGTGGCAGGTCTGAGCGTGGCGTGCGGCACAGGAGCGGCCTCGGATGCCACGGCGCCGGCGGCAACCGAGACTCCGGCCGAGGCCGTGGCGGCGCATGCCGCAGCGCCGGCGCACGGGTCCGAGGCGCCGAAGCGCGCCGCAGCGGCTGCCCCCAAGGCGCCGGCCGCGCGCTCGGTGACGCTGCCGGCCGGAACGGAGCTGGCGCTTGATCTGGCCACGGGCGTGGCGTCGGATACGAGCAAGCTCGAAGATCCGGTTCGCGCGACGCTGCGCGAGGACGTTCGTGTGAACGGCAAGACGGTGCTGCCCGCCGGCACCGAGCTGAGCGGAACGGTCACCGACGTGGAGCGTTCTGGCCGCGTCAAGGGACGCGCGAAGGTCGCCTATCAGTTCAGCTCGCTTCGGATGGCGGGCCAGAGCTATTCGATGGAGACGACGCCGATCTCGCACGAGGCGGAATCGTCGAAGGGCGCTGATGCCGCAAAGATCGGCGTCGGAGCAGGCGCGGGTGCGGTGATCGGCGGCATCCTCGGCGGCGGCGATGGCGCGGCGAAGGGCGCGGCCATCGGTGGAGCCGCGGGAACCGGAACGGTACTCGCCACGCGCGGCAAGGAAGTGCGGCTCGAGCCTGGCACCAGCGTGACCACGAGCCTCAAGGCGCCGCTGACCGTCCGCGTCAAAGGGTAGGCTGCGGAGCCGAGGGACGAACGTCAGTTCTGACCTTCGGCCAGGCCGTACTTCTCGATTCGGGAATACAACTGCGCGCGTGTCAAGCCGAGCAGCTTGGCCGCGCGCGTTTTGTTGTGGCGCGCCTGCGCCAGCGCCTTGATGACGAGCGAACGCTCGATCGCCTCGAGATTGATGCCGCCGGCCGGCAGCGGGCCGGGGGTCGGCGCGTCTGCCGGAGCGGCAGGGCGAGGCGCCGTCACCGGCAGGTGTTCACTTCGAATCAGTCCGCCATCGGCGAGGATCACGGCGCGCTCGATGGCGTTTCGCAGCTCGCGCACGTTTCCCGGCCACGCGTAGGCGAGCAGCTGATCCTTCGCGTCCGTGGCGATGCCCACGGCAGGGCGGCCGACGCTTTGTCCGATTTCCTCGAGGAAGGCGTCGGCGAGCTCGAGGATGTCGTCGAGCCGCTCGCGCAGCGGCGGCAGCGCGATCTCGAACACGCCCAGCCGGTAGTACAGATCCTCGCGAAACTCGCCGCGCTGCATCGCGCCGTGGAGGTCGCGATTGGTGGCCGCGATCACGCGGATGTCGGCGTGCATCAGGCGTGTGCTGCCGAGCCGCATGAATTCGCGTTCCTCGAGCACGCGCAGCAGCTTGGCCTGAACGGCCGGCGCCATCTCGCCAACCTCGTCGAGGAACAGCACTCCGCCGTTGGCCTGCTCGATACGTCCCGGTTTGGCCGACACGGCGCCGGTGAACGCGCCGCGGTCGTAGCCGAAGAGCTCCGACTCGAGCAGCTGGTCTGGCAGGGCCGCGCAGTTGATGGCCACGAACGGTCCGTGGCTGCGGCGGGAACCGTGGTGAAGGAACCTGGCAACGACCTCTTTTCCGGTGCCCGATTCACCGGTCAGCAGCACGGTCGTTTCGGTCTGCGCCACGCGCGCCGCCTGCGCCAGCACGTCCCGCCACTGCTTCGAGTGGCCCACCACGCGCCGCTGCCCGGTGCGGGCCTCGAGCTCGCGGGTGAGCGTGGCGACCTGGGCCTCCAGGCGGGCAGCCGTTTCGCGCGACTCGGCATCGCGCCGCGCCGCCTCGGCGAGGTGCTGGTGTGAGAGCGCCAGCGCCAGGTGATCGCCGACCCGGCGCGCGAAGTCGAAATCGTCCTCGCTGAAGCGCTCGGTCTCGCGCGCCAGGAAGAAGATCGACCCGAACACGTCCTTGCCGAGCGGCATCGGAACGCGCAGCGCCGATCGCACGCCGAGCTGACGGAACAAACGGCCGCGCAGCGTGTCCGCCGGAATCTCGAGGTCGGTATCCCGGACGACGTAGGCATCGCGACTGAGCTGAGCGCGATCGCTGCCCGTGACCATCATCGGGGCCCAGAACGCGGGATCCTCCACCTGCGCGCCCGCCATGGCGTACAGGCGAAACGAGGCGCCGTCCACGCCCCACGACGTGATCGCAAGGATGTCGTGCGGCAGGCCGCCGCGCACGACGTCGGAGATCTCGGCAAACACCTGCCGCAAGTCGAGCGATTCGGCCATCGTGTGGAGCAGGCCGCGCAGGCTCTCGATTCGCTCGCGCCGCAGCGTCTCGCGCTCCAGGATCGCCGCGTTCTGGAACGCGAGCACGAGCAGGTCGGCGACGGCGTCGATGAGCGCCTGATGGGCGAGTGTGAACGCCCCCTCGACGCCCGAGGTCAGCCACAGGACGCCGTGGATGACCGACCCCTGGCGCACGGTGCAGACGAGCCGCGAGCGGGCGTTGCCTCCCTGCGGTTCGGCCGCTTCGCCGGCGCCGATGCGGCGGGAGGTGACGTCGATCTGCCCGGATGCCTGGACGGAGTAGAGGACGAACGATTCGTGGCGCGCCAGACGAAGGACGTGCAACTCGTCGAACGGCAGATCCTCGCGAAGAATCGTGGCCAGCCGCGACACGACGTCGCGCAGGCTGCGCGATTCGGCCACGAGGCGCGCCACCGCCGTGAGAACGGCCGACGGATCGGACCCACCCATGGGAAAAGACCCACCAGTATAATGCTTCGGTCCACCCCAACCGCGCGCACCGTGCTCAGCCTCGCCTCCGGTCTCGCCTATATCGACCTCGAATTCCTCGGGCGTCGCCACGCCATCGCGATGGGGGTCGTGCACGGCGCCGGCGAGGTCGCGCTCGTCGATCCGGGCCCCTCGACGTGTCTCGACGTGCTCGAACGTCGCTTGCGCGAATCGGGCATCGCGCTGCAGGACGTCACGCACATCCTGCTCACCCACATCCACCTCGATCACGCGGGCGCCACCGGAACGCTGGTTCGTCGATACCCGCGGCTGCGTGTGCTGGTGCACGAGCGCGGCGCTCCGCACATGGCCGATCCGACAAAACTGCTGGCGAGCGCCACCCGCCTGTACGGCGATCGGATGGACCTTCTCTGGGGCGACGTCCTGCCCGTGCCGCAGGACAACCTGGTGACGCTGACAGGAGGCGAGACAATCGACGCCGGAGGACGCCGGTTCGAGATCGCCTACACGCCGGGCCATGCGTCGCACCATGTGAGCTACTTCGACCGGGCGAGCGGCGTCGCGTTCGTCGGCGATACGGCGGGTGTGTCGATCGACGGCGGCTACGTGCTGCCGCCGACGCCGCCGCCCGACATCGACGTGGAGCTGTGGTCGGCCAGCGTGGCGCGCATCGAGGAGTGGGCACCGGCCACGATCTTCATGACGCACTTCGGTCCCGTCGTGGCCGTCCGCCCGCACATGCAGGCGCTCCTCACGAACCTGAAGACACTCGCAGGCCTCGCGCTCGACACGCTCCGCGAGCCTGGTGACGATGACGAGCGGCGTGCACGGTTTCTGGAGGCGCTGCGCCTGGAGCTCCGGAAGCACATGACCGAGGCGCAGTCGCTGGTGTACGAAGCGGCGTCACCCTTGAACCTGATGTGGCTCGGCCTCGCACGCTACTGGCGGAAGCGCGCGGAAGGCTAGCGGCGGGTCAGTTCGCCACGGCAAACGTCACTGCCCTCCGCGGCTCCACGAGCAGCCGCAGGGCATAGCCGTTCGGTGTTCCGGTCGCCGATCGGTAGGGTCCCACCCGATAGACCGCCGAGAGCACCTTCCCTTGTTGGAGCGCCGGCGGCAGGGCCAGGTCGCGTCCCGAACGCTCCAGCTGAAAGTGCACCAGCCTGAAGAGGGGAATCGAGGCGGGCGCCTGGCACTCGACGAAGACGTCGAAGTCGCTGACGTCGCGCGTCATGACCGAGACGAATCGGAGCGTTCCGCCCGAATCGCGCCAGGTCAAACGCCCTGCCAGCGCGACCCTGTGGCGGTTGCCAATGCGCACGCGCTGGGAAGCCGGACCCTTGTGGGAAGTGAGCGCCGGATAGGTCACGTCGAGTCCCCCAAAGAAGAGTGTCTGTCCGGCTGTGTATCAATGTGCAGGCCCGGCAGTTTAGCCACCGGCCAGCGGCAGGACCAACCCGCTAAGATCTTGACTGCCAATGACTAGCCTGAGCGGGCGCTCAATCGGCACCCGCAAAATTTGGATACTTCATATACAGGACAGCTGTATACGTGACTACCGAGTATCCGGGCCGGTGTCCGGCGGCAATGCATGTTCGCCCTTAAGGGCTATTGAGGCGGACGTCAGATGCCGGCTGGTACGCCGTCCAGTCCGAGGCGCCGCATCTTGAGATATAGACCTCTGCGGGTTAGGCCGAGGAGCCGTGCGGTTTCCGAGATATTGCCGCCGGTCCGGTCAAGCGTGGCGGAGATGAGCTGCCGCTCGATCCGTTCCACCGCTTCCGCCAGATTTCCCGGTTCCGTCGCTCGGGTGGGGAAGGGGAGGACCACACCGGTGTCGGACGGGGCAGTGAGGTCTGAGGAGAGGTGTTCGGGTTCGATGACGCCACCCGGAGGAATCATCGCCACGGCCCGCTGGACTTCGTTTCGAAGCTGGCGGATGTTGCCGGGCCACCAGTAGCGGGAGAAGAGGTCGAGCGTCGCCGAGCTGAGATGCACGTCGGACTTGCCCAGACGCTCGGACGCCTCGCGCAGGAAGAAGGTGCTCAAGTGCGGGATCTCTTCCCGCCGTTCCCGCAGCGAGGGGACGTGAATGCGGATCACGCTCAGACGGTAGTACAGATCCTCGCGGAACCTCCCCTCGGCGACGCGCTGTTCGAGATCGGCGTTGGTGGCCGCGAGCACGCGCACGTCGACCGCCTGCGGGCGGGTCTCGCCCACCGGCATGACCTCTCCCTGCTCCAGAAAGCGCAGCAGCTTGGGTTGCACGTCGAGCGGCAGGTCACCGATCTCGTCGAGGAACAGGGTGCCGCTGGCGGCCGATCGGATCAGCCCCTGCTGGTCGGCGACGGCGCCAGTGAAGCTGCCGCGGCGGTGCCCGAAGAGCTGACTGTCGGCGAGCTCGCGGGTCGTGGTCGTGCAGTTGTAGGGCAGGAACATGGCGCCGCTGCGCGGCGACCCGAGGTGAATCGCGCGGGCGACGAGATCCTTGCCGGTGCCGCTTTCGCCGGTGATGAGTACCGTCAGATTGTGCACCTGAAAGCGCTGGATCTGCTCGGCCACGCGGCTCATGGCGGCGCTGGCGCAGATGAATCCTGGCAGCAGCGGCTCGAGGGGGCGTTCGATGGCGGCGTCGGTCGGGTGATGCGGCCGCTCCCGCGCGCCGCACAGCTCGAAGCCCTGACGCGCCACTGCCGCGAACATCCGGAACCGGTGCCGCTCGTCCTCCGAGAGCCGCTGCGTGGCGTGGATGGCGCAGGCGCGCCGCCCGTCGTGATCCTTGCCGAGCGATTCGACCGCGAGGATGCCACCGGCGAACTCGCGGGTCCGGCCCGAGGCGGTTCGCGCGAGCGCCTGCGCGAACGCCGCGTCGCACCCGGCTGACGCCAGGAGGCGTGGCTCGCCGTCTGCCATTGCCACGAAGACGGCGGCAGCATCGGCGGCGGTGCTTTCGAGCAGCACGTTTGCCGTTTCGCGCGCCAGCAACTCCGGCAGGATCGCCGCCTCTACCAGCCGGCGGACGAGCGATGCGTCAGCGTCGCTGGGCCTGGCCGGTGCCGGCGCTGCCACGGTCGTGTCGAGCAGCGCCCTGGCCGCGGCCAGTTCGGCGAGATCGCGCCCGGCGCCAAGGCGGTTGAACACGGTCCCCGC
>Ga0075428_100011066_pt1 | contig 10035 bp, 11 predicted proteins | sample RhiMetdeltSRZDD2_FD_75291 | JGI IMG/M metagenome (GOLD analysis project Ga0075428, IMG submission 75291) | Populus rhizosphere microbial communities from Tennessee, USA - Rhizosphere MetaG P. deltoides SRZDD2 | ecosystem: Host-associated > Plants > Roots > Rhizosphere > Soil | place: USA...
GTCGAGAGTACCTGGGTCCTCGCCGCCGCGCTGATGCGGGAAGCCGCGCGCGACGCCGCAGGCCGCGCCGTACTCGAACGGGAGGCGCGGGGCTACGTCGAGTCACTGGCGGCCCGCTATCCCGGAAACCCCGTCTTTCAGCGGTTCTTGAAGGAAACGGCTGGCACGCCGTCAGCGGGCCAGGCGATGCGACCTGAGGGCCGCCCGTTTGCCGAGCCTGGTGTGACCTCCGTCATGCGGTGATCGTGAGGTGGAGTCGATCCGACGTGAATCCCTCTCTTAGGTTAGGTCGGATGAGACAATCGTTGCATCGCGTGGCACTGTTGATTGGTCTCGCGGCGATCTACTACTTCGCCGCCAAGCTGGGCCTCCGCTTCGCATACATCAACAGCTCGGTGACCACGGTGTGGCCACCGGCCGGCATTGCCCTCGCGGGTTTCGTGTTGTTCGGCTACCGCGTCTGGCCGGCCATCCTTGGCGCCGCATTTCTCGCGAACATGACGACCACGGGTGCCGTCCTGCCGTCGATCGGCATCGCGGTCGGGAATACAATGGAAGGCCTGCTCGGCGCGTATCTCGTCAACCGGTTCGCGCGTGGGGGCCGGGTGTTCGATCGCGGCCGCGACATTTTCCGCTTCACCGCGCTGGCAGCGCTGGTGAGCACGACGGTCAGTGCCACGATCGGTGTCGTATCGCTCGCCGTCGGCGGCCTCCTCGCGTGGCCGGACGCGTCGCGCGTCTGGCTCACATGGTGGCTCGGTGACGCCGTGGGGGACATCGTCATCGCGCCGGCGTTGATCCTCTGGATCGGCGTCAAGCCATCGAGGAGCCTGACTCGCGGTCAGGTGCTGGAGGCGATCGCGGCTGCGCTCATCATCGCGATCGTCAGCTACGCGATCTTTGGTGGTCTCTACCCGTCACGCAACTACTCGCTCACGGTATTGCTTTGGCCGGTGCTGATCTGGATCACGTTCCGGTTCGGGCCACGCGAGGCCGCGACCGCGATCCTCATCGTCTCGCTCATCGCAATCCTGCGAACGGTTTCCGGCCACGGTCCGTTCGGCCATTATCCGGTCTCCGAATCGCTGACGCTGCTGCAGGTCTGGACGGGCATCACCGCCGTCACCAGTCTCGTCGTAGCGGCCGTCGTCGCGGGGCAGCGCGACGTCGAGGGTACGTGGCGCGAGCTGGCGGTCACCGATCCCTTGACGGGGCTCGCCAATCATCGCCAGCTGGTGAACGCGCTCGAGGCCGAGATCAAGCGCTCACGCCGTACGGCGCAACCGCTGGCGGTCGTCCTGCTCGATCTCGATGGCCTCAAGCAGGTCAACGACCGGCACGGCCACGTCGCCGGCAGTCTCGCGATCCGCCGCGTCGCCGAAGCGCTGCTGGGTTCCTGCCGCGCGACGGACACGGCGGCGCGCTTCGGGGGCGATGAATTCGCGCTCGTGCTCCCGGAGACGGGGGAAGCGGCGGCGTGGCACGTCGCGCGCGGCGTCGCGGAGCGGCTGGCCACCGACGCCGAGAAGCCGAACCTCTCGATCAGCGTCGGGGTAGCAGTCTACCCCGGGCATGGTGAGACGGTCGAGGCATTGCTAAACGCAGCCGACGTCGCGTTGTACGAGACCAAGGAACGCCACAAGACACAAACCGCGGGTCTTGCTCCCTAAACTCTCCCCACTAGGTTAGGAACATGGCCGACACCAAGCGAAACAACATGAGCGTTTCCACACGGGCTCCTGAGGCCTCCGCCCTTTCTGAATCGTCAGCCGGCTTGCTGCGCGAGCTGGTCGCGCACCTGCGACAGAACCGCACGCAGCTCCGTGAGGAGTGGGCGCGCCGCATCACGCGCGCGGAGCTGCTGACGGCGATGACGGAAGAGGAAATCTTCGCCGAGGCCACGGCCGTGTACGACAACTACGTGGAAGCACTCGAGACCGGGACCTTCGAGGCTCTGCAAGCGTACTCGCGGCGACTGTCGGAGCGAATCATTCCGCGAGGCGTCGAGACCGACGAAGTCGTCGGCATTGTGCTCCTCCTCCGTGACGTACTCGCCCGCTCGCTCTTCAACAAATACCAGGACAACGTCGAGAAGCTGAACCGGATTCTAGACTCCTACGAACCCGCCGCGAACCGCATCGCGAACACGGTGGCGGTCGGATTCGTGGAAGAGCGCGAGCGCATTATCCGCCAGCAACAGGAAGCGATCCGGGAGCTGTCCACGCCGGTGCTACAGGTGCGCGAGCGGCTCCTCATTCTGCCGATCATCGGCGTCATCGATCCACAGCGGGCGCGCCAGCTGACCGAACAGCTGTTGCGTGCCATTCGGGCGAACCGCGCGAAAGTCGTCGTGATCGACGTGACCGGTGTGGCAGCCATGGACTCAGGCGTCGCGAACCACCTCGTACAGACGGTCGAAGCGTCGCGCCTGCTGGGTGCGACGGTCATCGTGACGGGTCTATCGCCAGAAATTGCGCAGACGCTCGTGACGATCGGCGTCGACCTCAGCGAAATGGCCACCGTCGGTGACCTGCAGGGAGGCATCGAAGAAGCCGAGCGGTTGTTGGCGGATCGCGCGCCGCCGACACCAACGATTCGCGGCGAGCTCCCGCCCGAAACCAACCGGTAACCCCCCCCTCCGGAGGACGCAGTGGAAGTACCTATTCTGCGGCAGGGGCAGTATCTCATTGCGTCGATTCAGTCAGCCCTTACCGACGCGGATCTTTCCCACCTCCGCGAAGCGCTGATCGCCCAAGTCGGGCGGTCGCGGTGCCGCGGCGTGATCGTCGACGTCACCGCGCTCGACGTGATGGACTCCTTCGCGGTCCGCACGCTGCGCGACATCGCGCACATGGCGCGTCTACGCGGCGCCGAGACGGTGATCGTCGGTATCCAGCCGGACGTCGCGTTCGCGATGGTGCAGCTCGGCCTCACGCTCAAGGGCGTGGCGACCGTCCTCGATCTCGAGGAGGGACTCGCCTTCCTCGACGGCCGCACCAAGGAGCGGACGCTCGAAGTCAAACCCAGGCGACCGAGCGGCCGTGGGTGAAGAGCTGCGACTCACGATTGCCGCCGACGTCGACGTCGTTGAAGCACGACAGCAGGGACGGGCATTAGCGGCAGTCGCCGGGTTTTCCAGCGGCGAGCAGACCGTCATTGCGGCCGCAATCTCCGAAATCGCGCGCAACATCCTGATGTACGCCAAGAAAGGCGAGATCACGCTCAGTCTCGTGCAAAATGGCGACCGCCAGGGTGTGTCCGTCGTTGCGACCGATCAGGGCCCGGGCATTCACGATATCGACCGCGCCATGCAGTACGGCTATTCGACCTCGCACGGGGTCGGCGCCGGCCTTCCGGGCGCCAAGCGCTTGATGGACGAATTCGATCTCAAGTCAGTGGTCGGGCAGGGAACTACCGTTACGATGAAGAAATGGCGCCGCGCGATTTGAAAATCGTAACGGCGTTTGCCGAGCTGCCGCTGCCGGGCCAGAGCGAGTCCGGCGATCTCTGCTTCATCAAACGTGTCGGAACAGGGACGTTGCTCGCCGTGGTCGACGGGCTCGGCCACGGGCAGGAAGCGGCGTCCGCCGCGCATGCCGCCGTGGGCTCCATCGACCGCTACTCGCGTGAGCCGCTCCTTGATCTCGTGAAGCGCTGTCACCAGGCGTTGGTGGGGCTGCGGGGCGTCGTGCTGGGGCTCGCGTATCTCGATCCGCAGGCAGAGTCGATGACGTGGCTGGGCGTTGGGAACGTCGGCGGTGTCTTGCTGCGCGCCGATGTCAAGGCACGACCACCGCGCATTTCGCTCGTGCCGAGCGCGGGGTTCATCGGCGGCGAGCTGCCCAACGCCACGATGCGTGTTGTCCCCCTGACCGTACGCGACACTGTGATCCTGTACTCGGACGGCGTAAAAGACGGTTTCGCCGAGTCGCTCGTGCTCGCGAACTCACCGCAAGAGATCGCCGATCACATTATCGCCCGCCATATCAAGGGCAACGACGACGCGCTGGCGCTGGTAGCACGCTACGGCGCCTGATTCTCCTGAAATAGCGGCAGCGCCCCCTCCCGGCGCCGGTACGCTCACCACCGGGCCGCTGCGCCCCGTCGTGTTACGGCTGGCGGCGCCGGCCGTCGCGATGATGGCCTGCCACTTCTCCTTCAATCTGATCGACAGCATCTGGGTGGGCCGCCTCATCGGGCCCGCGGCGCTCGCCGCGGTGTCGACCTCCGGGTTCTACGTCTGGGTGGCGCTCAACCTGGGCGAGATGGTGGAGATCGGGTTGATCGCGGTTGCGGCGCGCCGCCACGGTGAGGGCAATCCCGAGCGAGCAGCCCGCGCCGCGGCTGCGGCTGTGGCGTACGCGCTGATCGCCGGTCTCGCCGTCAGCGTCGCCGGCTGGGCGGTGATGGATACGATGTTCCGTCTCATGATGGTGCCGCCGGAAGTCGCCACGCTGGGGCGCGCGTACCTGATGACGTGGCTGTTGGGCGGACCGCTCGTGTTCGGGTTCTTTGCGATCGAAGCGACATTTCGCGCCGCCGGCGACACCCGCACGCCGTTTCTTATGCTGGCCGGATCGGTGTGCGTATCGATTCTGCTCGATCCCCTGCTGATCGCGGGCATTGGACCATTTCCGCGGCTCGGCGTGGAAGGCGCCGCGCTGGCGTCGGTGATGGTGCGCGGTGGAGGCTTCCTGCTGGGCGTGGTGCTGGCGCTGCGGCGCGGGCTGTTGCGGATCAGCGCTCCGGATTGGCGCACCTTGCCGACGATCATTCGTATCGGCGCCCCGCTCTCGCTCGCCGGCGTGCTGCTTTCACTCATCTACATGTGGCTCACGCGATTTACGTCCCGGTTCGGCACGGCCGCTCTCGCGGCGCTGGGCATCGGTCACAAGATGGAAGGACTGGGCTTTATCGCGATCAGCGGCTTCGCGCTAGCTGCCGGTGCGCTCGTCGGCCAGAATCTCGGTGCAAAGCAGGAAGCGCGCGCGCGACAGGCGGTACGGCTGACCGTTGGGTATTGCCTCGTGGTCACGGTGACCACGGCGCTCGCGTTTCTGCTCGTTCCGCGGCCTTTGGTCGCGCTCTTTACCGACGATCCGCAAGTGATTGCCGATGGTGTCCTCTACCTGCGTGTGATCGCATTTGCCCAGATCGGCCAGAGCTTCGAGCTGATTCTCGAGGGCGCCCTCGCAGGCGCCGGTTATACGTTTTGGCCGCAGATTGTGAGCACGAGTCTCACCGCGCTGCGAATTCCGTTGGCCGCGTGGTGGTCGCGTGGTTTTGGGCTGCTCGGCATTTGGCTGGCCCTGAGCGTGACGGCGATCGCGCGAGGCATCGCGATGGTGCTGTTTTGGAAAGGAGGAGGATGGCGTGCCAGTAAGGTGTAACGGCGGGTGATTATCACGCTCCTTACCGACTTCGGAACCGCCGACAGCTACGTCGCGGAGCTGAAGGGTGTGCTCCTGTCTCGGACCACGGATATCACGCTCGTGGACATTAGTCACGAGCTCCCACCCGGTGACATTCGTGCCGGTCAGTATCTCTTGAGCCGCGCGTGGAGCCACTTTCCCCGAGGCACTATTCACATCGCCGTCGTTGATCCCGGTGTCGGTACGGAGCGGCGGGCGGTTGCCGCCGAGAGTGGGGGCCATCGTTTTCTCGCGCCGGATAACGGATTGCTGTCGTTCCTGCCGCAGGACACGCGCTTTGCCTCGTTGCCGATTCCAAAGTCGGCTGCCCCGACGTTCCACGGTCGTGACGTCTTCGCTCCCGCCGCCGCGGCTCTCGCAACCAGCAGCTCGATCGAGTCGCTCGGCACGATGATCACTGATCCATACTGCTCCCCGCTCCCTACTCCCCGCATTGACGGCCTTACGCTCGTAGGCGAAGTCATCTATGTGGATCGGTTCGGGACACTCGTATCGAACATCGCGGGAAATGCGGTGCAGGCCGGCGTGCGAATCCGTGTCGAAGGAACGGACGTCGGCTCGCTGTCACGCACATTTCGGGATGTGGCGCGTGGGGCGCTGGTGACGTTTGTCGGGTCGGGCGGGACGGTGGAGATCGCAGTGCGGGACGGCAGTGCGGCGCGGATGCTGGGTGTGGGCGTAGGGGCGGAGGTCCGTGCATGAACACGGGCGGCAATAGAGGCAAAAGGCGGCAACGGGATTGCCGTTGCCGCCCCACTGCCACCTTTTACCGCTTTAGGTTTACGCCGTCCAGTCTCTCGACGGCGTTGGGACTTTCACCCTTGCCATCACGCGATCGGCGAAGCCGGCGGTGGGCGCGAAGCGGGGAAGTTGAACCAGCTCGAGTATGACCTTGCGCTCGCGCTCCGCTTCGACCCGGCACAGCGAGCAATCAGCGAGATGTATGGCCCGGGCGGCGGGAAGCAGCCCCTGCGCCCAGAGCTCGATTTCATCGGTAGTGAGATGCATGGAGATGTCAGTCATTGGCTGTCCTACGGTCTGGTAAAAGGCTTGGTTTCAGTCCCGGCGATCTTCCAGGTATACCCGTAATTCATTACGTGCCCGGTGGATATAAGTTTTGACCGTCCCCAACGGCAGCTCCAGGGTCTCGGCGATTTCCTCGTACGAGTACCCCTCCACGTGGCGTAGCAAAATGCAAGACCGATACTCCGGACGTAGCCGCGCGATGGCCCGCTCGATCGCGGTCCCGAGCTCCCGGCTCTCGACCTCATCCAGGGGGCTCTCGGCCCGATCGCCGAGCTGTAGCGATGTCGCACGCATCTGCTCGGGCGTCTCGGCGCTCGGCGAGCCATCGAGCGACAGGGTATCGATACTCTTGCGCCGCAGGTGATCGATCGCCGCGTTGTTCGCGATCTTGAAAATCCACGAAGAGAATTTGAATTCGGGGCGATACGACTTAATGCCGTTCAGGACCTTGATGAACGTTTCCTGCGCGAGGTCTTCGGCGAGCGCGCGATCGCGCACCATCCGGTAAAGCAGCGAGAACACCGGGCGCTCGTAACGGCGCACCAGCTCGCGAAACGCGGCGTCGTGTCCTTGGTTGGCCCATGCGACAACCTGCTGATCGCTGGCGTCGCTCAGGTGGTCCGGTCTATCTTTGGCGCCTATGGCTCGTTCCTCAGCCTACGTGCGTGGCATGTTCACTGCAATAGCGCCGCGCTACGATTTCCTCAATCATCTTCTGAGCCTCAACGTGGATCGATCCTGGCGCCGCGCCGCAGTCGCTCGGCTCGGCTGGGAGGCGAAACCGGACGGTACCTACCTCGATCTGTGCGCCGGCACGCTCGACCTCGCCGCGGAGCTTGCCCGTCGCGACGGGTTTCATGGCCGCGTAGTCGGCGCCGACTTTGTCGTCCCGATGCTCAAGCGCGGCCGTCACAAAGCGGCCCGCACGTCACCCGTCGCCGCCGACGCGCTCGAGCTGCCGTTTCCCACGGCCCGCTTCGACGGAGTGCTCGTCGGATTCGGCGTCCGCAATCTCGCCGATCTCGACGCCGGTCTGCATGAAGCAGCGCGCGTCCTGAAGCCGGGCGCGCGCTTGGTGATTCTCGAGTTCGCCACGCCCCGCTTTGCGCCGCTGCGGGCCGTGTATCTCTTTTACTTCCGCCGCATTCTGCCGGCCATCGGCCGGCTGGTGTCGAAACATAGAGATGCCTATACCTACCTGCCAGAGTCGGTGCTGGGGTTCCCCGAACCGGAGGCACTGTCGCAGAGACTCGTGGCGGCCGGATTCTCGCGCGTGGGCTTCGAGCGGCTGACCGGCGGGATCTGCGCCGTCCACCATGGCACTCGATAACCTCCGGCAGTTCGTCGACGCGATCGACAAGGCGGGCGATCTCGTGCGCATCGAGCGGCCCGTCTCAGTGGACAAGGAGATCACCGAGATCGCCGACCGCTGCATGAAGTCACCCGGCGGCGGTCCGGCGCTGCTGTTCACACAACCCACCCTGCGCAGTGGCGGCGGTCCTCGGTCGCGATATCCGGTCGCGGTGAATCTGTTCGGCTCAGAGCGCCGCATGTCGCTCGCGCTCGGCGTGGAGTGCCTCGACGAGGTGGGCGCGCGCATCGCGGAGCTGCTTGCGATGAAAGTGCCGGAAGGATTGCTCGGCAAGCTGGCGATGCTGCCGCGGCTCGCCGAGGTCGCGAAGTTCCCGCCCAAGACGGTGGGCCGCGCCCCCTCCCAGGATACGGTGATCAAAGGTGCCGACGTCGACCTCACGCAGTTTCCGGTGCCGATCTGCTGGCCCGAGGACGGCGGGCCATACATCACGCTCGGCGGTGTCATTACGAAGGATCGGGAGTCAGGAGTCAGGAACGTGGGGATGTATCGGGTGCAGATGCTGAGCAAGAACACGCTCGCGATGCACTGGCAGCGCCATAAGGTCGGCGCGGCGCACTGGCGCGCGATGGCGCAGCGAGGCGAGACGATGCCCGTCGCGATCGCGCTGGGAGGTGACCCCGCGAGTATCTACGCCGCCTCGGCGCCGCTGCCGCCGACTATCGACGAGTTTCTGTTCGCCGGGTTTCTGCGTGGAGAACCGGTGCGTCTCGCCAAGGCGACCACGTCGGACCTGGAAGTGCCTGCCGAAGCGGAGATCGTCATCGAAGGGCACATCGATCCGCGCGAAGAGCTCGTGCTCGAGGGCCCGTTCGGCGATCACACGGGCTTCTACTCGCTCGCCGACTACTATCCGAAGGTGCACGTCACGGCAGTGACGTTCCGCGACCAGCCGATCTGGCCGCACACGATCGTCGGCCGCCCGCCCATGGAGGACTACTATCTCGGTCACGCGACCGAGCGAATCTTCCTGCCGCTCTTGCGGCTCACGATCCCCGAGATCGTCGACCTGCACATGCCGGCCGAGGGGATTTTTCACAATCTCGTGTTCGTGAGTATCGACAAGCAGTATCCCGGCCAGGCGTACAAGGTGATGAATGGACTGTGGGGGCAGGGGCTGATGTCGCTCGCGAAGGTGATCGTGGTCGTGGATAAGGACGTCAATGTGCGCGATCCGAAGGAAGCGTGGTGGGTCGCGCTGAATCACATCGATCCCGAGCGCGACGTGCGCTTCACCATGGGGCCGATCGACGTGCTCGACCACTCGAGCCGCGGGTTTACCTACGGGTCGAAGATGGGCATCGATGCCACGCGGAAATGGAAAGAGGAAGGGTTTACACGGGAGTGGCCGAAGCGAATTGAGATGGATCCGGAAACCAAGGCCAGGGTGGACGCGATGTGGCGCAACCTCGGCATCGACGGAAGGCCCGGAAGATGACACCCCTGTCGCGCCGCGAATTCGCGCAGCTCACGTCGCTCGCAGCGGTAGGCGCGCTGTTTCCCAGGGGTGAGGCTGCGGCGCGTTCGCAGCAAGCATTCGCACTCGAGGAGACTACCATCGCACAGCTGCAGGACAGCATGAAAGCGGGCCGCCTGTCGGCGCGCGGCGTCGCCCAAGCTTACCTGGATCGGATCGCGGCGCTCGACCGCCAGGGGCCAACGCTGCGGGCTATTCTCGAGATCAATCCGGAGGCGTTGACAATCGCGGAGGCGATGGACGCGGAGCGCAAACGCGGGAGGCTGCGAGGGCCGCTGCACGGAATCCCCGTCATCATCAAGGACAACATCGACACGCACGACCGTATGCAGACCACGGCCGGCTCGCTCGCGCTCGAGGGCAATATCGCGCTGCACGACGCGTTCATCGTCGAGCGGCTGCGCGCCGCGGGCGCCGTCATTATCGCGAAGGCGAACCTCTCCGAATGGGCCAACTTTCGATCGAACCGCTCCTCGAGCGGGTGGAGCGCGCGCGGCCGGCAGTGCCGGAACCCTTACGTCCTGGACCGCACGCCGTCGGGCTCGAGCTCGGGGTCGGCAGTGGCCGCGAGTGCCAATCTCTGCGCCGTCGCCGTGGGCACGGAGACCGACGGCTCGATCATCAGCCCGGCGAACGCGTGTGGGATCGTGGGCGTGAAGCCGACGGTGGGCCTCGTGAGTCGCGCAGGCATCATCCCGATCGCGCACAGCCAGGACACCGCGGGGCCG
>Ga0075428_100011067_pt1 | contig 10035 bp, 5 predicted proteins | sample RhiMetdeltSRZDD2_FD_75291 | JGI IMG/M metagenome (GOLD analysis project Ga0075428, IMG submission 75291) | Populus rhizosphere microbial communities from Tennessee, USA - Rhizosphere MetaG P. deltoides SRZDD2 | ecosystem: Host-associated > Plants > Roots > Rhizosphere > Soil | place: USA...
AAACTGGTGCTCACCAACTACCACGTCGTCGACGAAGCCGAATACGTGTATGTCCAGTTCCCGCAGTACACGAAGTCGGGGCAGATGATTACCAATCCGAAGCACTACATGGACAACATCCCCCTCGGTCAGGCAATCAAGGGGACAGTCCGCCACCGCGACAAGAATCGCGACCTCGCGTTAGTGGAACTGGAGAAGGTGCCGGCGGGGAATAGGGCAATTCCGCTCGCCAAAGACACTCCGCGGCAAGGAACCACGGTGTGGAACATCGGCAGCCCGGGTGCGGTCGAGCAGCTGTTCAGCATCACTGAAGGCAAGGTCCGTGCGGTCGGTGTCGAGGAGCATAAGATCGGCGGTGGGAGCGAAGTGCTTCACCTCAAGGCAAAGTTGGTCTACGCGACCAACCCGACCAATCCCGGCGACTCGGGCGGGCCGCTCTTCAATAAGAAGGGCGAGCAGGTGGCCGTCACCGAGAGTGGTCTCATCGGCGCACAGCAAGTCAACCTATTCGTCGACGTCACCGAGGTCCGGGCCTTTCTGAAACAGAAGGCGATCACCATCAAGGAGTCGGACGACGAGCCGAAAAAGGATAAGCCTGATCCGAAACTGGACAAGCCCCTTCCGAAGAAGGATGATGCCATCCCCGTCAAGACCGATGCCCCGCCGGCCAAGGACACGACGCCCCCGGCCGCAAGCGACGCCGACGAGAAAGCAGCCGCGGCCAAGCTCTCTTCCGCCAAGTTGTTCAAGGACGGTGACGAAAACCGCGAGACCTACAAGACGAAGCTCAACGCCATCATCAAGCAGTATCCGGCTACGGCGGCCGCCAAAGAGGCGAAGAAGCTCCTGGATGGGCTGAAGTGAGCAACTGGTCGCTGCATTGTGGGGAGTGAAGCCTCGGCGCAACCCACTCGAGTGTTTCGTGAGGGCCCCGGCCCGTGAGCAGGGGTGGTCCGCCCGGAGATTGTTGAGACATGAAACTCTTTCGACCCTGCCTGGCTGTCTTCGCATTGCTCGGAATCCCGAGCCTGGGTTTCGGTCCGCGTCTCGCCGCCGAGGAGACCGAAGACCTCTACGAAAAGGTGGTCAAGTCCTGCGTCTTCATTGTCAGGCCGATAACGAAGGAAAGTTTTTCAATGGGTTCGGGATCGCTCATTGACGCTGAAAAGCGCTACGTGATCACGAACTACCACGTCACTAGGGACAAACCAGTCGTGTACGCTCAGTTCCCGAGGTACATCAAGGGAAAGTTGGACACAGACAAGAAAGGCTACATAGACACCGCGTTGGCGGGCAAGGCGATCAAGGCCAAGGTGCTCTATTATGACATCTCGCGCGACCTCGCTCTGATCCAATTGGAAAAGGTCCCCGCGGGCACTCAGGCCATCCCGCTTGCCAAGAATAGCCCGCGGCCGGGGACCACGGTCTGGAACATCGGCAGTCCCGGTGCCGTCGATCAGGTGTTTAGCATCACCGAGGGAAAGGTCCGGTCGGCGGGCGTCGAAGATCATCTCGTGAGTGGACCTGGTGGGGCAGACGCGTTCCGGGTCAGAGCCAAGATGGTCACCGCGACCAACCCGACCAACCCCGGCGACTCTGGCGGCCCTCTTTTCAATAGCAAAGGGCATCAGGTCGCATTGACCGAGAGCGGGAATACAAGGGCCCAACAGGTGAACCTGTTCGTTGACGTGACGGAAGTGCGCGCCTTCCTGGCTGAGCACAAGATCACCTTCAAGGAGCTGAGCGACGAGCCGGACCCGAAAACTGAGGACTCCGGGTCGCCGAAGGACAAGGGAACGGCCACGCCGCCGAAGGGCTCGGGCGATGCGGTCGCGCCGTCCGATGCTGACGAGAAGGCCGCGGCCAGCAGGCTCTCGCGGGCCAAGATCTTCGCCGAAGGTGACGAGAACCGCGCGACCTACATTGAGAAGTTGAAGGCTATTATCAAGCAGTTCCCGGCCACGAAGGCCGCCAAGGAAGCGAAGAAGCTCCTGGACGCGGCGAAGTGAGCAGCGGGATGCTACTACGGAATGCGAATGAAATCTAACCGGCATACCGACGGCGAGCGAACGCTCGCCGTCTTTTTTGATTTCGAGAACATCGGCATCGGGTTGAACCAGCGTCGGGACCGGTTCGAGATCAACAAGGTCCTCGAACGCCTGGTGGAAAAGGGCAAGATCGTCGCCAAAAAGGCCTACGCGGACTGGAGCCGCTTCGCCCAGTACACCGCCCCACTTCACGAATCGGCCATCGAACTCGTTGAAATCCCCCGTCGTGGACAATCCGGCAAGAACTCGGCGGACATCCGCCTGTGCGTGGACGCCATGGACCTGGCGTACTCGAAAGACCACATCGACACGTTCGTCATTGTCTCCGGGGACAGCGACTTTTCGCCGCTCGTGTCCAAGCTGAAGGAACTCGGAAAACACGTGATCGGCCTCGGCCTGGCCGAGGCGACTTCCGACCTGCTGCGCGACAACTGTGACGAGTTCATTTATTACGACGACCTCGACCGGGCGACCGTGACCGTACCGGGCCTGCCGGCCCAGCTCCCGGAGTCGAAGAAGAAAGTCTTCGGGCTGCTGCTGGAGGCCCTGCTGGCGCTCCGCCGCGAGAACAAGGAAGTTCTGTTTTCGTCCATGGTCAAGGACACGATGAAGCGGAAGAAGCCGTCGTTCAACGAGGAGTACTACGGCTACCGCACGTTCAGTGAACTGCTGGAAGACGCGGCCGCGAATGGCCTGATCGAGATTGAGCGTCACAAGGGGAGCGGGACGTACGTGGTCACCCGCTTCGGCTCCGAACCAAAGATGCCGGTCCCACCGCCGCGACGCCCGGCCCGGTCGCAGGGCGACGGTCGCGCGTCCGCCCCGGCCCGCCGTCCCCAGGAGCGCCCCGCGAGCCCGCCTCGCCGCGAGGCCCCGCAACCGGCCCCCGTTGCGGACACCGTGGACGACATGGTGGACATCATCGAAGACCGGTATTCCGAGGACTAGGCGTGAGTGGTGAGTGGTGAGTATTGCCACTCACCACTCACCACTCACCACTCACCAGTCAAAACATATCATTTCGGGCGTCCCGACTCGTCGCGGAGCCGTCGCGTGCCGAAGCTTTTTGGCGTGACGCTGTTCATCAGCGCCACGCTTCTGTTCCTCGTCCAGCCCATGGTCGGAAAGATGATCCTGCCGCTCCTCGGTGGGACCCCGGCCGTCTGGAACACCTGCATGGTGTTCTTCCAGGCTCTGCTGCTTCTCGGCTATTACTACGCCCACAAGAACACGACCCTCCTGCCCACTCGGCGACAGGTGGCAGTGCACACGGCGGTCTTGCTGGTTGCGGCCGGGGTGCTGGCGATCGGTGCGGCACTCTCCTGGAATCACTCCCCGGTCCCGATCGCGAAGAGTCTTGCCCCGCAGGGCAGCGACCTGCCGTTCTTCGGAATCCTCCTGCTTCTGGCCGTCGCGATCGGCCTGCCGTTCTTCACGGTCTCCGCAACAGCGCCGCTCTTGCAAAAGTGGTTCTCCGAGACCGGGCATCCCAGCGCGAAGGACCCCTACTTCCTGTACGCGGCGAGCAACTTCGGCAGCCTGCTGGCACTCGTCGGGTACCCCTTTGTCGTTGAGCCGCATCTGAAACTGGTCGAGCAGGCCTGGGTATGGGCGGCTGGGTTCGTCGTGATGGCGTTAGTGATTGCTGCGTGTGGTCGGGCGCTCATGAAGGCCCCGTGGACGCGCACGGCCGATCCACGGGCCAAGAAAGCGGCTCCGGTGGCCCTTGAGCCGCCCCCGCCCTGGACCACGCGCCTGCGCTGGCTGCTCCTCGCCGCAGTGCCATCCAGCCTGATGCTCGCGGTCACCACCTATGTGACCACGGATATGGTTTCCATGCCGCTGCTCTGGGTCATCCCGCTCGCCCTGTACCTGATCACGTTCATCGTCGTTTTTTCGAAATCCATCCCGTCGTCGTTCCACTTCGGTGTGGTCCTGGCAACGCCGGTCTTGCTCCTACTCGTCGTGTTCACGCAGATCGCGGAGCCGACCGGCAATATCAACCTGTCCAACGCGCCGGAGATGGTTCAGAACTTCATGCACATCCTGCCGTTTCTGACGTTCTTTGTCGTGGCGCTCGCCTGCCACGGGGAACTCGCGCGAACCCGGCCCGCGTCCAAGCACCTGACCACCTTTTACCTGACCATGTCGATCGGCGGCGTGCTCGGCGGGTTGTTCAATGCCCTGATCGCACCGCTTGTGTTCAACTTTGTCGCCGAATACCCAATTACGCTCGTGGCGGCGTGCTTCCTGCTCCCGCCGCTCAGCACCCTGGGTGATCCCAAGCAACCAGCCGAGCCGCGGAATTGGACTATCTGGGACGTCGTCCTGCCTCTTTTGTTCTTCGCCCTTGGCGGCTTCATGTCCGCCTATTACCCGGACATCCAGGATCGCTTCGAGCATTGGTTCGGCAAGACCGGGTTTGGGCTTTCGGCGAAGACGGCTGCGACGGTCTTCGCGTTTGGCGTCCCGATCCTGGCCTGTTACTTTCTCGTGGACAAGCCATTCCGCTTCGGCGCGTGTGTGGCGGCCATCTGGCTCGGGGTCTTTCTGAACGCATACCTGAAGGAGCGGAAGCTGCCTGAGGAACGCCGACCGGTGCTGTTGCGGTCGTTCTTCGGCACGATGAAGGTGGAGCCGGAGCGCAAGTACGTGCGGCTGGACGACGGGACCATTGAGACCTCCGCCCCGTTCACGCGACTGATCCACGGGACGACGGTGCATGGGGTGCAACACCGATATCCCGAGTCTGCTTCACGGTCGCAAGCACTCTGGCTCCTCGGGGCCAACAACCCGGCGGACGCGCTCGGCCTGGCGTGGATTGCCGACCCGCAGCTCAAGTTTCCCGATCGGGAACCACTCACGTACTACCACCGCACGGGCCCGGTCGGCGCCATGTTCGATGCGTTCTGGACGATGAACGCAACCCGGCCCGGGCGAAACCCCGCGGTCGCCTGTGTCGGCCTCGGCACCGGCTCGCTGTCCGCATATGCTCGACCGAACGAGCCGATGACGTTCTTCGAGATTGATCCGACCGTTCGCGATTTGGTGGAGACACCAAAACACTTCCATTACATCGACGCCGCGCGGAAACAGGGGGCGACGATCGAATTCATCATGGGCGACGCCCGGTTGTCCCTCGAGCGGGCCGAACGCAAATGGGGCTTCATGCTGGTCGATGCCTTCAGCTCCGACTCGATCCCGGCGCACCTGTTGACCCGCGAGGCGGTGCAACTCTACTTCGACCGGTTGGAAGACGATGGTCTTTTGGCCCTGCACATCTCGAACCGCTACCTGAAGCTCGAGCCGGTCGTGGAACTGATCGTCCGCGATCTGGGGCTGGAGGCCATGGTCATGCACGACTTCACGTACGACAGCGACGAGCGTCGCGAGAAGCCGGAATTCTCCGGCAAGCTCGCCTCGACGTGGGTGGTGGTGGCAAAGAATCGCCGGGCATTCGGATCACTCGCGGTCGAGCCGACGCGGTGGGGCGAGCTGACGCACGACTCGTCCGTCGGGCTTTGGACGGACGACTACACCCCCATCACCAGCGCGCTGCGTGGCAGCCTGTGGAACCTGCTCGGCAAATGAAAGCCCCGGCAAATCCCAACTTGCTGATCGTGGGCGGCTCGGTCCGGGCTGCGGCGCAGTCCGCGATCCGCGCCGGCTTCCAGCCCTGGTGCGCCGACCTCTTCGCCGACTCGGACCTGCGCGCAATCGTCCCGGACGCCCGGCGTTGCCCGGTCGAGCGCTACCCAAACGGGCTGGTGGACCTGATTCGAGACGCTCCCGGCGCACCCTGGATCTACACCGGGGGATTGGAGAACTACCCCGGCTTGATTGCGAAGATGATGCAGCTCCGGCCGCTCTGGGGGAACGATCCGGACGTGTTGCGGCTTTGCCGCGATCCGTTCCTGGTTCAAGACACCCTCCGAAAAGCGCGGCTCCTGGCGTTGCGCGTCGTCGCCGGGACAGAAACGCCGTCAAGCGATTGTCGCTGGTTGCGCAAACCTCTTCGCGGGTCCGCGGGGCAGGGGATTGCGTTCGCCGACAACGGAGTTCGCGGCCGGTCGCCGGCCCACTTCTTCCAGCAGTTCATCGACGGAATCCCGATGTCGGCTGTCTTCGCGCGCTCCAAGCGAACCGTGACGCTCCTGGGGATCACGGAACAGCTCGTCGGGCTTGAGTGGCTGAACGCGCCGCCGTTCCGCTACTGCGGCAGCGTTGGTCCCCTGAATCCCGCCCCATTACGCAGCGACCTGTTGCGGATTGCAACGGTCCTCGGAGATCGATTTGGCCTGATGGGACTGTTCGGTGTGGACTTCGTTCTGCGCTCCGGCCGACCGTGGGTCGTTGAAGTCAATCCGCGTTACCCTGCGTCGGTCGAGGTCCTGGAGTTGGCGACCGGCGTCGCCGCGATCGCGTGGCATCGGGCAGCATTCGATCTCAACGCGGAGCCCATGCCGACGGTAGAGCCATCGCGGGCATGCATGGCCAAGGCGATCATCTTTGCTCCGTATCGCCTCGTCATGCCCGACCTGGGCGAGAATTGGAGTCGGGAGATGGCGAACCGGGATCCGCGATTGTTGCCAGGCGGCCCGGCAATTGTCCTTGCAGACATTCCAGCGGACGGCGATGTGGTGGAGCCGGGGTGGCCAATCCTGACAATCCTCGCCGCCGCGAGCACACGTGACGTTTGTCTCAGCCTGCTGAAGGACGTCTCGCGAAAACTACTGGATTCAATGATTGCGATTTGATGCATCATGCCGCGAGCCGAATCGGCGGCGACAGCCAAATCTCCCCGTCGGGTTCGTCCTGCTCCAGGACCAGTTCCATCAGCTTGATCAACTCCAGGATGGCGAGGAAGGTCCCGATGAGTCGCGGCCGACTAAAGGGTGGCTCGAACACGTCGCGGAAAGCAATCGGTCGGCCGCGGCGGAGTTTGGACCGCACAAGGTCCAGGTAAGTCGACTGTGGCGTCTCGTCCGCGACCAGGTGCAGGGGTTGCAGCGCAGCTGTCTCGCGAACGAGGCGGCCGAAGGCGCTGACCAGGTCCCACAATTCCACCCGGCGCAGTCGCGGCGACGTCGCGCCCTCTTCGTCATCGGGCGGCACGCGCGGCACGTGGAACTGCCGCTCTTCGGCCAATCGGTCCAGGTGACCAGCCGCGTCCTTAGTTTTGCGGTATTCGACAAGCTGGCGGACCAGTTCTCTGCGCGGGTCGTCGGGCTCCGCGGCCGGCAACTCCTCCGATCGCGGCAGCAACATCTTGCTCTTAATCTCGATCAGCGTGGCAGCCATCACGAGGAACTCGCCGGCCCATTCGACGTCGATCGTCTGAATGGTCTCGACGTGTTCGAGGAACTGCTCCGCAATCTTCGCGACGGGGATGTCGCGGACGTCCACCTCGTTCCGCTTGACGAGGTAGAGCAACAGATCGAGCGGTCCCTGGAACGAATCGAAGGCGACGTGGTAAATCATCCGTGACCGCCGGGTAGGGGAGGGGAGAGATTACCCGAAATGGGCGAGAAGGGCAACGCCGAGCACTTGTCGTTGTTGGAGTTCCGCGTTCATGCGGTGTTCGGCGCCGCCGCCGCCTGAAGGCGGAACTCCAACGAAGACACGCAGTCGTTGTTGGAGTTCCGCGTTTACGCGGTGTTTGGCGCCCCCGCCGCCTAAAGGCGGAACTCCAACAAAGACAGGCCCTCTTCGTTGGAGTTCCGCGTTTACGCGGTGTTCGGCGCCCCCGCCGCCTGAAGGCGGAACTCCAACGAAGGCGCGATCAGGTCACTTCCACATCCTGCCAGGTCGGCACATCCGACCGGGTGTGCGGGGAGGCCGCTTGGGCATCGATGGCCGCCTTGTACGCGTCTTCGGCCAGGGGGCCGAGTTGCGGCAAAGCGCTTAATGGAACGTGCGTGTACTCGCGATACAGCAACACTTCGTCCGTACTCACGAAGTAGCTCGCCGGTGCGGCCGGCAACGCCTTCTCTGCCATTTGCCGGATCGATTCGCCCGCGTCTCCGTCCGGCCCGGCCAGGATGATGGTTTCCGAGCGCTCGGACCCAAATAGCTTGAGGTGCGGTGCCGACTGCTCGTACAGTGCCTGAATGGCGTGCGTGGCGGACGATCGGTCGGGGAATCGGGCCTGCCACATCTGACCCAGCCCCGTGTCCGCGAGACGCCCGGCGAGGAACGCCTTGGCTTGCTCCTCGATTGTCTGCTGCAGACTGCCCAGCATGCTGACCGAGCTGACGCACACGTTAAATAGGGCGTTGAACTCGCGTTCAATCTGGGCCTGGAGCACCTTGTCGAAATTCCTGAGGTCGTCGGCGCTGACCGAAGACTGCAAGCCGGTCGCGACCGCGTCGGCCGATGCCGCGCCGCGGGGCAGCAGGGTGCGGTTTGAATCCGGGAACGGCTCAGACACATCCCGCTTGAACCGGGTGGTGATTTCCTCCAACCGCTGGCGGCAGAATTGCAGTTCGCGGGTCTGATCGCTGAGCTGAGTGAGGAGCGTCGAATAAATCCGGCACACCTGCCGAAGGATCAGGCTCTGGTAACGCCAGATTGGGTAGGTGCGAATGCCCTCGGCGACTTCCGCGGCTGACGGTCGCTTCTGCCCGCGCTCGGCGCTCAGGAACGAGTGCACCGTGTAGCAGGCGTCGATCGCCTGGGTGCCCAGGTTGACGGACATCGGCTCGTACTGCTGCACGACCGCTTCGATCATGGTCTGCAGTTGCCGGGCCACTTCCTCGGCGCCGACCAGGCGGTAGTCGGGGTGTTCGAGCAGCGTCGTGGACAGCCGGGCCACCTTGGGAGACAACTCGCGGAGCAGCGCGTCAGCCGCCTCGTCGAGTTTTACCTCGATCTGACCGACCACGCGCTGCATGAGCCGCTCGTCCGGCATACCGACGAGCTGTTGCAGCCGGGTCATGACCTGCCAGAGCTTGGTTGCATCCGGTTCGCGGGAGAACCAGCCGCGCGTCGCAACCTGCTCCGCCTCGGAAGCGAACATTGACTCCGCGGGTTGGCCGAGGATTTTCTCGCCGGCCGCCTGCATGCGGGCGACGAGTTGTTCCGGCCCGAGTTGCTCTGCTTGCCATCGCTGCGCCAGCCAGCCCTTCACGTACTGGCCGATCACATCGGCGTCGCTGGAAGTCCACCGGGTCAGGACCACGGACCCCAGCCACCGCGCTGCACGCGTCAGCAGGAACTGTTTGGGCCATACGAATGAGGCGCGGCCGAACACGGAGACAAGTGCTTCGGCCTGGCCAAAACCGCTGGGCCGCGAACGCGCCTCGTCGGCGGCCCGCCCGAGCGGGGAGAGCAGGTCGGCCATCAGGAACGCGGCGGCCCGGCGAGCCAGGTTCTCCGGTGGAGCGTCCGGCTTCGCGGCCGGGTTGGGCAGCATGGCAAAGCAGCGTGTGAACGGCGGGGCCGGGTCGGCCACCTCGCCGTCCCGCTCCTCCAGCGAGACGGTGAAGACCGTCTCCGGCTGGCTGAAGTGATTCAGTTCCCGGAGGGCCGCGTAGGTATTGATGACGGCGGGCGCCTTGCCACCGCGATCCGCGGGTGGGAGCACGAAGATGCCGATGATCTCAGCATCCGTATAGCCCATTTGGCGAAGCTTGTGCCGCGCCGCGTACGCGGCATCGAGGAACATGCCGCCGCCGGTCCCGCCCCCGAGTCCGGCGACCACATAGATGCGCGGCCGGTTCGTCCGCAAACCAAGACGGGTGGTCCGGTCAGCGGCGGCCAGCATGTCCGGGTGGGTAACCGTCTCAACGCAGCCCACCAGCTTTTCCGCGAACGTCCGGTAGTGGTCGAGGAACGCGAGCCGACCCAATGTCCGCAGTCCGACGGTCGCCGGGTTACGCGGAATGCGGTACAGCGTCTGCGGGTCGAACCATCCCTCGATCAGGCTCCGGCCGTTGCGCCGCGGCTTGAGGTAATGTGCGGGGCGGTTGAGCCGGGCTGGAATCAC
>Ga0075428_100011070_pt1 | contig 10035 bp, 7 predicted proteins | sample RhiMetdeltSRZDD2_FD_75291 | JGI IMG/M metagenome (GOLD analysis project Ga0075428, IMG submission 75291) | Populus rhizosphere microbial communities from Tennessee, USA - Rhizosphere MetaG P. deltoides SRZDD2 | ecosystem: Host-associated > Plants > Roots > Rhizosphere > Soil | place: USA...
TAGTTCCATTCCGTCATGCCCGGTTTGGGATACTGAGCGCTCATTTCCAAGTCGAGCGTGATGGCCAGGCGTGGCCGCGGCTCCTTGGGGAAGGCGTAATCGAGCGAGAGCGCTTCGGGCTTGGGCCAGCGGCCAGGATCACTCTCCGCTCCGCGGGCGGAAGACGCGTCGATCATGCTCCGGCTCAGTGTGTAAGTGGCTGCCGCCAGAGACGTTTTCAGCCACGTCCGCCGCGAGATCGATTCCGCCATGCTCTCAGCGTGTCGTGGCTGCATGCTCGACGCTCTCCTTGATCGGCGGTGTCGCGCCGCCAAGACTGGCCGGCCGCGGAGCGTGCCACAGCCTGATCGCCCCGTCATAGCTGCCGGACGCCAGCCACTGATCGTCCCGCGAAAATGCCAGGCAATAGACATCGGCGGCGTGACCCTTGAGCGTGCAGAATTCCTGGCCCGTCACCGGTCCCCACAACTTGATCGTGTCGTCCTCGCTGCCCGTGGCCACCGTTTTTCCATCGCTCGTGAACGCCACGCACCGCACGCCATGCAGATGCCCCTTGAGGGTACAGCGCACGTCGCCGGTGTGGGGATTGAAAATCGTGACGTCCCCGTCCCGATTGCCCGCGGCCAGCGACTGTCCATCGGGCGAAAACGCGACGCACCACACTTCATTTCCGCTGGCCAGCACGTGTCGTCGCTTCAGCGAGGGAAAGTCATACACGTAGGCGTGTTTGTCCTCGCTGGCAAAGGCCAGCAGTTTTCCATCGCGCGAAAAGGCAATCGACTTGACCTTCTTGTCCGATAGCAAGCTGTCGTTGAGCTGGTCGATTTTCAGTCCTGAATGGACGTCCCACAGGATTACTTCCTTGGCGCCCGTCGCCAGCACATTGCCGCTGGGATGAAATGCAGCGGTGAAGGCCTTATTCGCATGGCCCGCCATCCCCCTGAGTAGTTTTCCTTCCGGCATTTGCCACAGCCGCACGTTCTCCGGGTCGCTGCCCAACTCTTCCAAGTTCGTTGTCGCCAACAGCGATCCGTCGGGCGAGTATGCGACGGCAGCCACCGTCCCGGGGTGCTGTTCGCCGATGACACGGATCTGCCGCCCCGTCCCGGTTTCCCATTCCACGACCGTCTGGTCATCGCTCCCCGAGACGAACGTGCGACCGTCTTTGCTGAAGGCGATGCCCCAGACTTCCGGGGGTTGTCCCTTGGGCTGGTCGTAGCGCTTCGCAAACGGCTGCCAGAGGGCGACGCGGCCATCACTGCCGGCGATCAGGATTGCGTCCCCACTAGGCGCAAATTGCAACCCGCCGACGTTTTCGATGTCCAGCTTTCGCTCGTGCTGGATGTTACCCGTGGCGGCATCGAGCAGCTGGACCCTGTCATCCGCGGTGACCGCCGCCAGCCAGCGTCCGTCGGAGGAAATTGCCGTCGGCGAAGTCTGGTATAGGTTTTGTGGGGACCCGAACAGCTTTGTCCGCTTCTCAAGGTCCCACAACCTCAAATTCCCCTTGACATCGCAGGACAGGACGCGGTCCTGTTGCGGGGAAACAGCAATGCTCCAGATTTCGCAATCATGTCCGGGAAGCTTGCCCAGCAGAGTTGTCACGGCGGAGAGCGGTCGGAGCTGGATCTCCCCCTTGTTGGTCCCCACGAGCAGTAGATTTTTGGACGGGGCAACGGCCAGCGCGGTCAACTGTCGGGAGTTGGAAAGCCGGTGAAAGTCGCTCGCCTTTCCAGACGCGACATCCCACACCCGCACCGCGGCGTCTCCGCCCGATACGAGCTTCTGGTCGCTGGCGAAGCACAGCCCGCGGACGGCGCCGGCATGGGCAGCCAGCGCCAGCTTCACGTTCCAGTCAGCTGTGGTCCAGACCTTCACCGTGCCGTGCATGTCTCCCGCCGCCAACAACTTGCCATCGGGCGAGAACGCGACTCTTTCCACGCTTTCCTGCAAGCCGCGCAGCCGCGCCATTTCACGTCCCGTTTCCGCATCCCAGACACGCACGCTCGCGTCCGCGCTGCCGGTGGCAATCAAGCGGCCGTCGGCGGAGTAAGCCGCGTGGTTCACATACGTCCCATGTCCCGGAAGCACGAAATACTCTCCCCGCCGGCACTGGTTCCACCAGTAGTGCCACGCGAACTCCCGCAGGTCCTTGACCTCCGGCGGCGGAATGGTCGCTTGCAGCGCTTCGGTGAATTGGCGCAAACTGCCGGCATCGGCGAATTGCTGCGCCAGCCTCACACCGGCGCCGAAGCTCCGCCGCCGATTTTCCTCGGCCTGCTCCTCGGCAATCCGCTGTTGCCGCTGCGCTTCGGCGGTCGCCTTTTCGTGTGCGGTGATTTTTTGCGCCAGCGTGGCATTGAGCCGCGACAGGTCCCAGTTGTGCCGGAAGAGTTGGACGACGAAACCGATCGCCAGGCAGATCGCCATGAAGGACAGCGCGGCTAGCGCCGGATGCCGCTGGACCAGCCGGCGCGTCCGCTCGGTCCATCCCTGCGATCTGGCTGAGACGGGCTCGCCGCGGAGAAAGCGGGTCAGGTCGGCGGCCAGCGCGGCGGCACTTGGGTAGCGATTTGCCGGGTCCTTTTCCAGGCATTGCAGGCAGACAGTGCGCAGATCGGCGGGGATTTTCGCCCTGATCTTGCTAGGCCAACCGGCGTCGTCCTCTTCGACGCGCTTGAGCGTGGCTAAATTGGTCGCCGCGGCGAAAGGGGGCGCGCCAGACAGCAGCTCGTACAAAATCACACCCAGCGAGTAAACGTCCGTGGCAACGCCGACGTCAGCCGTTCGTCCGGCCGCCTGCTCGGGAGCCATGTAGTTGGCCGTTCCCATGATCACGCCGTTCATCGTCGAGTCCTGGTCGCCGTCCATCACTTTGGCCAGACCGAAGTCGCCAATCTTGAGGACCCATTGATCCAGCAGCGGTCGCGCGTGCTGCGTCGTGCCGGGAGCCATAGTGGAACTGGCTGTCTGTGGGGCGGATGGTGCAGAGCCACCTCGCCAGGACTCTTCCCGCTCACGGCTCAAGAGCAAGACGTTGGAAGGCTTGAGATCGCGGTGGAGCACGCCGCGCGTGTGGGCATGGTGAACGGCGCCGGCCAGCTCGGCCACGATCTGAGCCGCTTCGCGCGGCAGCAGCGGCGCTTGTCCCGCAGCGAGCCAGTCTTGCAGGGTGCCGCCGTTGCAGTAGGCGGCCGCCGTGAAAGAGATCGGTCCCTCCGATCCGACCTCGAAGATCGGCAGAATATTCGGATGGTCGAGCCGCGCCGCCGCTTCGGCTTCGCGCATGAACCGCTGGCGCAGCTCTTCGCTGGCCAGCACCTCGGGCCGGGGGAGCTTGAGCGCGACCTGACGCTTGAGTGCTGAATCCGTGGCCAGGAACACTACGCCGTGTCCGCCGCGGCCCAGCTCGCGGGCGATCTCGTAGCGGCCGAAGCGCGCATAGGTCCGGCCGTCCACGCGGCGATAGGAACTCCGAGACTGCCGAGGCTCGGGCGGCCTGGGCCAAATCTGGTTGAGCAGCTTCAGGCAGGGCTGCGCTTTTTCCAGCCGCGTGTGCAGTGATTCGTCTGTCGGCGTTTCGTCCACGGGCGGGGCGACAGCGGTGCTCTTGCCGCTGGCGTAGTTCTCGTCCCACTCTGCCAGCAGTTGTGCAAAGGCTTCCTCCGTCAGATCGGCATCGGCAGAAGGCTTATCGGGAGGAAGAGTCATCGGGTTGTCCCAGCTCATGTTGCAGGCGTTCCACAGCCCGTGCCCAGAGCTTGCGGGCGGCATCCGCAGTCTTGCCTATTGTGACTCCAATCGCCTCAAACGACAAATGTTGCTGATTCCGCAATACGATGACCTGACGCTGTTCGTCCGGCAGACGCGCCAACGCGTCATCGAGAGCATCCATTCGCTCTTTACTGATGGCCCACTGGCTGGGGGACTGATGCGGGCTGGGCAGCTCGGGTCCTCCGCCACTGGCCGATGGATCGTCATGAATAGGCCGTTCCAGAGCGGCGTTGCGCTTCCCCGTTTCCAGGTGAAAGCGGCGAAAATTGGCCAGGTTGTTGAGCAGAATTCGCCGCAGCCAGGCCAGCATTTCATCCTGCGTCGAGCCGGTGAATTTGGCGAAGTCGCGCTGGGCCTCGAAAAACGTCTCTTGAACGAGGTCCGACCCGCCTCCCTTGGCTTGCAGTTGTTCATCGAGCTCGCGGTTGGCGACCAGCAACAGATACTGTCGGCAAATATCCAGGGCGCTCCCAAGCGACTGGCTTGAGCCCCCCCGTGCGGACGCGAGCAAGTCCTCAAACCGTACGTTTGACTCCATGTCCCACACCGGTTTCACAAACCGTCGCAAATCGAACCGCCTTAGACCGTCCGGCCTGTTCCCCCGGGGAATAAAGTATCGCCAACCCTTGCGAATCCCGCAAGGAAGCGACAGGGATGCTAATGCGAGTCATACCCGGCCACACGAGCGCGGGTTTCACTTGTCCCTGCCTGCGAATTGTGGGACACTAGACGAAACCCACCGGCAAAAAGTTCCCTCCTCGCCCGCAGCCGGGGCAGTTTGCGCACCGCCCACCACAACGCAAACCATCCCATGACCCTTTTCCGCTGGTTGTCCGCCGGTATCGCGGTTGCTATCAGTTTGGCGAACACCGTAGCAGCCCAGCAGACGGGGCAATTGCCGCCGGCCATGCTGCGGCGGCCCGTGGCCATCGTCACCACTTCTGGCGGAAAAACCGCTTTGGTTGCCAATCGGGCCAGTGGCAGCATCTCGGTCATCAACCTCGATTCGCGACGAGTAATTGCCGAGACCGCCATCGGCAAACACCTGACAAGTTTCGTCGCGATAGCCCAGTCCGATCTATATCTGGCGACCGACGATGAAGCCCACGAGCTGCTTCTTGTTTCGGCTGCCGAAGGCAAGCCAATCGAGGTACGTCAGCGGCTGCCCGCAAGTCCCTATCCGGTCGCGGTGATCGTCTCGCCCGATGGAGGCCAGGCGTATGTCTCTTCGCTCTGGTCGCGGCGACTCACCAAAGTGCAAATCGACTTGGCCGCCACAGTGCCGCTGGTCGTCGAAAGGCAGATCGACCTGGACTTTCCTCCGCGATGCCTCGCTCTGCTGCCCGACCGGCAGCGGCTGATCGTCGCCGATGCCTTTACCGGCCGGCTCACCGTCGTATCAGCGGTCGATCTAGCGCCGGTCACCCAGCGAAGTTTTCCGGGCCACAACGTGCGCAGCATGCTGGTGACGGGCGGCGGTCAAAAGCTGCTCGTGGCGCACCAGATGCTCAACGACCTGGCGCATACGATTCGCAATGACGTCCACTGGGGCATGCTGATGTCCAACGACCTCCGCTGGCTGAAGATCGAGGCGGTCCTGGCCGGCGGCAATGAGTTGTACTTCGGCTCCCACATGCATCCGCTGGGTGAAGCGGGGCGCGGCGCGGCCGACCCCGCCGGCATCGCGATGTCCTCAGGCGGCACGGTGGTCGTGGCCCTCGCCGGCACCGATGAAGTGGCGCTCGGCAAGGAAACCGACTTCAGCCTGTTTCGCCTCAAAGTCGGCAAGCGGCCGACCGCCGTGGCGATCACCCGCGACGACCAGACTGCATTGGTGGCCAATACGTTCGAAGACTCAATTTCAATCGTCGATCTGGCGGGCCGCGAGGAGGTGGCGAAGATCAAGCTGGGTGAAATGCCCAAGCTCTCGCTGGCCCAGCGCGGCGAGGAGTTGTTCCACGATGGCAAGCTGTCGCACGACACGTGGATGACCTGTGCGAGCTGCCATCCAGAGGGGCACACCATCGGCCAGCTCAACGATAACTTCAGCGATTTGTCGTTTGGTGCGCCGAAACGCGTCCTGTCCCTGCTGGCGCAAGGCGATACGGCGCCCTACGCCTGGGTGGGCAAGAACCCCGATCTGGCCACGCAAATCAAAAACAGCATCGAGAAGACGATGCAGTTCAACGACGAGGCGCCGGCGGACGCCGTGCAGGCGATTGCAGCTTATCTCGAGAGCCTGCGGCTGCCGCCGCCGCTGGCGGACCTGCGTGGCAGTCGAAACGAGGCGGCCATCGCCCGTGGCAAGGCCGTCTTTGAAAATCGCGACTGCGCCCGCTGCCACGCGCCGCCGAATTACACGACGCCGAAGACCTACGACGTCGGCCTGAAAGACAAGGAAGGCAACACCGAATTCAATCCCCCGAGCCTCCGCGGCATTTCGCACCGCGAGCCGTATTTCCACGACAACTCGGCGGCCACGCTGGAAGAAGTGTTCCTCAAGTACGGGCATCCGAGCGGTGAGAAATACGAGCCTGCCGAGATTGGGGACCTGATCGAGTTCCTGCGGAGCCTGTAATGTGCGGCTGTGGTTACGGCCACGGCTCGAGTCGCGACCCTTCAACCGCGCCCGCCCACTGGGGCCTGCCACGCATGTGGTAGAAGGGAAACTCCCCATGGGTCGGCAGGAAGAGGTCGTACTCCCTCTCGCAGACCTCGGTCCAGACCAGGTGCAGCTCCTGGGCATCCGGAATCCAGACGTTGAGCGTATCGTCGCCGAAGCCGGCGGTCAGCCGCCAGTCGTTGTGACTGCTGCCCAGCACGCGCACGTCACAGCGATCGGCATGCGCCACAAACGTGGCGATCGCCCGTGCTCGTGCGGCGCCTACCTGCAAAATGCAAATCCGGCGCATCGCGCCTCGCCGCGCGACGAGCAAGTCGTAGTCCGCGTGCTCCTTGACGACCCGTTCTTTCCGCGCGGCAGCAGCGGTCAGGAATTTCGCCGTCGCCTGACGGTACGTTTCCATATACGGTCCCGGACCGAGGAAGTAGTTTCCCACGCAGATCGCCGCCACGAGCAGCGCCTTGAGCTGCCACTGGCGGACCGAGCGCTCCATCGCTGCCGCAATGAACAACGCCAGCGGAATGACGAGCCAGAAGTTGTGCCGGCTGGAATTCAATTCCCGCATTCCCCAGAACAGAACCGTGGGGACAGTGCAGGCCAGTGCCGCGGCCGCCGCCCATCTGCCGCCGCGCGATGCCAGCGACAGTGCGGCAGCGGGAATCATCGCCACCACCGTACCCACGCCGGGCGCCATCAGCATCGCCCGCAGGTTATCGCGATCCCAAAGCCCCGTGGGCGATAGGGCCCAGCGGTGCGACCACCGCTGAAAAGTTTCACCCGTGTGCGGCGCTTCGGGGGCAACAATCTGGCAAAACAGGTGCCAGACAACCAATGCCGCGATCGGCAGCGCAGCACCCAGCACGAAACACTTCCACCGAGCCTCATCCTGCGGCGGCGCCAGCACCGCGATCACCAGCAGCGCTGGCGAGAGCAGAATGACGTCCACCTTGACGAGCACGGCTAGCACGAACAGCCCCGCGGCCAGCGAAAGTTTTACCACTGGCCAATGCTGCTCTCGCAGGCCCGACGAAAACAAATGCAGCGAAAGCAGCAGCAGTGCCAAGGCTGGCAGCGTCGGCAAACCGTCGAGCTTGAGGCTGAAAGACTCTGGCGAAAACAGCAGAAGCATGACCCCGATTGCCGCCTGGGAACTTGTGGCCAGCGGCCGCCACAGGAGATAGAGCAGTCCGGGAATCAGGACGCCGGCCACGAGCGTCGCCATGTTCATCAGCAGCGGCACATTCCTGTAGGGGACCATTCCGGCGGCCAGCAGCCGCTTGAGCACATACGCCGGGAGCGGACTGGACCGGAAGCGCTCCTCGACGAAGATTCCGGTCTCTGTCGGCAAGCGGTCATGCTGCGCCCAAAGCATGATGGCAATGCCGTCCCAGGCGGCATCATCCGAGCCGTAGGAGTTCCAGATCGCCAGCGGCAGATGCGCCAGCGAAAGGAAGACGATCGCCGCGATGAAGAACAGTTGCCAAAAGCGCGGCGGAGCCGCGTCGTCGGGCTGTGCGCCTCGGTCCGACGTCGCATTCGGTTTCGCATTAGCCAAAAGCGCTGGCTCCTGGTGGCAGACACTGGCGCGGGCAGGGAGCGGAAGATCTCTGCGCCGGGCAATAAAAACGCCCCTCCGCGACGTGAGAGGCTTGCCTGGCAAGGTCCGATTTTACCACGCAGAAAAGCGCCACGTCGCCGTAATCCCCTGGAGCGTGTAGGGGGCGGCGACCTGGACCTCATCGCCGAACTGCGGGCCGGTGATCGTGAAGTTGAGGCTGGTGACGCCGCTGCCGTTGGCCATGTTGGCCGGGTCCCACACTGCCTGGCCGACGCCGATCACTTGGCCGCGAAGGATATTCAACTCGTCGATGAGCACGGCGATGAGGGCCCCCTCTTCGTTGAGCCGATCGATGAGGGCCTGCGCGAGTGGATGCTGCTTGAGGCGCAGCCAGGCGTCGTGCGTGGCCTGCGTCCAGTCGAATTGGTCTTGATCGTTTCGGCGTCCGACTGCTGCTGCGCGGTGGCCTCCGGACGGAACGTGAGCGTGGAATTCGTCGGCTGGGCCACATTGGGGAAGATGGTCGCTAGCGGAATTCCGGCAGAGACGATTTGTTCAGAGAGACGGTCGAGCATCGACGAAGTAAGCTGATTTCACTGGAGGCATGTATGCTGTCGAAAGCGCGCAGAACGATTCGGCATTTGCTGAACTACTGGCGGGGACTGGCGGCGGGAAAGGCTTGCAGACCGACCGTTGCACCCGGCCATCAGGAGCGGTCGGACAATCCGTTGGAAGCGTATTTTGATTCGGTTGCCGATGGCCCAGGCATCTATAAGTGGCGGCACTACTTCGAGATTTACCATCGGCATCTGTCCCGCTTCGCCGGTACAGACGCGAACCTGCTCGAAGTGGGTATCTACAGCGGGGGTGGTTTGGCGATGTGGCAAAAGTACCTTGGTCGAAGTTGCCGCATTTTTGGGGTAGACATCGAGCCGGCATGTAAAGCCTACGAGACCGACCGAGTGCAGGTGTTTGTCGGTGACCAGGCTGATCGCTCCTTCTGGGCGGCGGTCCGCGCGCAAGTTCCCAGGATCGACGTGTTCATCGACGACGGAGGTCATACGCCCGAACAGCAAATGGTGACGCTGGAAGAAATGCTCCCGCACCTGGCCTCGGGCGGCGTCTATATTTGCGAGGATATTCACGGGCGCACGAACGGTTTTGGTTCGTTCGTCGCTGGGCTCCAGCAGTCGCTCAACGACGCCGACTTTGATGGCAAGCATGGCAGCCGCACATCCGATTTTCAGCAGTGCGTCGGCTCGATACATCTGTACCCATTCGTCTTGGTCATTGAAAAAACGGCGATTCCTGTCGATCGCCTGGCCTCCGAGCGCCACGGCACGCTGTGGCAGCCGTTCAAGCTGTAAATTAAGCCGCGCGGTGGAAGCCAGCCGTGTTGAGCTGGAGCGTTAGGTCGCTGCCGTCGGGCGTGAGCACGAAATCGTGCAGAGTCATCGGCACGCCACTAGTCCGACGCAGAGCGGGAGACCTGCTACAAAACAGCGGTAGGCTTGAGTTTGTGACCGGCCTCGCGGCGTGGTCGATCTCCGGCACTGCACCGGAGTACCAGTCCCGTGGTTGTGAAGTGCAGCGAGGCCGACGGGGCTCGAACCCGCAACCTCCGGATCGACAGTCCGGTGCTCTAACCAATTGAGCTACGGCCCCAGCGCTGAACCATGCAGTTTAGCGTCCCCAGTCCTTCTCGCAAGGGCGTTGCTGCGCCGGCCTGATCGATTCCCTATCGCGATAAACACCGTAGCCACCGGCATTTGCAGCACAATCGGAACCTCCGATTGTCGGCTTCCCACACGGCGCTGGCCGTAAGCTACGGTTGCAGCAGAGACACCGCCCAAGGCCGGCCAGGCGGCACGAACACGAGGTGAAATATGCCGATCGACCGTATCATCGCCAAAGCTTCGCAGCTCATCCAACACTACTGGGCCATTGCCGTCGATGCGCCGACGCACTTCACGATGGCGCACTGGGTTGTCTTTTCGACCATTTCCGTCTTGATTGGCTTCTTCTGCATGCGCGGTTTCGGGTCGCGGAAGGATTTCTAATCGACGTTAGCTAGGACAAT
>Ga0075428_100011071_pt1 | contig 10033 bp, 13 predicted proteins | sample RhiMetdeltSRZDD2_FD_75291 | JGI IMG/M metagenome (GOLD analysis project Ga0075428, IMG submission 75291) | Populus rhizosphere microbial communities from Tennessee, USA - Rhizosphere MetaG P. deltoides SRZDD2 | ecosystem: Host-associated > Plants > Roots > Rhizosphere > Soil | place: USA...
TAGTACATATCGGCAAACTCAAAAAGCTCGAACGGCTGGGACTGAGCAGGACTTCCGTCACCGACGCTGGCCTTATGCATTTGGCTGACCTTCGCGATTTGAACTACTTGCATATCTCGCAAGCGCCCGTGACGGGATCGGGATTCAAGAATCTTAAATCCCTTGGCAAGCTGCGGCTCATCGACCTCATGCAGTGCCAAGTGGACGACGAAGGGCTAACGGCGCTCGCCGGACTACCGTCGCTGGGACACCTCCAAATCTATGGAAGCAAGGTAACCCCGGAGAGCGTAAAGCGATTTAAAGTGGTCCGGCCCCTAGTTAGCGTAATGGGGCCGTAACCCGTCAGCGAGCACGCATCGCTACGAAGTGCCTGCCCGTTCACTTGTATGCGCTTCTGATACACATCTGGGGATCAAATCAGAGCAAATCAGACCACCTTGCGGCGTCTCTTCCGCCCAACGCCTGCGCACGAAAAAACCGCAAACCCCAATCCGTTCGGAGTTTGCGGCGCTTTCTTTGAGTGGTCAGGGCCGGGATTGAACCGGCGACACATGGATTTTCAGTCCATTGCTCTACCAACTGAGCTACCTGACCAGATAAGGAGTTACGTCACCAAAATTTGCCCTGATACACCATCCCGATACACTTTTGCAGGGCGAGACGTTTTCTCCTTTTGCACAGGATACCTACCGTGGCCGGGAAATCCAAGGGACCGTGGTTCTGGAAACTGCGGGGTGAATGGGTCGTAAATGTACGGGGCAAGCGGCACTATTTGGGAGCTGAAAAGACTGCGGCTTACGACGAGTGGCACCGGCTCTGCCGGGAAAAATCTGAGCCGATTTCGACCAATACCGTCTGGGCGGTTTTAGACGCCTTCCTCGATCACGCCAAGGCCACCACCGCCCCCGCCACCTACGAGTGGTATCGGTATCGGCTCCAGCAGTTCAAAGACGCGCTCCCCAACGTCCCGGTTCACGCCCTGAAGGTGTATCAGGTACGAACAGTTGCGCGAAAAGGCAGAACGTGTCATGGATGACCTGACACGGCAGAAGGAGTTGGCTCTTGAACGATAGCGTGTACGATCCATCGAAATACGCGGGCGTTGGAAGCGGGAAGACGCCGCAGATGATCACGCCAGACGGTGAAGACCTCGGGCCGTGTGCGTCGCGGCCGGGAACGAAGTGGTGGGCTGCTCTCCATGTCCACCGGGGAAAGCGTGGGACGCGCGCTTTCCAGTATGCCAATCTCGGCGACGGGGAGTTCGACCCCGCCGGCACCAGCTTCATCTTTGACTTCCACACTCCCGACCACTGGCGGCTGACGGTGACGGGCCGGGGCCTGTGGCCGGTGTTCAACTACATCGCCCATCACCGGCTGGAGTGGATTCGGCTTGCCGACCGCGACTTGGCGCCAGATGGCCAGGTCATCATCACGGGAATCGTCATCGAGAAAATCGAGTCCGAAGAAAGCTGAAAAATCGTGCTATAATCACCGTGGAAAGGGCTCCACGGTGATGCGATGTCGAGAGAAATGATAGCTGCTGCAGTAGCGGAGTTGGCTCGGTTGAGGCTTGAACGCCTCGATCATATCCGAGTGAAAATGCTGGAGAGCATCCAATCCGAGCGGCAGCAAATCGCCGAGTTGTACAAAGGCGCGCCGGAGGACTTCGCGGATAGCTTGGCCGACGATCATTACTTTCTGGAGGAAGCGGAGGAGATGGTTGGTGGCTTGCTGCTCGTGGGTCTGTACAGTGCGGTGGAGCATTTTACGAAGCAACTATTGCGGCATCGGTATCCACCGAACAAGGTTACGTTGTGTTACAAGATCGAAGCCCTCCAAGAGGCTTTGGCGATGGACTGTAACGTAAATCTGTCGGCAATGCCGGAGTTCGCCGCGATTGACGAATTGCGGAAACGGAACAATGCGGTCAAGCATGGTGGCGGCGATAGAAAGCCCTCGCTTCCGGCGTATGAAAGGCTGCGGGAAGTGGTTGTCCCGTATCTGGAACGCATCGCTTTGGTCGTCGTTCCGCAAGTCTCTGTTCGGTAACGCGCGACAGGTTCGCCACGTTCACGCGGGGTGGGATATCGTGGTTTTCCTAGCCATCTTCCGTTTGAGTTAATGAAAATCCCACGGTGTAGGTTCTCGTTGTTGCACTGCATTTGTATGAGCGGTGAACACCCGTAGAATGCCGACTATGTCAAAGTCTCCGCGGTTCGGAAGTGCATCTGCTGGGCTAGGCGTTATTATGACGGAACTGGCGGAGTGCGGAGGAATAAGGCTTATCTTTACTAGCACTCGTCGCGGACGTTCAAACGTTTGAATCTCGGAGCCAGTTGCTTCGACAACTGACGTTTTCGAGTTAGTTGCGCAATCGACGTAGACGTCCCGAGCCGCAACGTCGCTTCGATTTTCGACGATGCATTCGATTCCAGGAAGTCCGCCCTCAGGTGGCACGGCGGTCCCTGTCATATAGACGAGAATGGGCAGTTTTGGTTGGCTGTTGCGGTAGTTGAGATATGCATTGGCGCCCGTACCGAATGCGGACACTGCCGAAATGAAAAGTGCAAACCATGCAACATATTTGGTGAGTAAGTCGAGGAAGTGTGGCGAAGCGGGCGGCGCAGGCGTGGCCGGATCGGGGGTCAGTGTCGGCGGTGGAGCAGATGGCGGTGATGTTGGAGGCGAGGGAGCCGGCCTTGGGGGTACGGCTTTCAGTGCCTTTTGTTTCGCGGCTTTGGATTTGGAGCCCATTTCAAGTCTCCGACATCGATGGAGGAGTCGAGCAATTCTGATTGTAGCATTTCAGGCGGGTGCCCTTACGCCAATCGGACGATTGCCCCACCTCTTCAATCGTGAATCAGCGGGGCGTTCTATTAGAAGCGGCCTTCGAGTTCCTGCGTCGGGGATTCGATGCCTTGTTCCCTGCGCATGAGGTCAACGACCTTGCGGAAGGTGCGTTCGCCGATGAGGCGATCCTGGGCGAGATCCGGGCCTTGGTTGTCGCGAACCCATGCACCCGTAGCGTTGAATACGCCGCCGGGAGGTACTACTGGCTCGAAGCGGAAGCCAGCGTCTTTCATTAACTGGCGAACTTCCTGTGACCCGACAGAGCCCTACCCTGATCTGATCTATTGCGAGCTGAAACGGTGGCCGGCGCCAGAGTTCCTGACGATTGCAGCGCAAGATATCGAGTTGCCGCTCACTGATCTAAGCGGAGGCTTACGCCCACAGTTCCCGTCATCGTGACAAGCCGCCTGACTTTTCGACCGGGGCGGTTTCCATCAACTGAGCTACCTGACCAGCGTCGACGAAACCACTCATCCTAATGGCGCGCTGGCGGCTGTCAATTCCGCTAGTCCTTGACGGCTTGCATGCCATCGCGCGAAAATCGCGGTCCGAGAATTGGAGTTTCCGTGGCCAAGAAAACGAATGCACGTTCGACCCTGACCAAGCGAAAGCCCGCTGGCAAGTCGCGCAAGGTTCGCAGCGGAAAACTGCCCACCCAAACTCCCGCGCACGCGGCGCAGGTCGTGAAGGGTCTCAAAAAGGAGTATCCCGCTGCGACGTGCGCTCTGGTGCACGATACGCCCTTTGAATTGCTGATCGCCACGATCCTTTCCGCCCAGTGTACGGACGAGCGAGTCAATATTGTCACCAAGGAGCTGTTCGCCCGCTGTTCGACGCCGGCACAAATGGCCGCTCTGCCGATCTCCGAGCTGGAGAAAGCCATTCAGAGCACCGGTTTCTTTCGCAACAAGGCGAAAAACATCCACGAGTGCTGCGTCAAGTTGGTCGAGGAGCACGGGGGAGAAGTGCCGCGGGAGCTGGAATCGTTGGTCAAGCTGCCCGGCGTGGGGCGGAAGACGGCGAACGTCGTGCTGGGGACCGCCTACCGCATTCCATCGGGGGTCGTCGTGGACACGCACGTCACACGGCTCAGCAACCGATTGGGCCTGACCAAGCACCAAGACGCGGTAAAGATCGAGCAGGACTTGATGTCGCTGTTGCCCGAGAGCGAATGGATCGATTTTTCCCACCGAATGATCTGGCACGGCCGGCGGATCTGCAAAGCGCGCAAGCCGGACTGTGATCGATGCGTGCTGAAGCAAATCTGTCCGCGGATCGGCGTCGAATAAGCACCGCGGCGATAACAGGCAACGGCACACGGAGTGTGCCTGCTACCTTACCCTGCCACTTCCGGCTGGTCCTTGGAACAGGCGACGATCAGATCGTCGAGAGCGACGCGGATATGCAATTCCGGGCAGCGATCGCGGGCTGCCCGCTCGAGCCGGGCGGCAAACGGGGCCAGGTCGCTGCGTCCCTTCTCGACGCCCGCTTCCTTGAGCTGGTGGGCCAGGCGACTCAGCGACTGCCAATTTCGGTCCTTGGCACAGGCGGACATTTGAGCCAGGCATTCGGGAATGTGTCCCAAAATGGCTTGACTGCCACCTTCCCATGCCTTGGCGGGAGATACCTGATCGGTGCCGGACGACATGAAATGACCCTCTTATTTCAATTCTACCCGCTGTTTGCCGGGGTGCTGTGAAAACCGCTGATGTCCTAGGCGCAAGTGGCCACGAAAAGTGACATGGCAAAAGACATGCCTGCCACTTTTTCCAGTCGCCTGACTTGTCCGCTGGGAACCGGTCGCCAGTCCAAACCCATTTGCCGCAACCGTTTAGGATCCGGGTGCGGCCCCGCAGGGTTGGCTGGCGCCTACCTCGAATGTTGCCGAGGCTTGTGTGGCGATTGTCCCAAAAAGGGACGTGCCGCCCAATACTAAGAGCGAAGACATCGGCACAGGGCGGGAGGAAGATTGAACCGCATCCCTGCTTTCTTTGGCAGCTATCACCCAATCCGCAAGCTTCGATTAAACGGCCCGGCAAGCGAGGGAAAATGCGGGCCATTCTTCGGGTCAGTTAAGGGGGACAAAAGAGGCAGACGATAGCAGTCCCATAGATCAGCGCAAGCTGACCTGGTCGCTGAACGACAGCGTCTCGGCCTGCCGCACACACGTGAACATCGCGGGGCCGGCGGTTCCGGCGACATGTTGTTTCCGATTCCGTCTCCCTGAGTTCCGTATTTGAGGAGCCTCCCATGAGAAGTCGAGTCATTATGGCGGCAGTGGTTGCCGGGCTGGTGTGTATCGCGTCCCAAGCCAACGCCTTTGAGCGGTTGGATCGGATGATCCTAAACGTAGTCGGCGGCGGATATGGCTGCGGCTGCGACGACACCTGCGGCAAAGAGATGGCTTGCGGCTGCGACCGCGGTTGTCACAACCGGTGCCATCGCGATCGCTGCTGCCGCGACCGCTGCCATCGCGGCTGCGGTTTGTTTGGCGGACACCACGGCTGTGGTTGCGACGCTGCGGTCCCGACTTGCGAAGCCAAGGGCGTTGTGCAGGCTCCGAGCTGCGAAGCCAAAGGCCCGAGCTGCGGCTATGAGGCCGCCTGCGGCTGCGATCGCGGCTGCCGTGACCGCTGCCATCGCGGCTGCGGCTTGTTTTCCCACGGCTGCGGCGGCGGCTGCGGCGGATGGTTCGGCGGCCACCACGGCTGCGGCTGCGAGTCCAAGTGCGGTTGCGGGTACTAAGCCAACCTCGCGCGATCGGCCTGGGTGCATACTCCACTGCGGCCAGCTCGATCCGCTTGAAAGATACGAAAAAACCTCCGGCATTGTAGGCCGGAGGTTTTTTATGCGCCTGCGCCAATCGCTGCTGCCACAAATCCCTCACTCGGGTATCTTGGCGGAACAGACCCCTTCGGCCCCGTTTCGCATTAGACCCTGGATGGAACACGCTTCCGAGACGATCTCGTCGGTTCCGAAAGCGGCGGCCGGTCCGCAGTCCCCCCGTCCCCCCTTGCTGGAGGACGTTTCCTTTTGGGGCATGACGGCGACGCAGTTCCTGGGAGCGTTCAACGACAACCTGGTCAAGCAGCTCGCCCTGCTCATTGCCGCCCCGGCCGCACTCGCCGCCGGCGCGGCCGCCAAAGAGGCCGACGAACAGCCGCTGGCCATGGCCCTGTTCTCGATCCCCTTTCTCCTCTTTTCCAGCTACGCCGGCTTCCTCAGCGAGCGGTACAGCAAACGCAGCATCATCGTCCTGTGCAAAATCGCGGAAATCGGCATCGTCCTGCTGGGCATGGCGGCATTCGCGGCCTGGAACTTCACAGGAATGGCCGGCCTGCTCGTCGTCGTCTTCCTGATGGGGACGCATAGCGCCTTTTTCGGCCCGGGAAAATACGGCATCCTTCCGGAGCTGTTTGCCGAGCGCGATCTCCCCAAGGCCAACGGCATCGTCCTGATGACCACATTCCTGGCCATCATCTTTGGCACGGCGCTGGCCGGGCTGCTGCGATACCTGCTGGGGGACGACCGCCTGTGGCTGGCATCGATTGCCTGCCTGCTGATTGCCGTCGGCGGCACGCAGACGGCGCTCCTCGTGCGGCCCGTCCCGGCTGCCGATCCGAAGCTTCAGTTCACCTGGTCGGCATTTCTCATCCCGCGGGCCATGCGCGACCTGCTGGCCCGCGATCGCACGCTGCTGTGGGTGATTCTCGTCAACTCGCTGTTCTGGCTGATCGGCGGCATCGTGCAACCGACGGTCAATGCGGTTGGCAAGGATCAGTTCGCCGTGGCCGACTGGCTGACCAGCCTGCTGGCGGCGTGCATGGGGGTGGGCATTGCCCTGGGCAGCTTGCTGGCCATCGGCCTGTCGCGCGGCAAGGTGAACTTCGCGCTGGTGAAGGCCGGCGCCTGGCTGATCGTCATCACGCTCGGCCTGCTATCGCTTTCCGGCGGGCATCACCTCGATTTGCAACAGGACTGGCTGCTAGTTTCGCTGTATGCCGCGGGGTTGGTGCTCTTGGGCGTGTTTGCTGGACTGTTTGCCGTGCCGCTGCAAGTGTTCCTGCAAACGCGTCCGCCGTCGTCGCTGAAAGGGCGGACGATCGCCACCAACAACCTGGCCAACTGGATCGGAATCGTCGGCTCGGCGGGGGTGTACTGGCTGTTCGCCCGCATCGTCGAGGCGCTGGACTGGCAGCGGACGACCGTGTTCGCCTTCACGGCGCTGATCATGTTGCCGGTGGCGCTATTTTATCGGCCGCGGGAGTAACGCACTCGATCACAAGCGGAAAGTAGTGCCGAGCTGCGTTCAAGGAGATGAATGACCGATGGCTCCCATACTCACAATCGCCTTGTTGCTTACAACCGAATGCCAGGTCGTGCTGCGCGTCAACAGCGAGGCGATTTACCAGTGTGATCCACTCATGGTCAAGTCGATTGTCACCAACCGCGGCGAGGATTCCGTCTTCCTCCTGCCAAAACAACCCGGCAGCGCCTCCGGTTCTCACGTGACGTACGAACTTCGCTATGCCGTCGGATGGCTGGAGGCGCCCGGCATGTATCACAAAGAGGGTTGTGACGTTCGCTTGACGCCGCGCGGTTCCGTGCCGACGCCGGGCCCCTTGCTGGAGTCCAAGGCCACGTACGCTGAGTTCGAAACGTTCTTTCTCGAGCGAGACGGCTTCGTATTTGATACGGCGAAGACCTACCACCTGCGGGCTGTCGTCGAAACAACGGAAGGACCCATTGTGTCGCGACCGGTCCGGATCGTGGTTCGCGAGCGGCCCGATGCTGACGCGCAGCGAATTATTCAGGCCCGCGAGAGACGGGCTCTGGCCTTGCTCGGAACTGACTGGCTTTCGAGTGACCTGTCAGAGAGTCTCAAGTCGCTCAAGGACATGGATGGCAACACCGGCAGGGCAGTGAAAAACCTGATCGTTCTCGAGGACATCATTCACGGGCGCATGGAGATCGGCGATGAAAACGCGGCGGAGTTTTTGAAGCGTCACATGACGGGAGTGGACTGGGAACTTGGTCTACTTGTCCTGGGAACCCACTATCAGAAGAAAAACGACGTCAAACGCTTGTCCGAAGTCGTCGATGCGATGCCGCACTTGACTAATCGCAGCCAGCATTGGGCCAGTTATCTGGACTTTCTTACTCCACCGTCCTTCGTACCGCGTCGATCGAAGCCCTGATCAACCTCGGATGACGCACTCAATGTGGCCGGACGCGATTTGGCAGTGGGCGACGGGGACTGACGCTCCCTCGGCTTGCCGATGTTGATTGAGTTTCCTTAGCCTTCTTCCAGCGCCGGCTCCACGTCGCGGAAGCGATAGCCGACGCCGCGGACCGTTTCAATCACGTCGGCGTGTTCCTTCAGCTTGCGGCGCAAGGCGCGAATGTGAACGTCGATCGTCCGCTCCATCACCATCGTGTCCTCGCCCAATGCCGCGTCGATCAGCTCGCTGCGATGGAACACGCGGCCGTGCTGGCGGATGAGCGTATCCAGCAGCCGGAATTCACTGCGCGTCAGCGACAGCATCTTGCCGTCGATCGTCGCCTGGTGCCGGCGGCGGTCCACGGTCACGCCGAGCCTGGTGGTAACTTCGTCGCTGGTGGGGTCCGCCGTCTGCCGGCGGCGGAGCGCCTTGATCCGCTCCAGCAGCACTTTCACGCTGAACGGCTTGGTCACGTAGTCATCGGCGCCCAGCGAAAAACCAATCAGCTCGTCCGACTCTTCCGCCTTGGCCGTGAGCATCACGATCAGCATGTCCTTGGTCGCGGAGCTCGCCCGCAATCGGCGGCAAACGTCCAGCCCGTCCACGACGGGCAGCATTAGATCGAGAATCACGATCTGCGGCATCTTCAGCTCGGCTTGCAAGAGGCCGTCCTGGCCGTCGGTCGCCACGATCACGTCGTAGCCCGACTGCTTCAGGTTGTAAGTCAGCACTTCGGCCAGCGAGCGGTCGTCCTCGATCACCAGCACTTTGGTCTTAGCCATCGTCCTTTGCCTGCCTTCGTTACTTGATCGCCCCTTCCTTCAACTTGTCGCGCCGATGTCGCACAATCTCCCCTTCCACGAGATACACCACGTCTTCGGCAATGTTGGTGGCGTGGTCCGCAATTCGCTCGGTATGCCGCACGGCGGAAAAACAGTGCAGCGCGGCAGGCACCAGGTTCGGCTGCGACTGCATCAATTCCTGAAGCTCGGCAATGATGTCCCGATTGAGCTGATCGACCTGGTTGTCCATGGCCATGATCCGCCTGGCGTAAGCGCTGTCCAGGTTGACCAGGGCGTCCATCGAACCCCGCACCATTTGCGTCGAGATGACCACCATCCGCGGCAATTGATCCGGAATCGGAAATGCCGGGTATGCCGACATGGCCTGCGCCCGCTGGGCGATGCTCACGGCCAGATCGGCAATCCGCTCCAGGTCGTTGTTGACCTTCATCACAGTGGCGATCCGCCGCAGGTCAACCGCCACCGGCTGGTGCAAGGCGAGCATCTTCAGGCACTCTTCCTCGACGTGTACTTCATGCTCGTCCACGTAGCCGTCCGAGTTGACCACTTCATCCGCCAGGTTGTACTTCCGTTCGTTCAGGGCCTGCGTGGCCTTGTCGATCATCTCCTCGACCATGGAGGAAATGTTCAGGAGCTCCTGATTGATGGACTCGATGTCGCGCTGGAGATGTCGGCTCATGGGGCGGGCCTGCGGTTGGTGTTGAGGCTAAGCCCTGATTATGAAGAAACGGCGAAGGTTTTGTGAAGGCGATTGCCTTATCGAACGGTCGCCCGGCGCTCGAAATTCGGATCGTGAGGGGCCACAAACAGCGATCTTTCGCGGCAGTAAGTGCCGAGGAAGTTGTCGAGCACGCTGGCGATAACTCTGCGGCGGGCCATCGATACGCTGCCTATTCTGGCGCGCTACACGCGTATCACCTTCCGCTGATCCTCGATTTCGGCCAGCTCGTACAGCCGCCCCTTGTCGCAGCCGGGGCAGACCCGCTTGGTCGCCTCCCAGTCGTCGGGCGACTTCAGGTTGGAATCCCAGAACGGCCAGGTTCTGCACTGCCGCGGGCGGGCCGAATAGACGGTGCAGCGGCGGGTTTTTTCGTCGAGAAAGACGCAGTCGCCGCTGGGGAATTCCTTCAGGCTCTTGCGAATGCCGACGCGGCGGAC
>Ga0075428_100011074_pt1 | contig 10033 bp, 7 predicted proteins | sample RhiMetdeltSRZDD2_FD_75291 | JGI IMG/M metagenome (GOLD analysis project Ga0075428, IMG submission 75291) | Populus rhizosphere microbial communities from Tennessee, USA - Rhizosphere MetaG P. deltoides SRZDD2 | ecosystem: Host-associated > Plants > Roots > Rhizosphere > Soil | place: USA...
CCGATCATGGTGCGCAGCCTGCTCGACAGCCCCGACCTTCCCCGCTTCCGCAGGGATTCGCTGCGCAGCATCCAATATGCCTCCGCGCCGATGTCGGTCGCGCTGCTGCAGGAAGCCATGGCGGCGTTCGGGCCGATCTTCACCCAGGTCTACGGCATGACGGAGTGCGTTGTCGGCACGATCCTGCACGCGCACGAGCATCGCCCCGACGGCACGGCGGCGCAGGCGCGGCGGCTCGCCTCCGCCGGGCAGCCGTTCTTCGACCACGCCATCCGCGTGGTCGCACCGGACGGCTCCGACTGCGCGCCCGAGGAGATCGGCGACGTCCTGATCCGGGGGCCGAGCCTGATGAGCGGCTACTGGAACAACAGCGCGGCGACCGTCGAGGCGCTGCGCGACGGCTGGATGCATACCGGCGACGTCGGGTTCTTCGATTCGGAGACGTTCCTCTTCATCGTCGACCGCAAGAAGGACATGATCGTATCGGGCGGCGAGAACATCTACTCGCGCGAGGTGGAGGAGGCATTGTTGGCGCATCCGGCCGTGCTGCAGGCCGCGGTGATCGGCGTGCCGGACGTGCGCTGGGGCGAATCGGTCAAGGCCTGCATCGTGCTGCGTCCCGACTGCGCCGCGAGCGAGGACGAGCTCATCGCGCACTGCCGCAGCCAGATCGCGAGCTACAAGAAGCCGCGCAGCGTGGATTTCCTCGAGGCGCTGCCGCGCCTGTTCAACGGCAAGATCGACAAGAAGGAGCTGCGCGCGCGCTACTGGCAGGGCGAGACGCGGCAGGTGTCCTGACCCGGGGCCGGGCAATCGGCACGCTACGTCCGCGAGGTGCAGACCGCATCGGCGGCTGGGCGCGTGTGCTTCTGTCGCGGTGCACGAGACCTGGAATGGGACTCAGCGTCGGTTCTGGGATGTCCGTTCCTACGTCGGCGGTTGGCACTTCTCAGCCTTCCATCGATGTCCGCCCCACGGCCGCTTCCGGGGGCAATCCGGACATTGAGCCGACATCGGCGAAAGACCGGTTTTGACCCCAACCCGACATAGTCGGAGTGATCGCTCGGGTGTACGGCAACCCGCTTCTCGCGGCTCACAGGTCGATCACGAGGTCGGCGAAAACCAGCCGCTCGACGCCCGTCACAGCGTCGCTACCGCCGTCACCCACGAGGTCGGTGACGTGCACGAAGCCGTCGCCGAGGCTGAAGACTATATAGTCCGCGAGCGGCCGGTCGAAGAAGACGTTGTCGAAGCCGGCGCCGCCGTCGATCGTGTCGTTGCCGTTTCCGCCGTAGATGAGGTCGTCACCACCCTCGCCGTAGATCTCGTCATTGCCGTCCCCGCCGTACAGCATGTCCCTGGCAGGATGGATGTCGGTTTCCCAGGGAAAGCCATCCCCGCCGAAAATGCGATCGTTGCCGCCACCGCCCCTGATGGTGTCCATTCCCTCCTCGCCGAACAGCGAGTCGCCGTCGTCGCCGCCCCAGATGAAGTCGTCGCCGTCTCCGCCGGTGATTGTGTCGCGGCCAGCGTTGCCCTCGATATGGTCAGCGATGTCGCCGCCGTCGATCGTGTCGTTGCCGTTGCCGCCGAAGAGGCGATCGGCCCAGCCTCCCCCATAGATCGTGTCATTGCCGTCGTCGCCGGTAATGACGTCTCTGCCGTCGTTGCCGTAGATCGTGTCGCCATCCTCATGGCCGTGAATCTCGTCTTCGCCATCGCCGCCGGAGATCTCGTCGACGCCATCCCCCCCGGTGATGAAATCGTCCCCGCCTTGTCCGAGGATCGTGTCTCCGCCACGGTCGCCGGTGAGGTGGTCGTTCCCGCCTCCGCCCAGGATCGTATCGGCGCCGCGGCCGGCCTGGACGATATCGTCGCCCCCGCCGGCGTAGATCGTATCGTCGTAGATGCTGCCGAAGATGATGTCGTCGCCGCCGTAGGTCTCGATCAGCGGGCTTTGCTGCAGCGGCCCGAGGCTCGCCGGGCTTTCGATGACGACGTGGTCTGCGCCGGCGAACACGCTCGCGAACAGCTCGGTCCCGCCGCCCTGAAACGCCTCGTAAGCCGCGGTGGCCGACAGCGGCACGCCGGCGGCGGACTCCAGGTCGGTGATGACGGCGTAGTTGAAGCCGAAGGCGTCGAGGCTCGATCGGCGGATGATCGCCGTCACCGTGCCGCTGATGGGAGCGACGTCGCCGGCGAGGATGTCGGGGCCGAGGAAAAGGGTCCAGGTGTCGTCCACGTTCTGGAAGGCGAAGCCGCTGAGACTGCCGGACACCGCGCCCAGCGGGACCGGGATCAGATCGGCGTTGACGTCGATGACGTTCTGCCAGAACAGGGCCGAGAAGCTCTGTCGATGATAAGTGACGTTCGCCATTGGAAGCCTCCCATGGGCCCCCCGATCAGCTGTACGTCTGCGCTTTGGCCCAAGCGTGAGCCCGATCAGGGTCGCCCGCTGTGATGGCCATCACAAACTGTGCGATTTCGCACCGTTCCATTTCGAAACGGCTGCTCCTGGCACTTTTGCGACGTCCGCGGATGTCCGCTCCGCGGCCGCTTTCGGGGGTGATCCGGACATTGAGCGGACATCGCCCCAGGGCCGACTTTGACCCAATCTGCGACATAGGCCGGATTGAAATGCCGCAGCGCAGTCGCCTGCCACCTCGGCGGTGTCGAAAATTGTGCGCGTGATGTCGGCCTGGCTGAGCGCAAGCGAACTCCGACACGGCGTCGGCGGTCTTTGCGCGTGATCGGGGCATAGCGCCGATGGTGCGCCGGCGCGCGCAACTGGTTCTACCTAGTAAAGAATAGAACGATGCCCAAATACGTCGACAAATTTGGAACCGATGGCCACGACACGATCTTCGGTACCATCGCCGACGACGGCACTCACGCCGCCGGGACGATCGGCAGGTCCCGCCCGACGACTAGGTCAAGCCGCAGCCAGCGCTCGACCTTCGAGGTGACTGTCTGGTGGCCTCGCACCCGCAGATCCTTCCGCGTTGCCTGAGCCCATGTCACGTAGCCGAGATAGACTTCGATCAACGAGGCGATCGGTCCGCTGATGGTGACATCGACAGGGAAGCCCGGGTCCTTGGTGCAGACGTCAACTTCGGCGCGGGTGAGCAGCAGCCAGTACAGCTTCACGCTCCTCGAGCTGCGGGCGACCCCCGAAAGCTCGAAACGGAGGACCGTCCGGCCCGGCGGCAAAAGGCTGCGGTCGACCCGACGATGTAGCCCCCACATCAGGACAACGGAATCATGGTCGCCGTTCTCGATGCGGTCGTGCCCGTAGGCGAGCGCCCACTGCCCGATTGTCTCGATTACCGGGCGGAGCGCCTCCCCGGCACCGGTTAACCGGTAATCGTGGCCCTTCCCTCCGTACCGCTCTCGTCGCTCGACGACGCCGTCCTCCTCGAGCTGCCGTAGCCGTTCGACGAGGAGCGCCCGCGACATGAGCGGCACTCCACGATGGATATCGTTAAAGGTCCGCCCGCCGCACATGAGTTCGCGCAGCACCAAGGGTGTCCAGCGCGTCGCCACGATCTCGGCGCCCTTCGCTATCGGACAAAACTGGTTGTATTTGCTGACCATGCTGCATCGAAACATGTCGAGCCAGACAATTCCAGTTCAATTATTGAACTACGGGCCGCGTGACGGTGAGGGAATGTGGTGATGGGCATGACGAATTCCGGCGAGAGCCCGGTTCAGAAAACGGACTAGATGGGACTGCCGCCACTGGGCGACGCTGTATCCAAGGCGGAAGGGTGTCCGCGCCGGCGAGGTCTGAAACAGAACAGAAGACGCTCTCGCCGGAACAGACAAAACCGACGGACCGCCAGCATGACGGCGTAGCCCGATCCACGCAATAGTCCGCGCTACTACACCATGGGGAACGCAATGACGAACTTCCAGCTCATTTCTCTGCCGATAGCAGCAGCCGTACTGGCGCTCGCCGTGAGAGGCGCCAATGCGGAAGGCTCACAGCCGACACCGAAGCCCCAAGCCAAGGTCGTGATCCAGTGGAACGAAAACGCACACGCCACGCTCAAGGAGCTCCACCCATACGAGCAGCTGCGCTGGATCGCGATGACCCACGCGGCGATGCATGACGCGGTGAACACGGTGACGCCGAAGTACAAGACCTTCGCCACCGTCACGGCAGACGCGGCCGGCGCCCACGAGGCGCTCGCTGCGGCGGTCGCCGCGCACGACGTCCTCGCCGCGGCCAAGCAGGACAGGGTGGCCGAGCTCGACGAGATGCTCAAGGCCGATCTCGCGGCGGTGACCGACGCCAAGCAGGTCGAGAAGTCGAAGGCAGTCGGCGCGGCCGCGGCCAAGGCGATCATCGATCACCGCAAGGACGATCACTTCGCGGACAAGGTCGAGTGGAAGGCGCCGACGGCCACGGCCGTCGGGAAGTACCAGCTGACCGTGGGAAGTACCGCCCCTGTCTGCCCGCAGTGTCCGAAGGTGAAGACCTGGATCCTCAAGTCAGGCGATCAGTTCCGCGCGCCGCCGCCGCCGTCGCTGGACAGCAAGGAATGGATGGAGTCCTACAAGCAGGTGAGGGAGCTCGGCGCCGCCAACAGCACGAAGCGCACGCTGGAGCAGACCGACCTAGCGCAGTTCTTCCTCCCGGTCCCCTGGGATATGTGGGACATCGTGGCGCGCGACTTCGCGGCGAAGAATGACAAGGGGCTGCACGACACGGCCGGCGCCTTCGCGCTGCTCAACGTCGCCCAGTTCGATGCCACCATTGGGTGCCACGACAGCAAGTGGCACTACCTCCTCTGGCGTCCGGAGACCTCCGTCGCGAGCTGGGAGCCGAGCGCGAAGGCGGTCAAGATCAGCGCGGACGCCAAGGCTATCGCGCCTGACAAGGAATGGAGGCCGCTCGCGAAGACGCCAGGCCACCCGGAATATCCGGCGGCTCACGCGGTAATCTCGACGGCCGCCGCCGAGGTGTTGACGTCGATCTACGGCGAGCAGGAGTTCGAGACGACCTCGCCGGGGTCCAAGAAGACGCTCAAGTTCAAGAACTTCATGGACATGGCCACGCAGGCAGGCCAGTCGCGCATCTACGCCGGGTTCCACTACGCGTTCTCGGTCGCGGCGGGCGCCGACATGGGTACCAAGATCGGCCAGTACGTCGTCGGCAACTCTCCTGCCAGGGTGGCGAGAAATAGCCGCTAGAGACGGCGCCCTCGGCCAAGTTTCCGAGCCGAGGTTTGCTGTGGCCAAAGGAGAAATTGAGCCAATGACAAGCATGATGAAACCACAAACGGCCGAGACAGGAATCGTCGTCACCGCCGGCATGCTCGGCAGGGATTTTGCCAAGCGTGCATCCGAGGCCGACGAGAACGACCACTTCGTGGCCGAAAATTACCGGGCTCTGAGGGATGCCGATCTCGTGGCCGCCGGCGTGCCGAAGGAACTGGGCGGCGCCGGCGCCGAAGTCGCTGAACTCGCCGAGATGCTGCGCGAACTCGCCCATCACTGCGGCTCGACGGGGCTCGCCTTTTCCATGCACACGCATCAGGTTGCGATCCCGGCCTGGCGCTGGCGCCACCAGAAGGCGGCGGCGATGGAACCGTTGCTGCGGCGCGTGGCGGCGGAAAAGATCATCCTGCTGTCGAGCGGCGGTTCCGACTGGATCGCAGGTTCGGGCAAAGCAGTGAAGGTCGACGGCGGTTACCGGGTTTCGGCGCGGAAAGTCTTCACCTCGGGCGCTGCCGCCGGCGACATTTTGATGACCGGCGCCGTCGTGCAATCGGAGACGGAGCCTGACGCGGTGATCCACTTTCCCGTGCCGATGAAAGCGCCGGAGGTGAAAATCCTCGACACCTGGCGCGCACTCGGCATGCGCGGCACGGGCTCGAACGATGTGCTGATCGAGGACCTGTTCGTACCTGACGCGAGCGTGGCGGTGTCGCGCAAGAGCGGCGAGTGGCATTCGCTATTCCACATCATCGCGACGATCGCGATTCCGCTGGTCTATGCGGCCTATCTCGGCGTCGGGGAATGTGCGCGCGACATCGCCATCAGCCTGGCAAAGCAGAAGCGGCAGACGCCTTATGCCACGGAACTGGCGGGGCGCATGGACACCGCCTTGCGGGCGGCGCAGTTAGCGCATCGCTGGATGATCGAAACGGTGGAAAGAAACGCGCCGTCGGCCGACACGATCAACGAGGTGATGATCGGCCGCAGCCTGGTCGCCGGAAACGCGATCAAGGCCGTCGAACTGGCATTGGAACTGGCGGGCGGTGCCGGATTCTACCGCAACAACGGGCTGGAACGCTGCTTCCGCGACATCCAGGGCGCCCGCTTCCATCCGTTGCAGGCCGGACCGCAGGCGCATTATGCGGGCGCGACGGCGCTCGGCTTGCCGGTGACGCATATCTTTTGAACTGCCTGCCCGAATTCAGAGTGAGTCCTGCACGCAGGCCAGCGGACAATATGGCGGCAAGCTTCCCCGCACACCCTCCAGCGAATTTTGAGAAAAGCAAGTTGAGCTATTTGACCGACCGTAGCCATGCCGAGAATGCCCGGATGATCTTCTCGCGGGGATGGCCATGCCTGCGGACGACATAAAAGCGGTACCCCGGCAGGCTCAAATCAAATGCCTTTACAAGCGCCCCGGACGCAAGCTCGGATGCCACGAGCACATTGCTGAAGATGCCAATGCCTTGTCCGGCAACGACGGCCTCTATTGCGTGCAGCTCTTCCCGAAAGCTGAGATGCTGCATGTCCTTAAAATCGGGCAAGCTGCGCCACTTGCGTCGGGCGAGCTCGAGCCATCGTTGCCAGGTTGGTGGATCTATGTCTGATGGCGACCAATAGGAATGGACAAGGACATGTTTCTCAAGATCGCCAGCGCTCCTTAACCGCCCAGCTAGGGGAAGCAACTGAGGACTGCAGATCGGCCAGAACGAGTCACTCAGAAACTCTTCGGCGATGTCCTCCTTCGGCTCTCTCCGCCCGGTGGCGTACCGGATCGCCATGTCGGCGTCTCCTGCGTGCAGGTCCAGAACGCTGTCCGTCCCGATGACGTCGAGTGGGGCATCTGGACGCGCCTTTCTCCAGCGGGGCAGCCGTGGCACCAGCCACCGGCTGGCGAAGGCATTCGTCGTCGTCACGCGAAGAGGCTGTCGATCGCCTTTGCGCCTGATCGCGCCGAGCGCAACAGAGAAGGCTTCGAGGCCGTCCCGAACGACCGGAAACAGCCGAGCGCCTGCCTCCGTCAACGAGAGCGGTCTCGGCCGGCGCCGGAACAGGGCCCTCCCGCAATACTGCTCCAACAGCCGGATCTGATGGCTGATCGCCGTCGGGGTGACACCGAGCTCGGCCGCGGCTTTCTTAAAACTCATGTGCCGGGCGGTAGCCTCGAAGGCACGCAGCTCGATGAGAGGCGGCAGTCTGTTCATCGACTCAGCGTAGATGAATGGTTTTCATCTTCAACTGAATTCTTTACGTTTGCTTCCCGCCCAGTCGCGGTGAAGAAGTAATCGGGTACACCGAAGGAACAGCGGGTCATGACGGCAGTCCGATCGGTTGCCGCTGCGGCGGTAGAGCTTGGCAACACCTTCAGCGGCGAAATTTTGGAGCCTGGTAATGCCGGCTACGAAGAAGCGAGAAAGGTGCACAATGGGCTCGTGGACAAACGCCCGGCACTGATTGCGCAATGCGCTGACGCGCCCGATGTGGCCGATGTCATCAGGCTCGCGCAGCGGCTCGGTCTCGAAGTGGCGGTCCGTGGAGGTGGCCACAACGTGGCGGGACGTGCCACCATCGAGGGCGGCGTGATGATCGACCTGGCACCCATGAAGCAGATTCGCATCGAGCCGAAGAACCGAAGGGTGCGCGCGCAGGGCGGCGTCACATGGGGCGAACTCAATCGCGAGACGCAACGACACGGCCTGGCGGTCACCGGCGGTGTGGTGTCGAGCACCGGAATTGCGGGGCTAACCCTCGGTGGCGGTCTGGGTTGGCTGATGGGCAAGCATGGTCTCGCTCTCGACAATCTCGTGTCCATCGAGCTCATCACCGCCGAAGGCGAGGTGATCCGGACTAGCAAGGACGAGAAACCCGATCTGTTCTGGGCCGTACGCGGCGGAGGCGGCAATTTCGGCGTGGCGACGGGCTTCGAATATCAGCTGCATCCCGTAGGGCCGAAGGTCACGAGCGGCCTGATCGCCCACCCGTTCGAGCGCGCCCGCGATGTGTTGAGGTTCTACCGCGAAAGCACCGCATCGCTGCCCGACGAGCATGTGCTCTTCGGTACGCTGGCTCATGCTCCCGACGGCTCGGGCGTGAAGCTGGCAGCGATGGTGACGTGCCATTGCGGTTCGCTTGCCGCTGCCGAGAAGGCGACCCTGCCGCTCAAGCAATTCGGCTCACCGGTCTTGGATACGGTCGGTCCTACGAGCTACTGCGAGCTCAACGGCATGCTCGATGCCGGCTATCCCAAGGGCGCGTTCAACTACTGGAAATCCACTTTCCTTCGCCAATTGAGCGACGACGCCATCGATACCATGATCGCGTGCTTCGCGCGCTGCCCGACCCCGATGGGACAGCTGTTGCTCGAGCATGTCCACGGCGCAGCGACACGGGTGGGCGTCGAGGAAACGGCATTCCCGCACCGCGCCAGGGGGTACAACTTTCTCGTCCTGTCGCAATGGATGGACCCGGCGACAACCGATCGCTCAATCGCATGGGCGCGTGAGACATATCATGAGATGGAACCCTTTGCCGCCGCCGGCAGATACGTGAATTACCTCGGCGACGATGAACCGGGCGATCCGGTGGCAGCCGCTTATGGGTCGAACTACGGGCGTCTTCGCGAGCTGAAGACGAAGTACGATCCGAAGAACTTCTTCCGCATGAACCAGAACATCCGGCCGCTGGTCTGACGCGGCCACCCATGTCGGTCGTCTACCGGCCTGCGCGCATCGAGGATCTGCAACGGTCCGGCGAGTTGGTCGTTTGCAGCATGAATGAGCTATGCGAGCGTCACGGCTTTGGCCCAATCGCCACGGTGCGCCCGCCGGGTTTCTCGCTCTTCTCTTTGAGCGACGATCCGGACGGGCTGTGGGTGGCAGAAGACGACGGTGAAATCCTGGGTTTTGCCTTCAGCTGGGTCTGCGGCGACCTGTGGTTCCTAGCGCAGCTGTTCGTCGCTCCCGATCAACAGGGACGCGGCATCGGCCAGGAGCTTCTGCAACGGACATTCCGGCACGCCATGAGCGCAAAGGCGGCCACCAAGGCGCTCATCACCTTCGCGTTCAACGGCGTCTCTCAGGGACTGTACATGCGGCACGGCCTGTTCCCGCGCTGTCTGATCTACAATGTCGAGATCAGCCGGGAGGCCTTGATGAAAAGCTTGCCGGAAGGCGAGCTCCGCTGCGTGCCGCTTGACGGCACGGCTTCGCATCTCGACAGTCTCGCGAGGATCGACGCTCGCGCCCTGGGGGTATCACGCGCGAGGCATCACAGGTTCCTGATGAACGACGGCGGCACGCGCGGCGTTCTACTTTACGCAGAGGACGAATGCGTCGGCTACACATATGTGGCGGATGGTCATATCGGCCCATTGGCTGTGACGCAGCGATCCGCCCTCGGCGCTGCGTTCAGGACCGCGCTTGCGCTAGCTGTGGCGGGTGCCGCGCAGCATGTCTCCGCTTTTGTTCCGGGTCGTTGCGAAGCGGCTTTGAGCACGACAATCGATCACGGGATGCGCCTCACAATTCCGATGGTGTTGATGTCAACAAGTGATTTTGGCAATTGGACCCGGTATCTGCCCCGCAACCCCGGCTTCATGTAATCGCAAAGGCCGGCACGAGCAGACATATTGAAGGCCAGATTGCGGATGTCTGTTTTGAGAGGCGAAGCGGACGTGATGTGGCCGTTGTGAGCCTTTCCGCTTTTGACCGATGCTGTTGAAAAAGTCGGCGATGGGGCGCCGGCGCGCAACAATCGAATCGCGAGCGATGACTTCTTGAATCGAACTTGCGCGTTCGGTAGTCGTCTTGAA
>Ga0075428_100011075_pt1 | contig 10033 bp, 11 predicted proteins | sample RhiMetdeltSRZDD2_FD_75291 | JGI IMG/M metagenome (GOLD analysis project Ga0075428, IMG submission 75291) | Populus rhizosphere microbial communities from Tennessee, USA - Rhizosphere MetaG P. deltoides SRZDD2 | ecosystem: Host-associated > Plants > Roots > Rhizosphere > Soil | place: USA...
TGAAGGACGGCAGTCCCTCGTGCGGCTCCAGCTACATCTTTGACGGCACGTTCCGTGGCCAGCGCGACCAGGGCCAGGGCGTCACTGCAGCCCTGCTCGCTCGCGCAGGAATCCGCGTCTTCACCGAGCGAGCCTTGGACGAGGCGGCTCGCTATCTCGAAACTCTCGAAGAAGGTCGTGGCTGACGCTCGCGCCGCGGCCCGAGCGAAGGTCGACCCGAGGCTCCGGAAGGTCGAGGCGGAGCTGCGTCGTTTCGCGCTCTCCTATCCAGCAGTCTGGGAGGACAACCCCTGGGGTGAGCGCGTCGCGAAGGTGGGAAGGAAAGTGTTCGTCTTCCTGGGCAAGGCCGACACCGGCCTCAGCATCACCGTCAAGCTGCCCCGTTCGGCGACGCTGGCGCTCGGTCTTCCCTTCACCTCTCCCACGGGCTACGGCCTCGCCAAGAGCGGCTGGGTGACGTCGCAGTTCGATCCCGGCACGCGCCCCCCGACCGAGGTGCTCAAGCAGTGGATCGACGAGAGCGATCGGGCCGTGGCTTCGCGGAAGCTCGTCAAGATTCTCGACGAACGCCCCGTTCCGACGTCTCACCGTCGCTGAGGGTCGGAGCGCTGCTGCGCCGCGTCGATCTGGAATAACATCCGCGCCATGGACATTCTCGTCACGCTTCTCGTCGGCGCGATCGTCGGCTGGCTCGGCAGCGTGCTGATGAACGCCCGGGTCAACCTCCTGGGGGCGATCGTCGTGGGCATCGTCGGCTCCCTGCTCGGCCACTTCCTGGCTGGAGTCATGGGGATCGCCGCTTACGGAGCCCTTGCCCGCCTGCTGATCTCGGTGCTCGGCGCAATGCTCCTCATCGCGCTGCTTCGGGCCGTCCGGCGCTGAAGTAAACGTCTAGTCGAAGGCCTTCTCGAAGTCCGGTCCGAGGATGATCTCCTTGCCCTCGACCTTGATCATGCCCTGCCGCTCGAGGTCCTTCAGCATGCGGGTCACGGTCTCTCGGGTCGTGCCGATCCGGTTGGCGATCTCCTGGTGCGTGGCACGCCGGAAGGCGATCTGGCCGTCCTTGAGCCGCCTGCCCTCCTCTTTGGCCATGTCGAGGATGACGCGCGCCACGCGACCGTAGACGTCCAGCAGGGCGAGCGTCTGGATCTGGTGGTTGGCACGGCGCAAACGCTGGGTGAGGATCTTGATGAGCGCCCGCGTGATGGACCGCTTCGTGGCGACCTTCTCGAAATCGCTGCGTGCCAGGCAGAGCAGCTCGGTGTCCTCGGCGGCGATCGCGGTCGCGGAGCGCGGCTCGTTGTCGAGCAGCGACATCTCGCCGAAGAAGTCTCCGGTCGCCAGCATCGTGAGGATGATCTCTCGCCCGTCGTCGCCCAGGATCGTCACCTTGATGCGGCCCGCCAGGATCATGAAGAAGGAGTCGCCCTCCTCGTTCTCGAAGAACACCACGGTGTCCTTGGGGCAGTGACGCCGCGTGGTGAGGCGAGCGAGGCTCTCGATGTCGGCCTCAGCCAGCTCCGCGAAGATCGGCACGGTCCGAAGCAGCTCGCGGTCGTCGGACTCTCTGGACATGGTCGGTGGCCGCCGATGCTATATCACGGCCCCAGCAGCCGCGCGAGTGCCTCGACTACGTCGGTGGCGTCCCGGCCGGTGACCGGCCGCCAGGCTTCGAAGGCGCCTGCCGCCGTCAGGTCCATCAGGCCTGCGGCGACCGCGCGGGCCGCGGCGTCGTAGAACAGGTTGTTCGGCGACATGTCGCTGATGGCGGGAGCCGGCTCCGTGGGATGCCTGAGCAGGTCCAAAGAGCGGGCGACGGCACGCGCCAGATCGCCGCGCCGGGCGATCGCCCCCGGCTGGAAGGTGTGGTTCGGGTACACCTCCATCACGTCGTGGGACAGGGCAACCAGGATGTATTCGCGCGCCCAGGACCCGGCGATGTCGACGGCGAGGTCCGGGTCGCCGCCATCGACCTGCCTCAAGGAGGGCAGCTTCACGACCACGAGGGCGGCGAGATCGGCGCGCGTGATCCGAGGCGCATCCCCGATCTGCCGGAACTCGGGAGGCAGGCCCTCGAGCTCGAGGGCGTCCCGGGCGGCGAAAGCCAGCTGCTGCGCCTCGGCGTCCTTTGGATCCCGCTGCAACATCCGCCGATACGCCTCGAGGGCTCCGGCGTGATCCTGCTGCCCCGTCAGGAGCTCGCCCAGGCGCAGCATCGCCTGCCGATCCCCCGCCGGGTCGGCGCGCAGCGCTTCGATCGCCCCGTTGACGTCTCCGCCGGCGAGGAGCAGGTTCGCGTACTCCACGCGCAGCGCAGCGACCTCGGGAGCGACTTCGAGGGCGCGACGGTACTCCTCGACGGCCGCCGCCGTCTCCCCGCGCTGCAGGGACGCGCGCGCGGCAGCCACCCGGCGCTCGGTCACCTGCAGCTTGAGCTCCGCCAGTCGGCGCGTCGCGAGCGGCTGCGTCGGGGCGGCCTCCTCGGCGCGCTTGTAGTAGCCGAGCGCGCGCTCCGGGTCTCCAAGGCGCAACGCAGCCGATCCCGCGCCGATCAACGCCGGCACGTAGTCGGCTCGGCCCTCGAGCACCGCATCGAAACCCTGCGCTGCCTCGCGGTAGCGGCCCGCGCGCAGCCGGGCGAAGGCAAACCCGGTCTGCGCCGGAGCGAGGCCGGGACGGTTCCTCAGGATCTCGGTGAAGGCGCGCGCCCCGGACTCCGCGCTCCCAGCGAGCACGTCGCGCCAGGCCCTTTCGAAGACGACGGCTTCGTCCTGGCGCAGTTCTCCAGCGCGCGGAGCCGGGTACAGGTAGTCCTCGCCCTGGGGCGGATGCTGCGGGGCCCGTGGTTTCGCGCAGCCGGCCAGCAGGCTCAGGGCCAGCGCTGACCCCAACACGAGCGCCGCGGGCCTCATCCGACGAGGCGCCCGCGAAAGCGGGACAGGAAGCGCTCCGGGATCTCGACGTCGATCGTGACGTCGTCGCCGTTCACGGCGTGAGAGACGACTCGCCCCGCTCCATAGACGGCAGCGATCGCGCGCGTCTCATCCGTTCGAAAGCGCAGCCGGACGGGCCGCGGCACGAGCGCGAGACGCGCAGCCACCGATTGCCGCAGCGCATCCAGCCCCACGCCGTTGCGCGCCGAGACGAGCACCGATTCCGGGCGCGCCGCGCGCAACGCGTCGCTTCGGCCGGCCGGGAGCTGATCGGACTTGTTGAGCACGGTGATCGTGGGCCGCTCGGCGGCGCCGATCTCGCGGAGCACGTCCAGCACGGCCGCGTCGCGCTCCGGGAGACCTTCGGCCGAGGCGTCCAGCACGTGCAGGACGAGGTCGGCTTGGCTGACCTCCTCGAGGGTGGCCCGAAACGCGGCCACCAGGGCATGCGGCAGCTTCTGGATGAAGCCGACGGTGTCGACGAGAAGGATGTCCCGTCCCGGGCCCAGCCGTGCACGGCGCACCAGCGGGTCGAGCGTCATGAAGAGCTGCTCGGAGACGTCCGCGCCGCCCCGCGTCATCGCGTTGAAGAGGGTGGATTTTCCCGCGTTGGTATAGCCCACCAGGGCGACCACTGGCGCGTCGGCCCTGAGCCGCGCATCGCGGCGCGTGTGGCGGCTCCGGCGTACTCGGTCGATCTCGCGGCGTACCACCTGGATTCGGTGACGGATGCGCCGGCGATCGGTCTCGAGCTTTGTCTCGCCTGGTCCTCGGGTGCCAATCCCGCCGCCGAGGCGCGACAGGAGCACGCCCTTTCCACCGAGCCGGGGCAGCAGGTAGTCGAGCTGGGCCAGCTCGACCTGGAGGCGGCCCTCCCGGGTGCGCGCGCGACGGGCGAAGATGTCGAGGATCAGCTGGGTGCGATCGACTGTCTTGCGCCCAACCTCGCTCTCGATGTTGCGTTGCTGGACGGGCGAGAGGTCGTCATCGAAGACCAGGAGATCGGCGCCCTTCGCCTCGGACTGGCGCGCCACCTCGCCCACCTTGCCGCGTCCGATCAACGTGGCCGGGTCCAGGCGCTCGCGCTCCTGGATCACCGAGCCCACCACCTCGGCGCCGGCGCTCGCGGCCAGCTGGCCCAGCTCGGACACCGAGGACTCGGTGCGGCTGCGTCCTTTCGAGCCCCGGCTCACCCCGACGAGCAGTGCCCTCTCGGCCTGGATCTCGTTCAGCTTCGCGATTCGGCCCGCGCGCGGGGGGCCGCCTCGAGGGATGTCACGCGTTCGATTGTATCAAGACGGAACCGCGCGGAGCACCGCGGTGACCGCCTCCCAAGGGACGGCTCCGGCGCGAAGCAGCCGCGGCTCGGCACCGGTCATGTCCACGAGCGTCGATGGCGTGCGCTGCCCCTCGCCCGAGTCGATGGCGAGTTCTGTGAACTCCCCCACCTCCCGGACCGCGGCGTCGCAGCTCATCGGCGCTGCGTTCCCCGACCGGTTCGCTGAGGTGGACACCACGGGCCCCGCGAGCCGACACAGGCTCAGCGCAAAATCGAGGTCGGGCACGCGAACGGCGACCGTGCCGGTGCCGCAGGTGACCGTCGCCGCGAGACTGGGGGCCGCGGGCACCACGAGGCTCAGCGGCCCGGGCCAGAAGCGCGCGGCGAGGGCCGCGAGCGCCTGAGGCCGACGCGCACAAACCGCGTCGAGCTGCTCGAGGCCCGCGATCACGAGCGGCAGCGGCTTGCCGTCGTCGCGCCCCTTCGCCTTTCGGACGCGCGCGGCCGCCGCGCCGTCCAGGGCACGGCAGCCGAGCGCGTACAGGGTATCCGTCGGGTAGATGAGCAGGCCGCCCCGCGCCAGGACGGCGGCGGCGAGGGCCACTGCGTCAGGATCGCTCGAATTCCTTCGGATTGGAACGATCCCGACCATCAGGCCGAGGCGGCCGACGCTCCCGCTGCGGGAGCGCCCTCGGTCGGCGCCCACGATGTGTCGATGCCGTGCTTCTTGAACATCGCGAGCAGCCCCGGCTTGTCCGCAGCCTTCGCGTAGGCGTCCTGCGGCTCGACGACCTTCCTCTTGACCAGATCGGTGTAGCTCTCGTTCATCAGGCACATACCCAGCCGCTTGCTCGTCTGCATGATGGAGGGGATCTGGAAGTTCTTGCCCTCGCGGATCAGGTTGGACACCGATGGTGTCGAGATCAGCACCTCCATGGCGGGCACACGGCCGCCGCCGATCCTTTTGCAGAGCATCTGGCTGATCACGCCCTTCAGGCTCTCGGCCAGCATCACGCGGATCTGGCTCTGCCGCTCTCCCGGGAACTGGTCGATGATCCGGTCCACGGTCGAGATCGCCGACGACGTGTGCAGCGTGCCAAACACCAGATGGCCCGTCTCCGCGGTCTCGATGGCGATGGCCGTCGTCTCCAGATCGCGCATCTCGCCGACCAGGACGATGTCCGGATCCTCGCGCAGAGCTGCGCGCAGCGCGTTCTTGAAGGAGCCGGTGTGCTCCCCGACCTGCCGCTGGTTGATCAGGCACTTCTTGTTCTCGTGGACGAACTCGAGCGGGTCCTCGATGGTGATGATGTGGTCGCTGCGGTTGGCGTTGATGTGATCGATCAGCGCACACAGCGTGGTGGACTTGCCAGAGCCCGTCGGCCCCGTCACGAGCACCAGGCCCTTGGGCAGATAGCAGAGGTTCAGGATCTCCTTCGAGAGGCCCATCTGCTCCGCGGTCATGATCTTGCTGGGGATCTGGCGGAACACGCCGCCCATCCCCTTGCGATCTCGGAACAGGTTGCAGCGGAAGCGCGCGAGCCCGGCGATCTCGTAGGCGAAGTCCGTGTCGTTGCGCTCCCGGAACTCGGTGCGGTTGCGCTCCGGCGTGATCGCCCAGAGCATGCGCTCGGTATCGATGGGCGAGAGTACGGCACGGCCCGTGAGGTTCTTCATCTCGCCGTCGTGACGAAGCATCGGCGGCTGGCCCGTGGAAATGTGGAGGTCCGAGGCGTTCCACTCGATCATGATTCTGAACAGCTCCTCCATCTCCTCGACCGTTCCGGGAGCGGGCGCCGCTGCCGTGCCGCTCAAGGGCGGTGGTGCGGCCGGCGCGGGTGCCGCTGCGGCCGGTGGGCGGCCGGACAGCCGGATGACGGTCTGGCATTTCGGGCACCTCACCCCGAAGGGCCGGTCCGGCACCTTCGCGTCGTCGATCGTCACGACATGGGCGCACTGCGGGCAGCTCGCTTGCACTCGCGTCACTCCTCCCGGACTTCGATGACCCGCGTGATGCGTTCCTTCTGAATCAGATGAAGGATCGATTCCTCGCGCAGCGCGAGGAAGGGCTCGCTCCGATTGAGGTAGTCGAGGACGCGCAAGCGATGCTCGGGCATGTCCAGGAGGAGTCGGCCTTCGAGGCGCCGGCTCTCCGCCTCGACCCGGACGCGCCGCGTGGGGCTGTCCAAGATCTCCTCGGGCCGGTCCGCCGGCGGCTCCTCGACGCTCAGCACCAGCACCTCGCGTTTGTTGAGGAGAAAAGGGCTGCCTCCACCCTCGGGGACGAAAGCGAAGAACGAAGGGCCCTCGTTCATCCATTCCTCGGACCGAGTGGGCCCTTCGTGGACCGGCGACGCGACGGGGATGAAGATGCGTCCCTCGAATCGGCGTCCATCCGCGCATTCCACTTCGACGCTCCGCTCGACGGTCGGTACCCGTAGCTCGTTCATCGCAACCTCTCGGGGCGGAAGGCGGGCATTATCCGTCCCGGCCGCGCGGGCTCGCAATCCGCCGGCCGGCCCAGGCCACCTGGCGGGCGACCCCGCGCAACAGGCTCACCTCGCGCAGCGTGGGTGAGGCACGCGCCAGCAGCGCGCGAAGCTCCCCCAGGATGGGCTCCGGGTTGGCCTCGGGAAGGTAGCCGATGGCCAGCAACCCGCCACGCAGGTCGGCGAGCGCGTCCTCGAGAGCGCCGGCCGTAGCGCGAGCTGCCTCCTCCTCCCGAGGCTGAGCGCCCAGGTTCACGAGGTAGAGCTCGTACGCGACGACGAGCACGGCCTGGGCGAGGTTCAACGACGGGTGCGCGGCGTCGGTCGGGATGCGCACCGTCGCATGGCAGAGGCGCAGCTCGTCGCTCGTCAGACCGCTCGCCTCCGGCCCGAAGACCACGGCCATCCGCCCGCCGCTGCCTCGCGCCTTCGCCCGCTGTGCCATTTCCCTTGGCGCCACCGCGGTCAGATCGGGCCGACCCGACGTGGCCACGACGAACGTCGCGTCGGCCACTGCCTCTCGCAGGCTCGCACACTCCTGCGCGCCCTCGAGCACGTCGAAGGCGCCGTAGGCGAGGGCCCGCTCGGCTGGCTCGCGGAGCTGTGCGTGCGGCCTCACGAGACGCAGCGCGGCCATCCCCATGTTCTTCATCGCACGGCACGCCGCCGCGACGTTCGCGGCGCGCGCTGGCCGGACGAGCACGATCACCACATCCACGGACTGACTATAATGCGGTGGGTGACACTGACGCGGGTCTTGCGTCCGCTTCCGCGTACCGTCACACGCCCCGCGTCGGTCCTGGTCGTGCTGGCCTGGGTGGTGCAGATGGCCACCCTCGTGCGTGCAGGCTACCTGGAGAGCCCGGCCCTCGCCGCGGATCTGTCCCGATACGGCTCCGGCGCGCAGTGGAAGGGCGTGTACTACCGCGGCGAGAAGATCGGCTTCATGGTCGGACAATCGCAGTCGACGGAGGACGGCTACGAGCTGACCGAGGACGGACGCTTGCAGATGATGCTGCTCGGCGCGACGAGCGCCGCTCGCATCCACACGTCGGCACGCGTGGACCGTGCTTTCAATCTGCGCTCCTTCGATTTCAGCCTCGATCCCGGCACCGGACCCATCGAGATCTCGGGAGCCCTCGAGGGGCGCAGGCTCAGCCTCCAGGTCAAGACGCCGTCGGGCGGGACCCGAACCGAGACGCGGGAGCTGGCCGAACCGCCCAGCCTCGCCCTGAACCTGCCGCGGCAGCTGGCTGCCGCCGGCCTCGAGCCGGGCCTGAAGCGGACGCTCTCGGCCTTCGATCCGGCCACGCTGCGCAACGCGCCGATGGAGCTGAACGTGGAGGGAAGGGAGGTGATCTGGGCAGCGAGCAAACCCGTCCCCGCGTTTCGCGTCAAGACGACCTTCCAGGGCCTCGTCTCGACCTCGTGGATTACCGACGTCGGCGAGGTCGTGCGCGAGGAGAGCCCAATGGGCCTCATCGTCCTGCGCGAGACGCGCGAGCGGGCGACGGCTCTCGCGGTGCCGGGCAGCGTCCAGGTGGACATGCTGCGGGCGGCCGCGATTCCGGCCTCGGGAGCGCGCATCGTGGACGGAACGCAGCTCGAATCTCTTCGCGCGCGCATCACGGGCTTCGCCCTGGATCCGGCCGAGACGAACGGTGCCGGACAGAGCCTCGACGGCGACGTGGTCCAGGTCGTGGACAGCGCCACGCAGAAGCCCGCTCCCGCCAGCTCCGAGGTGGAGCGGGCGAAGAGGCCCGAGCCCCTGATCGAGAGCGACGCGCCCGAGATCGCCGCGGAAGCGCGCAAGGCGATCGGCGACAGCATCGAGACGAAGGCGCGGGCCGAGAAGCTGACTCGCTACGTGGCCGCCCTCCTCGAGAAGAAGCCCACCGTCAGCCTGCCCTCCGCCCTCGAAGTCCTCCGCACACGCGTGGGCGACTGCAACGAGCACACCGCGCTGTACGTGGCGATGGCGCGCGCCGCCGGGCTGGCCTCCCGCGTGGCCGTGGGCGTCGTCCACGTGCACAACGCCTTCTACTACCACGCCTGGCCCGAAGTCTTCGTCGAGTCCAGCCCCGGCCGCGGCTACTGGCTGGCGGTGGATCCCACGCTGAACCAGTTCCCGGCGGACCCCACCCACATCGTGCTCGCTCGGGGCGGCCTCGACCGCCAGGCGGCGATCCTGCCCGCCATGGGCCAGGCGCAGATCCAGATCCTGTCGATCACGCGCCGCGCCGGTGTCAGCAACGTGCTCGTGGGACGCGTAGAGCGGGACGTACGGCCCATCGACATCCCGCTCCCGAAGCGCGGCAGCGGCATCAGCTGCTGGAACCGCCCGCCCGAGTAGCGGGAGCCATCGGTGATCCAGGCCGAGAGCCTCGTCAAGCGCTACGGGAAGTTCACGGCCGTGGACGACGTCTCCCTCGAGGTTCCGGCGGGCGAGATCCACGGCTTCCTCGGCCCGAACGGCGCGGGCAAGACGACGACGATCCGCATGATCGCGGGCCTCCTGAAGCCCACTGCGGGTCGCGTCCTCGTCGCAGGCCACGACATGGCACGCGAACCCGTCAAGGCGAAGGGGGCACTGGGTTTCATCCCCGACCGGCCCTACATCTACGAAAAGCTCACGGCCGGCGAGTTCCTGCGCTTTCACGCCGGCCTCTACGGCCAGGACGGCGACGGGGTGCCAACGCGCATCGGCGAACTGCTCGAGCTGTTCGAGCTCTCGCGCTGGGAGGGGGAGCTCGTCGAGAGCTTCTCCCACGGCATGCGCCAAAGGCTCATCATGTGCGCCGCCTTCCTGCACAAGCCCCAGGGCGTCCTGGTCGACGAGCCCATGGTCGGCCTCGACCCGCGCGGCGCGCGGCTCATCAAGGACGTGTTCCGGCAGATGGCGCGGAGGGGTGTCGCCATACTCATGAGCACCCATACCCTGGAGGTCGCCCAGGAGATGTGCGACTGCATCAGCATCATCATGGGCGGCAGGATCATCGCCCGCGGCACCGTCGAGGAGCTGCGGGGGCTGGCGGGGAGCCGCGACGAGCATCTCACCCAGGTCTTCTTGAAGCTGACCGGCGGCTCCGGTCTCCAGGAGATCCCGGAGGAGTTGTGAAGGAGGCGTACCCCTATCTCCTGCTCCCGATCTTCTGGTCGGCTCGCAACCGCTCGCGGCGGCGCGAGAAGGGCGACGCCCTCCGGGGCGCCGTCTTCGGCGCCATCGGAGCGCTCGTGGTCCTCTCCATCTACGCAGCCGTCTTCTGGCTCACGTGGCAGCTCCTCGACTACGAGGAGCTGGGCGAGTACCTCGTGCGTCTGGGCTTCTCGTG
>Ga0075428_100011076_pt1 | contig 10032 bp, 11 predicted proteins | sample RhiMetdeltSRZDD2_FD_75291 | JGI IMG/M metagenome (GOLD analysis project Ga0075428, IMG submission 75291) | Populus rhizosphere microbial communities from Tennessee, USA - Rhizosphere MetaG P. deltoides SRZDD2 | ecosystem: Host-associated > Plants > Roots > Rhizosphere > Soil | place: USA...
AACTGAAGCAGGACGACGCGCGTTATGAAGGAAGCGATGCGCGCTACGCTGGGATCAAGGTTCCACAGACCGAGTGTCTGAAGGACACAGTGGCGCGGGTCGTGCCGTATTGGGAGCAAAGCGTGGCGCCCGCGGTGGGCGCCGGCCAGCGAGTGCTAATTGCCGCGCACGGTAATTCGCTGCGCGCGCTCGTCAAGCATCTCGATTCCATTTCGGACACCGAGATCGTCAAGCTGAACATCCCGACGGGCATCCCTCTCGTCTATGAGCTCGATGCTTCGCTCAAGCCGCAGCGCCACTACTACCTCGGCGATCCCAACGAAGTCGCGCGCCGGGTGGCATCGGTCGCCGCCCAGGGGAAAGTGAAAGTCTGACGCGCGCTTTCCTGCTCGCCGCCGCGCTCGCCGCCGCGCCGGCGCTCGCGGCGGCACAGCAGGACAATCTGGAGCGACTGCGCAAGCGAATCGACGCGCTGCATGCCGAGCTCGAAAAAAAGGAAGGTTCGCAGCGCGAAGCGCGCGACGCTTTGCGCGACTCGGAGCGCGCGATCTCGGCGTCGAACCGGCGTCTCGCTCGGCTCGGCGCGGAAGCGCGCGAAGTGCGCACCGACGCGGCGCGCATCGCGCGCGAGCGCGAAGCTGTAGGGCGAGAGGTGGCGAGGAGGGAAGCTGCCATCGAGCGCATGCTCATCGCCCAGGCCGCCGCCGGCACGCCGGACGCGCTGCGCGTCGCCTTATCGGGCGACGATCCGGCCGATGTCGGACGCCGCCTGTACTATCTGGGTCTCATTTCGCGCGCGGCAGCCGGCATCCTCGGCGAGCAACGCGCCGCCATCGCCGCGCTGGAGCGCCTCGCCGAGGAAGCGAAAGCCCGCGCCGAGCGCTTGCGCGACATCCAGCGCTCGATCCGCGCTGATCGTGAGAAACTGATGGCCGAGCGCCGCGCGCGCACGCGCGTGCTGGTGCAGGTTTCCGCCGACATCCGCAAAAACCGCAGGGAAATCCGCGTGCTGCGCGCCGACGAAGCACGCCTCGCGCGAATCGTCGAGGCCCTCGGCGCCGCAGAATTTGCAACTCTTAAGGGTTCATTCTCTTCGTTACGTGGCAAGCTGCGCCTGCCGGTGCGGGGGGAACTGCGGCAGCGCTTCGGGGCTCCAACAGGAGCGGCCGGCATGGAGGCGAAAGGCGTGTTCATCCGCGCCCCGCAAGGGCAGCCGGTGCGCGCGATTGCCGGGGGTCGGGTGGTCTATGCCGACTGGATGCGCGGATTCGGCAATTTGCTTATCGTGGACCACGGCGAGAGCTACCTCTCGATCTATGCCAACAACGAGTCCTTGCTCAAGGAGCCCGGCGAGGCGGTCGCCGCGGGCGAAACCATTGCCACGACGGGGTCGAGCGGTGGTCGCGAGGAAACGGGCTTATACTTTGAAATGCGGCACTTGGGCCGCGCCTTTGACCCGCTGTCCTGGGTCAAGCTGAAATAAAGCGAGCATCATGCACACCAGGCTTCGCAACATCGGATTTATGGTCGTCGGCGCGGTCGCCGGCATCCTCATCAGCCTGAATTTCCAGGCAATCGCCGACCGCACGACGCGAACATCCCTGCCGATCGAGGAGCTGCGCGCCTTTACCGAAGTGTTTGGCGCGATCAAGACCAACTACGTCGAGCCGGTCGAGGATAAGAAGCTCATTACCGAGGCCATCAACGGCATGCTGACCGGCCTCGATCCGCATTCGTCGTATCTCGACGCCGAGGCGTTCCGCGAGCTGCAGGTCGGCACGCAGGGCCAGTTCGGCGGCCTGGGCATTGAAGTCGGCATGGAAGACGGCTTCGTCAAGGTGATCTCGCCGATCGAGGACACCCCGGCGCACAAAGCGGGCATCAAGCCCGGCGACCTGATCATCAAGCTCGACGACACGCCGGTCAAGGGCATGACTCTGAACGACGCCGTGAAGCGCATGCGCGGCAAGCCCAATACTTCGATCACGCTCACCATTACGCGCAAAGGCGAGACCGGTCCGATCGTCGTCAACATCACGCGCGCGGTCATCCGCGTGCAAAGCGTGAAGTCCAAGATGATGGAGCCGGGCTTTGCATGGGTCCGCGTGTCGCAGTTCCAGGAAGCCACGGCGGAGCACCTCGTCAAGCATCTCGACGGTCTGTTCAAGCAGGGCCAGGTGAAGGGGCTCGTGCTCGACCTGCGCAACGATCCGGGCGGCCTGCTGCACGGTGCCGTGGCCATTTCCGCCGCCTTCCTGCCGTCCAAATCGCTTGTGGTCTCGACCGATGGCCGCGCGGAGGATGCGCGTAAGAAGTTCTACGCGAGCCCCGACGACTACGCGCGTCGTGGCGACGACGTGCTGAAGTCGCTGCCGGCCGCCGCGAAGACCGTTCCCATGGTCGTGCTCGTCAATGGCGGCTCGGCTTCGGCGTCCGAGATCGTCGCCGGCGCGCTGCAGGACCATAAGCGCGCCAAGGTGATCGGCACGCAGACATTCGGCAAGGGTTCGGTGCAGACCATCATGCCGCTCGGCAACAACACCGCGATCAAGCTCACCACTGCGCGCTACTACACGCCCGGCGGCCGCTCCATCCAGGCCCTCGGCATCACGCCTGACATCGTGGTCGAGGACCCGAGCGATACGCTGGTGCGCGTGCGCGAAGCCGACCTCCAGCGTCACCTCGAGAACGGCCGCATCCCGGAGAAAAAAGATTCGCCGTCCTCGACGCGTACCAAACCGCCCGCCTCGCCGAGCGAGGTGAAGCCAACGGAGCTCGGTTCGAAGGACGACTTCCAGCTCACGCAGGCGATCGCATTCCTGAAGGGCGAGCCGGTAAAGTCGCAGTCGCCGACCGTGGCGCAGAGCGACACGCCGAAAGCAAAACCCACGAACTGAACGACCAGCAGCTCCTCCGCTACAGCCGGCACATCCTGCTGCCGGAGATCGGGATCGAAGGTCAGGAGAAGCTGCGCGCCGCGCACGCGCTCGTCGTCGGCGCCGGCGGGCTGGGCTGCCCGGCGGCACTTTACCTGGCCGCAGCGGGCATCGGCCGGCTCACCATCGCCGACGGGGATACGGTGGACCTCACCAACCTGCAGCGGCAGATCCTGTATCGCGCCGAATCGGTGGGCTTGGTGAAGGTCGATGCGGCGCGCGCGACCCTGAACGACATCAACCCCGAAGTGGCGATCATGGCGGTCCACAAGAGGCTGGAAGATTTCTCAGCGGTCTCCGGCGCCGATGTGGTCCTCGACTGCTCCGATAACTTCGCGACCCGGCACGCGCTAAACCGCGCGTGCGTGCGGCATTCGAAGCCGCTCGTTTCCGGCGCTGCGATCCGCTTCGATGGCCAGCTCATGGTCTTCGACCTTCGCAACCCCGAGTCGGCCTGCTACGCCTGCCTTTTTCCCGAGGATGCGCAAGTCGAGGAAGTGCAATGCTCGACGATGGGCGTATTCGCGCCGCTGACCGGCGTGATCGGCGCGATGCAGGCGATGGAGGCGATCAAGCTCGTCGCGCGCGTCGGCGAGCCGGCGGCTCTTCAAATTTTGGACGCGAAGAGCGCCGAGTGGCGCAGCGTGCGTGTGAAGAAGGATCCCGGCTGCACGGTCTGTGGAAAGAATCAGCTTGCCGGGTAGTGGCACAATGAAAACCGGTCCACCAACCATGCATCGGAACTGAACCAGATGAGCGATTTCGAACACCGCGCTTCGCGCAGGAAGTTTCCCACCGCCATTTTCGTGCTTGTAGTGCTCGTCGCCGCGCTGCTGGCCGGCGGCTACGTGCTCGCGCCACGCTTCGAGCGCGAGGCGCCGGTGATTGCCGTTACGCCGGACTCGGACCTGCTCGGCCCAGCGCCGATCGAGATCGGGGTCACGGATAGGGGCGCGGGATTGAAATCCGTTACGGCCACGCTTTCGGCAGGCGGCACGGAACACCCGCTCGCCACGGACGTGTACGCGACCCCCGTCGGAGAAAAGAAGATGGGCCTCGCCGTCGCCAAGCTCGCGGGCATTAAGGAAGGGGCTGCGGTGCTGCGCGTGCGCGCGAGGGACGCCTCGCTATGGAAGTGGTTTGGCGGCAACGAAACCGTCCTCGAGAAGCAGGTCACGATCGACCTAACGCCGCCCGCCATCGAGCTCGTCGCCGAGGACCGCTACATCAATTTCGGCGGCGTCGGCGCGATCGTCTACAAGTCCTCCGCGGACACACAGACGAGCGGGGTGAGAGTGGGCAATGATTTCTTCCCCGGTTACAAGGGGCAGGCGAAGGGACAGCCCGACCACTACTTCGCGCTTTTCGCGCATCCCTACAATGCGGTGGCCGAAGCCAAGGCCTTGCTGGTGGCCACCGACAAAGCGGGAAACACGCGCGAGCTGCCGCTCGTCTATGAGCTGAAGAACGTGAAGTACCGCAAGAGCACCATCGCCATCTCCGACCGGTTCATTCAGAGCTCGGTGGCGCCGCTGCTCAAGGGCGCGAGTGCGCGGGAAGGCGGCGCGAAGGAGGTATTCCTTGCGGTCAACAACCGCCTGAGGAAGGAAAACGACGACAGGATCGCCGCGATCACGAAGAAATCCGCCCCGACGATGCTGTGGAAGGGCGCCTTCGTCCAGCTTTCCAACTCGAAGGTGGAAGCGAACTTCGCCGACGAACGTACCTACACTTACAACGGCGAGCCCATCGACAAAGCGCACCACCTCGGCTATGACCTCTCGGTCACCAAGCGATATCCCGTCGAGGCCGCGCACAGCGGCAAGGTCGCCTTTGCGGGCGACCTGGGTATCTACGGCAGCACGGTGATGCTCGACCACGGCCTCGGGCTTTTCACGCTCTACAGCCACCTGAGTTCGATCGACGTCAAGGAAGGCGACGCGATCGAGCAGCGGCAAATCCTGGGCAGGACCGGCGAGACCGGCCTCGCCGCCGGCGACCACCTGCACTACGGCGTCTATCTGCACGGCGTTGCAGTGCTGCCGGTGGAGTGGTGGGACGCGAAGTGGATCAAGGACAACATCGAGCCGAAGCTCGAGGGCTTGAGCGGTGAAGCGATCGCCGAATTGCAGGCGCCCCGCAAGGCTGCGCGCCGGCCGCCGCCGAAGCGCCGTCAGGCCAGCAGATAGCGGCGCTGCGCCGAGAAGTTTTCGGTCGGCTTCTTGGCAAAGCCGCTTTTCGCGTACTGGTGCAGGCAGCCGAGGCTGTATCGCAGGAGCGTGCCGGCGCGGCCTGCCGCATCGTCGTCGGAAGCGACGCGCAGGGACTGCTTGAGCGTGGACTCGAAGCGCTCGAAGAACTGGTTCATGCGCACCTGGAGCCGCTCGTGCTCGCCGACGAGCGCGTCGCCGGTCATCACGCGCACCATGCCGGGGTTCCTCTCGGCGAAGGCAAGCAGCATCTCGACGAGCTTCTCGCATTGGGCACGCCCATCAGCCTCGTCCTCGGCGATCTTGTTGGCCAGCGTAAACACGGAGCTTTCGATGAACTCGATCAGGCCCTCGTACATCTGCGCCTTGGACGCAAAGTGTCGGTAGAGCGCCGCTTCGGAGACGGCAAGCTTCTCGGCAAGCGCGGCGGTGGTGATCCTTTCCCACTTCGGCACCTCCAGCATCTGCGCGAGGGCCTTCAGGATCTCGAGCCGGCGCTCGCCTTTGGCGCGGGGCATGCTAGCCGAAGTTAATCCTCACGTCCGAATTCTACGCGGCAGTTCGGTGACCGAGGCAATCCGCAGGTCTACATACGGCACCCTGCGGCCGCCAGCGCTCACCCAGACCGTGGACATGCCGAGGCGATGCGCGGCGCGCAGGTTCTCGAGAATGTCGTCGATGAGCGCGCAGCGGTGCGGGTCGAGATGGTGGCGGCGCAGCAGACGGTGAAAGCCCCACGGGTGCGGCTTGCCTCGATAGCCGGTGTCTTCAATCGTGTACACCGCATCAAAATAGCGCTCGAGATCGATGGCGCGCAGCACATCCTCCACGTAATGGCGCGGCGCGTTGGAGAAAACGAGCCGCGTGCCGCCCAGCCGCAGGAGCGCGTGCCGCACGGCGTTCTCGTGCACCACCATCTCCGCGAGCTCGGGGAAGACGTGCGTCTCGGCGAGGAAGTGCTTCGGGTCGGTGCCGTGGTGGCGCACCAGGCCGCGCAGCGTGGTGCCGTAGCGCTGCCAGAAGTCGCGGCGCATGCGGTTCGCGCCTTCCTCGTCGACGCCGAAGTGGCGCCGCAGGTAGGCGTTGATCTGGTCGTGCATCGACGGAAAGATGCGTACGCGCGCATCGTGAAGCGTGTTGTCGAGGTCGAAGATCCACACCCGCCGCGAGGGCGGCAACCGCGAGATCCGCACTACTTGCTTCTTATGAGCGTGCCGACACCCTGGTCGGTGAGCACTTCGAGAAGAAGTGCGTGCGGCACGCGCCCGTCGATGATGTGAACGCTTTTCACGCCGCTGCGCGCCGCATCGAGCGCCGAACCGATCTTCGGCAGCATGCCGCCGGAGATCACACCCTTCGCCACCAGGTCGTCGATCTTCTTCGGCGTGAGACCGGTGAGGAGCTTGCCGTCCTTGTCGAGCACGCCGGGCGTATTGGTCAGCACGACGAGCTTTTCCGCGCGCAGCACCTCGGCCAGCTTGCCCGCGACCAGGTCTGCGTTGATGTTGTAAGTGGTGCCGTCGCGGCCGGTGCCGATCGGCGCGACCACCGGGATGAAGCCGCCCTTCTCGAGCGCCTCGATCACCGCGGGATCGATCGACTCGATCTCGCCGACCTGGCCGAGGTCGACGCGGCCGTTCTCCTTTGACGGTAGCGTCATCTTCTTCGCGTGGATGAAGGCGCCGTCCTGACCGGTGAGCCCGACCGCCTTGCCGCCCGCCTGGTTGATCAGCTCGACCACCTCCTTGTTCACCTGCCCGCCGAGCACCATCTCGACGACGTCCATGGTCTCCGCATCGGTCACGCGCATGCCCTGCACGAATTCACCTTTCTTGCCGAGCCGCGCCAGCAGCAGCTCGATCTGCGGACCGCCGCCATGCACGACCACGGGGTTCATGCCGACAAGCTTCAGCAATACGACGTCACGCGCGAAGGAGCTCTTCAGCTCCTCGTCGGTCATCGCGTTGCCGCCGTATTTGACGACGATGGTGCGGCCGTGGAACTGCCGGATGTACGGCAGCGCTTCTCCGAGGATGCGCGCCTTCTCGGCGGCTTCGGGAGAATGTTGAAAGGGGGCGTTCATCGAACGCCCCATGGTACCGAAAAACCTACTGAATCGAGATCTGCTTGCGCTGGGCCGCCGCTTTCTTCGGAAGCTTGAGCTCGAGCACGCCGTCGCGGAACTTGGCTTCGGCCTTCGCCTCGTCCACTTCCTGCGGTAGCGTGAAGCTGCGCGACACCTTGCCGAACAGGCGCTCGGTATGCAGGACACGCTCATCCTGCGAGGCTTCCTTCTCGCGCTTCACTTCCGCTGCGAGGGTGACCTGCGAGCCGTCGATCGTGACCTGGATGTCGTCCTTCTTCACGCCGGGAAGCTCCGCGGTCACGAGGTATGCGCCGTTCGATTCGGCGACGTCGACTTTCATGCGCGGCATCGCTTCGGCGCCGCGGCCCTCGTAGGCCACCGGGCGCACGAAGAAGCCCTTGAAGAGGTCGTCGACGAGGTCGCCAAGCTGGTCGATGCGCGGGTCGAAGCGGGGTGTGTTTGCCATGTTGCGTCTCCTTTCCTGAGCCAGTAGCAAGCAGGTAGGGGCGCCCCGGCCGGTTTCAAGACCCCGCTAGACTCCCGAAATGGAGGACCCCTGCGCGGACCGATGCGCGCGCTGCGGCGCACTGTTCGCCTGCGGGCGCAATCAGGCCGGATGCTGGTGCGCCGCCCTGCCCCGGCTCGAGCCCCTGCCAGGCCGGTCCTGTCTTTGCCCGGCGTGCCTGGCCGCCGAGCTTAGAGAACGAACCGCGCCAGATCCTCGTTCCTAGCGAGCTCTCCAAGTCGCGCATCGACGTAGGCGGCGTCGATCGTGATCGTTCCAGGGCCACGCTTACCGGCGTCGAACGAGATTTCCTCCAGGAGCCTCTCGAGCACCGTGGAGAGCCGGCGTGCGCCAATGTTCTCGGTCTTCTCGTTGACCTGGAAGGCCAGCTCCGCGATACGCCGGATCGCCTCCGGCCGGAAGTCGAGCGTCAGGCCCTCGGTGGCAAGCAGAGACTGGTATTGCTTCACCTGGCTCGCATCGGTGGCAACGAGGATGCGCTCGAAATCCTGCACCGAGAGCGACTCGAGCTCCACGCGAATCGGAAAGCGACCTTGCAGCTCCGGAATCAGGTCTGAGGGCTTCGCCATGTGGAAAGCGCCCGAGGCGATGAAAAGGATGTGGTCGGTCTTCACCATCCCATATCGCGTCGACACGGTCGTGCCTTCCACGAGCGGCAACAGGTCGCGCTGCACCCCCTGCCGGGACACGTCCGCGCCCTGGAGCTCGGAGCGGCTCGTAATCTTGTCGATTTCGTCGAGGAACACGATGCCGTTCTGCTCGGCGTTCGCCAAGGCGCGCGCTTTCAGCTCGTCGTCGTTCACGAGGCGCGCGGCTTCCTCGTCGGTGATGAGCTGCGCGGCCTCGCGGATCTTCATGCGCCGTAGGCGCCGCCGGCCGCCGCCCAGTCCGGAGAGCATGCCCTGGATCTGCGAGGTGAGCTCCTCCATGCCCGGCGGCGCCAGAATCTCCATGTGCGGCTGCGTGGCCGCGACTTCGATGTCGATCTCGCGCTCGTCCAGCTCCCCTTCGCGCAGCTTCTTGCGGAAGTTCTGGCGGGTGGCGTTATCGGTCTCGCCGACCCGCTGGCCGACGAGGACGTCGAGGATGCGGTCTTCGGCCGCGTCCTGCGCGCGCGTGCGCACGCGGCGCATCGCCTGCTCGCGCGTCTGCTTCACGCTGATCTCGACCAGATCGCGCACGATCGTGTCCACGTCACGGCCGACGTAGCCGACCTCGGTGAACTTGGTAGCTTCGACCTTGATGAACGGGGCATCGGCAAGTCGCGCCAGACGGCGCGCGATCTCCGTCTTGCCCACGCCGGTCGGGCCGATCATCAGAATGTTCTTCGGCGTGATCTCCGTGCGCATCGGCTCGGGGACCTGCTGGCGCCGCCAGCGATTGCGCAACGCGATCGCCACGGCACGCTTGGCTTTCCCCTGGCCGACGATGAACTTGTCCAGCTCGTGGACGATCTCCTGAGGCGTCATTCCGCTCAATCGAGCGCCTCGATGGTGATTTGCTGATTGGTGTAAATGCAAATGTCGCCTGCGATGCCGAGCGCCTTGGCGACGATTTCCTTGGGGCGCAGCTCGGTGTTCTCAAGCAAGGCGCGCGCCGCGGCCTGGGCATACGGGCCGCCCGAGCCGATGGCGAGGATGCCGTACTCGGGCTCGAGCACGTCGCCCGCGCCGGTGATGATGAGCGAGCGCTCCTTGTCCGCCACAGCAAGCATGGCTTCCAGGCGCCGCAACACCCGGTCGGTGCGCCAGTCCTTGGCGAGCTCGACTGCCGAGCGCATCAGATTGCCCTGGTGCTTGTCGAGCTTCGCCTCGAAGCGCTCGAAGAGCGTAAAGGCGTCCGCAGTGCCGCCGGCAAAGCCCGCGAGGATGCGGTCCTGGTAGAGGCGCCGCACCTTGCGTGCGCCGCCCTTGACGACAACCTGACCGAGCGTGACCTGACCGTCGCCGCCGAGCGCGACGGAAGCGCCGCGACGAACGGAAAGAATGGTGGTGCCGTGGAACTGTTCCATGTGAGCGAAGTTAGATGCGTCCGGCGGCGCGCGGTTGCAATCCCCCGACCCAACGCGTCAGTGCTGGTGCTTCATCCCGCAGTACTTGCTGATGCCGACGCCTTTGCAGTCCTTGCGCAGCTGCTCGAGACAGGCCTCATTGCGCTAACGCCGCGCTCGACATGGCGAGCGCGCACACGATGACAACAAGGCGGAGCACTTACTTCGCCGGAACGGCGTCGGTCAGGCGGTAAAAGACGCCGGTCGGATCGTCCTTGAGGATC
>Ga0075428_100011080_pt1 | contig 10030 bp, 9 predicted proteins | sample RhiMetdeltSRZDD2_FD_75291 | JGI IMG/M metagenome (GOLD analysis project Ga0075428, IMG submission 75291) | Populus rhizosphere microbial communities from Tennessee, USA - Rhizosphere MetaG P. deltoides SRZDD2 | ecosystem: Host-associated > Plants > Roots > Rhizosphere > Soil | place: USA...
GACCGATCCCGGCAAGCCCGGGGTCATGGTTCTGCTCGCCCGCGGCCTGTTGGCCCGACTGCTCGCGCGCCGGGGCGATCCGCGGGCACCCGACATGCTGGGCGAGGCGACGCGCGACCCGGTGTGGACCGGCGACAGCTACGTCGCCGGCCCTCTGGCCGTGGCGCAGGTCGAGCTGGCCTGGCTCACCGGGACGGCGCAGCACCTGCCGGCAACGGTGTGGCAGGCCCTGAACCTGGCCGTGGACACCGGCCACACGTCGATCCAGGCGGAGCTGTGCGGGTACCTCCGCCGGGCGGGTCATCAGGTGACGTGCCCCGCCGACGCGCCCGGACCCTGGGCGGCCGCACTCGCCGGCCAGTGGCGCGACGCGGCGGCGGCCTGGGGCGCGTTGGGAGAACGTTACGAGCAAGCCGTCGAGCAGGCGATGTCCACCGAGGACGATCAGGCCCGCGCCGACGGGATCGCCATTCTGAGCGACCTTGGGGCGACTGCGACCTTGACGCGGGTCCGGTCCGGTCAGATGGCGCAGACCTAACCCACGCGCTCCGGGATGGTCCACGAGGCGGTGGGCAGGCCGAGCTGACCGTAGGTGAGCTCGCCGCTCCTGACGCCCGAAGGCAGTTCGATGGCGATCCGGCCGCGGTGCACCGCGCCCGCGGAGATGATCGCGAAGTCCAAGGGCGGCTGGGCGCAGGTCGGCAGCAGGCCGACCCGAGCGGTGGTCCCGTTCGCCACGAGCGCGAAGTCATTGAATGGGATGATCGACACCGCTCCCTCGAGCACCTCGTACCGGATGTCGAGGACCACGACCGGGACGGTGCTGCCCAGAACGTCCTCACACTCGTCGACCCACGCGACACCCAGCAGCGCCACGGTCCAGGTGCCGTCCTGATCCGAGAACCGCACACCTGTGCCGACCGGCACATCGAACGAGGTCTTCGGGCCACCTTCGACGATCGTGGTGGGCGCGTTGTACGACACCACCGGCGATGGGGAGGTGGACGGGTGGGCGATGATCGGAGCGGCCGGCGCCGGCTCGTCTTCGATGAAGACCCGGCCGAGGCTGAGGCCGGATGCGACGAACCCACCGCAGACCACGAGCGTGGCGATCGCACCCATGATTGCCCAGATCCGTCGCAACGGGTGAACAGGTTCTGACGGCAAGCTCGGCGTCGTCGGGTGGGGCCGGGTGGTCGTCGGCGGGTATGGCGGGGTAGTTGTCGACCGCGTCGATCTGGTCCTGGTGGGCGGCGGCGGGGCAGCGGCGGCCGGGGTAACGGCGGCCGGGGAGGGCAGCGAGGCGGCGGGTTCGGATTGCTGCGGCGGCCGCTCCCACGGGAGCGGCGGTGGCGGCCGAAGCACCGGGTCGGGGGGAGGCAGCGATGGCTGCCACAGCGGGTCGGGCGGCGGCGTGTGGGTCACCGGTCGATCCTTCCGGTCGGCACCGCCCGTCATGGTAGCCGCCACAGCCAAACAACCAGGAGCGGGCAGCCGGCGAGCTAGCCCTCTTACCTCGCCGTACTGCCTCAGCTCCGGAGGTGGTTCAGGAACACGGTTACGTCGCGTGCGACGCTAGTTGAGATGGGCCGCTCCGATCGCCGGGGTCGCGTCACGACTGCCGGCCGGCAGGGCCTCGGCGGCCGAATCCGGGTACCGCAGCCGCTCGGCCCGCTCGATGTCGCGCTCGAGCTGCAGGCGGTCGCGCCGCGCCCGGCTGCGGCGTCGACGCTTGATCTGGCGGTACCACAGGAACAGACCGGCGCCGTTGGAGATCAGGCCGATCGCCATGATGGACGCGGCGTCGATGCCGCTGAACCGGGATTCGCTGCCGATGATGAACAGCCCGAGCTGGCCCAGATAACCCGCCAGGATCGGGATTGCGAGGAAGACGAACACGAAGATGAAGTACAGCCGCCCGAGCAGCCACAGCCCCGAGAACGCCTTGATGGCCCGCATCTCGCCGCGGGGGATGGCCGACTGGTCGACGCGGCGGGCCGACGGGCGCAGCCGCTTGACCATGTTGCGCAGCAGGTCCTCGGTGTCGTTCATGAGGCTCTTGCACTTGAACAGCGTGACGTACGTGTAGTAGCCGTCGGTGCGCAGGAAGAAGTAGAACTGCCAGCTGATCCGGATGACCGTGGTCAGGAGCAGGGCGCCAGAGAGCAGGTACACCACCTGCGGCAGTGTCCACAAGCTGTGCTTATGCCCCCAGAGCAGGACGATGAAGAGGGCCACGTGCATGGCGTCGACGACCAGCCCGATGGTGTACGCGACCAGGCGTTGGCGCTTTGTGGCCAGCCACATGCCGGTCATGTCGGTCTGAGCGACGACGACGTAGAGCTGGTTGCCCACCAACATCCGAGCCGGCATGCCGGCGGCCCGCGCGGCGACGACGTGCGCGACCTCGTGGAGGAAGACTCCGATGAGGTTCAGGAGGATGGTCGTCCACAGCAGAATCGTGAAGTGGATCGGGAAAAGCAGCGCGTTGGCGGGCGACGGGAACAGGCCGGGGTCGTCGACGATCAGGGCGATGCCGAGGGCGATGAAGGCGAGGTACGCCGTCAGCGCTGGCCCGCCGACCAGGCGCTGCGCCACTTTCTGGGACAGCCACGGCAGGCCGAACCAGCCGCGGTGATGATGCGCCTGCGATGGCGCTACGTCGTCGAGCTCATTTGCCGCCTTGCCCTCGGCCTCGGGCGGCTCCAGAAAACCCTCGGCCTCAAGGGCGCTCAGGAAGTCCTCGATGTCGGGCGGTTCGCCGTGCTTCTGGCGGTAGAGTTCCGACGCCTCGCCAACGGATCGACCGTCCTTGAGCCAGTTCAGGATGTCGAGCCCTTCAGGCGGGATCTCCAGGACGAGCTCGCGGTCGGTGTGACCGACGTGCATCCTGTCGCCGTCGCGGCGGTGTAAGAACGGCCGCAACCTCACTAACGTGTCCGGCGCGTAACCGGCCATCTTCTCAACCTCTCCTCCGGTTGTGTCTTAGGGCATGTCGGCGAGGGTCGGATGCGTGTGGCGAACCCGCCCCTCGCCGACGTTCCGTGTTACTAGACGGTCTCTTCGCCGCAGGCGGAAGCGACAGTGCTGCACTTCACCGGCTCGAGCCGACGAACGGTGAGCTTCTTCATGATGGTCACCTCCTCTACAAGCTCGGTGGGCCGGAGGATCGAGAGCGCTTGATTCGACACGCGACCGGCCACACGCCGTCCGAACGAGGGCCGTCCGGTCCGCACCCCACCGAGGTCGAGGTGCCAGGTGTGGATCATGTCGCGCGGTTTCCTCTCAGCGACGGCGCCGACCGGCTGCCTTACGGAGCCGGCTCTCGGATTGCGGACGCTACGCCGTGCGGGTTAGACGCGGGTTACGTGACGAGACAGGTAATTGCCCGACCGGCCCAGCATCCATTGGTCCACGTTGGACGTTGCCCGCCGAGGTGTTGAGAGTGACCTGCAGCACGCGATCCGTCTCGGGTGACGGTTTGACCCCGAGGTGAGTGCGCAGGCGATCCACACACAGGCCGTACCAGCGCAGGACCTGCCCGAGCTCGCCACGGCCGGCGTGGATCCGCATGATCATGCGGTAGGCCTCCTCGCGGCAGGCCTCGATCTCCAGGCTGGATCGGCAGTACTCGAGGACCAACTCCTCGTCCGCCGCCCGAAGCGCGTGGCTGGTGAGGAAGTCCAGGGCGCGAAGGGCCGTGCCCCGCAACCATTCCCTCTGCTCGTCCACCCAGTCGGCCGTCTCGCCGACGAGAAAGTCGCCGCGGTACAACGACATCGCCCGTTGGTAGTAGGACGCCGCCGCGCTCAGGTCCTTGCGGGCCTCGGCCGCCGCGCCCTTCGCCGCGAGCGCCTCAAACTCGATGAAGTCGATCCACACCCGAGGGCCGACCCTGAGCACATACCCGAAGTCCTGGTACGACGCGTGGAGTTCCGGTTCCCCGCCCTGGACCTCGAGCACCCGCCGCAGCGCGTGGACCGCCACCTTGAGGGAGGACGAGCTGGGCGACCACTCGGCGTGCGGCCACAGCACCTCATAGAGCCGCTCCTTGAGCACGAGCTTGTTACGGTTCACTAGCAGGTACTGGAACAGGCTCCGAGCCCGGCCGCCTCGCCACCGCTTCACCGGTTGGCCACCTACGTCGAGAGAGAACCGCCCAAGGCAATACACCCGGGTCTGGTGGAACTCTTCAGTCATGTTCGCCCAGCTTTCAGCCACGGCACCGAGCTTTTTTGTCCCATTGGGACACCGCCACCCCGGCGCCGCCACTTCCGCCGTGCCAAGGTCAGAGGACGACTGGGGGCGGATGCCGTGGGTGACCCCTACTGCCTGCGGATGCCCGCAAAGCGCCCGTAACCAGCACGGACCGCTCGCGGGGATCGGGACATCGGGGACGGCCTAGCCTGACGGGCGGTGGCTCGGGCGGGCCATCGCGTCCATCTCCGATGACTGCGTTGCCTCGATCGCGGCGGCGAGCACCGGAGCCCGTGTAGAGGGCCTCGTCGCTTCGTGAACGTTCTGATGTTGACCAGATCCGACCAGCTCAACGGCAGGCTGGTATTCCAGCCCTGACGGTGATGTAGAACTCGAAGTTGCTGTTCGCGTGGGTGCGGTCGCATGGTAGGTGATCGTGAGGTTCCCCGGGGAGATCCGCTTGGCCGGCCAGTCGGTGCGTTGCAGATCCAGACCGCGGTACTTGTCGCGGCCAGCGCTGCACAGCCGGCCGTCGGAGATCATCTCGCGATGACGGCCGCCCACGGTCAGTAGCGACACCTCGCGCCAGTCGTATAGCTGCGCGGTGGCTCGCGGCACGGTTAGGCGTCGCGGAGCAGGTCCTGACGCCAGGCCTCGAACCGGCCGCGCAGGTCCTCGAGGCGCTCATCGTCGACACCGTAGTCAGCGAAGTCATCCGGGTCGAGGTGGTGGATCTGCTCAAGGGCTTCGGCGAACGTGCGCCGATCGAAGCCGATTTCGGCGCGTTCGATCAGCCGCAGCAGGCCCTCCTGGTCGTACCGTCCGGACTGGAGCGCCGCGTCGATGTCGATGAAGTCGCGGGCGAGGGCTCGCTCGTAGAGGGCGTTCATCTTGTTGGCGACGGCGTCATCGGGGTGGAGCACCGGCCCGACCGTCATGTGGATCGGCTCGTTGGCTCGCGTATCGACCGCCAGCTCGACCTTCGCGGTGCGCTCGCCGTCGGACACGGTCATGCGAACGAACGTGTCGTGGTGGTGCTCAGATTCGACGCTGAGTCCTTCGGCGAGGTAGGCCTCAACGACGGCGGAGATCGCTGCGGCGAACTCGTCGCGCCGTTCCCACGCCGTGAACAGGTCGATGTCCTCGGTGGGCCGCATGAGCAGCCCGGCCGCCTGCACCGCATAGCCGCCCGCGAGCGCGAAGCCGTACCGCTGGGCCGCGGCCAGTCCGGTCCGGGCGAGCCTTTCGTGGTAGGCGTCCACGGGCTAGGCAACCGCCGGGTGGCGGGCAGCCAGCTCGGGGAACCTGCTCTCCCATAGCCCTCGCAGCCGTGGCGGCAGCCAGAGCGTGGGCCACAGTTCGAGCAGGATCCGTCGGTCGAGCCAGTCGCGCAGGTCCTTCACGGTGCCTGCCTCGTTGAGGACCGCCTTGTACATGGAGGCGATTCGGGCCGGCCGGGCGAGGTCGTAGGACCCGCGGCCGGACCAGTCGAGATGGTGCGGCAGGGTGACCGAGCCCTCGGTGGGCCCGCGCAGCTGGCCGAGGTCGTCGGCGACGACGTAGGGCTTGCGGTTTCCGTACCCGATGCGGTCCGCCGATGGACCCGCCGCCGCGGCCGGCGTACCCTTGCGCCGGCTGGCGTTGGCGGCCTGACGGACCTCGGGATGCAGGGCATGACGGATGGTTTCTCGACTGTAGCCGGTGACCCGTTGCAGGTCGACCGGCCGCCACCCGTTCGCGTGGAAGGCACGAAGCCGTGCGTCACGCTGCTCGAGCAGCCGGCGCTTGCCCTCGTCATACTCCGTCACCACGGACTGCAGCGTCTTCTCCGTGAACCGCATGAGTGCAGCCTAGCACGCTAGGCCAAGCGTGCTGGTCCGCCATGGCGGGTCGCGACGTCCGTCCGGCTGACGCCCCGACGATCTCGTCGGGCTATGCTCGGCCGGTGCCCGAGACCATCGGTGCCGTCGTCGCGCGCATGGAGGCAGGTCTGGCCGAGTTGGCCGGTGACGCCCGACGCTTCTTCCATGCCACCTACCTGCGGACCACCCGGGCCGTGGCCGACGAGATCGACCGTGGCGGGTTCGCCGATGGTGAATGGTTGGAGCGATGGGACATCGCGTTCGCGAACCTCTACCTCGACGCGCTCGCGGCCGACCAGCGGGGCGAAGAGGTGCCGGGGCCGTGGCGGGTAGCCTTCGACGCCGCCCGCGATCGACCCGGCCTGCCGCCGTTGCGGCACGTCCTGTTTGGAATGAACGCGCACATCAACTACGACCTGCCTCAGGCGCTTCTCGCGGTCATCAGTCCGGCTGAGTTCGACGATCCGGTGGTCCGCGCGAGCCGGGCCGCCGACCACACCCACGTCGACGATGTCCTCCTCGCCCGGGTGTCGGCCGAGGACGCCGAGCTGGAAACGATCGCGCCACCGACCCTTGTGGACAGACTGCTACGCCCGGCCAATCGCGCGTCCACGCGGCGGTTCCTGGCCGAATCGCGAGCCAAGGTGTGGCACAACACGAGGGTGCTCGACCGGGCCCGGCGTTCGTCGCCGCAGCACTACCGGTCCGTGCTCGCCGACCTAGAGGCGCTGTGCGTGGCCCGCCTGGCCGACCTGACCCGGCCCGGGTTCGTGCTGCTCCGGCTGGCCCGTCGCGGCTTCGGCGTACGCCTGCCCGATGAGGTCTAGAGGCTCTCCAGTGAGGACCGGTCGAACTCGAGGCTCGACTCGTCCAGCGCTCCGCAGTCCAACCCTCGCAACAGGAACCGGGCCAAGGCTCGGGTCGTGGCTGGCTCGGCCGTACCCGGCCGCGACAGGCGGCGGCTCAACTGGTTAGCGGCGGTCGGCGCGGCCTGGTGGAAGAAGGTGAACGTGCCGCCGAACCGGGTCGGCAACAGCGCCGGGTGCATGTCCCAGCCCTGGTAGAAGCCGCGCTCAAGCGAGCGCCGCACGAGGCCCGCGTGCACCTCCCAGGCGGACTGGACGGCCGCCGTGTCGCCGACGGGCAACACCTGCGACGAGCCGTCGGAGAGCCGGATCCCGGCGCCGGCCACGGCCAGTTGCGCCACCGCCTTCGCGTGGCTGGACGCGAGGTGGTCCAGGTCGGCGAACTCGGCGGCGATGCCGACGCCGGCGTTGTACTCCTGGGTGCCGCAGTGCAGCCCGACGCAGCGGCCGGCACCGGCGCGGATCAGCAGCGCCACGGTGGCCACGCCGTCCGCGCCGAGGATGGCCAGCGGCGTCTCGACCTGGATCTCGAACCGCAGCGACATCTCGGGCAGCCCGTGAGCGGTCTCCAGCTGTCCACAGAGGAGAACCATCGCTTCGACCTGCTCGACCATGCTGACCTTGGGCAGGGTGATCACGAAGCCGGACGCCGGCGGGCCGAGCGCATCCAGGAACACGTCGATGGTCCGCACGGCTCGGCGGCGGGTCGGCCCCTCCAGGCTCTTGCACCTCAGTCCGAAGAAGGGCGGGCAGTCGCCGACGCGCAGCGCGTTCGCCGTGGTACGGGCGGCGGCGTCCTCCTCGTCGTCGTCACGTACGCCGTACCCGTCCGCGAAGTCGATGCGCAGGTCCTCGACCGGCTCCCGGTCCAGTTTGTCCAGCACACGGGCGATGATCTCCGGCTCGAACGGCAGCGGCCCGTGCTCGGCGACGGTACGCCGCACCAACCGGCCGTACTCACGCAGCACGCCAGGGCCGAACAGATCCGCGGGCACGGAGAGCGTGTGCACGGGCTGTCGCGTGTACTGCTCACCCGAGTCCCGCCGGCGCAGCTCGGCATCGACGGAGGCCAGCCGCGCGTCCAGCTCCGCGTATGCCGTCTCCTCGAGCATCGACCCCTCCCTGACTCGCCTCACCGACGGATCAGGATAGCGACTGGCTCCGGCCACGGCGTCTCCGAGCACGCTATGCACCCAAGATCAACGGTTGTCGAGGATGCGCCTCATCTTCCCGACCGACCGCTCCACCGAGCCCGGTGGCGCGACGGTGACCACGGCGCTCACGCCGATCCGCGACTTGATCCGCCCAGCGAGCTCGGTGGCGGCCGCGGCAGCGTCGGGCGCGTCCATAGTGGAGCGCGACTCGACCCGTACCTCGAGCTCGTCCAGGCGGCCCGGCCGGGTCAGCACACACTGGAAGTGCGGCGCGAGCACCGGCATGTGCAGGATCAGCTCCTCGATCTGAGTCGGAAATACGTTCACGCCCCGAATGATCATCATGTCATCGCTGCGGCCCGTGACCTTCTCCATCCGGCGGAAGCCGGGCCGGGCGGTGCCCGGGAGCAACCGCGTCAGGTCCCTCGTGCGGTAGCGGATGACGGGCATCGCCTGCTTGGTCAGTGAGGTGAATACCAACTCGCCCAGTTCGCCGTCGGGCAGGGCGGCTCCGGTCTCCGGATCCACGACCTCGGGGTAGAAATGGTCCTCCCAGATGTGCAGGCCGTCCTTGGTCTCGACGCACTCGTTGGCGACCCCAGGCCCGATCACTTCGGAGAGTCCGTAGATGTCGACGGCGTGCATCTGCGTCCGCTGCTCGATCTCGACGCGCATGTCGTTGGTCCAGGGTTCGGCGCCGAAGATGCCTACCTTGAGCGACGTGGTCGCCGGATCGATGCCCTGCCGCTGCATCTCGTCGAGGATGGTCAGCATGTACGACGGCGTGACCATGATGATGTCGGGCTCGAAGTCCGCGATGAGCTGCACCTGACGCTCGGTCATGCCACCCGACATCGGCACCACCGTGCATCCGAGCCTCTCCGCGCCGTAGTGCGCTCCGAGGCCGCCCGTGAAGAGCCCGTACCCGTACGCGACGTGGACGATCATCCCGGCACGGCCACCGGACGCCCGGATCGAACGGGCCACGAGCGAGGACCAGGTCTCGACATCGGCGGCCGTGTAGCCCACGACGGTCGGCTTCCCGGTCGTCCCCGAGGAGGCATGAACCCGGACGACGTGCTCGCGCGGCACCGCGAACATCCCGAATGGGTAGTTCTCCCGCAGGTCGTGCTTCGTCGTGAACGGGAACCGGGCGAGATCGGAGAGCTCCCGCAGGTCGTTCGGGTGCACGCCGGACTCGTCGAACTGTCGCCGGTAGAAGCCGACGTTCTCGTACGCGTGTCGAAGCGTCCACTTCAGACGGTCCAGCTGTAGCGCGATGATCTCACCGCGTGACGCGGTCTCGATCGGCTCCAAGTCACCCGGGCGCGGGTTGAGGTCGGGCAGCGCCATGCGCTCAATCCTCCTCGGTGAAGAGAGTCAGGGTCGCCGGGCCGTCGCCGCGAGGCGGTGGGCGATGGCCGCCGCCTCCTGTCGATTCGGCACGCCGAGCTTGCGCAGGATGTGCGAGACGTGAATGCCGGCGGTCTTGACGCTGATGACGAGTGTCGCCGCGATCTCGCGGTTGGTGCAGCCGCGAGCCAGCAGGTCGAGCACCTCGGCCTCGCGGGCGGTGAGCCCGAGGTCCGTTTCGACGCTCCGCGTCCCTCGGGCCGCGGGCACCTCCGGCGCAGCCAACGCGATGCGGGCGCGTTGGGCAAGCAGTTCGATCTCGCGCAGCAGCGGCCGCGCTCCGAGCCGGGTGGCGACGGCGTGCGCCCGTCGCAGTGGAACGCTCGCCTCCGTTCGAGGTGCTCCGGCCGCGACGAGTGCCTCGGCTTCGTGCCGGAGGCAGTAGGCGGCCAGCGGCGTGCGTTCGACCAGATCGCAGGCCGCTGCGGCGGCCGACCACAGCTCGGGCCGTTCCGTTGCGCACGCGCGGGCGTACTCCGCCTCGGCCAGGGCCAACCACGCCGCGGCGTTGGGCGTCGTCGCTACGGCCTCGGCGGCG
>Ga0075428_100011081_pt1 | contig 10030 bp, 6 predicted proteins | sample RhiMetdeltSRZDD2_FD_75291 | JGI IMG/M metagenome (GOLD analysis project Ga0075428, IMG submission 75291) | Populus rhizosphere microbial communities from Tennessee, USA - Rhizosphere MetaG P. deltoides SRZDD2 | ecosystem: Host-associated > Plants > Roots > Rhizosphere > Soil | place: USA...
ACGCTGAGTTCAGTACACAACGAAAATGCGTAAGGCGGTTCGATGTACCGCTCAAGGGAAGGGTTTTCTTTTTTCCTTGCAAATTCACATAACAGGAGGCTATGGCCGGATAATGCCCACGTCGTCTGCAATGGTAATTTCGGTCCCATACGGTTGCGACACCTCCTGGAGCCATTGCAGGATCTCCCGGGCCTCCAGTCCCTGCGCCAGCACGGGCCGGCCGCGCTGTGGGATCGGGCGTCCGAAGCCCATATCAATGGGATAGAGGGTGATTTCTTTCAGGGCGTTCGCCTCGTAGGTACACACAGCGACCACACTGCGCCAGAACACCGGGTCGGCGGGAAAGCCGCGCTTGCCAGCATCAGAGCGGGCTTCGAGATAATCGCCAGGGGTGTGCTCAGCACCAAGGCCGAAGCGCTGATAGCCTTCATATGGGACCCAGGCCACCGTCTCATTCTGGAAAATAAAATTCCCCAGGCTGTAGAAAATGGGCCTGCCCTTGTAGATTTCGATGCCGCGCATGAAATGGGGGCCGTGCCCAGCAAACAGATCGCAGCCCTGATCGATGGCCCAATGGGCAAACTGCACCAGGAAGTCAGGTGGTGAGGTTCTGGAGCCGCCGTGAAACTCCCCGGTGGACCCGCTTTCGTGGCAATGCACACCGTACACCAACCAGTCCGCCTGCTTCTTGGCTCCGCGTATCCAGTGACCAATGCCCTCTAGATCGTCTTTGTTGACGGAGGTCTCGATCTTGAACGCCTCGGCCAGACGGAACTCACGCTCCAGGAACCGCATGGCGGTGCGTTTGTCCAGGAGTTTGGTATGCCCTTGAAAGCCGAACTGCGCCTGAGCCTCTTCATGCGCTTCCAGACCCAACTCGCGATTGGCCTTGTGTAAGGCCTCGAAGACGTCCTGGGTGACGTGGTGCACGAGGGCATGGCGCAGCGCATTAATACCGGGTCGGCCCGGGAAGTCGGGTCGGCCTGGCCCGGCCCGTGACACGTCCGTAAAGGTGCTGGAGGCGGACATCACAGCGACCCGCCCGCGCGGCGAGTCCACATACGCCGGTGCCCTGGAATGGTCCAGATCCGGCCCACCGCCAGCATGCGGCAAGTCAACTTCCTCAAGATGCCTGAGGGTGGTCAAGAACCCACCCTCCGAAAAGTCGTAGGCATGATTATTGGCCGTGAGCACGGCGTCAAACCCCATCCATTTCAGCTCGTTGAGGTTTTTGGGATCCGAGCGAGTATAGGTGCCACGCGTCCACTGCCAGGAGCTTTCATAATCGTGGAAGAGAAACTCCAGGTTGGCAATGCTGACGTCGGCGTTGCGAATAATCTCCACGAGTTTGAGAAAGTGCAGTTCTCGAAAGGCGCGCATGCGCCGCGAGATCATGGCGTCCCCCACTACGGCAATGCTTATGTCCCCACGTTCTGCGTCATAGAGCATGAGCCTCTCCTTTCGCGGGTGATATTTGTACTTTGTCTCGCAGTTTTTAGCTGATCTGGCCTCTACACGCCAGCAGGAACGGCAATCTGGTGCTGCATCGGGACGTCCCGGTGTGCCGTCGCCGACTGCATGATGGCGAGGCAGACCTCCAGCGTTGCCAGACCCCAGCGGCCGCTGTGCAGCACGGGTTTGCCATACACCAGCGTATCGTACAGCTCGTCGAGCTCCGGGGCATAGGTGCCTCGGGTCTCGGTGAGCGGTACCTCTGTTGTGCCGGCGTCACCGTAGATGTAGATACCGGCCGGTGACTGCCGCATCTCCCCGTGCTCGCACGACACGACAAGGAGCCCGAGGTCGCTCAGCAAGCGTGCCTCACGGGAAGCGGCTGCTCCGGCAGCCGGCCCCGTCCTCTGCGCCTCCAGCGTGCGTTGCTCTTTCGCGGCGGCCTCGTCTCTCGTCCCGGTGGTGATGCGCTGCCTGGCCTCAAGGCGGCCCTGCAGCCCTGGGGCATCGGGACCGCTGGCGCCTGGCTCAAACAACTCCGACGCCATAAAGTAACCGTAGGCGCTATAGACCAGCGTCGCACAAGCGCCGTTTTCGCACTCAAGCAGGGCGGAGAAGAAGCCCGGCGCCGTATGCCTTGGGGCCATCCACTGTCCCGTTACACCACGCACGCTGCTGACCTTACCCCCTGCCAGCAGGCGTACACTATCCACCTGGTGCGGTGCCTGCCGGTACACTACTCCTCCACCCTGGGAGACATCCAACTCATCAGGGCGCCTGGGGCGCAGCATCCAGTCGGTAGCGCTCCAGGTAGTCATAGCACGCAGCCTGCCAAGCTCGCCAGACACGACAACCTCCCGCATGGTGCGGACGACCGCGCTCGAACTCCGAGAACCACCGCAGAGGAGTTGCACCCCATGCCGCTCTGCGGCCTCGATCATCCTTTCCGCCTCGGCCAGGCTGATAGCCATCGGCTTTTCGACAATGACGTGCTTGCCCCGCTCGGCGGCCAGGATCACGTGCGGGCAGTGGTACGTGTTGGGCGTGGCGATCCAGACGGCATCGATATCCGGATCGTCGCACAGCGCCTCGATGGAGGCGTAGGTTTTCGCTCCGTACTTCTCCTTAAACACCTGGAGAGCCCGTGGGTTGATGTCGGCTCCAGCCATTAGGTTGACCTGCGGCATGGCCACCATGGCTGGTATGACCATGGTGGACGCCAGGCCCAGACCGACCACGCCCACGTTCAAAGTGCGCACTTGTGTTGTCATGTCTCTATGTCCCACCTTCTGCTACGACCATTGTCTGCTCAGAGGCCACGTCTGCGCAGATCATCGACCATATCTTTCCAGGTAGCCATGACCGCCTCGATCTTGTCGGCGTCGCGGCTGTAGCCTGTCTCCTGTGGATGGTACGTAAAATTGCCACCGCGTGGCGCACCGACCCACTCACCCCCTTCGTTTGGTATCACTGGAAAATCGAGGCTGTCGTTCTCTATAGGGTCGCGGAAGATGTTCATGGTCGGTTCCTGACCGGCGCACATGAGGTTGACCTGCTCTAAGAGCATCTTGCGGAAGAGGATGATGCCCCGGTCGCTCTCGCCGAGCTTTTCGAGGTGCCGCTTGGCGATGTCGCCCTGCGTCACCCAGCACATGTAGTCCTGGTTAAAAGTGATATCGAGGTCGGTGAACTGGCCCTGCGCGTCTATCAGTGGCACAATGCGGGACGGCACGACATCCTGCGGCGGTGCTGCCTTACTGGGAGCCGCCCGCCAGGTGTAGAGCGAGATGTGGAGCGTGTGCGTATCGTCCGCCGGCACGCGGAACTGCAACGTGCTGCCGACCCAGAGGATATTGGGAAAGAGGATAGGGTGCCCAAGCCGCCACTGCGCGTGGCTTTCGTCTTGGCCCTCGACAACACGGCGCTTGATAATGCCATACTTGAAGGCGTCAAAGCCGATCATGGTGTGCACGCGGTGACTGCGCTGGAAGTCTGGTTCCTCGCCGGCGAGAATCTGCTTGAAGTACCTGCCAGCGTACCCGTGCAAGTGCTCCACGTGGGTGGTATCCAGGGAGTTCTCTTGACACTGCAGCCAGCTACAGGGCAGGTGTGTGATGGCGATGTCCCGTACCGTGTTGTCCCACACCAGGGGCCCCCAGCGCGGCAGCAACGGCGCGGGCGCCGGGCCCATGTAGACAAAGATGAGCCCGCCGAGTTCCTCGGCCTTGTAGGCGCCGATGCCGCACTTGTCGCGGAAGTTGTCCTCCGGGTGCGTGGTGTCCTCGAACGGCTGCTCGACGCAGCGGCCGCTCGCGTTGAATTTCCAGCCGTGATACTGACAGCGGATGCCGTCGTTCTCGACCACGCCATAGGCGAGGCTGGCGCGGCGGTGCGTGCAGTATTTATCGACGACGCCGAGATGGCCGCGGCGGTCACGGTAGACCACGAGTTCCTCGCCGAGGATTTTTACTTCTTTCGTGCGGAAGGGGCTCCGCAGTAGTTCATCCACGGCACAGACCGGCTGCCAGTAGTGCCGCATGAGCGTGCCCATGGGTGTGCCAGGTCCTACCCTGGTCAAGAGTTCGTTGTTTTCGACGCTGAGCATGGTGATCCTCCTCTGTTCTGGCGCTGACAGCGACACCTAGTTAGACTTCTCCTTTGCTTTGCAACCTGGTAGCCAATTCGGCCAACACATCTGCGATCGACACTCGCGCCGCAGGACCTATCCGCTCCCCATCGTGCTTGTGATGCGGATGGGTGGGGATTTCAGGATGATGGGGAGCGTTATCCCAGCGCAGGGGCATCTCTCCCGTGCGGGTCTGCCAGTGATACGTGTATTTGCTGGTATGCGGGAAGATCGCTTCTCGCACGTACAAGAGGCTCCCGTCGATGCGCTCGGCTCAGCTCCGCAGGAGTTGGACACTTGCTTCGTCGATCATTGCACCGACCTCCAGCTCTCGCACCAGAGGACTCTGCCGCAGGGCAGCGACTATGTGTCCGACCATTGCTGCAGCTCAGTATAGCGCTTTTTCCACTCCTGATAGCCTCGGTAGTAGGCTTCCCACTCGATGAGATCGTCCCAGGCTGCGAAATCTTCCTGGGCGCCTTTTTCCACACGCCGCTGAAATCGGGAGAACGTCGTCGCGTACTTCGCCTCAAAGGGTTTCATTTTGCTCCGGTAGAACTCTAGCTTTAGCAGAGCATGGGCACGTAGGTCACGCACCACAATGTCCTGAGCCTCATCTTGACCGATCCAGCTCGGTAAGGCGATGGTGACTTTTTTCATGAGCACTAACTCCTTTGTTTCATACCAACTCCGCCAGCAGTGACTTGGCCTCCTGGAGGTCAGCGGTGTCAAAGCCCTCGGTGAACCAGCCGTAGACCGGTGCCAGCAGCTCGCGGGCTGCGGCGCGCTTGCCCTGCTGTTGCCACAGGCGTGCCAGGCTGGTGGCGGCGCGCAGCTCCCAGGATTTGGCCTGCTGGCGGTGGGCAATGGCGAGGGCTTGCTGGAAGCAGACTTCCGCCTGGGCGGCATCCGGGACGTCCTGGCGTTGCAGCAGCTCGCCCTGGAGGCGATACGCCTCGGCCAGCAGGTCACCCCGCTCGCTTGCCTCAAGCGCCGTCCGCACCTCAGCCAGCAGGCCCAGTCCCTCCGCCATCTGGCCAACATGCCCTGCCGCCTCGGCGAGCAGCATCAGACCAAACGGCCGCGTGAGCTCTTGCCCCGTGGCCAGGACGACCGCCAGGCCCTGGTGCATCTGCGCCAGGCCCGCTACGCCCTGGCCGTGCCTGGCCAGCACCCAGCCCTGCCAACATGTCCCAAGCCCTACAAACTGCGGAAACCCATGCTGGCTCGCCAGGGCCAGGAGGGTCTCGGCCTGCGCCTGGACCGCCAGCACCTCGCGGCGGCGGTGAGACAGGAGGGCCGCAAAGTGCTGGGCGAAAGCCAGACTCCAGGGATGGGCCAGCGCCTGGGCGAGGGCCAGCGCCTCCTGACTGCGCCGCAGGGCCTGCGCCGGAAAGCCCAGGCACCACAGCGTGAGGGCACCATGGGCAATGCACACTACCCCAGATGCCGTGCCACGGAGCGCTAGAGCCCGCTGCGCCGCCGGGTCGATGAGGGTGATCCCCTGCTCCAGGTGTGTCCAGGCCGCGGCGAATTCGCCCAGAAAGAACAAGGTGCTCCCGAGCACCTCGTGGGCCTCCAGGCGAGGCATGGGGTCAGGCGCACCCTCCACCACCTGCACGAGTTGTTCCCCTAACTCCTGCGCCGTCCGCAACGCCCCCCGTAAGCGATAGAACCCACAGAGACCCCGCAGCGCGAGGAAGCGCTGGGGCGTCTCCCCCATGTGGGCACACAACGCCCGGGCGCGATCGTAGGCCTGCCTCACCTCCGGGGCTGCAGGGCCCTTGGTGGCGAGCAACGCTGGCCCCAGGGCCAGCTGTACGTCCAGTTCCTGCTGCGCTCGCGCGGGGGTCTCGGGAAGCGTGGCCAGCAGCGCCAGCCCTGTCGTGAGGTGTTGGACCGCTTCCAGGTTGGCCGAGCGCTGCAGCGCGTGCTGCCCGGCGTGCTGCCAGTAGGGAATCGCCTGTGCGGTGAGCCCGGCCGCCGTATAACGCTGCGCCAGCAGCTCGGGCTGCGTGGTGGCGCTCTCTGGAAACTGCGTCTCCAACACCTGCGCAATCCGCTGATGGTACTGTTGGCGGGTGCTCCGCAGCAAGGACTGATACGCCGTCTCCTGGACGAGGGCGTGCTTGAACGTGTACGTGGCCTGCGGGGGCATGCCGCGCTGTACGACCAGTTCGGCCTCGACCAGCTGCACGAGCGCACCCTGAAGCGTTGCCGCGTCGAGTGGCACCACGGCCTGCACCAGCTCATAGGCGAAGGTGCGCCCGATGACCGCGCCCAGTTGCGCGACCAGTTTTGCCGTCGCCAGGCGATCCAACCGCGCCATTAGCGCGTCGTGCAGGGTCGCGGGGATGGCCAGCGGGGGCAGCGGGCTCGTGAGTTCGTAGCGGTCCTCGCGCTCCTGGAGCAAGCCCGACTCCAGCACCACTTTGGTCAGTTCTTCCACGAACAGCGGCACACCGTCGGTCTTGCGCACGACTTCCTCTAGCACGGCAGGGGGGAGGGTCTTGTCGCCCGCCACATGGGCGGCCAGGCGCGTGACCTGGACCGGGGCGAAGCGGCGCAGCGTGAGCGCGGTGAGATGCGCCACCATGGGCCAGGGCGGGCGAAACTCCGGGCGTGCGGTCAGCACCAGACAGAGCCGGGCGCTCGCCCCCTGATCGATGAGTAGACTCAGCAGCTCCAGGGTGGAGGGATCAATCCAGTGCAGGTCTTCCACGATCACCAGCACCGGCTGTCGCCGCGCCTCCGCAGAGAACCACGTCAGCAGGACCTCCAGGGTCTTCTGGCGCTGCCGTTGGGGCGTCAGAGTCAGGGCAGGGTAGTGTTCTGGCAGCGCCAGGGAGAGCAGCGCGGCGAGCAAGGGCACGACCTCTGGCAGCGCCAGGCCAGACGCGGCCAGTGTCGTTTCCAACTTGTGGAGTTTTTCCTGGGGCGTGTCGTCGTCTTGCCACTGGAGGAGGAGGTGGAGATGCGCGATGACAGGGTACAGAGCACTCTGCTGGTGATAGGACGACCCGCGCCACTCAATACGGGCATGTGGCTCATTGGTCATGTGGTCTTTCAGCACCTGTACCAGGCGCGATTTGCCAATGCCCGCCTCGCCGCTGAGCAGCACCACCTGCTCCTGCCCCGCCTTGGCCTGCTCCCAGCGCTGCTGCAAGAGCGCCACCTCTTCTTCCCGGCCCACCAGGGGTGTCAACCGGCTCGGGACCGCCGCCTCCAGGCGGCTCTGTACGCCACTCTCGCCCAGGATGCGATACACGAGCACCGACGCCGACACGCCTCTGAGAGTATGTGCCCCCAGCTCCTGATATGTAAAGTAGCCCTGCACCAGGCGGAAGGTGGCAGCACTCAGCACCACGGTATCCGGCGCTGCCAGCCCCTGCAGGCGAGCCGCAAGGTTCGGTGTGTCACCCAGGGCTAACTGTTCCTGACGGCTCCCACCACCCATTTCCCCTACCACGACCACGCCGGTATGGATGCCGATGCGGACGGCGATCCGCACCCCGTGCCGCTGGGCGAGCTGTGTATTGAGGATCTGCACGGCCGCCACCATGCCAAGACCCGCCCGCCCGGCGCGCTGGGCGTCGTCTTCGTGGGCCTGGGGATAGCCAAAGTAGATCAGTAACCCATCACCGAGGTACTGTGCAATGTGCCCCTCCAGGCGCTCGATCACCGTGGCGCATGCAGTCTGGTAGGCGCGGATGACCTCACGCAGGTCTTCCGGGTCGAGCTGGCTTGCCAGGACCGTGGAGTCTACCAGATCGCAGAACAGCACGGTGAGCTGCCGGCGCTCCGCTTCCGGGATGTGGCGCTCGCCGTGAGAGAACTCGCCCTGAGGCGCGCCCGGGGCAGGACTGTGTGCCGGCTCTGCGACGGGTGGTAGGGTTGGAGCGGACTGCCCCACCCACACCAGGATGCGGCCGTTCTCGTCACGGGCGAGTTGTTGCGCCTCGATGAGTTCGATCTTGAGGTCTTCGAGATAGGCGTCGTCCAATCCGAATCGACGCTTTAAGGCGCCATACGAGATGCGGCCCTGGTGCTGCAGGAGAGCGATGGTCTGCTCTAGGATATCGGCAAATTCCATCCCAAATACTCCACCCGGGTGTAGAGTGTCACCGGGCTAGGTCTCTGGCGGGCCATACTCGTACTTGCGGCGATGGTAACATGGTCCGCCACGGAAGGAAAGAGAGGCGCGGTCGCACATACACGGTACGGAGCATGATGGAAGGCATACTATCCAGAGTGCTGAGTTTTTGTGAAAAAGCTGGTATGATGCCGATCGAGGCGCCGCCAGACACTTTCTCTGGCGTCAGTCGGTCTGAGGTGAGCGGGGTGGAGCATCCTGTGCTGACAGGAGATGAACCAGATCCATACCAACGGCAAAGGAGCAGGTATGACCTTTGAGGAGCTCCTCGATCAGGTACTGGCGATGCTCCAACGCCGCGGACGGGTCTCGTATCGGACCTTGACGCGGCAGTTTGCCCTGGATGAGGCCGCCCTGGAAGACCTCAAAGAGGCTATCCTGTTCACGCACCCGCAGGTCGTCGATGAGGCCGGCCGTGGCCTGGTCTGGACCAGTGATGCGGGGGCTGTACCATCACCAGCACCTGACTCCCCTCAGCCCGTAAAGCCACCAGGCACACTGATTCCCCGCACTGGCCAGATAGCAGTCCCACTTCCCGAACCGTATTCCCCTGACGCTGAACGTCGCCAACTCACCGTGCTATTTTGTGACTTGGTGGACTCGACCGTGCTCGCTAGCCAGCTCGACCCGGAAGAGCTGCGCGAGGTGGTGCGAGCCTATCAAGACACCTGTGCCAAGGTGATCGCGCGCTTTGAGGGCCATATCGCCCAGTATCTCGGCGATGGCCTGCTGGTCTACTTTGGCTACCCTCTGGCGCACGAAGACGACGCGCAGCGGGCCGTACGCGCCGGGCTGGGCATGATCGAGGCCCTGGGCCAGCTCAATACCCGCCTGAGGCAAGAGCGGGGGGTGCAGCTCGCCGTGCGCCTGGGAGTCCATACCGGGCTCGTGGTAGTGGGAGAGGTCGGCAGCGGTACGCGGCAGGAACAGTTGGCGCTGGGCGAGACCCCCAACCTGGCAGCCCGCCTGCAGGGGCTCGCCGCCCCCAATACGCTGGTGATCAGTGCCGCGACTTTGCAGCTCCTCCGGGGCTTCTTTGCCTGCCAGTCACTCGGTACGCCATTCCTCAAGGGCTTTGCGCAGCCGCTGGAGGTCTATCAGGTGCTGGCGGAGAGCACGGCGCGCAGTCGCCTGGACGCAGTGGGCAGCACCGGCCTGACCCCGCTTGTGGGCCGAGAGCAGGAGGTGGGGCTGCTGCTGGAGCGCTGGGCGCAGGTCAAGGACGGCCTCGGGCAGGTGGTGCTGCTCAGCGGCGAGGCCGGCATTGGCAAATCGCGCCTGGTGCAGGTGCTGAAGGAGCATGTGGCTAGCGAGCCGCAGGCATGGCTGACCCCATGTCAGTGTTCGCCCTACTACCAGAATACGGCGCTGTATCCACTGATCGACCTGCTGGAGCGGGTGGCCCTGCGCTTTGAGCGCGAGGAGCCCTCCGAGCAGAAGCTGCGCAAACTGGAGGGCTTCCTGGTGCAGTATGGCCTGCCATTGGCAGAGGCCGTGCCGCTCTTTACCGCCCTCCTCTCCCTGCCATTGACGGCTGCTTATGCCCCCCTGACCGTGTCGCCCGAGCAGCAGAAGCAGCGGACCCTCCAAACTTTGCTGACGATCTTACTGCGCATCGCTGCACAGCAGCCCCTGCTCTTTGTCATGGAAGACCTGCACTGGGTCGATCCGACCACGCTGGAGCTGCTCAGTCTCCTGGTCGATCAAGGCCCCACCGCACGCATGCTGGTGCTGTTGACCTTTCGACCCGACTTCAGCCCGCCCTGGATGGGGCGCGCGCATCTCACCCAGGTGACGCT
>Ga0075428_100011082_pt1 | contig 10029 bp, 12 predicted proteins | sample RhiMetdeltSRZDD2_FD_75291 | JGI IMG/M metagenome (GOLD analysis project Ga0075428, IMG submission 75291) | Populus rhizosphere microbial communities from Tennessee, USA - Rhizosphere MetaG P. deltoides SRZDD2 | ecosystem: Host-associated > Plants > Roots > Rhizosphere > Soil | place: USA...
TCGCCGGGACGGTGACTGGCACCCGTGGCGAGGTGACTTTCTCGGGTGGCGCCGGCGAAGCGAACGCGGTGGTCTTCGCGTTCGAAGGGCCTGATCGCATCCGTATCTCGGACTCGGGTGCCCCCCTCACGACGTTGCACCCCGACTGCGTGGCTGCGGGACCAGACCTGATTTGTGAGTGGCCCGGGGCGGAGAGGATGGAGGTCATCGTCGAGCTAAACGACGGGAACGACAGCGTCAACCTTCCGAGCTGGGTCAACGTCAACGTCGTGGAGGGCGGTCCGGGAAACGACAACATCGTGGCCGACGTGTTCCTCAGGGGTGGCCCTGGTGACGACCGGATGGAGGCGATCCGCGGTGCCTTTATGGAGGGAGGCGGGGGTGACGACGTGATGCTCGGCGGACCCGGATGGGAGATCTTCGAGGGAGGCCCCGGGAACGACACCCTCCGCGGCTTTGGCGGTGTAGACGACCTTCGCGGCGACGGCGGCGACGACATCCTGGTTGGTGGACTTGGGTTCGATATCACCTGGGCGCGCGGCAGGAACCTCCGACTCACGCCCACCGCTCTCGTTGGAGAAGGGACCGACACGCTGAGTAGCATCCAATTCGTCTACCTGGACGGCGGCGGGGCGAACAATGTCATCAATGCGCGGACGTTCGACGGAGACACACGCATCAATGCCTTCGGCGGGGATGACGTGATCGTCGGCGGCCTCGGCCGTGACTTGATCCTCGCCGGTCCGGGCAACGACCGCGTCGCCGGCGGCCCAGGACGCGACACCCTCTGGGGAAGCGCCGGTGCGGATCTCCTCTTGTCGCGTGACGGGCTACGCGATGGTGTCTTCGCAGGCCGGGGCCAGGATCGCGCACGTCTCGACCGAATCGACCGTTCGGCGAACATCGAAGACTTTCTGTAGAAGACCATCTTGGTGCCGCCGTCCGTCCGCACTAGGCTCGGCAATGAGCCGGAGCGCGGGCGACGGTTCCCGCTGCGCTGAGAACCGCGCTCCGGCCGCCGTGCTAGCTCGCGTCGTGCCGGACGGCCAGCCTCGAGGGGACGGCGTCCAGTTCGCGCTGTTCCGCATCCGGCAGGGCCTGCTCGTCGCGGGGCTCGACCTGCTCGAACGTCACCGGCCGGCGCACCCTGTTCTGAAGCGGGCTTCGAGAACTACCCAAGCCGAGGCACTTCGGACATGCAACGGTGAATTCTGAACCGCCGTCCTCAGCCTGGGACTTCGCCCGCCGGGAGAGCCCGCACTCACTGCCCTTCCCCTTCGCAGCGTTCGCGCTGGGTCGGCAGCTCACGGCTCAAGATCGGGCTGACCTCGGCCGATGGAAGCGTGGTCATGGACTTCTGGAAAGAAGCGAAACAGTCGCAGGTGGCTTGGCATCCCGACAATGATCGTCTCGCCATTCGGAAGCAGCGCCACCGCGCGCGTGACCATCAGCTGGATGCCCCGGCACGCTGAACCCATCAGCTTCAGGAGCTCGGTGCGACCATTCAACATGCGGATTAGGCTGTTCGATGCCTGATGAGCTACTCGCAACGCCAGGGCGGCATGGATAGGGGGCTGAGCTCAAGTGCCGGATGACCACGCGGGAGCGCTCACGCCATCTGAACCCGGCCAGGTGCCAGCGCTCCGGGTGGACCGCGCTCACGCGGTGTGCCTGCGAGACGAGGCCGCCTTGGGCATGAAAGAAGGGCTCGGGCGCGCGACTCGGGAAGGACTTCGCATTGCTCGCGAGGCTCGCCCGGGCGACGTGTTCGAAATCGTTGCGCCCGAGCATCTGGCGGCGGGACTGAAGGACGGCACGCTGCGTATGGCCACGCCTGGAAGTGGAGATGCCTCGGTACTCATCAAGAACGCGAACGACGGCCGCCACTTCGCGGGGCGAGCCGACCTAATTCAGGCGAAGCCGACGCCGCTTGATGTCCTTGGCCCAGCGGCGTGGCAGGCGCTGGCGCTTGCGACTCAGCAGCACTACCTGGCGGAAATCTCCGCGAAGCTAGAGGGCATCCAGGCGAGCGTCGACGAGGTCCTCGCTCGCATGGATGACGAACTGATAGCTGCACTGAAAGACATCAGCGCGTCGGCCGCGCAGGCACGCAGCGCAATCGACCGCGACGGCACTCTTGGCGAGCGGCGACTCGCGGATCTCAGGGCCGACGCGAAAGAGGCGCGGCGGCTGTGGTTCGAGACCGCTGAGACCGCCGGCAGGCACATCGACGACTACAAAGCCGGAAAGAGCAGGGCTGAGCGCGTCGAGCAGTCCCTCGCGATGCTGATGCACGCCGCCCGCGTGCTGGTGCAGTGCAGCGACACCATCGTCACGGCCGGCTACTCCACAGCTAAGGAACTCGACGAGGTTCTGTCCGAGGAACGCGACCGCGTCTACCCGGCCGTCCCGCAGCTCCTCGCACTATGCGAGAGGGCGGCGGGTATCAGCGACGAGTGGCAGCTCAAGCACGAGCGCTACGAAGAGCTTCGGCCCAAGAACAAGGCTGCCCGGACACTCCGGGTCCCGGTCGTCCGCATCAACCAGGACGAACAGGCGACCAGCTTCACCCTGCGCCGCAGACCCAAGCAGCAGCCGCTCACCGACGAGGCGCTTGACCGTGTGCGCGCACTGGTTGGCGCCGGGCCAGATGACGCGTCGCAGCCCCTCGTCGTCGAGATTGCCGAGGACGGCAGTGTCCTCGTCGGCCCTAGCACAGCCTCGTTGTCCGCTGGCAGCTAGCGACCTCCGGCGGGGTCAGAGGCCAAGCAGCTTGCGCTTCTGGGCCGCGAACTCTTCGTCGTCTAAGACGCCCTTGTCGCGCAAAGTGGCAAGCTTCTCAAGTTCATCCGCAACACCCGCTTGCACCGTCGTCGGTGGGGCGATCGGTGGGGCGACAGGTGTTCGAAGAGCGGTTCGATACTCGTCAAGCAACTCCTTGGCTCTGATGAAGTCGGCTTCTTGGCTCTTCTTGAAGATGATGGAGTTTTCATCACTGACTGCGTCCTGAATTCCCTGTTTCGTCTCGCTGCCGCCCGAGAAAGAGAACTGGATGTACCCCGCGGTTGCAAGGCCGTTTTTCTTGAACTGAACGGCCGAGACCTGATGCAGGTCGATGTCCTTCTCACCCTTGTGGCCGTGCAGCATGAAAGCCGAAAAGCCCTTGCGGCTGATGGTGATCCTGGTCGGTGTCACCGTGAGCTGCCCATTGCGCCCTCGTGCGACAAACGCATCCGATGACGTTGGCCCGGGCGCAATAGGCACATCGTCCTGGGCAGCTTCCAAACTGCTGGGATCTGGTTGAACCTGGGCTCGGCTCGCTTCGGAGTCTGGCTCCTTCCCCAAGCCAGCGAGGAATTGGCGATGCTGCTCCACGAGTGCGACTTGCTTATCGGCGGCTTTGAGTAGGCGCCCGTCTGCTCGGGCCTGCAGCGCCTCGGCCGCCGACGCAACTCGACTCATTAGCTCCATGTTCTGAGCCCCAAGCGCCTTGTTCCTTGCCAAGTCGATGCGCTTCAGCGCTCGCTTGAGGTCGCCTCGCTCAATGAACGACGCGGCCTCGTCCAACTCTTTACTCTCCATGCTCCCCGACGACTAGCTTAGCGCGAGTCTTAGCCCGTCGCCGCGGCGGCCGTTGCCCGGCGAGGCGACGCCGGGGAGGCGCGACCCGCCGCCTTGTAGACTCGGCTCTCGGTGGCCCAATGGCGACTCGTTGTCGTGGCGGCTCTTGTCATGCTGGGAGGCTGCGGCGGCTCCGAACCTTCGGAAGCGCAGGTGGTCGCTGAGGCGTTGGAAGAGTTAGGGCTCGCGGTCGAAGAGTGCGAGCTGTACCACGATGTTCAACAGCTCTATCGCTGCCAACTCGCAGAACCGGTTGACGGTGACACCGACTGGTGTGCGGTGTTCGACACGGATGACGGCGAAGCGGAACTCGTCGCGCCGTACCGCGTTGCACACGAGGACTGTCAGTAGCCTGGCGGCCAGGCCGCCGAACGCGGCGGTGTTTAGACCCCGCCGGACGGCCGGCACTTGGAGGGGCATCCGTTTGAGAGTCGCCTTCTAACGTTGTAACGTCGGGCACATGCTCGGGCGCGCCTTGATCGGCTTCGCGACGGTCGCAGGGATGCTCCTGGCGTCGGCGCCTGCGTTTGCCTCGCAAGCCTTCATCTCCTCTCCTGGACGAGTGCACTACGTTGCGGCGCCGGGCGAGGCGAACTCCCCGACGTTCGTGGAGGAGGCGATGGGTCTTCGTGTATCCGACGCGGGCACGACGGTCGTCGCCGGCGTGGGCTGCGTTCAGGACGGGGCGGATGCCGTCTGTGACGCAATCGGATGGGAGAGGTTCGTTATCGCGCTGGGGGACGGTAACGACCATCTCGACGTGAGCCACGCCTTGTTCACCAGCATCGTCTCGGGTGGCGCGGGCGACGATCAGATCGTCGGGTCGCTGAACGAGAATCGTCTGGACGGGGGGCCCGGCAACGACGTCCTGCGTGGCGGGGAGTTGCCCGACACGATCATCGGCGGCGAAGGGAATGATCAGATCGTCGGTGGGCCAGACGGTGACATCCTCGTGGGAGGGCCGGGTGACGACGACGTCCGAGGCGGCCTAGGCTGGGACACGCTGAGCGGTGGCCCCGGAGACGACGTGCTGAACGGCAATTCGGGCTTCGATGACATTCAAGCGACGGGCAACGTGAACTTCCTCCTCAAGCCTGGGCTGCTGATCGGACTCGGACGTGACCGCACGAGCCAGATCGAGGCCGCTTCACTCACCGGGGGGGCCGGCGCCAACATGATCAACGCTCGGGCCTGGCGTGGCCCTGTGATGTTGTTTGGACTTCGCGGCGACGATGTGCTCATCGGGGGACGCGGGAGCGACTACATCGAGGGCGGACGCGGTCGCGACCGGGTCGTGGGCGGGCTGGACTACGACATTCTCAACGGCGGCGGCGGAGACGACACGTTCTTCTCACGAGACGGCGGGTTCGACAACGTCTACGGGGAGTCGGGAACTGACAGCGCACGCATCGATCTCATCGACGTGGCGCTGGAAGTCGAGCGCTACCTGAGATAACCCTGAATCCGCCGGGGCGCGGGCCGCAAGGTGACCTGCCTTAAGTAGGGCGGGTAGAAACTTCGACCCAAGCCCAGTAAACGACTATCTCGACCTTTGCGGCTTCGCCGCCGTCGAGATAAGGAGGAGCGGACGACGGGGCTCGAACCCGCGACCCTTGGCTTGGGAAGCCGAATCAGCGCGTTTCGTCCGTTACCGACCGCTTGCGGCCATCTCTGCCTATCCGTTTGTCCATGCGCGTTCGAGACCCCTAGGGCTCCAAGCTCGCTGGAACGGATCGAAGGGCTCTTACAACCGTTTCCTTAGCAGGGCGTTAGCTGAGACGAGGCTGGCATGCGCGCTGGAGTCGCCGAGCGCCCTATTGCTCCTCGTGGATGATCTGGAAGACGCGGGCGTAGCTGATGCCGGCGGCGCGGGCGATCACTCGAACGCTGGCTCCCTCTGCGTGCGCGGCGAGGATCGCCGAGCGAAGCTCCATGCGGGCCGCGTCCATGACATCTCGAGCGCGCTTGACCTTGGCTCCGGCGGCCGCAACACGCTCGAGCTCGGAAGGTTGCCGCGCCATGCGACACGTATTCGCCCTGCTCTCCTGTGTACCTACTTGACACCGTGCGGCGGCGTGTGTAGTAACTACACGTGTAGGCACTACACAGATCGAGAGGAGATGGTCCAATGCAAAGAGCCGCCGTCACCGCCCTTGCTCTCGTGCTCTGCCTGACACTCGCCGGCTTGGGGACCAGCTCGGCGCACGCGAGAGAGGCCTCCGTCCAGGGTGTTGCCGTGGGCCGGGCCGGCCAGATGAAAGCCGATTACCGCGCACTGCTCGCTCGCTTTCCGGTCAGAAGCGTCGGCCTCGGTTCCGCCATCCGCTGTAAAGGTGCCTTCGTCTGGCGCGGGTTCAAGCACCCGCTCTTCGGCTACTTCTACTTCAAGTATCGCCAGCGCATCGACTGGTGCTTCGACGGGACGCGGATCACGGCGCTTCTGCGCACGAGGACGGTCGACTGCTGCGTTCCGCTCTGGGACTTCAAGGGCCACATCGGGAACAGGACGTTCGGCGGCATCAGTCGCCGGACCTACTACGCCTACACGCAGGGGAAGTTCCAGGTCTGCGCAGCTTGGTGTTTCAGGACGCGCACGCCGTGGGTCTCTCAACGCGTGTACGCGAACGGACGGTGGCGCTATGGCCATGGGGGATAGCCGGGGCTCCTTCGAGCGCTGGGCTTGGCGAGCGGCGGTCTCGCTCCTCGTGCTCGCCGCGCTCGTCACGGTCATCCTTCTCATCGGCCTGGGGACGGGTGGCTCCGGAACCTCGTGAGCCGATGCGTCCGACGAGGGTCGTCAAGTCCGAGCTCGCAGGCCTCCCAGCACACTCGTCCGCGCTCTGGGCGCGGCTGGCCCAAGGCAGCCTGCACTGATTCGCACCGAGGCCTCCACCCAGGAGGCCGTACTGTCGATGGATCTACATCGCGCCTTGGACTCGCGCCGAGCAAGGACACGACCAGATATAGCGCAGATATCTCGCCACGCGTCAGATCGAGCGGCGCGACAACCAGTCGTGGTGGCGGCTCGTCCGCCTGTACGACCGGCTCGTGAAACGCTAGTCCGTCGGTGGCTCTGGAAGCGGCCCGAACGGAATCTCGATCGACGACTCGTCATGTAGCGTAATGACGAGCCCGCCAATCGAATCCGTCCCGAGCTCGGGACTCGCGAGTGAGTAGTAGTACGCGTTTCGGCCGAGCTGAGCTTGGTACGGTGCGCCGTCGACAAGAACCTCGACCTTCGCTACATCATCCGGCGCAAGGCCCCACACAATGACCGCCTCACCGACGGAAGGACGGCCGTACGTGTACGTAACGTGCTCTAGCGGACTCGTGAACTTGCCGATGCAGCCCGCGGTGTAGTTCGTCAAGCCTGCGCAGACCTTGCCTTTGGCGGTGACAAGCGCCCAGATCGACCGTCCCTCGGCCCCCAGATCTGTAAGAAGAGCTCGGAGAGATCCGGTCGTCTCCGCGCCGGGCAGGAGCTCCTCGGCCGCGTCAGGCGCTTGGCCGGTCGTGGCGGCGATCTCGTCCCTCACCTGATTCGATGCCGAAAGGGCCGCGTCCGTTGAGGACTGCGGCTCTGAGAAGACACTCATGCTCTCAGCGGCGGGGATGACTACTTCCTCATCGGAGGCCACGTCTTCATCGCCTCCGCTCGCTGCCACGGCAGGCCGGCCATCTAGCGATTGCGTGATCGCCAAGGTCAGAAGGATCCCGAGAGCCAGCGCCAAGAGCATCCAAGTGGATCTACGACTGATCAGGGAGCCAGCTCTGTTCATGGGTGCGTGGTTTGGCAAGTCACGTTGTTAATGATGGAGTGCGGAGACGACACGTTCTGGCACCCCGCGCGAACAGCGCCAGAGGAATCTCGGTTGTCAACGAACGGATTATCCGTTGAGTTTGTCACCGCGCAGCATTCACCATTGTAGAAGAGGCTCATTCTGTCGCTTTCACCCGACGTCAAAGTGCGGTACACACGATTCCACTCGCGAAAGAACTCGTTGGGCGTCGCACGATAATCGAGATGCCCAAGGCTTATCGGCCCCTCTGTTCCTCCGTACGTGACGATGTAGCTCCACGCGTAAGCCCCGCCCGCTGTAAGGCCTAGAGCGAGGACACAAGCCAAGAGGATCACTCGCCGCCGTATGTGTTGCATGTGACGGAGCACACGCACGCGATCACCCTATGGCAGATCCTGGCAGGGTGTCAACTGTCACGGAGTTGTTACCCGATCGCGTTTGGCTTGACGGCGACCCTACTCGGCCGCCGGCGCCGGCTCCTCGTCCCTGCGCCCAGGCGGTCTCAAGAACGCGGGAGTTCGGTGTCGTGAGTACGTGCTGAACTCTTGACTCTGGCGTCGAGCGCCTCTCTACACTCCGCGCGCCGTTAGTCATACCCGAGTTGGCAGGCGGGGCTTTTTCCGAGGGGGCCTTGATGGAGGGGTTGTATTCGCGCATGCCGCGATTGGTCGCGGCGAGCCTGGGTCTGGGCCTTCCGTGCTCTGCGGGGACGCGAGGCCGCTACCGCGGCGGATGCCGTCCGGTTAGCGCCGAATCCGTTCGGCCGGCTTGGAAGCGCGGCTCATCGTGCTCGCATCGCCGAAGCGGAAGCACGATTCGCGGGACGAGGATGGAACACGGTTGCGGGCGGATCGCTGCCCGAGAGGCGCTTTGGCTCGCGGTTCCCTGACCTTGTTTTGGAGCGGGACGGCCGCTTGATCGCATTCCAGGTGGGACGTGCGACTAACGGTGGTCTTCCGATCGCTCGTGAGAGGAGGGCCCTCGCCGATCTAAGAGCGAGCGGAATGTTCGATCATGTCTTCTTCCTACGGTACGAACCCTGATGATCAGATCTCGTGAGTGGCTCAACCCGGACGAGTGGACGCGTGACGGTCGCGGGCGAAGCTGGACGTTCTCGCTTCCCACGGAAAACCTGATTCGAAGCCTTCAGAAGGTCGCGGCCGCGTATGGCGTGGAGTTTGAATTATTGGAATGCTCGCGGGTTCGGATCGATAAGAAGTCCTTCTCGGTCTACACACCGAAGGCGCTCGATCAATTGTCACTCGAAGGGCCGTGGCAGTACTTCATTCGAAACTCTGCTGCAACTCCGGAGACCCCGTCACGCGAGCCACTCGCAGGGGTCGGCTGGCCTGCCATCTTCGCGGTTAATGGCCTGGTCGTCCTTCATCATCCCGACCCCACCAGATCTCAGGACGTCCCTCTCTCCAGCATTGGTGTGATACATCGCGTAGTCAACGTCGCTACGGGAGAGCGGCGGGAGCACAAGGAGTATGACACGATGTTCCGCGCGCTCAAGAAGAGCCTCCAGTCAGGATCTCAGGGTTGATAGAACGAGCGCGTGGTGAAGGGCGATCCCATACGGGTCTGGGATCCGCGCGGCGATTCGGGCTCAGGTTGAGTCGGCCGCTCGGAGCATCTGCGCTGACTACCCGGGGGTTTGGGGTCGGTATCCCACAGGACGGGCACCAGCCATCCTCAAGCCCACTATCATCGACCCGCATTGAGCGTCGATTTGGAACTTCGCCGAAACCGCGGTTGGCCGTGGCCGGAGGCGGTTTGACGCCTTCTGCCTCGAGCGTTCCCTGGCAGACCGGGCGCTCGCCTCTGGATTCGCCTCGCCGCTGATTCCGATATGTTCGCTAGACCGCTTGACGACTACCCTCGGTGGATGGGTTATGACGATCTCGACGGGCCTCTCAGTCAGGTGCCGGTGGGCGAAGCGCGAGCGGTCTTCGCGCGGTTCCTCGCCGATCGGGCCGAACGGTTGGAGACTCTTCAAGCTTTCCTGTCGGAAACCGCAGGGCTCTCCCCTCCTCCCAGCGAGACCGGAGTCGCCCAGCTGGAAGCCTGGCTTTGGCCTTGGCTTGAAGACTGGATTCGCGAGGGTGACGTCGAGCCCGAGCAGCATTCGGCGCTCCTTCACGACGTTGGAGTCTTCGCCGGGGAAGCGCTGATTGGCGAGCGTCCGGGAATCGAGTGGCAGCTCTTGACTAAGGGACCGCGCTCTCAGCTGGGCTACCAGTTTCCGGTCCTCGCTCCCTTTCCCGAGGGATACGAACCCTACTGGGCAGTAACTCGAGAGACGGTCGCCGACGGCTACGCACTGGGAAACTCGGTGCTCGACCCTGCCCGTCCCCGCCTGCGCCCCAGACTGTTACACCGCTATCGGATCTTCGCAGGCCTCCTCTGATCGAGTCCACCATTCTGATTCCAGGTTCCCCGCACTGGAACGTGGCATGTGCGAGAGACGCACGGAGAACCAAGCGATCTGGCGCACGCGCTCGGCGTGGAGCAGATCGTCGGTGAGCTGAGAACGGTTGGGCGCCCCACCATCTGGTCCTGCGCCACCCGTTGTGGACAGGCTGACGATGGCACAGGGTCAGTCCGC
>Ga0075428_100011083_pt1 | contig 10029 bp, 6 predicted proteins | sample RhiMetdeltSRZDD2_FD_75291 | JGI IMG/M metagenome (GOLD analysis project Ga0075428, IMG submission 75291) | Populus rhizosphere microbial communities from Tennessee, USA - Rhizosphere MetaG P. deltoides SRZDD2 | ecosystem: Host-associated > Plants > Roots > Rhizosphere > Soil | place: USA...
AACGCATGGAGCGCTCATTCAATTTTCAGTTGAAACAAACAAGAAGGCATAGAAGACCGAGCCAAAACACCCGCTCGGAAAACTAACCTGAATGGCTGACGCTGACTGAAAGTTTTTTGGCTGCTAACAAAATCGGATAGTGGGGTACTAGTGTGTTGCTGTGCGCGCCTATGGGAGGCTTACTGCTTAAGGTGGGTATCCTGACAATCCTTCCGTCCGGTTAGGTATACGTTCAAAAACAATGTAAGCAACAACTGTTTATCTGCATCATTGCAACTCAAATTACGGATAATGGATTCGAGGAGCGGAAAGCGATTAAGCAAGTCTCCCTGATTATGAACCATTGGCGGTACCCCCTCAGCGCGTACACTCATCATATTTCGGATAAGCCACCTTTATAAGGGGGTTGTCGGATACCTAACAAATTTGTTTTGAAGGGGAATTTATCGGGTATATCTTTTAACTGGCGATGGTAGAATTGGGCCTGAGAAAAATTTGACGGCGTTGATAAAAACGTCGCCAAAACTCATCTGCTGAGAAATCACTTTGCGCATGACTTCTTTTACATCAACCCTTTTCTCAGATCCAAGAAAATTGTGACTTTTCAGTGAGAACTAACCAATTATTGGGAACGCGTGCGCCAAACAAAGGACTGAACTCTGCGCGCACTTTCGGCGATTGTAGGGAGGTCGATTTGCTTGACATGAAGCGTTTCATTTGGTTAAGAGAATTTTACCGAAGATAGCCTGAAGGGTCCATATCGGGATTGGTATGGATATAGCCGGCTCTTAAAGAAGAGGCCGGCTTTTTTTGTCTTCGCCGCGGCGAGGAAAACTAACAATTAGAATTCCGTGTTTTGAAATGTTTTGAAATATGAAATGAAAGTGTTCGTCCCCGCATGATGTTTCCCAATTATCCTGTTTTCATCCTTGCCGCTCCGCTCGCAGCCGGTCTGATCATCGGACTTCTGGGAAGCACGAACGGGCAAAAGGTTGTTCGACTTGGCGTCGCGGCCGAAGTGATTGCCTTCGTCCTGGCGCTTTTTCTGCTGTTCGACGTCACAGTGCGCGGACCGCAGACTTTTCACCTGTCGGCCTGGAACGACGGTTTTTTACAGTTTGGCTTGTACGTCGATCGCCTGTCGGCGGTGATGCTCGTGCACATCGCCGCGATCAGCATTCTCATCCACCTTTTTTCGCTTCGCTATATGCAGCAGGAGCGCGGCTACGCCCGCTTCCACAGCCTGCTGGCGTTTACCACGTTCGTGCTTTTCGGCATGGTGTCGAGCCCCAACCTCCTCGCGCTTTTCGTTTTCTGGCAATTGCTGAGCTGGCTGGTGCCCCTGCTGTCGTACAACTATCCTCATCCGCCGACGGTGCGCGGCGCTTTCAGGACCTTCGTCATGCAACGCTTCGGCGATGCCGCCTTTCTCGCCGCCGTCGTGCTTGCTTATAACGTGTACGGCACATTGGATTTTCACCGGCTCTTCGCCCGCGCAGCGGAGGTCCACGCCGTATTTTCGCTCTGGCCCGGCGGATTGGAAATGCGCGCGGCCACGCTCGTCACGTTGCTGATCTTCGTCGGCGCCATGAGCAAATCGGCGCAGTTTCCTCTGCACATGTGGCTGCCCGATTCTCTTTACGCGCCGACGCCGGTGCATGCGCTGCTGCACGCCGGCATCATCAACGCCGGCGGCTTTCTTCTAAGCCGTCTCGCGCCGCTGTACGCGCTGAGCCCGAGCACCTTGCACGTCGTCTTCACCGTCGGCATGCTCACCGCGCTGCTGGGCTCCTCCATGATGCTCGTGCAGAGCGATATCAAGAAAACTCTCGGCTATTCCACCATCGGCCAGATGGGTTTCATGATCATGGAGTGCGGCCTCGGCGCCTATGGCTTATCCATTTTTCATCTCATTGCCCACAGCCTTTTCAAAGGCACGATTTTTCTGAACTGCGGCTATCTGATTCATGCGGCGCGCCAGGGGCCGAGGCTGCCGCCGAAGGACGAAGGGACGGAAAGCGCCGAATTTTCCACCTTGACCTGGGTCACGGGCTTTATCACGACTTTGATCCTGCCGTTGATGATTGTGCTCGCCGCCCACGGCGTGTTGAATCTGCCGCTGCGCGATTCCCAGGGCACGGCGATTTTTCTGTTTTTCGGCTGGGCCACCTCGTCGCAAGCGATCCTGACGCTTTACCGGCTGAAAGCGGTCGCTTCCTGGAAAGTGGCGGTGAGCATGCTTTTCACTTTGTTTTTCGTTGTCGTCACCTACCTTCTTGCGGCCGAAAGTTTTTCCCATTTTCTGTTTCCCGCTCCCGGCGAAGTGATTTATCATTTGCGCGCTGGCACACTGCCGGCAGTCGTGTTCGATCTTCTGGTGACGGCCTTTGCGCTGATCATCATTGGCGGTTGGGTGCTGATTTATGCGGCGAGCCACGGCAAGACCTTTCGCACGCCCGACTGGGTCGAGGCGCTGCAAGTGCGGTTTTACCTGCTGCTCATCAACCGGCTGTATCTCGACGCCGTGTCGGCGCGGCTGCGCGCGGTGTTTGTGCCCGTCATTGAACGCGCGAACCGAAGCCCGATCTTCATTTATGGCGCCGGGTTGCTTGCGGTCACCACGGCGCTATTTGCCGCAGGTGCGCCTCGGCCGGCACTGGTGCAGCTTTCTCCGTTCATTCTCCTGGCTCTCGCCCTGCCGCTTTTTCCCCTGCACGGAATTTATATCGCCGCGCTGACACGCGCGCCGGGCTACTTTTCCGTAGCCGTCGCCCTCGTCATGCCGGCGGCCGGGCTGTGCGGCTTGATGTATATGCCAGCGGAAATGCCTCCGGGGATTCTTCGCGCGATGAGCGCGCTGGCTCTGATCGGAGCGCTTTATGGCTCGATTCGCGCGCTCGGGCAGATCGAAGTTCCGCGCCTGTTGGCCCACGCGAGCCTCGCATTCTATTCGATCGTCTGGTGGACGTTCGGCGCTACCGGCAGTTTCTCCCCGCCGATCGCGGTCTTTGTCGCGGCGGCGGCATTGCTCACCGCTGCCCTGCTGCTCGCGTGGCAGCGTCTCCGTCGGCGCTACGGCGATCTCATCCTCGACCGCAGCCACGGCCTCGCGCGGCCCATGCCACGCTTCGCCGCAGTGTTGTCGCTGTTGGTCATGGCGGCCGTCGGTCTCCCTCCCTTCGGATTATTTTTTGGCCAGGTGGAAATGCTGCTGCGGGCTTCGACCATGATCTCGTGGTCGCTGGCCATGATCGTGCTCACCTGGTTTCTGGCGTCCTGGTATCTGTTCAGAATGATGCAACGGCTGCTTTTCGGGCCCCATCGCGCGGACCTGCGCTACGAGGATCTGCGCGCCAACGAAGTTGTGTATTTTGCCGTCCTAATCGCGCTCCTGCTCGTGCTCGGCGCGGCGCCGCTGACCTTACGGGCGGGCGTTTTGACCGGCGGCCAGCGAATGGCGATGGAGATAACACCGTGGCGCAAGTAGTCGTAGCGCGCTTCAGCGAAAGCCAGCGGATGGAGCTGAAAACTCTCATCCACCTGGCAAGCGAGGTCATCTCCTACTACTGGCCGATGCGCACTTTCGTGCATCACAATCCGCTGCACGGTTTGGAACGTCTGCCGTTTGAAGAAGGCGTGCGGCGCGGCCAACGCTGGCTCGGCGGCAACGGCTATTTGAATGGCGAAGCCTTTCGCAATTATTTTCGCGCCGGGCGAATTTTGCCGCGCCATCTCGACCTGGCGCTGCGATCGCGCGCTCTCTCCGCGCAGATCAAGCTCGGAGCGCGCGAAATCGTCCATCTGGACGTGCTGCGCGCCAGCCTGCTGGGCGACCTATCCGCTCCGGCCGGCGATGCTCTCGATCCCCAGCTCGCGCGCCATCCCGATCGTAAAATCATCGCTCAGCTAGCGGAGATTTTGGCCGCCGCCGGCAAAAAGCGAGCGGCTGCAGATACCGCCAACGACCGGGAAGACGCGCCGGATCACCTTGGCACTTTGGCGTCCTGGTGCGATCGTGCGCTCGGCACAGAGATCGGCGAGCAGATCAACCGCGAAATGATCAAATGGTGCGAGGCGTTTTTGGATGAAGGCCATGCCACATGGGCCATGCCTGGCCGTGAAAAAGGCTTTTATGCCGCCTGGAAATTTCTCGCCCAGCGCGAGTGGTCGCCCTGCGGTATCCAAAACAGCCGGCAAAAATTAACGGGCCTCCCCGCGCGAGCGGAAGATACCGTGCTCGAAAGTCTGAGCGCGCTCGGCATCGATCACGAGGCTTGGCAGAACTACCTCGCGCTGCACCTCGCCGCTCTGCCTGGCTGGGCCGGCTTCATCAAGTGGCGCGCGGACCAGAGCGAATACGAGTGGCAGACGGCTTATCCCATCGACCTCACCCAATACCTCGCGGTGCGTCTCTGGTACGAGCGCGAACAGGTACTGGAGGCCGGTCGAAAAAAGTTAGGCGGCGACGGCAGCATCTCGGCGCTCAAGTCGACAATGCACAAGCGCGCCATGTCAGCGCGCGGCAACGAAACCGATGATCGCTCGGTCATCGATGCGTGGCGTCTGACTGCGGTCGCGCGCGCGCTCGATCTGGAGCCGGCGCTGCTGACCGAGACCCAGCCATCAAATCTCCACGTGCTGGTCGACTGGCTCGACGCTTTTCCCGAAGCCGAGCACGGCCCTGTGTGGCTCAAGTCTTTCGAAGGAAGCTACCGAGAGCAACTTTTGGAGAACCTCGGACTCAAGTTGGGTGCGCCGTCCTTCGCTCGAAATCAGGCCGCGCGCGTAAGGCGAGATGACGACGAAAGGCGGGTCCGGCCCCAGGCCCAGGCAGTGTTTTGCATCGACGTGCGCTCGGAGCCCTTGCGGCGCAATCTGGAGGCGACCGGCGACTACGAGACCTTCGGCTTCGCCGGATTCTTCGCCGTTGCCATCCGCCATCAGGCGCTCGGCAGCCGCCACGAGACCGATCAGTTTCCTGTGATTCTCAAAGGCAAGAACTTTGTCCGCGAGATCCCGCGCACCTATCACGGCTATTTTCTCGGCAAATCGCGCCGCCGCGAAGCATTGCTCGAAGCATTTCACACCCTGCTTTACGATCTCAAGGAAAACGTCTTTACGCCCTACGTCATGGTTGAAACGCTGGGCTGGTTTTACAGCCTGCCGCTTCTCGGCAAAACCCTTTTTGCCGCCCGCTATCGAAGCGCCGTGGACGCGCTCCGGCGCAAGCTGGTTCCGTCCGTGGCGACGACTCTAACCGTGGACAAGCTTTCGCGCGCAGAAGTGGAGGAGATGCTCGCCGCCGAGCAGCGCGCCGTCACACGCCGCGCCTTGCAGGAACAATTCGGCGATCGCAATTTGAACCTGTCGCTCGAGCGCCTCGACTTTTTGCGCCGTCGCGCGCTGGATGAGGATAGCGCCGGCGAGCCGTCGCCCGCGGCGCGCTCCACCGCGCTATCGCGCGAGGAAGAGGCGGCGTTCGTGGAGGAGCTTCGGGGCGAATACGGCATCAACCAAGGCGCAGCCTTCGCGCGCATGGAGCGCATCACGCGCACCGGCTTCACCTTGAGCGAGCAGGTGCTGACCGTGGAGACCGCGCTGAGGATCATGGGGCTGACGCGAAACTTCGCCCGGCTCGTACTTTTTTGCGGCCATGGCAGCCGATCAGAGAACAATCCGTTTGAAGCCGCGCTGGACTGCGGCGCCTGCGGCGGCAACTCCGGCAAGCCCAACGCGCGTGTGATCGCGATCATGGCCAACAAGCCCCAGGTTCGCGAGCAGTTGGCGACAAACGGCATCGCGATTCCCCAGGACACATATTTTATTGCCGGGCAGCACAATACCACGACCGACGAGGTCGATCTCTTCGATCTCGAAGATCTGCCGCCGACCCATCGGAAGGATCTGCTGCAACTGGTCCGCGATCTGGACCGCGCGGGCGCGCGCAACGTGCAGGAGCGCTGCGCGCGATTTCCGGAAATCAACACGGCCCTGCGCGCCTCGAAAGCCCGGCGCGAGGTCCGGCGCCGCAGCAGCGACTGGAGCCAGGTGCGGCCGGAATGGGGCCTTTCCGGCAACGCGGCTTTTATCATCGGGCGGCGCCAGCTCACTCGGGGCGTCCACCTCGACGGCCGGGTCTTCCTACATTCCTATGACTATCGCGGCGACCCGGACGGCCGGCTCCTGGAAGCGGTCATGACCGGCCCGCAGGTGGTCGGGCAGTGGATCAATATGGAGCATTATTTTTCCATCGTGGATCAGGAAACCTATGGCAGCGGCAGCAAAATTTACCACAACGTGGTCGGCCGACTGGGCATCATGTCCGGCCCGCAGAGCGATCTGCGCACCGGACTGGCCTGGCAAACCGTCATGAACGGCGACCGCCCTTATCATGAAGCGATGCGGCTGCTCACCATCATCGAAGCGCCCCGCGAAAGGATCGACAAGATCATTCGCACCCAGCGGCACCTACAGCGCCTGTACGACAACGAGTGGCTTCACCTGATCGCCATCGAACCGGAAACCCAAGTGTGCTATTTCTACGTTTCCAAACAAGGATGGAGTGAACACGGCGCGTGAACGCCGCGGTGGCTCGACGTTCACGTCGATCTATCGCAGAGTTTTGGCCGGGAGTTTTTCCAACCGCAGAGCCCGCTCGAAAGGAGGATAGCCATGACCGATCTCACGCTGCATCCAATGAAGGAGATCAAGATCATCATCCAGGGCGAGCACCTTAAATTCGCCACCGACCTGCTCGACGACAAGGCGACCGGCTACACGATCATCCACAACATTTCGGGCAAGGGCCACCACGGTTTTCACACCGCCCATCCCATGTTCAACGAGATGGACAGCATCGTCATGCTGATGACCGTGGTCACGCCGGAAAAAGTCGAGCCGATTCTGGCCGGATTAAAGCCCCTGTTCGACCGCTACACCGGGGTTATGTTTGTGTCAGACGTCGCCGTTAGTCGGATCCAGTATTTTTCAGCGCCAGACGCTCACAAGTGATCGGCCTTTCCTGTCGATCACTTCCTTCGGATTGGCTCGACGGGCTGCTGAATTTGATTCTGATGTCCTGCGTGCGGACTTGCCGATGCCATGGATGCTTGCGCTTCGTCACGGCTTGTTTCGATGCGGCACTCGTGTAGCAGCATCGAGGATCAATTGGCGCCGAAAACAGGTGTTCACGTGATCGTTCACCATGCCCGTCGCCTGCATATGCGCATAGCAGATGGTCGAGCCGACGAACTTAAACCCGCGCTGTTTTAGATCCTTGCTCAGGGCATCCGACTCGGGGCTGGTGGCCGCAAAGTCTTTCAACTTTCGCAGAAGATGCACGATCGGGCGGCCGCCGACGAAGCGCCAGATATAGGCGTCAAAACTGCCGAACTCTTTCTGCACGTCGAGAAATTTCCCGGCGTTGTTTATTGTCGCCAGAATCTTTGCGCGGTTGCGGATGATCCCCTCGTTCTTGAGCAGAGCCTCGATTTGTCGCTTGCCGTATCTCGCGATCTTTTCAGGATCAAAATCAGCGAATGCTTTACGATAGGCTTCGCGTTTACGTAATACGGTGTACCAACTTAGACCCGCTTGGGCTCCTTCCAGTGTTAGAAACTCGAAGATCAGCTTGTCGTCATGGACGGGCACACCCCACTCTTTGTCATGGTACTCGACGTAATCCGGCTTGCGTAGATCAACCCAAGGACAGCGGTTGGCATTTCCGACATGTTTCATGACGATCATCGATTTACACAGCGAAAGCGGCCAACGTTTCGCTGTTTTTGTTTGGGTCCTTGCCCTACACTGCAGGCATATTTAGCACAGCAGGTTTCTAACATGAAGAAGGCTCTCCCGAGTTCGACTCGGTAGTAGAATCTCTCGACGACATGAGGCCGACTCTCTCGGTGCTCGGTGGAACTCCCACAAGCACGACAGCGAACATTCGCGCACCGACGATACTTGCGGGAGTCGTTCCGACGATAAAACTCACGAAGGTCGAAACGCGGATTAGAAAGCAGACACAAAGATGTCCGGCAGACAGTGCGTCGTGCAGGTGATAAGACTTGCCGACCAGAACCGTGCGATAAAATCGACGCAAGCCGCGCGCTGGATATTCACTGGTACCGCGCTTGTGAGACCGCGGTTATTTCGGTCGAACTTTCAGCTTCCTTAGCGCCCAAGGCTCCTGCTCAGCGCTTCCAAACCTTCGGCGATGGAGTCATTGCTTTCAGGAGTGACTTGGCCCTGCGGCGTCAGTTGATTGACCAATTCCGGCAAGACCTGCGACATTGTCGAGCCCGCTTGCTCCTGCGACACGCCGAGTTGAGAAGCGATCCCGTCCAGAGTAGAAGAGCCGAAAATCTGCTCGAGCTGTGTCGGCGAAATCCCCATGTTGGGACCGGTGCTCACCCAGGAATCCGCCTGCGCCCCAAGACCGCCCTGGCGAAATTTCCCGAGCACCTCTTCCAAGCCGCCGTTCTGCTGAAGTAAGGCCAGGACGATTTGCAACAGCGGATTGCTGCCTACGGCGCCGGCGTTGCCGCCTGCGAGCCCGCTCAGGATGGAGCCGAGCGGGTCCTGCGCTTGTTGCTTGCCGCCCAGCATCGAACCAGCCACATTGCCGAGAATGCCATCTAAGAGTCCCATAAGAATTCCTCCTTTTATCTCCAACAGCGGTCGGATCATAGCGCACGAGCGAGCGCCGGCGCAAACTCGACGATTACTTTTCGGCGAGATCAGGACGGGTTACTTGATGTAGCGCTTCTCCCATAGAGCAGAAAACGAGGGGTCCAGCCCAACCCCCCGTTTTTTAGCTTATTCTTCGTGTCTTATTTAGCTAGTTTCTCTTATTCCCTAATCGCCGCCCATTTTCCCATCTTTTTTATTAAAATGGTATTAAAATGGGGGTTCCTTGCAACCCTCATCTAGCGCCCTCGCGCTCTGCTAAAATCTTCAGCAATTTTCTTTTTCAATAGGCGAATATAGTTAGCCTTCTTCATGTCTGTGTCCCTCCCTCCTATTTTAGCAATCTCACGCGCCACCCCCGCGCTTGTCGTGGACGTAGCAGCTGACTTTTAAATCCGAACCCCCATTCACAGTATTTTTCATCGCCAAACCTCACAAACTGCACTACAATTCTACTAATTGTGGCGCGATAATCGCGACCTATGGGCTTCCCGGTTTGCTTTGGCATGTATGTGAGAACTATGCCTTCGATCACGAGGATCAAATGAAAAGATGGAAAGAAGCTCTCCTGATCTTGGGTGCGTTCGTCGCGATGGCGTGTTCATCCTCAACAACGCAGTGGATTCGCGATGGGTACGTCCGAGGTGACATGCAGTGGCGACAGGACGATTACGGATGCAGCCTCGACGCCTCGGAGATGACAAGCGGTCTCCGTGGAGTCTACGGCGACAGTGCCGTTTGGCGCACGTGGGACGAGTGCATGTTCCTAAAGGGATGGCGAGAAGTTAAGGTCCGAGATGTAGCAGATGTGCCAAAAGGGGGAGAGTCGGGCTTCTCCCAACCAGACTGCAGTTACCTCGATGCAAGGGAAAAATACCCCGTACTCTGCCGCAATCAGTAGTGACAGTTCTCAAACCCACTTTCTAAGCGGGTCGGGCGGTGTATCGGGTTCAATGGAGTTACTGGGATTCTCGAAAAAGGATTCACTTATGCGACGTGTCAGCCTCTGGGTTTACAAGTGCAACACGCTTAGCAAGGAAAAAGGCGACTGGTCAGAATTCCTTGATGAGTACGAGCGCGGAGGGTCGGGTGAGTGGGGTGGTACGGCCTCAACCCGCGACCCGGTAAGCCTTGTTAGGTTTCCTAGCTTCGGTATAGGTTACTTGATGTAATACCCCGCGGCTTTCCACTTGCCGTCTTTTTCCTGCACGAAAGTGACGGTTTCGACGGCGCTTTTTTTATTAATGAAATTTGTATCGAACTGCATGACCACATAGTTGCCGTCCGGAGCACCGGGAAGAGATCTAGCGTTTCGCGCGCTGCTGAGTTTCCTCGACACTA
>Ga0075428_100011085_pt1 | contig 10028 bp, 10 predicted proteins | sample RhiMetdeltSRZDD2_FD_75291 | JGI IMG/M metagenome (GOLD analysis project Ga0075428, IMG submission 75291) | Populus rhizosphere microbial communities from Tennessee, USA - Rhizosphere MetaG P. deltoides SRZDD2 | ecosystem: Host-associated > Plants > Roots > Rhizosphere > Soil | place: USA...
CGACGACCGCCTAGAGCCGGTCTACGGCGAGCGGCCTGTCTCGGTCTGGGTCTATTTGAGGTTCGGTTTCGGGTCGACGGGCGGGACGGCGCACCAGCACTGAGCCGATGGGGCTGCCCGCCGGCCCCGGAAAAACTCCTTGACCCTGCAGATCGTTCACTGTATGGGGATAGGGTAACAACCACCAGCCAACCAGGCCAGAGACCTGCCATGAGATCACGCTCTCGCCCCGCTCTGGTTCTCGCTCTCGCTCTTGTTCCCTGCGCCGCGGCCGCGGAAGCCCGTGAATTGACCTTCGAGGAGAGGGTCAGGGCCCAGGAGGCGATCGAGCGCGTCTATTACGCCCATCAGACGGGCGCGACCCGGTCGTTCGAGGAAGCGGTGCCGCGGCAGGTCCTGGAGAAGAAGGTCTCGACCTATCTCAGGCAGTCGGCGGCGCTGGAGCAGTTCTGGCGGACTGCGGTGACGCCAGAGATGCTCCAGCGGGAAGCGGAGCGGATGGTCCGCGAGACGCGGCTTCCGGGGCGTCTGCGCGAGCTGTATGCGGCGCTCGACGACGACGCCTTCCTGGTGCAGGAGTGTCTGGCGCGGCCGGCCCTGGTGGACCGTCTGGCAAGGGGCTTCTTCGCGTTCGATGCAAGGCTCCATGCTTCCGCGAGGGAGGAGGCGGAAGGGCTGCGCGGGGACCTGGCACGCCGTGGCCTCGAGGAGTTCATGACCGACTCGCGGCGGTCGGAAGTCGAGCTGACGATGGTGGACGGGGAGAATGGTCGAGGACCGGACCGAGGGCCGGAGCGGCGGACGATGGAGCTGTCCCGGGAGGAGTACGGGCGGTGGCGGTCCCGGGCGCCCGATAGAGTGAGAGAGATAGGCCCGGTGCAGGAGGAGAGGGAAGCGTTCGTGATCCGGGTCGTTATGGAAGAGACCGCAAGCCGGAGCCGCATCGCGAGCTTCGCGGTCCCCAAGAGGGACTGGGAGGACTGGTGGGGAGAGGTGTCGCCTGGTCTCGATGCGGATGGGGTTTCTGCCGTGGCTCGGTCCACCTGGCGGCTGCCGCTAGAGGATCTGGCGGCGAGGGGAGTCGCGAGCGCAGGTGGCGGGGCCAGCGGAGTTGCAGGGGCGGGAGGAGCCGGAGCGCCATGTCCGCCGAATGACGTCTGGAACAACGGCTCCCTCGACGACCTGCCCGATGGCCGCCAAAACCACACGGCAGTATGGACCGGGAGCGTCATGGTGGTCTGGGGAGGGCAGAGCCCGTCGCTCTACACAGGAGGCCGGTACGACCCGGCAACGGATACCTGGACACCCACCACCAAGGTCGGGGCCCCGCAGGCCCGCGTGTACCACACTGCGCTGTGGACGGGGAGCGCGATGCTTGTCTGGGGCGGAGCCAACAGCGCGGGGGTCCTCAACACGGGGGGGCGCTACGACCCCGTGACCGACACCTGGACGCCGATCGCCATGACGGGTGCCCCGACGGGGCGCTACATCCACACCGCGGTCTGGACCGGGAGCGCGATGATCATCTGGGGTGGATCCGACGGCTCTCCTGCCGGCCTCAACACGGGGGGTCGCTATGACCCCGTGACCGACACCTGGATGCCGACGGCCACGACAGGGGCCCCGACGGCGCGCCACCTCCACACCGCCGTCTGGACCGGCGGGCAGATGGTCGTCTGGGGCGGGTCGGGCGGCAGTCTCCACTTCAACACGGGCGGGCGGTACGACCTGGCGACCAACTCCTGGACACCGACCACCACGACGGGGGCGCCGGTGGTCCGCCGCGGCCACGCCGCGGTGTGGACCGGGAGCGAGATGCTCGTCTGGGGCGGGTTGGATGGCGTTACTCCCTTCGGCCTCGACTCGGGGGGACGATACGACCCGCAGGCGGATACCTGGACACCGACCTCCACGACAGGTGCCCCGACGGCCCGCACCAGCCAGACCGCCGTGTGGACCGGGAGCCGGATGGTCGTCTGGGGCGGAAGCTCGTCCGGTGTCTTCGCCGTCAACACCGGAGGGCGGTACGACCCCGTGACCGACACGTGGACGCCGACGGCTACGGCGGTGGCCCCGACGGCCCGCGATGGCCACAGCGCGGTGTGGACCGGAGGCCTGATGATCGTCTGGGGAGGATCTGGATCCAACACCGGCGGCCGATACGACCCAATCACAGACAGCTGGACACCAACGGCCACGAGCGTGGCTCCGGCGGCCCGCTTCAGCCACACAGCGGTCTGGACCGGGAGCGTGATGGTTGTCTGGGGCGGGTACACTAGCTCACCTCCCGGCTTCAACTCGGGAAGCCGTTATGACCCTGCGACCGACACCTGGACTCCGACCAGAACGATAGGCGCGCCGTCGGCCCGCTACGGCCATACCGCGGTGTGGACCGGAAGCCGGATGGTCGTCTGGGGCGGAGAGGCAGGTATTACCACCTTCAATACCGGCGGCCGGTACGACCCCGTCACCGACACCTGGACGCCGACCGCCACGGCGGGAGCGCCGGCGGCTCGGTCATTCCACACGGCGGTCTGGACTGGGAGCCGGATGATCGTCTGGGGCGGGTACGATGACGACTACCTCAGAACCGGAGGGCGGTACAATCCCGCGGCGGACAGCTGGACGTCCACGGCAACGGCGGGAGCGCCCTCGGGCCGCCTCTCCCACACCGCGGTGTGGACCGGCGGACAGATGCTCGTCTGGGGCGGGTCGGACGGCAGCCTCTACTTCAACACGGGCGGGCGGTACGACCTGGCGACCAACTCCTGGACACCGACCACCACGACGGGGGCGCCGGTGGTCCGCCGCGACCACACCGCGGTGTGGACCGGGAGCGAGATGCTCGTCTGGGGCGGGTCGAACGGCGTTTCTCCCTTCTACCTCGACTCGGGGGGACGATACGACCCTGTGAGCGACACCTGGGCACCGACCGCGACGGCGGGTGCACCCGGTGCCCGCTCGGACCACACGGCACTCTGGACCGGGACCCTGATGATCGTCTGGGGCGGCTACAAAGAGCCCTTCTACCTCGACACGGGAGGCTGGTACGACCCGGCGGCGGACGCCTGGGGGTCGACTGCGGCGGTGGGCTCGCCGTCCGGCCGGAGTCGCCACACCGCGATCTGGACCGGTCGCGAGATGATCGTCTGGGGCGGAAGGGGCGCCGTCGCTCTCAGAACGGGGGGGCGATATGGCGTCGACAGCTCCCCCGACGCGGATGGCGACGCCTGGAGCGTGTGCGGAGGTGATTGCGACGACGCCGACCCGGTCGTCCATCCGGGCGCGAGCGAGAGCTGCAACGCTCTCGACGATAATTGTGACAGCACGGTGGACGACTTCGTCACCGCGTGCGGCCTCGGGGGGTGCAGCGCGTCCGGCTTCTGCAGCGCCGGCATTGATTCCTGCGTCCCCGGCGCCTCTGCACCCGAGATCTGCGACGGCCGCGACAACGACTGCGATGGCATCCCGGACAACGTGCCGGCTCCGGTCGGGTCCCCGCTTCTGATGGTGGAGCTGACGGACACCGAGGTCCTGTCGTGGACGACGGTGTCCGGAGCGAACGCCTACGACCTGCTACGCGGCAACCTGTCGATCTTGCTCATGACGGGGGGAGACTACTCGGCCGCGGTCGAGTCGTGCGAGGCGAACGACCTGAGTGCGAGCACCTATCCGATGGCCGGATCCCCCGCCGTGGGGCAGGGATTCTTCTACCTGGTGCGTGGCGAGAACTGCGGCGGTCCCGCGACCTACGATTCCGGCGCTTCGTCGCAGGTTGGCTCACGCGACGCCGAGATCGAGGCCTCACCCAGCTCCTGTCCCTAGGGGCAGGAACGTCTCAATCAGAGTCGCGCGTCGCTCGTGGCGAGAGGGTCGAACCGACCCTCCATCGGCTCGGCTCAGCAAAACCAGGGCTCGGTGAGGCGCGGGGCGCGGCCCTTGTCGCGGCGCGCGGGGGGGATGCGGGGAATGCGCCTTTCCCGGACGGCGTTTGCCGTGCGCGCCGCCGCACGATTTGTTGCGCTGACGATGCGCTCGAAGCTCTCGGCCGCGGCTTCTCCGGAGCGCGCCGCCCGCTCCACGATCCCCGACACCTCGGCCTGGAGGCGGTTGAGGCGGGGATCCGGGTGCACCCAGTGGTAGGTGAAGCGCTCCTCGTCGAGCGCGCCGCGGAACGGCAGGAACGCAGGATGCTCCGCCAGGAGCGAGCCGGGCGGCACCAGGAGCCGGATCGACAGCTGCACCGGATCGATGGCGTCGACCAGCCCCCAATCCTCGATGAACGCCAGGAGGCCCCGGTAGTCGTCGAGGGTCGTCCATGGAGTGAACGGCACGAAGGTCGGCCGCAGCGTGATGCCAGCGGCGTCCGTGATGCGGAGCGCCGTCTCGACGTCGGCCCGGGTGTGCCCCTTGTCCAGGATCGCCAGGACGCCGTCGTTCAGCGACTCGACCGCCGAGACGACGAACAGGCAGCCGAGGTCGCGCAGCTCCTTGAGGTGATCGCGGTGCCGGAGCAGGTGCTCGATCTTGGCCGTGACGTCGAACGTGACGGCGGGGAACGCGGCGTGCAGCGCCCGGGCGACGGCCATCGCATGCCCGGGGCCGTTCAGGAAGTCGGGATCGCCGAAGCTGATGTGGGCGGCCCCCGCCTCGACCTGCTGACGGATGTCTGCCAGGACGGTCTCCCGCGGGACGACGAAGAAGCGGCCGCCGTAGACCGGCGGGATCGGGCAGTGGCGGCAGAGGTGCAGGCAGCCGTGGCTCGCCTCGACCTGGCCCGCGACGCGCGTCTCGCGCCCCACCTCGAGGCGGACATAGCGATCGAGGGGCGGGAGGCCACCGCGCTCGGGCACCTCGAAGGGAATCCTCTCGAGCCAGGGGCCGGCGGCGTGAGAGATCGTCCGGATGCCAGGCACAGGCCCGGCCTCGCCCCTATCCAGGCTTTGCGCCAGCCGCAGGAGGGGCTCCTCCGCCTCGCCCCCGGCCACGGCGTCGATGCCGCGCCGGAAGAGAGCCTCGGCGTTGAGCGAGGCGTAGAGCCCGTAGAAGCAGAGCCGTGCTTCGGGATTGAGCGCCCTGATCCGCTCCGCGGCGCGGACCCCCAGCCTGAGTGCTGTGTGCATCGGGACCGAGACGGCGATGAGGCGGGCCCGGCGCACTGCCTCGTCGTCGAGTTTCGCCTGCGACAGGTCGAGGAGCGCCGGCGCAAAGCCCGCCCGGCGCAGGAACGCCGCCGGCGACGCGAGGGAGAGCGGCTGGTGGCCCAGCTCGTAACAGGAGAGGAGAAGGATGGCGCCCGGTTCCCTCAGGGACGCTCCGGTCGGCTGGGATGCTCCGGCCGGCTGGGACGCTCGGGCCGGTTGGGGCTCCATGGCCGGTGACTACTTCGCGGGCTGGTAGTAGGGGTTGGTGCCGCCCGCGTGGTCGGTCTGATCAATGACGCCGGCGATCTGGGGGATCTCTTCCTTGAGCGTCGCCTCGATGCCCTGCTTGAGGGTGACGTTGACCATCCCGCACCCCTGGCAGCCGCCGCCCAGGCGCAGGTAGACGAGGTTCTCCTTCACGTCGAGCAGATCGACGAACCCGCCGTGGCTGGCGATGGCGGGGTTGATCATCTCGTCCAGGATCTTCTGCACCTTTTCCTTGACGTCCTTGTCTTCCAGCGGGTCCAAGATTACGCCCTCCTCGATTCCATGAGAGCTTCATTCTACCCCAGGTCGGGACACCGCACCGCACGGCCGGGTCGCCGGCGTCCCGACGGGGCACCCCGGGAACCGCAACCCCGCGGCTGGCGTATGATTCCGGCGGGAGGCCGTCCACCATGCAGATCGACATCCGCTACCAGCCATCCTATTCCCTGGCGATCCTGCGCCTGGAGCCGAACGAGTCGATCCAGGCGGAGGCGGGGGCCATGGTGAGCATGACCGCCAACATGCAGATCGACACCTCGATGAAGGGGGGTGTGCTGGGGGCGCTGACCCGCAGCGTGCTCGGCGGCGAGACGCTGTTCGCCAACACCTTCACGTCCCAGGGAGGCCCGGGGGAGATCACGCTGGCACCCGCGCTCCCGGGCGACATCGCGGCTCTGCGGATGAACAACGAGACGCTGTTCATCCAGTCCGGCTCGTTCCTGGCGGGGGATCCGGGGATCAGCCTCGACCTCAAGTGGGGCGGGGCGCGCGCCTTCTTCGGATCGGAAGGGCTGTTCCTCCTCAAGGCGAGCGGCACGGGACCGGTGCTCATCTGCTCGTACGGCGCGGTCCACAAGGTGACCCTCGACGGCCGCCAGCCGTATCTCTGCGACACCGGGCACGTGGTGGCGTTCGGGCAGGGGCTGACGTACGACGTGCGCCGGGTCGGCGGCTGGAAGTCGACGATCCTGTCGGGGGAGGGGCTGGTCTGCGAGTTCCGCGGCTCCGGGGACCTCTACCTCCAGAGCCGCTCGACGCAGGCTTTCCTGTCCTGGCTCATCCCGCGCATCCCCGGCCGCACTGGAGGCGGGGGCGGGGTCACGAGCGGCGTCCTCGGCAACATCCTGAGAGGAGACTGAAGGTGCTGACGCTCTACCGGATGAAGTGGTCGACGAACTGCGAGCGCGTCGAGATGGCCCTGGCCTACAAGGGCCTGACGGCCGAGTCGGCCTGGGTGAAGGACGAGGACCGCTCCATGGTGCGCATGGTCAGCGGCCAGGACCTGGTACCGGTCCTGGTGCACGACGGGCAGGTCGTCATCGACTCGATGGAGATCGTGCGCCATCTCGAGCAGCACTTCCCCGACACGCCGCCCCTCTATCCCGAGGAGCCCGCCCGGCGCGCGGACTGCCTCCTGTTCATCGACTGGTTCAACCGCGTCTGGAAGCGTCCGCCGAACGAGATGGAGGCGGAGCTCAACAAGCCGGAGGACCGGCGGGACATGGCGCGCGTCGATCGCCTCGGCAAGGCGATGGCCGGCTACCTCGACCTGTTCGAAGCGATGCTGACCGGCCGCGATCATCTCCTGGGCGAGTTCTCCGCCGCCGACATCGCCGCGTTCCCGTTCGTCAAGTACGCAGTCATCCCTCCCGAGCCCGGCGACACCTACCTGTTCCACCGCATCCTGACGGAGCACCAGAAGCCCGGCTCGACGCACCCCCGCGTCAGCGACTGGATCGCCCGCATGGACCGCCGGCCGAGAGCCTGAGCCTCGAGACCGCCCGCCACCGTGCGCGCGACCGCTCTGCTAGAATGGCCGTCGCCGCGGCGATGGGATCGGGCGCGGCGGGAGAGCCATCATGCGACGGGGCGTCTTGATCGTCCTCGGCCTTCTGGCCGTGGGACCGTGGGTTTCGGGCTGCGGGCAGGCGCGGAGCGCGCCGGAGCCGGACCGGGTCACCGTCCAGCACCTCCTGGTGTCTTTCTCCGGCCGGCTTCCGGGCAAGGTGGTGACCCGGACGAAAGACGAGGCGGCAACACTCGTCCGCGAGCTGCTCGAGCGCGCCCGCCGGGGAGAGGATTTCGACGCCCTGGTCAAGCAGTACACCGACGACCAGCATCCGGGCCTCTACACGCTCGTCAACCGGAGCCGGTCCCAGGCGGCCGGCGAGTATGGACGCGAGCAGCTCGTGGCCGGCTTCGGCGACGTCTCCTTCCATCTAGAGGTCGGCGAGGTCGGCCTGTGCCAGTACGACACGTCGCGCAGCCCGTACGGATACCACCTGATCAAGAGGATCGAGTGACGCCCCCTCCGCGGGCCTCCCGCGCGCTGTGCTGTGCCCGCCGGCCGGCGCGGGCGTGAGCGTGTCCCGCGAGATCTTCTTCTGCGTCGACATCGAAGCTTCCGGGCCGGTGCCCGGCCTCTACAACATGGTCTCGATTGGAGCGGTGCCGGTCTCCCGCCGCGACGGCTCCTGGCAGCCGGAGGAGGATCGCTTCTACGTCGAGCTGAAGCCGATCGCCCCCGGGTTCGATCCCGGGGCCATGAAGGTGCACGGGATCCCGCGAGACAAGCTGGAGCAGGAGGGGACGGAGGCGGCCGAGGCGATGCGGCGCCTGGCGGAGTTCGTCGCCGCGAGACTGCGAAAAGCCAGCGGCAGGGCGGTGTTCGTCGGTCACAACGCCGTCTTCGACTGGTCGTTCATCGCCTATTACTTCGAGCGGTTCGGGATCCCGAACCCGTTCGGATACAAGGCTCTCGACAGCAAGGCGCTGGCGATGGGTCGCCTGGACATCGGCTGGTTCGAGACCCACAAGGAGAACCTGGAGGCGCTGCTGGGCCTGCCGCCCCAGGACGCGGCGCTCACCCACCGCGCCGACTACGACGCATACTACCAGGCCCTCATCTTGTGCGGTCTTCTCAACCGGCGCCGGTGCGCCGAATGACGGGAGGGTGCGTGCCATGAGCGAGCACGTCTACAAAGCGATCGAGCTCACCGGGTCGTCGAAGAAGAGCGTCGAGGACGCGGTCGAGAAGGCGCTGGCCCGGGCCTCGAAGACGGTCCGCAACATGCGCTGGTTCGAGGTGCTGTCGACGCGCGGCTACATCGACAAGGGGAAGCTGGCCTACTGGCAGGTGACGATCAAGATCGGCTTCACGCTCGAGGATTGAGGCCGGGGATCCGGAGGGTCGGCCGATGCCCGCGGACGCGCTCGACGCCATCGCCCGGTTCGGCATCTGGTACGTCGTCTTCCTGTTCACGCTCGTCTTCCACGAAGGATCGCACGCCCTCGTGGCGCACCTGGGCGGGGACGACACCGCCTATCGTGGCGGGCAGGTCACGCTCAACCCCTGGCCCCACGTGCGCCGCGAGCCGTTCGGCACCGTCGTCTTCCCGCTCCTCACGTTCTTCACCTCCGGCTGGATGATGGGCTGGGCTTCGGCGCCGTACGATCCGACCTGGGGCAGCCGGCACCCGCGCCGGCTGGCCGCGATGTCGGCGGCCGGACCAGCGGCGAACCTGGTCCTGGCGTTCATCGCCTTTGCTTCCCTCCGGGTCCTCCTCGCCGCCGGCTACTTCGTGCCGCCCGAGCACGTCGACTTCAGCCATCTCGTGGACCCTCCACCTGGAACGGCCGATGGCTCGATGCTGCACCCGCTGGCGCTCTGCCTGTCGGTGGCGCTCAGCCTGAACCTGCTCCTCGGCCTCTTCAATCTGATCCCGCTGCCGCCCCTCGACGGGAGCGGCGTGATCCAGGGCCTCTTTCCGGACTCGCTGGGGCGCCTCGTGGCCTCGGTCGCCAGCAACCCGATGTTCGCGATCCTGGGCTTGCTCGCGGCCTGGAGGGTCTTCGACTACGTCCGCGGCCCGGCGTTCTCGCTGATGCTCGGCCTACTGCACCCCGGCGTGGGTTATCGCTGACGCGGCGGGGAGGCTCGCGGAACCTAGAGCAGCCTCGCGTGGATCAGGTCGTTCATGACGTCATCGACGAGGTTGGGGGCGGCGTCCCGGATCTTGTTGATCTTGCCGGCCGCGGTCCTGGCGGCCCAGACGCGCTCGCCCGTGGCCAGGTTCCAGAGCGTGATCTCGGCGCCGAAGCGCTTGGTCTTCTCCGGCGGCCGGCGCAGCGCCGCGTCCACATAATCGCGCAGGCGCCCGGGCTGCTCCAGCGCCTGCCGCCAGGCCGCCGCCCACTCCTCCTCCGTCGTCTCCTTCAGAGGGACGAGGCTGACCGTGATCACACCGTCCACCTGCTGCGCCATCAGCATGTCGACGACCTTCTGCCGGTCCTCCGGCGCGGGCAGAGTCGGGACGATGGAGTAGCTCGTCAGGCACCCCACGTCGTGCGCGCGCAGCATGCTGACGAACCGGTCCTCGAGCCTCCTGCGGGTGGGGGCGTCCGTCGTGATGCCGGCGGCGAGCAGCCGCTTGAAGGGGGTCGTGACGGCCGCCGGGGTGCGCCATCCGTCGGCCAGGTAGACCATGTCCGCCCGGCCCATCGGGGCGGCGAGCCAGCCAGCGCACAGCATCAGGACGAGGCCGAGCAGGCGGGGTCGCGACGTCATGATGACCGGAGTCTAGCACGCGGCGGTTCGGGAGATCCGCGGCTGCACGG
>Ga0075428_100011087_pt1 | contig 10027 bp, 2 predicted proteins | sample RhiMetdeltSRZDD2_FD_75291 | JGI IMG/M metagenome (GOLD analysis project Ga0075428, IMG submission 75291) | Populus rhizosphere microbial communities from Tennessee, USA - Rhizosphere MetaG P. deltoides SRZDD2 | ecosystem: Host-associated > Plants > Roots > Rhizosphere > Soil | place: USA...
TCCGGCGCGCGGCGTCGCGCGCGCGCGATGCGCCGGCGCTGGCCGGCGTGGCTCGGGTGGAGATCGTGGGCGAGGCGCGCTGGGATCCGGCACGGGTGGCGCTGGTGTGCGCGCTGGCCGAGCGGGTGCCAGTGCGCGTGCGGGTGCCTTGCGATCCGGGGCGACCCCGGCTGATGGCTGCGGTGGAGGGTGCCTTCGCCGCGTTCGAGACGCTGGGCGAGCGGGCGCCGGGGCTCGACGTGCACGCCGCGGATCCGGCGGACGAGGCGGGTGTCGGGGTGGAGCGCGTGCTGGGAAGGGTCTACCCGGGGGGGACCTTCCCGTCCCCCCTCGCCCGGCACAGCCGGGCGAGCCTCCCCGCCAGCGCGGAGGGTGACCCCGCCGGTGCAGTGGAGGTGGTGGCGGCGCCGGGGGCGCGCGCGGCGGCGCGCGAGGCGGCGCGGCTGGCGCGGCGCGCGATCGACGCCGGGGTGGCGCCCGAGGACATCGTGATCGCGGCGGGGTCGGGCGCAGCGCACGCGGCGGCGGCGGCGGCGCTGGCGCGCGCCGGGGTGCCGGTCGATCTGCCGCCGGCGCGCGCCAGCCGGGCGCCGGTGGTGGCGCTGGCGCTCGGGCTGCACGAGCTGGCGGAGGACGGCCTGCACGCCGAGCCGCTGCTCGAGCTGGTCGGATCGCGGTACGTGCGCGGCGAACCCGAGCTGCACTCGCTCGAGATCGCGGCGCTGGCGCGTGAGGCGGGCGTGCGGCGCTGCGGGCGCGACGGTGATGCGGCGGCGCGCCTGGCGGCGCTGGCCGAGCGGGCGCTGCCCGAGCGCGCGGCGCGGGTGCGGCGCGCGGCGGCGCACCTGGGGGCGATCGCCGCGGTGATCGAGGCGCTGCCGGCGCGCGCGACCCTGGCCGAGCACGTGGCGGCGCTGGCGCGCGCGTGCCAGCGCCTGGGCCTCGGCGAGGGCGCGCTACGCGGACCGCCGCGCAGCGCGGAGCCCGCGCTGGCGGAGCTCCTGGTCGCGGAGGAGCGCGCGCTGGCGCACGATCAGCAGGCCTGGGCGGCCTTCGCGCAGGCGCTGGCCGACGTGGCGCGGCTGGGCGCCGAGCTGGCGCCCGAGGTGGTGGTGGGGCGGCGCGCGTTGACCACGCTGCTGTGTGATCTGGTGGATCGGCGGCCGGCGGGGCGCACCGGGGCGCGCGGCGGGCGCGTCGTGATGGGCCGGCTCGAGCGCGTGCTGGGGCGGCCGGCACGCGTGGTCATCGTGCTCGGCGTGGAGGACGGGCGGCTGCCGGCGCGCGCGCACCCCCACCCGCTGTACGGCCACGGCGAGCGCGCGGCGCTCGACGCGGCGCTGGGCGCGGGCCGGCGCTTCCTGCTGCGGGGCGGCGAGGCCTGGCTCGACGGCGAGCGGCGCGCGGCCGACACCCTGACGTTCTATCGCGTGCTGGCGGCGGCCAGCGACCGCGCCCACGTGATCTACGCGCTGGCCGACGAGGGCGACGCCGAGTCGACGCGATCGTCCTTCATCGACGACCTCCTGCGCGCGGGGGCGACGCGACGCGAGGTGGCGCGCCGACTGGTGCCGGGGCTGGCCGACCTGATGTCACCCGCGGACCTGCTGGCGCGGCTGGCGCTCGATCTGATGGCGGAGCCCGGCGGCGTGCTGCGGCGCGATGCGCGCCTGGCGCCCGGGCCGGCGGCGGCGCTCTACCGCGCCACCCAGGCGGCGCTGGGTGCGCGCCTGACCCCGCTGTGTCAGATCGCGACCATCGAGCGCGGGCGGCTGGCGTTCTTCGAGGGCCGGCGCGCGGCGGGGCCGTGGGAGGGGCTGGTGGGGCCGCTGCCGGTGATCGGTGAGCGGCTGGGCGGCGACGCGGCGCGGCCGCTCTCGGTGAGCGCGCTCGAGAAGCACGCGCGCTGCCCGTTCCGCCTGCTGGCCGAGCGGGTGCTCGGCGTGGACGACGACGACGCGCCGGGCGAGGATCTGGATTCGCGGCGGCGCGGCACGCTGGCGCACGCCTGTCTGGAAGGCACCTATCGCCGCATGATCGAGCGCGGCGTGCCCTGGCCGCAGGCGCTGCCCGACGGCCCGCTGGCCGCCGAGCTGGCGGCGCTGGTGGACGAGGCGTGCACGCAGGCGGCGCGCGAGCTCGAGGGCGCCGGCTTCGTGGGCCATCCCGCGCTGTGGCAGCTGCGCCGTCTGCGCGCGCGCGCCGACGTCGAGCGCATCCTGCGCCGCGACGCCGAGGAGCCGTTCGGAGGACAGCCGCGCTTCCTGGAGGTGGTGTTCGGGCCGGGCGGCACCTGGCCGGCGCTGTGCCTGCGCGAGGGCGCCGAGTCGGTGTTCTTCCGCGGCAAGATCGACCGCGTCGATGTGGGCGAGCGCGGCATGGTGATCGACTACAAGGCCGGGTCGTTGAGCAGCCAGAACAACCACCTGCGTCCCAGCGAGCGCCAGTTCACCGAGTTCCAGCTCGCGCTGTACGCCGCGGCGGCGCGCGCGGCGCTGCCCGATGGGCCGGCGACCTGGGATGCGCGCTATGTGTCGGTGCGCGACGCCCGGGCCACCCGGCCGCTGTCCGAGGTGTGCGAGGCGTTCGAGCACGAGCTGGCGGTGGACGAGGCGGCGCGCGCGGCGGCGCGCGCGGCGGGCGTCGAGCGCAACCTGGGGGACCGTATCTGGCGCCACGTGCGCGCGCTGCGCGCGGGCGACTTCTCGGTGGCGCCGCAGAACTGCGACCTGTGCCCGAGCGAGCGCGCATGCCGGGTGGTGCGGCTGGAGAAGCCGGAGGACGAGACATGAGCCTCCACCCCAGCATCGCGGCGTTCCAGCGCGACCTGGTGGTCAGCGCGGGGGCCGGCACCGGCAAGACCCACGCGCTCACCGGGCTGTACCTGCGCTTGGTGGCGGGGCTGACCGCGCTGGGACGGGTGGCGCCGGGGCGCATCTGCGCGCTGACCTTCACCGAGAAGGCGGCCGCCGAGATGCGCTCGCGCCTGCGCGACGCCATGGCCCGGGCGGCGGCGGGCGCCGACGAGGAGCTGGCGGCGGCGTATCAGGCGGCCGGCATGGCGCCGCTCAGCGCGGCCGAGTGGGAAGAGCGCGTGCTCGCGCTCGCGGGCGCGCCCATCGCGACGTTCCACTCCTTCGCCGCGAGCGTGGTGAGGCGCAGCGCGGCGGAGCTCGGGGTCGACCCCGCCTTCCGTGTGCTCGACGAGGGCGACGCCGGGCGACTCCTGGCCGACATCACCGATCGCTGCCTGCAGCGCGCGCTCGACCGGCCCGACGTGGTCAGCGTGGTGGCGCAGATCGAGCTGGAGACGGCGCGCGGTCACGGGCTCAAGCCGGCGCTGCGCGAGCTGGTGCGGCGGCTGGCGGAGTCGGAGCTGGCCGAGCCAGCGCTGGCGCAGGACGCCGGCGAGGCGCGCGCGCTGGTGCTCGAGCGCGTACGCGCGGCGCAGGGCGCCATCGCCGGCGTCGAGCGCGACCTCGCGCGTGGGCTGCAGTTCAAGGATCGCTGGCGGCTGGAGCCGGCGCAGGCGGCGGCGGCCGCGCTGACGCGGGCCGAGCGGGCGCTCGGGGTCGGGCTGACGGTGGTGGGCGGCGCGCGCGCCGACGGCGGCGAGGTCGCGCCGGGGAGCGCCGCGGAGGACGAGCTGCGCGCAGCCGTGCGCGCCCTCGACAAGGCCGGCAAGGGTGCGCGCGACCGGGTGGCGCCGCTGCGCGAGTGTGGCAGCGCGCTGGCGGAGGCGGTGGGCGACCTCCTGGCGGCGCCGCTGGCCAGCGTGGTGCTCACGCTGTTCCATGAGGTGCGGGCCGCGTACCAGGCCGCCAAGGCCGCGCGCTGCGTGCTCGACTTCGCCGATCTGATGAATGGTCTCGGGGATCTGGCGCGCGGGCCCGGGCGCGCCGAGCTGGCGGGCGGGTTCGACGCCGTGCTGGTGGACGAGGTGCAGGACTCCAGCCGCGTGCAGGGCGCGCTGGTGGATGCGCTGTGCAGCGCGGGGGCGCGGCGCTTCCTGGTCGGCGATCGCAAGCAGGCCATCTACGACTTTCGCGGCGCCGACGTCGCGGTGTTCGCGGCCGCCGAGGCGGCGCTGCTGGAGCGCGGTGGCGAGCGGGTCGCGCTGCGCGACAACCGGCGCTCGCGGCCCGGCGTGCTGGCGTTCGCCAACGACGCCTTCGCGCGCGCGATGACGCGCGGCGATCACGACTTCGACGTGCGCTTCGAGGCCGACGATGCGCTGGTGCCGACGCGCGCCGGCGATCAGACGGTGGTCGAGCTGCTGACGCTGGCGCCGCGCGAGGGTGAGCTGGCCAGCGATCGGCGGGCGCGTGAGGCGCGCGCCATCGCGCAGCGCATCGGCGGCCTCATGCAGCCGGGCTCGGGCGTGGTGATCGAGCCCAAGGACGGCGCGCCGGCGCGCGCGCCGCGGCTGGGCGACATCGCGATCCTGCTGCGGCGCTTCACCCAGCTCGACGTCTACCTGGCGCAGCTGCGCGCGCGCCAGATCCCCTACTACGTGGTCAAGGGGCGCGGCTTCTTCGAGGCGCAGGAGGTGCGCGACCTGTCGGCGGCGCTGACCCTGCTGGTCGATGCCGATGATGCGCTGGCGCTGCTCACGGTGCTGCGCTCGCCGCTGGTGGGGCTGTCGGATCGGTCGCTGGTGGAGCTGGCGGGCGGCGAGAAGCTGCGGGTGGCGGCGGTGCGGCGCGCGCTCGCGGGCGGCGCGGCCGGCGTCCCGGACGACCAGCTCGGCCGCCTGCGCCGCTACTTCACGGTGCACGAGCGGCTGGGCGCGGGGCTGGATCGGCTGGGGCCGGGCGGCGTGCTGCGCGGGCTGGTGGCCGCGCTCGATCTGGAGGCGGTGCTGGCGGCGGGGTTCCACGGCGAGCAGCGGCTGGCCAACCTGGCGCGGCTGTGCGATCTGGCCGACCAGGCCGGCCCCGGCGCGGGGGGCGCGCGGCGCTTCGTGCGCGAGCTCGACAGCCAGGTCGAGGCGGCCACCGTCGCGCCCGCGGCGCAGGTGCTGGCGGAGAGCGACGACGTCGTGCGCGTGATGACCGTGCACCAGGCCAAGGGCCTGGAGTTCAACGTCGTCTTCGTGCCCGATTGCGGCGCGCGCGAGGTGCAGCGCTGGTCCGACAGCGCGTACGATCGCGACCTCGGCTTCGCGCTGCGGCTGCCCGGCGGCAAGGCGGCGGCCTACGATCGCGTGCAGAAGCGCCAGCAGCTGCGCGAGGAGGCGCAGTCGCTGCGACTGTTCTATGTCGCGGCCACGCGGGCGCGCGACTATCTCGTGCTGTCGGGCGAGAACGCGTTCAAGGGCGGCAACCGGACCTGGCGCCATGTGATCGACCAGGTGGTGGCGGGTCCCGGCGGGGCCGCGGTGCGAGTGACGCCGGCAGAGAGCTTGCGCGAGGTGCCCGCCGCGCGCGAGCCCGCGCTGGCGGAGCTCTTCGAGGAGATGCAGACCGGGGCGGCGCTGGCGGGCGAGCGCGCGCTGCTCGGGCGCGATCTGGTGGAGGTGGCGGAGGCACGCGCGGCGGTGGCGCGGGCGCTGGCGGCGCGGCCGCGGCCGGCCACGCTGGTGGCGTCGGTGACCGCGCTCGCCGATTTCCAGCGCTGCGCGCGGCGCTACTTCTACCGGCACGAGCTCGGGCTCGAGGAGCACCCGCGGCGCGCGCCGGGTGAGGACGACAGCGAGGTCTTGCTGGAAGACATCGCCGGCGACCCCGACGATGATGGATCCCGGAGCGTCGGACGCGGCGCAGCCGGGGCCGGCGGTTGGCCGGCCGAGGGGCTGGGGGCGCGCGGGCGCGGCGCGCTGGTGCACCGGGTGCTCGAGCTGTGCGACCTCGAGGTGGCCGCGCGCGATCCCCTGCGCGCGCTGGAGGCGGCGCTGGCGCGGGCGGGCGGTGAGCGCGCCAGCGCGGACGAGCTCGCGCGGGTGCGCGCCGACGTGCTGCGCTGGCTGGGCAGCGCGGGTGCGCGCCGGCACCTCTTGGCGCGGCCAGCGGCGGTGCGTCGCGAGGAGCCCTTCGCGCTGGTGGTGGGTGAAGGTGTCCGCGTGCTGGTCAAGGGGCAGATCGACGTGATGATCGAGGACGGTCCGGACGACAGCGGAGCGGACGGCGCGGTGGTGCTCGACTACAAGCACTCCCGCAGCGACGCCGGCCACGACCACGGCTTCCAGCTGCAGGCGTACGCGCTGGCCGCGCAGCGCGCGCTGGGCCGCGGCCGCGTGCGCGTCGGCCTGGTCTGGCTGGCCGACCGCGACCCCTCCCCTACCCTGCGCGCCCCCGGCGAGGCCGAGCTGGAGGACTTCCGCGTCGAGCTGGCCGCGCTGGGCGGCGCGCTGACGGACGCGCGCGCGCGGGACGATTTCAAGGGCAGCCCGCGCGAGCACTGCGAGAAGATCAGGTGCGGCTACCTGGGCCGCTGCCATCCGGACCGGCCGGGCTGACCACCGACCCCCGGGGCGGCGACTGCAGGCGGCGACTGCAGGCGCCGCCTGCAAAGGCGGCGACTGCAGGCGCCGCCTGCAAAGGCGGCGACTCGACTCGCCGCCCTCGGGGCGGTGGTCGCTACTTGACGTTGATCTGCTTGAGGTCGGCGCCGCCGGGGTAGCCGTAGCTGACGAAGCTGTCGAAGCCGTAGACGATGAGGCCGAACGCCTTGTCGGCGCTGAGCACGTGCGAGCCGTCGTCCTGCGCGCCCGGGACGACGTTCTTGGGCGCCGGCGGGGCGTTGGGGCCGGTCAGGATGCTCGGCTTGGAGAGCGGGCACTTGATGGCCTCGAACTCGACCTCGCTGCCCTCGACCAGGAGCTTGCCCGCGCTCTCCTTGGTGCACTCCGCGGGCAGCGGGCCGCCGTCGTAGGTGATGGCGGCGCCCACCGGCGCGGCGATCATCAGGAAGTCGAAGGCGTACTTGTTGGGCACCAGGAAGTTGTACTCGGTGCGGTACTGCTCGGTGGGCGGCAGCACGGTGAACGAGGGGTCGCCGCCGGGCAGCGAGTTGGGGATGCCGGTGGTGGCCTGGCTGCCGTTGTACTGGCCGACGAACACCGGCGCGCTGGCGCTGATCACGAAGTCGCGGTCGACCTCGAGCTGCTTGAACTGGCCGCCGGTCACGGTGAAGCGGTCGTTGGGCGCCGGCAGCGAGGTGTTCACGGTGGTGAACTCCTCGGTGCCGAGCACGCGGAACCACTCCTTCTCGCGCACCACCGCGACGTCGGCGCCGGCCGCCTTGACCGCCTTGGTGCGCTCGGGGCTCTTGACCGCCACGAAGCGCTTGCCCGCGGTCGATAGCGGGAACAGCTGCTCCTCCATGTGGTCGGCGCAGCACTGCCGCGTCGACAGCGTCGCGAAGTCGGGCACGTCGGACGCCTCGCTGCCCGAGAAGACCGCCAGCGGCTGGTCCGCCATCAGCGAGGTCCCGGTGAAATCCGCATTGAAATCGCCGGTTTCGATGTTGAGCACGTCGAACGGGCCGAGCTTGGCCTCCCACATCTCGCCGCGCAGGCGGGCCGGGATGGGCTCGCCGCCCGCGGTCATGCCCGCGATGGTCGCCGTCTTGGCGCGGATCTGGACCGTGGTGATGCCGGGCCGCACGCCCACCAGCGTCAGCGTGGCGCGCAGGTTGTCGTCGAAGTCGGTCTCCGGCACCTCGGTGTCGGCGATGGTCTGCGGCCAGCCCAGCACCATGTACTGCTTGTCGAGCGCCGCGGTCGGCACCAGCAGCGAGGCGTCGTTGGAGAACACGTTCACGTTCTCCAGCGGGTTGAACTGGTACGCGATGATGGGCGCCGACGAGGTGATGCGGTACGCCGCCGACGACAGGAAGGTGCCCGGGCCGTTGTCGATGCGCGCCTCGGTCGAGCCGTCGATCTCGCGCTGCGGCAGGTCGAGGATCTTGAGCTCCCCCGGCTCCAGCCGCGCCATCTTCACGATCGACAGGCTCATGGGCTGCCCGGGCTGTGCGTCGTTCTGCTCCACCACCACGTCGGCCGGCAGCGGGCTCGGGTTCGACACCACCACGGAGAACTGCTGCCCGGCGGCGTTCAAGGTGTCGCTGATCCCCGCGTTGTCGAGGTCCACCGCGAAGTACTCGCAGCCCTGGTAGCTCTTGTTGGCCGCCGCCACCTCGCACGCGTTGCGACACTCGCCGTCCAGGCAGGTCTCGCCCATGCCCGACCGGCAGGTGGTCACCACGCGCTCGCCGAAGCCGTCGGCCGCGCACTGCGTGACGTCGAAGCCCTTGCAGCGCCGCAGGTTGGGGAAGCAGGGCAGGCAGCCGCGCTCGACCACGCACACCTTGTCGGGGTTGGCGCCGGTGCCGCACACCGTCTTGGGCGTGTAGCCCTTGCCGTCGTCGTTGCAGAACGAGTACGTGTTGCCCACGCAGCCCGACTGCCCCGGCGTGCACACGCAGCCCTGCACCGCCGGGTTGTTGCATACCAGCGCGCCTTCACCGCCGCCGCCGCAGCCCTGGATCGACGCGGACAGCCCCATGCCGGCCGCGAACGCGGCCAGCCACAACGACACCACCACCGGACGCTTGCTCAGAGACATCACTTGGGGACCTTCGGCGGGGAAAGCTAGCTAGGGGACCTTGACCGTGAAGTAGTTCACGGCGTGGGCGCTCCAGTAGCGCTGGTTCAGGTTGTTGTAGGTGAACTGATCGAAGGTGATGCCGGGCACGGTGATCGAGTAGACCACCCAGAACAGGTCGGCCGGGGGCGGCGGCACGTCGGGCAGCGTCGCGTTGAGCGCGCGCAGGTCGGGCATCTCGCCCACGAAGACGTCGCCGCGCGACACGAAGCGCCACAGCGGCACCGACGGCGAGTCGAACGTCTCCAGCGTCATGAAGTTGAAGGTGCCGATGGCATCGCCGCCGTCCGGGCGCCAGCGCAGGAACGACCCGGTGGCGGTGCCGCCATCCAGCGGATCGACCGCGCGCGGGATGCCGTGCCAGCCCTCCACCACGATGGGCCGCGACAGGTCGGTGATGCCGCGCAGCACGCGCACCGACTCGGGCGCGCCGCCCGAGGTGTCGCAGCTGGCCACGATGATGTAGCTGGAGTCCGACAGGTCGCGCAGGATGGGCGGCTGCGACCCGATGTTGGCGATGTGGCTGCCCATCTCGAGCTGCACGCTGGAGCCGGGCATCAGGATGACGCCCTCGCCGCCGAGGTCGATGAAGGCGTCGACCCGCAGGTTGGTGGGCCCGAAGATGGCGCCCATCGGCGGCGGGTCGCGCAGGTCGACCTGCAGCGCGACGTCGAGCGGCAGGTCCACCAGGACGTCGACGCCGGTCTTGTTCTCGCCCGGCCCGACCACGATGTTGCGGTGCACGCCGATGACGAACGGCGTGAACACCAGCTTGCCGTTGACCATGTCCTCCAGGCCGGCCAGCGCGACCACCGCCAGCGCGCCCGGGCGCGCCACGATGCGGTACGGCCAGCTGCGCTCCATGCGGCCGGGCACGTATTCGACGCGGCCGCCGCTGCCGGGCGCCGGGTTGCGCGCAAAGATGTCGCTGTTGGTGGTGAAGATCTGCGCCACCTTCTTCTCGGTCGGCGTGCGCGGCTCGGGCACCAAGTCCCACGTGGTGGTGCCGATGCCGGTGGGCCCGCCGAAGGTCACCGCGCCGTCGATGATGGCCGCGAAACGCCCCGGCGGCAGCGGCCCCGGCATCGGCGGCGGCGGCAGCGGCACCAGGAAGATAGTCAGGTCCTTGGCGTCGAACGACACGATCGACTGGGTCTCGTACTTCTCCTTGGCGGCGGTCACCGTCTGGCGGCCCACGATGTCGACGCCGGAGAACACGACCTGCCCCATCATGTTGGTCTCGCCGCGGTGGCTGGTGGTCAGCGGGTTGCCCACGAACACCGAGGCCATGGGCACCACGTTGCCGGTCATGGCGTCGATGACGCTGACGTTGAGGGTGCCGCCCAGCTGGCCGCCGCCCAGGCCGCCGAAGATGGGGTCGGACGAGTCGTAGTAGGTGAAGGCGTCCTCGGCGAGGTCGG
>Ga0075428_100011088_pt1 | contig 10027 bp, 12 predicted proteins | sample RhiMetdeltSRZDD2_FD_75291 | JGI IMG/M metagenome (GOLD analysis project Ga0075428, IMG submission 75291) | Populus rhizosphere microbial communities from Tennessee, USA - Rhizosphere MetaG P. deltoides SRZDD2 | ecosystem: Host-associated > Plants > Roots > Rhizosphere > Soil | place: USA...
GAGTAGTGTGGTTTAGAGACTCTGGTTCCTTGGCTGGACACGACACTGAAAAAGTCGTTATAGAAATAGGCGAAAAGACCAAATCCATCAGTGTAGCCAGGGAGTGGTGCGAGACCAGAGGCTCTGGTCCGATGATGCTGTATGGTACCGTGTTCAATCCGACCGTAAAAGAGAAGGAGTTGATAGACGGGGATGGGCTCAAGTGTCTCAACACGTTCCCAGGCTTTAAGGCCTATAGTTCTGAGGGTAGGCACAATGGCCTGGTTAAAGTGTGGCTTGAACACCTGGATGGCATGGTCAACGAGACAGATGCTAAGGAGTGGATCAAGGATTATTACGCAGACATATTTCAGAACCCAGCCCGTAAACCCGGCACTGCTCTGGTATTGCTCGGCGGTCAGGGCGTGGGTAAGTCGGTGCTCATACATTGCGTAGCCACGCTGTTGGGTACCAAGTTAACTAGGATAATAAACAAGGATATACTCCGAAACAACATCGCCCTATCTAGATCGTTGCTTGTGATTCACGACGAGTGGTCGATCAATCATTACAAGGAGAAATTGTACTATGAGTCGCTCAAGAACGCCATCACTAGCCCTCGTCTCAAGATTGAAGAGAAATACTTGCCAGCTTGGGAATCTGACTCCTTTTGCAGATTCTCATTCACTTCTAACGACGCTAAGCCCATACGACTACCTCCCGACGACAGACGATTCACAATCGTACACTGTGGTAAGCGTTGGCTCAATAACAAAGAACACTTTAACAGAATATTCGAGACCCTTAAAGATGAGACGGCACTTGGAGGGTTCCTCGACTTCTTCGCGAATAAGAAGATAGTCAGCGACCTAACCACCAGCTACAACACTAAGCAGAAGGATGAGCTCTGGGAACCTGAGAATAAGGTCCTGGTCGAATGCATACAATGGGCCGACGGCAATGGCATGCCACTGTGGATGCAGGAGATCCTTGGCCCGGTCACTAATAACTTCGGGGAAGACTATGTCATGGTGCCACGAGGCATCATGCGCGAATATATAACCAAGGTGTATGGTAACGCAGCCTACAGCAATTCAGACGTGGCTATTCTAAAGAGGGTCATGCCTGGCCCCGAATTCAAAAGGAAGATCTCTATCTTCGATAAGCGCGGAGGCGAGTCCAGGCTCTCGGACCTGTGCTTCTGCATACCCCCGCTTCAAGAATTTAGGGCTAACATAGAAAGGGAGCTCAGCAGAAATTATCCCTGGAATGACCTTGAAATAAAAGTAGATCCAGACATAACCAACATCATACCCATCAGGAGGGACGTGAAGGACTCGCCCATCTGAACCCTAGCCGGGTCTTGACACCCAATCCCGGCTAAAACTAAGGCGGGGTACCCGCAAGGGTCCCCGCCCCTTTTTTAATCTTCTTCTTCTTTTTTTGGCCTATCGCGCCACACGAGTTCGACCTTGGTCTCTATCGGTTTGGCTGTGATCACGGCCAATAAGGACCATACCTCTACCCCTTTGATACCCGGCCTGCTCTGCAACAGCCTTTCGGCCTTCTCCATAGCCATCTCGCTATTATCGAAAGGGCAGCTCCCCCACTTTACATCAGACTCTACGAACCTGTACTCGGCATAACGTTCGTCGCTTTCCATTCTTACACCCTTTCTTTAGCTAACCAAAGGTATACGCTGTAGGCCTTCTTCACTAGCGGCCAGATCTTAAACAGTTTTCTAGGCATGCTGTCCTCCTTCAGTTTTCAACAGAATGCGTGTGCCACAGGAAGTCCACCACCTCGAAGAGGGACTCCGACTCTATCTCCTCCCTCCCGGTTCTGCACCCGAAGCCCTCCTCCCTGAACTCTATGAAGGCCCCGTCGTCGAAGACGACGCCCTTCACTCCGACGACCGTCTCGTCGCCCGTCCTCTTCCCAAGGTCCTCGCAGAACTCGGCCGAGCTCAGCCAGCCCAGATAAGTGTTGCTCGACTTCCTACTCGTCATAGCCAGTCTCCTCCAACGATTTGTCCTCGGGCATCGGCTCCAACTCTGCGTCGGAGGCCCTTGGCTCCTCTATGAATATCTCCCCCAAATCCAAGACAGACTCTCTGTCCGGAAGAGGGAGCAGTCCATACATTAGCACCAACACCATCATCTCAAGACTCCTTCTACCAATACCATCAACAGTTGAAAGGAGAGGCACACGAGGCCGAACCTCCACCTCCCCCACTTGCTCGAATAGTAGCCAAGCGCATAAGCACTGGCCGTAATCACTAGCGTACTTACCACCTCCTACACATCCAAGTTCTCAAGCCACTCATCCTCCCTCCTCGGCCCCCTTGTTGGAAGGGTGAGGTCCTTGTTATTAGCTTGCCTTAACTCCCAAAGCTTCCTCCTGTACCACATTAAGGTCTCGTCCCTCTCCTTAGTGGTCATTCCTCCCCACGTTGGCTTGTCTCTATTCTCTTTCCAGGCTTCCCACACTCTAGTCACATTTGTGAAGTAGGAATCCAGCCACTCCTGCTGCATCTGAGCTAGGCTCTTGGTCATCGCTCTATTCCTCCTTATTCAACAGTTCAACTATCCTTTTGGCCCAGTGAGCAGACTTGGCCACGAATGCTATTACGGGCTTTCCTCTCTTATTCAATTGAAACACTTCCCACCGCACTTTATTCTTGTTAAACTTCCAATCATAGGTCATAGCTCCACTCTCCTACAGATGTGTCTGATAGAACCAAACTAGAGCCTGTCGAAGGGACTCTCTTGCTTCTTTTATCTGTTGATCAGTAACTAAGCCCGCCTCTGGATCATTAGCATTCTCAAAGAAGAAGGGCTCTATTAAGATCTTAACTACATCTTGTGACCAAAGTTCACAATCTGTATTCTTATCATAAGGATTGGGTATTGTCATTCTCCCAGCTCTCTTTTAATGAAGCATGTGATGTTCTAGAATGCTCTCTGACATTCTAATTATATTATATCACACTTTTATTCTCTTGTATACTGCCAATTGCTCAACCCTGCTATGCTCAGAAGGCATGGCTCGGCTCGTATTTGTTGATTTACCCACTGATCTTCGCGGAATGCGCTGGGGCCTGGATAATGTAGAATGTATTATGTAGAATGTATTATGTAGAATGTATTTAGAAGTATATTAGAAATACCGCCCTGTCGATACCATACCCTGCTCAAAACAAGTATATAGGTATATAGCATATTTAATATATTGTGTATTTATTACTACTAATATACCCTTATATAGATGGTATTGGTGGTATTAAATTACAAGCCCTTGACAACGCTCAATCATTCTAACTCTACGTATACCACTCGTTACAAACCGTGGTATGCTGTGGTATTTACTCTCAGGAATAAATTGATAGCCCAAAGCTTATCTAATATTACGAAATTGCGGCATCTAAAAATGAACCTGGAACCTAGCCTATAAGCTGGCCTAGTTAGGGGTCCTTAGATCTAGAAAAAGGAACCTAGAATATTAACCATAGCCCGCATTCGCTTAGGATCCAGCTTGGAGGCTGCCCCTCATTCTCATCTCAGCTTGATTCTATTTCTAGAATCTAAAGAAGTAGTAGATATTTCTATCTACTACTTCATTTAGTCTCTAGATTTACTCTAGATATTCTACTTCATCTCTACTTTCAATCTCACCTACTTTCTGTATACAAGTCTCATACTTGAATACTTTATGCCAGTAGTAACTCCAAGTTGTATGATATTTAGATCTATGTTGCAGAGTTGACCATAAGTTATTCTCTACAGCATATTCTAGTATTTGATCACCTGTTGCAGATTCTATTCCTTCTTTCTTCATCTTGTACAAAGCTTTTATTATAGCTTTACAAGTTGGATTGTATTTTCCAATGTTGAACTTAGTTGCATCTTCAACATTAAGTGCAAAGAGATGTTTCATTTTAGTTACCTTTAGTTAATACTAACATGATTGTTAGTATTTGTTTTATTAAATGAATGTTTGTCTCACTCATTTAATAAGAATATTATATATTAGAAAAATAAAAAAGTAAAATTAAAAAATTGTAATGTTCTTATTTTGTTCTATTTTTTTCGTTAATCTTTTGTAATGATACGTTCTCGTTTTGTTCTAGGCCCCCCGGCTGACCATCGGAGATGGTCAGCCGCGAGCAATGCCTACGCGGTGGAGAGAATGGTCAAAAAGGGCCCATCTAGTAGGCGCATACCTCCCATGCAACCAGGTCCTAGCTACCAGCGCCCCAATCCTAGCCCCCTGTGACAATTTGTCGCATTTACATCCCTTCGGCCGGGGCGTAGGATGGATAATGGCAGAGAACCACCTGGCCAACGTAACGGACCTCGAGGCGGAGGACATGATCCGCAAGCGGGCCTTCGCCGCGTACGTCTCCTACGGCACGCCGGTCGTGAAGTCGATGCGGCTGAGCGGTTTCTCCAGTCCTTCGAAGCCCGGGGCGGCCCGTTTGTTGGCGGACCCCTTCGTGCGGGAGCGGATGGAGGACTGCATGGTCGAACTCCGCCGGTCGCTCCTCCACAGCCGCGAGGCGCTCGTCGCGCAGTTGGACGAGGCCGTGGAGCTGGCGCACAACCTGGAGGAGCCGGGGGCCATGGTGGCCGGGCTCGTGGCCAAGGCGAGGGTGCTCGGGCTCCTTGGGGAGAACAACTCGGCCGGCAGGGGCCTACCGACGAAGGTCACGGTGGAGTGGGGGCCGGAGTCGACCGAGACGATCTACGAGAAGACGAACCCCCTCCTGTTCGACGCGGTCGCGGGGGCGGTGTCGTGACGGCGGCGCGCTACTGGGTGGACATAGGGGACTTGGAGAAGGGTCTCGGGACGTTCGTCTACAGGAAGATGCCCGACACGCCGGGGTATTGGGCGGAGGTTGAGCTGGCGATAGTGCCGGCGGAGAGGAGAGTCAGTCATGGCGAAGAGGACGCTTCAGACGGGAAGTCAAAAGTCGTACAGTTCAGGGGTTAAGATGCCCGAGTTCAAGCAGAGTGCGATGCCGGCGAAGCCCGTCGGCGCGACGAAGAAGGCGAGCTCCTTCTTCACCAAGAAGGCGAAGTGATTGGCCGAGGTCAGGGTCAGGGTGGACTACAACCCTAGGCCGGCGTTCGCCGGGTTCCACGGGACGGCGAAGCGCTTCTCGTGCCTCGTGTGCCACCGGAGGGCCGGGAAGACCGTGGCCGCCACCAACAGGCTGATACGCACGGCGCTGACGACGAACAAGCCTGATCCGAGGGTCGCCTACATAGGGCCCACCTTCAGCCAGGCGAAGGACATAGTGTGGCAGTACGCCAGGCAGTACACGCAGGAGTTGCCCGGGACCAAGCCCTTCGAGTACGACCTGCGGATAGAGATGCTCAACGGCGCCAGGCTCAAACTGTACGGCGCCGAGAACGTCAACCGGCTGCGCGGCCTCTACTTCGACGACGTCGTCTTCGACGAGTATGCGCTCATGAACCCCTCTATTTGGGAGGACGTGGTGCGCCCGGCGCTGGCGGACAGGGGCGGCAGGGCCACCTTCATGGGCACGCCGGCGGGCATGGACGCCTTCTACGAGCTCTGGCTGTACGCGCAGGAGCACCCGGACGAGTGGTACTGCCTCGACGAGTGGCCGGCGCGCGTGATGAGGGCCTCCGAGACCGGGATAATCCCGCCCGAGGAGCTGCTCGCCAACTTCAGGATGATGGACGAGGCCAAGTATGCTAGAGAGTATGAGTGCGATTTTACGGCCTCGTTTGAGGGCGCTTATTATGCTAAGCAGATTCAGGACGCGGTCGCGCAGGGCAGAGTCACAAAAATCGCCTACGACCCAGCCCTCGACGTCTACTCCTGCTGGGACCTGGGGATCGATGACGCTACGGCTATTTGGACGTTCCAGATAGTGAACCGGGAGTGGAGATGGCTGGAGTACACGGAGGCCAACAACAAGGACCTAGGACACTGGATCAACTGGATCAAGACCAGGCAGTATCACGTGGACCTAAACTTCCTGCCCCACGACGCGAAGGTGCGCGAGCATTCGAACTTGAAGAGCAGGCAGTCCTTCATCGAGGATAGGGGCCTGAAGACCATGGTGGTGAAGAAGCACATGGTGGAGGACGGGGTGCAGGCCGTGCGTATGATATTGCCGAGGAGCTGGTTCAATGACAAGGGCACCCTGCGCGGAATAGCCGCGGTGCGCATGTACCGGGCTAACTTCAACGAGAAGACCCAGGCGCTAGACCTAAGGCCGAGGCACGACAGCAACTCGCACGCGGCGGACGCCATGCGCATAGGGGTCATGGGCATAGACGAGGAGTTCCTGAGCAGGTACTCGATGTCCGACTGGAAGAAGCCCGTTTCCAGGCCGAGCGAGGGCTCCTATGTCTGAACCCTTCGGCGGTAAGGGCGGCGTGCCCTCGAGGGTCGGCGACCTCAGGCCGCTCACGGCCGACGAGGTCAGGACCGTGGCCCGCACGTACGTCGAGGAGTGCGTGGACTTCAGGGACTCGGAGCTCCAGGCCGACAGGGAGAAGATTGACAAGTATTACCGCGGAGAGACAGACCTCCCGACCCCCAAGGGCCGCTCCAAGGTAGTTGTGTCGAAGGTCCGGGACGGCGTACGCAGTGTTGTCCCCTCGCTGGCCCGGATCTTCACGCAGACCGACACGGTGGGCGAGTTCTACTCGGACAACGAGGAGGACCAGGCCGTCTGCAGGGACGCCACCTCGTACTGCAACAACGTCTTCTGGAAGTACGGCGGGTACAAGGCGCTGATCGAGGCCTCGACGGACTCACTTAAGGCCAAGGTGGGCGTGATCAAGGTCTGTCTGGAGGAGAAGCAGTACGTCTCGCACCTCAACTACAAGGCCAACGCGCTCCGCGACGGCCAGGTCGAGCTTGACAACGTGACCGAGGCCAACGATACGGAGGTGGTGCAGACGAACACGTCGAAGCGGATGTGCTGGAGCTTCCTCCCCCTGCCGCCGGAGGAGTTTCTGATACACCCGTCGGCGACCAGCATAGAGAACGCGGTGTGCTGCGTCCACCAGCGCGAGGAGTCCGTCTCGAACCTCATAGAGATGGGCTACGAGTACGATCAACTCCGCGACATCCCGTCGTCGACGTCCCTGAACACCGAGGGTCAGGAGCGGAAGCAGCAGCATCGCGAGAAGGACGAAGGTACGTCGCCTAGCATAGACCCGACGTCGCGGCTCCTCCTCTTCTCAGAGGCCTACGTGAGGATAGATGCCGACGGCGATGGCGTGGCCGAGCTCAGGCGCGTGTGCCTAGGCGGCGACGCCTACAGCCTCCTGTCGGACGAGCCGGTGAACTTCGCCTCGTTCGCCGAGTTTCAGGCCGAGCTCGCGCCGCACGTGTTCTACCCTATCTGCTTGGCGGAGGACCTGGTTCAGGATCAGGACGCCCAGACCGCGCTTCTGCGTAGCATCATTGACAATGCGGCCCTGACCAACAACCCCCGTACCGTCATAAACGAGCGGAACGTCAACCTGGAGGACGCTAAGAACGGTACCATCGGGGCGATAATCCGGACTCGCGAGATGGGTCAGATCGAGGAGTTGACGACCCCGTTCGTGGCCGGCCAGACCCTTCCCGTGCTCCAGTACCTCCAGGAGGTGTCCGAGCAGCGCTCCGGCATAACGAAGCTCTCCCAGGGCATAGACCCGGACGCGCTCCAGTCGACGACGAAGATAGCGGCGCAGCAGGCGGTGGCCAACTCCGACGCGCGTATCGAGATGATGGCGCGCAACATAGCCGAGACTGGCGTGAAGAGCCTGTTCAAGTGCATCCTTAGGACAGCAATCTACTCGCTGCACGACCCGCAGAGCATCTCGCTCCCGGAGGGATTCAAGTTCGTAAATCCGCAGATGTGGCACCAGTACCTCTCGATCAAGGTCAACGTCGGCCTTGGCTCGGGCAGGATAGACGAGAAGAAGGCCGTTCTGATGTCGATCCTGCCCATACAGCAGATGATCATCGAGAAGATGGGCCCGGCTAACCCGATGTGTAACTGGAACAACGCTCGAGAGACCATGAAGACGCTGCTGAGGTTGAACGGCATCCAGAACTATCAGACGTACTTCCCCTATGTGCCTCCTGAGCAATTGCAGCAAATAGACGCTGAGCAGAAGAAGATGAACGAGGAATTGCAAAAGAAACAGCAGCAGGCCCAGCAGGCGCAGAGCGAGGCCATGTTGGGGTTGGTCAAGGTCGAGGCCCAGAAGTCAGAGCTTAAGTACCAGACCGAAATAGCCAAGTTGAAGGCGACTTACCAGACCGACATGGACAAACTTAAGCTGCAAGTGGCCCAGTTGACCTCCAAGAATCAGTTGGAAGAGGCCAAGATCATACTGCAGGACGACAGGGAGCGCGACAAGAACGACATGGACTTTGCGGTGGATGTCACTAAGGTCAAGATGGACGCTAAGAAGGTGGCCGCTACGGAGGCGAAGGTCGCCGCGCAGCGCACTCAGCCAGGTAGCTCCGTGCAATGACTGATGAGGAGTATCAGAAGAAGAAACTCATAAAGAATATTCTAGACAACCCGCTTTTCGAAGTGGTCCTGAGGGATGCCAGGGTTGAAATAGGTTTATTGATGCTGGAAGCCTCTGAAGAAACTAAAAGAGCAGAGTTTTACAGCTTAAACAAGGCGCTAGATAGGTTGGTTGGTCACCTCACGGCGATCGCCAATGAGGTGAGAGCGGAAGATGGCTGAGGAAGAGACACAGATCGAGAATTTTGACGAAGTAGTCAAGAGCATGGTGGTCCCGGCGGATCCTGCTACTGGCGAACCGTTGCCAGAACAGAAGAAGGTGGCCAAGAATGGGCAGGCGGAGAGTGAAAAGGTCGCAGAAGCTGAGTCCGGAGGCGAAGAAGAAGCCCCGCGGAAGCAAGCCGAAGAGGGTCCGGACGAAGTAAGGGAGCCGGACGAGGAGGGGGAGTCTCTTCAAGAGGAAGACATCAATATCGATGAAATACCTCTAGAGGTCGTGATAGATGGTCAGGTCAAAGAAGTAACGATCAAAGAGCTAAAGGACAAGTATTCCTTCGTCGGCGCGCTCGATAAGCGCATGCAGGAGGTGACGGAGGGCCGCAACGTCATCCAAAGGCAATCGAACGAGCTTGACAAGGTATACAATCACGAATTAACGCGTTTACAGTCCTTGGACAACGTGTTGGCCGAGCTAGAAGCCCCGCAAGTCAATATGGACGAGCTTCGTGTCAAGGATCCGACCCGCTACCTCTTCGAGAGGGAGCGCATTCGCGAGGCCTCTGAGCGTAGGGCCCAGGTGAGGGCCGAGGCGGCCAAGGTGGCCAAGCAGCAAGAGGCTGTGCGTAATGCTGCGCTCGTGGAGTACTCTAGGAACGAAGCATACATACTGGGGCAAAAGGACGCAGAGTTCGCCGATCCCGTGAAGGCGCCGCAGGCAATGAAGAGGCTGTCGGAGGGCGCCACCGCGTACAACTACACCCCTCAGGAGGTATATTCTGTAACTGATCATAGGGCGCTCCTAGTCCTAAAGGATGCTCTTAGGTGGCGTGAGTACGAGGCCAGGCAGAAGACTGCCACCAAGGAAGCCAAGACAGTTCCTAGGGTATTGATGAAACCCGGCGTAAAGAAGACGCCTGGTGCATCTCAGTACCAAAAGCAGATGAACGCTCTTCGAGCTAAGGCCCGCGAGACGGGAAGGGTCGAGGATGTAGCGGCAACGCTCATAGTGAGAGGTCCGCGTAAATGACGTCGACGAGGGTCCTAACGGAGCTAAGACGTCCACGTCAGCAATACTTGGCTACGAAGAGGCCAAGTAACACACGCTTATATCGCGACAGCCATAGAGCTAGGGTATCTGAAAGCGGTGTTGATTCTTCATCAACATTGAACCAGGAGATAACCCATGGCTGTAGAAGCCGCTGCGCTAGAAACCTATGATATGACTACCATCCGTGAAGATCTCACGGATCAAGAGAACATGATCTCACCGACTGAAACCCCTTTCATGTCGATGATCGCGGGCTCAAGTAAGGC
>Ga0075428_100011089_pt1 | contig 10027 bp, 8 predicted proteins | sample RhiMetdeltSRZDD2_FD_75291 | JGI IMG/M metagenome (GOLD analysis project Ga0075428, IMG submission 75291) | Populus rhizosphere microbial communities from Tennessee, USA - Rhizosphere MetaG P. deltoides SRZDD2 | ecosystem: Host-associated > Plants > Roots > Rhizosphere > Soil | place: USA...
CTGGAGGCGCTCTACGACCGCATCGCGGCCGTCAAGTCGCTCTCGGGCGAGGCGCCCGTCGACGGCCGCATCGTCTTCACCAGCCGGTCGAAGTTCCCGAAGGGCCGGCCTCCACGCGTCATGCGGCTCGATCTGCTGGAAAGCGAGTACCCGGCGCCTGCGCCCGGCGCTGCCCATCCGGCGGAGCGCTACCGCGAAGCCTGGAACCAGCTCTCCGCGCAGGCGGAGCCGAGCCCGCTCGGTCGCAACTAGCGCGCGTCGCGTCCGTGGTGGTCCGCGATCACCTTTGCGACGCACACCGTCACTCTCTCCGCGTAGTCGAGGTGCAGGAACTCGTTGGGTCCATGTGCATTCGCGTGCGGCCCGAGGACGCCCGTCACGAGGAACTGCGTGGAGGGGAAGCGCTCGCCCAGCATGCCGATGAAGGGGATGCTGCCGCCGGTTCCGAGGTACATCGCGTCCTGACCGAAAGTCGCGCGCGACGCCGCCTGCATCGAGGCCTCGAGCCAGGGCGCGACCGGCGGCGCGTCCCACCCGCCGAGCGACGAATCCACCTCGAAGCGCACACGCACGCCGTATGGCGGCTCTGCCTCCAGTCGCTGCTTGACCGCCGCGGCTGACTTTACGGGGTCGGTAGTCGGCGGCATGCGGAAAGAGAGCTTGAGCGCGACGCGCGGCAGCAGCACGTTGCCCGCGTCCTCGAGCGCCGGCAGCCCGGATGCGCCGGTCACGGCAAGGGTCGGTCGCCAGGTGTTGTTGAGCACGAGCTCGACCGGCGCGTCCGACAAGGCTCGTGCGCCGGGCACGAATGGCAGCTTGCCGGCGATCTCCTTGCCCAGCACGGCGGCAGCCGCGCGGGCCTGTTCGATGCGAGCAGCCGGAATGGGCGCAGAAAGTTCGTCGACGAGGAGGTCGCCCGTCACGTCGCTTTCGACGCGCGCGAGGAGCGTGCGCGCGATCCGGAAGACGGAAGGCGCAATGCCGGTCGCTGCGCCGGAATGCACGCCTTCGGTCAGGCCCTCGACGACGAGGTCGCCGACGAGATTGCCCCGCAGCGACGTTGTGCACCAGAGCTGGTCGTAGTTGCCGCATTCCGCGTCGAGGCAGACGACAAGGCTGGGTGAGCCGATCCTGTCCGCGAGCTTCTCGACATAGTGCGGCAGGTCGTAGCTGCCGCTTTCCTCGCAGGCCTCGATCAGGACCACGCAGCGCGCGTGCGGAATCTTTTGCTCCCCTAGCAGGCGGATCGCCGTCAACGAGGAGAACACCGCGTAGCCGTCGTCGGCACCGCCGCGGCCGTAGAGCTTGCCATCGCGAATGACCGGCTCCCAGGGGGAAAGCCCTTCGGCCCAGCCGGTGAATTCCGGCTGCTTGTCCATGTGCCCGTAGAGCAGGACGGTGTCCGCTCCATTGCCCGGGATCTCGCAGAGCAAGACGGGTGTGCGGCCCTTCTCGCGCAGGATTTCGACCGTGAGTCCTGGAATCGGCTGCGTGCGGCACCAGGCGGCCATGAGCTCCGCGGCGCGGTCCATGTGCCCATGCGCCTGCCAGTCGGCGTCGTAGGCTGGCGACTTGTTCGGGATGCGGATGTACTCCGAAAGCTTCGGCACGATCGAATTCTTGAATGCCGCCGCCGTCGTCTGCCTCGCGAGCTTGAAATCCATTGCAACTGCCTGTTATTCAGTTAGTTACGACAAATACTTAAACGAGTTCCGAAATGCCGCCGTCGGCTCCGCCTCGCAGTGTAAGGCCAAAGAAGCGCAGGGCATTCGCGGTCGCAGCCTCGGCGAGTGCCCGCGGGTCTTCCGCGCGGCACTGCGCCGTTTCACGCAGCACCTCCGGCAGAAATGCCGGCTCGTTCCGCCGATGTGACGGTTTCGGCTGGATCGTGCGCGGCAGGAGATACGGCGCATCGGTCTCGAGCATCAGACGATCGCGCGGGACGCGAGCTGCGGCATCCCGCAACGCATGGCCGCGTCGCTCATCGCAAATCCAACCGGTGATGCCGACCGAAAGCCCGAGCGAGAGGCAATCCTCGAGCTCGGCCGCGCCGCCGGTGAAGCAGTGCAGCACCGCACGCACGAGCGCCTTCGGGTGGGCGCGCAACATGGCGACCAGGTCGGCATGCGCGTCGCGCTGGTGCAGGAAGAGCGGCTTTGCGTGCTTCTCCGCCAGACCGAGCTGCAGCTCGAATGCGCGGCGCTGCTCGGCCGGCGGCGAGAAGTTACGGAAGTAATCGAGGCCGCATTCGCCGGCTGCCACCACCATCGGGTCCGCGAGCAGCGCCGACAGCCTGCCGGCGTCGGCATCCGCGAGCCCCGCGGCGTGGTGGGGATGCACGCCCGCCGTCGCGCGCAGGCAATGTGGATAGCGACGGCACAGGTTGATCGCCTTCTCGGAGTCGTCGAGCGTGCTGCCCGTCACGATCATCGCGGCGACGCCGGCCGCGCGGGCGCGGGCGAGCACCGCATCCCGGTCGGCGGCGAAGCTGTCGTGCGCGAGGTTGGCGCCGATGTCGACGAGGACTGGTGTCACCGGGCGCCCGCGCGGCTCACGCAGCGCGCAGCGCCGTCGTCACTGGCTGGCGCGCCGCGCGAAGCGCAGGGAAAAATCCACCCAGCATGCCGATGGCGACGGCGATGATGAGCCCGTCGACGACCAGGCCGGGCGTCACCGCAAACTGGAACACGACCTGCGTGAAGTTCGACCCGAGCGTCGAGACGGCCATGTTGTTGAACAGGATGTAGGCGAGCGCCGCGCCGAGAGCCCCGCCCACGAGCGCCAGGACGAGCGACTCGATCATGATCGACAGCACGACCGGAAAGCCGCCGAAGCCGATCGCACGCAGGGTCGCGATCTCGCGCGAGCGCGTGCCGACGGCCGCGTACATGGTGTTGAGAGCGGCAAAGGTCGCGCCGAGAGCCATGATGAAAGTCACGACCCCCGCGAGTGCGCCGATAGTCTGCCGGAAGTTCTTTGTCTGTCCGCTGAAATAGGACTGCTCGGACTCTACGTCCACGTTGACGCGCGGATCGGCGGTCAGGGCATCCTTCACGGCCTGGAGTCCCTTCGGGTCCGCGAGCTGCAGCCGCACGGAGCTGAATCCCTGGCGATTGAAGGCGGATTGTGCGACCTCCGCATCCGCCCAGAGCTCGCTTTCGTTGGCATCGCCCGACTTGAACACGCCGACCACCGTCCAGTCGGAGCCGCGCATCCGCAGCGTCTTCCCCAGGCCCGCCCCCTGGAATTGCTGCGTAACGCCACGTCCGACGATCAGTTCCTTGAGCCCGGGCTTGAAACGGCGACCTTCGACGATCCTGAGCTTCGGCCGCAGTTCGAATCCGGCAGGCTCCACGCCCCGCACGGTGATATTCGAACCGGACTGCTCGCCCGTCTTCATGAGCTCTGCGATCACCATCACTTCCGCGGAGGCGAGCGGCTGCCCGTCTGCACCCGCGGCGACGCCGGGTGCCTGCTTGATGATCGTTGCTTGTTCCCGGGTGAGACCTGAGTTCAGCTCCGCCTGGGAACCGCCCCGCAACACGAGCGCGACGTCCGCCCGACCTGCTGACTCGAGCGTCGAGCGGAAGCCCGCCGCCATTGCGAGCAGTGCGGTGAATACCGCGACGACGCCTGCGAGGCCCACGACGATGACGAGGGAGGGGCCGAGCCGATCCGGAATGCTGCGAAGCCCGAGCTGGGTGATCGCGAGGACCTGTTTCAGCATGGCTCTGCGCTCCGCTCAGCGCCCGGCCAGGGCATCGACGATGGTGAGCCGGGCAGCGCGTAGCGCTGGCAGCAGGCCGACAGCAAAGCTCAGAAGCACGATTGCGACGGCGCCTGTCAGCCAGACCCTGCCATCCACCGCGACCGGAAGGTTGCCGCCCGTCGCCTTCGTGATGCCGACGCCGAGCGGCGTCGCGACGGCGAGGCCAAGGAGTCCGCCGATGATGCAGAGCGCCGCCGCCTCAGCGAGCACGAAGCCGAGCACCGAGCGGTCGCTGAAGCCTAGCGTCTTCAGGATCGCGAGCTCCGGGATGCGCTCGCGTACGCTCTGCGCGATCGTGTTGCCGACGACGAGGAGCAGCGTGAAGAAGACGGCGAACAGGATCCAGCGCACGATCAGGCCGATGTCGCCGATCTGCTTGAAGAAGCCGAGGTTGAAATCCTTCTCCGCCTGGGTCTTGGTCTCGTCCGGCGAATTCTCGAACATGCGGTCGATCGTGGCCGCGACTTCCGTCGCGCGATCCGGATTCGCGAGCCGGATGATATAGACGCCCGCGCGTCCGGCACCGAACTGGTTGGCCTCGTCGAAGTAGCCGAAGTTGATCCAGCCGCCGCCGGTGCCGCGCTGCCATTCCTCGTCCTTGCCGTCGTAGATGCCGACGAGGTCGAAGATCCAGGCCTTGCTGCCGTCTTTTTGCGGAAAGATGTTCGATCCGATCGGGACCTTCTGGCCGATCTTCCAGCCGTACTGGTTGGCGAGCAGGCGACCGGCGATCATGCCGGTACGCGTTTCCGCGAAGGCCTTCCACTGTGCATCGGGCATCACCAGCTCGGGGTAAACGGCATGCAGCCGCATGGGATCGGTCGCCTGGATGATGAGCTGGGTGTTCTCCTGCCAGACGCCGCCGAACCACTGGCTCCACATCACTTTGTCGACGCCCGGCACCGACTCGATCTGCGGCAGGAGGCGAAGCGGCAGCGATTGCGTGAACGACACGCGAGCCTGGGTCACGAGGCGCGTCGCGCCGACGAAATCAGCACCGGCCGAGAACAGAACGTTGACCGCCTGCAGGAGGCCGAACAGCAGAAAGGCCATCACGATCGACAGCAGCGTCAGCACGGTGCGCGTTTTCCTGCGCCCGAGGTTCGCCAGCACGAATCCGGTGCGGGTCATCGTCGCCTCAAGCCGCCTGCTCGAGGAGCTGCCCCTTCTCGAGGTGCAGCGTGCGGTTCGCGAACTCCGCCGCCTTCGGGTCGTGCGTGACCATGACGACCGTCTTGCCGTGCTCGCGATTCAGTACCTGCAGGAGCCCGAGGATTTCGTCGGCAGTCTTGCGGTCGAGGTCGCCCGTCGGCTCGTCGCAGATGAGGATCGAAGGATCCGAGACGAGCGCGCGCGCGATCGCGACGCGCTGCTCCTGGCCGCCCGAGAGCTCCTTCGGCTTGTGCCGCGCGCGATCCGAGAGCCCGACGACCTCGAGCGCGACGGCGACGGACTTGCGGCGCTGCGCTGCGGAGAGCCCAGTCAGCAGGAGCGGCAGCTCGACATTGCGCTCGGCGGTCAGGACCGGCATCAGATTGTAGAACTGGAACACGAAGCCGACGTTTCGCGCGCGCCATTTCGCGAGCCGCCCGCCCGAGAGCTGGTCGATGCGCTCGCCGCCGACATGCACCTCGCCGGAAGTCGGGCCATCGAGCCCGCCGATCAGGTTGAGAAGGGTAGTCTTGCCGGAACCTGACGGGCCCATCAGCGCCACGAAATCGCCCTTGGGGACCTCGAGCGTGAGGCCGTGCAGCACCTCGACCCTCTGCTTGCCGCGGACGTAGGACTTGTGGACATCCTTGACCCTGACCATCGCGTCACCCATCGCCTGTCTCCCGAGCTACGATCGCGTCGCCGTCTTTGAGGTTCGGCGGCGCTTCCAGGATGACCGAATCGCCCGAGGACACGCCGGACTGGACTTCCCGGCTCTCGCCGAGCGTTCCGCCCAGCGAGACTGCGCGCCGCTCCGCGTGGCCGTCCTTGACGAGATACACGATGTCCTTGTCGCCATCCTGCCGAATGGCTTCGGCGGGCACCAGGACGCCCCGGGGAAGCGCCGGCGCATGGGCATTGGCCTGCTTGGACTCCAGGAATGCGACGCGGACGCCCATCTCCGGGACGATGCGCGGATCTTTCACGTCGAGCGCGATGCGGACCTTGACCGTCGCCTTTGAGCGATCGGCCGTCGGCACGATCGCGATCACGGACGCGGGAATGCGCCAGTCCGGGTAGGCATTGAGGACCGCCTCGACCTTCTGGTTCGGCTGGACACGGTTGATGTAGGCCTCGCTCACGTCCACCTGGATTTCGAGCGAGTCCATGTCCACGATCGTCCCGATGCCGGTGCGGATGGAGCCGCCGCCGGCAGAAATCGGCGAGATCATCTCGCCGGGTTGCGCGGCCTTCACGGTCACGACGCCACCGAACGGTGCCCGCACGATCGTGTTGTCGAGCTGCACCTGGGCCGCCCGCAGGGCTTCCTCCGCCACTTTCACGTTGCTCGTCTGGCTCGAGACGCGCGCGGCTAACGCCTCGGACTGCGCGCGCGCCGCGTCGAGAGCCGAAATGCTCGTCAGCTTCCGTTCCGACATGTCCCGCTGGCGCTTGTACTCGAGTTCGGCATTCGCGCTCGACGCCTTGGCCTCGTCGAGCTGGGCTCTCGCGGCGGCAACCTGGGCGCGCCTCAGGTTCGCGTCCACGCGCGCCTCCGAGTCGTCGAGCGTCGCGAGGATGTCACCTGCCTCGACGTGCTGGCCTTCCTCGATGCGCACGTCCCTGACCTTGCCCGTGATCTTCGCGGAAACCGTCGCCTGGCGGCGTGCCGTCACGTAGCCCGTCGCGTCGAGCACGGAGGTGCCTGCGCTTGTCGCCGGCAGCGCGTGGGCCGTGGCGACCGTCACTTCCAGGGGCGTCTGTCGATTGAAGAACCAGATGGCGAGTACCACGAGGACGACGGCAGCGGCGCCCAGGACGATCCATAGGCGCAGGCGGGACGAAGATCCGTCCTCGGGCGCATCGCGATCGATGCGCAATTCCTTGAGCAGCTCGGATTTGTTCAAGCGGCGGTCGGGTTCGGGGCTCTGGGCCGCAAAGTCTGCCACAGTCGGCGGCATCGCCGCCGCCTTGACAGGTTTCAGTCCGCCCGCCAACGGAATCCACTTGCCGCAATGCCGAGGAACAGGAGGGTCATGGCCGCCAGCCAACCGAGATGTGGCAGCACGTCTGCGAAGCTGGCCCCGTCCAGCATGACGGCGCGCGCGGCTACCAGCATCTGGGTGAGCGGCAGCGCCTTGGCTGCCTGCTGCAGCCACGCCGGCGCGCCCTCGAGCGAGAACCAGACGCCGGAGAGCAGCATCATCGGCCAGGATGCGAGGTTGATGGCGCCATTGGCGAGCTCCTCGCTCGCGAACCGCGCCGCCATCATGAAACCGAACGAGATCATCGCGAGCGCGCCGGCAACGGCCACGAGAAGCAGAAGGAGCGTGCTGCCCTCGTTCCGGAAAGGCACGAGGAGGGCGAGGGCGGCATAGAGCAGGGAAGTCACGCTGACGGTCAGGAGCAATCGCGAGAGGACCTGCGCCGCGCCGAACTCGAACGCGGTGACCGGCGTCGCCGAGAGACGCCGCAGGAAGCCGCTCTTTCGGTAACGGACGACGACGTAGCCGACTCCGAACAGGCAGCTGAACATCATGTTCATGCCGAGGATGCCCGGCAGCAGCCAGTCGACGTAGCGAACGGCCGCGCCGCTCACCGGCTCGCGCGTCGCCCGACCGCCTGCAGACTCGAGCAGGAGTTTTTCTGCGAGATATCCCTTTGGAGAGTCTTCGTTGACCCAGTAGCGCGGAGCGGTGCGCAGGTCGAGAAGGAGATCTGTTTCGTGACGCCCGACTTTCCGGATCGTCGCGTCGACGTCCTCGGGCCCGATGCGGACGAAGTCTACGTAGCGGGTGTCGAGGAAGGGATGCAGGCGAGCGTCGAGCGCGGCGCCCGCCGGCAATACGACGTCGACCTTGAAGAGTGCGCGCGGCTGGCCCCCGAAGATGACCGCGAAAGCGACGACGAGCGCGAGCGGGAACAGGAAGTTGAAGATGAGCGTCGAACGATCGCGCAGGAACTCGAGATTCCGCGCATGCCAGACCGCGAGCAGGCGCCTCGGACTCACGTACGCAGCTCCCGGCCGGTCAGCTCGAGGAAGAGGTCCTCGAGGTTCCGCGGGCGGATCCTCAGATGCCTGAGCGGAATGCCGCGGTCGAGCAAGGCGCGCAATGCCCCTTCGACGTCCCCGGTCGAGATCTCGACTCGGTCGCTCGCCACGAGGACCGGGAGCGGAAAGTCCACGGCCTCGCCGGAAAAGTCCTCGCGCGGCAGTTCCAGCACGACGTCGTCGAAATGCTCCCGCAACAGGCGCGAAGGGGGCCCTTCGGCAATGATGCGGCCGCGGTCCATGATCGCGACGACATCGCACAGGAAGTAGGCCTCCTCCATGTAGTGCGTGGTGAGAAGCACGGTGCGCCGTTCGCGCTTGATGGTGCGGATGAGGTCCCAGAAATTATGGCGGGCCTGTGGGTCGAGCCCGGTCGTCGGCTCGTCGAGGAAGAGCACCTGCGGGTCGTTCGCGAGGGCGATCGCGAGCAGGAGGCGCTGCATCTGCCCGCCGGACAGCTTGCGGTTGTCGCGATCCGCGATTTCGCCGAGCGCGCAGGTCTCGATCAGCGCGTCGACCTCGCGCCCCCGCGGGTACAGGTGGCTGAATAGCGCGAGCGTCTCGCGCACTGTCAGGAACTCCTGCAGCGAGGTCTTCTGGAACTGGATGCCCGCTTCCTCGCGGAAGCGCGCGCCGAGCGGCTCGCCGCGGTAGAGCACGCGCCCGGAAGTCGGCTGCGTCACGCCCTCCATCATCTCGACCGTCGTCGTCTTGCCGGCGCCGTTCGGGCCGAGAAGGCCGAAGCACTGGCCCGGCGGAATCGAGAACGACACGCCGTCCACGGCGCGCACGCCGGGATATTCCTTGACGAGTTCGTGGACCTCGATCACCGGGGTCATGTCGCCGGCATGCTATATGATTGCGCGCGTGACGCCGAACCCGTTCCCGCATCTCCTGGCGCCGCTGGACCTCGGCTTTACTACGCTCCCGAACCGCGTGCTGATGGGCTCGATGCACACCGGGCTCGAGGACCGCGCCGACGATTACCCGAAGCTCGCCGCCTATTTTGCGGAGCGCGCCAAGGGCGGCGTCGGCCTCATGGTGACCGGCGGCATCGCGCCAAACGCCGCCGGATGGACCAAGCCATTTGCCGGAACGCTGAGCGGCAGGCGCCACGTGGCACGCCATCGCCTCGTGACCGAGGCCGTGCACGCGGAGGGCGGCCGCATCTGCATGCAGATCCTGCACACGGGACGCTATGCCTACCATCCGCTCGCGGTCGCGCCGTCGCGACTCAAGGCGCCGATCTCGCCGTTCACCCCGCGCGAGCTCAGCGAACGCGGCGTCGAGCGCCAGGTGTCCGCCTTCGTGCGCTGTGCGGCGCTCGCGCAGGAGGCCGGTTACGACGGCATCGAGGTGATGGGATCGGAGGGGTACTTCATCAACCAGTTTTTGGTGGCGCGCACGAACCGCCGCACCGACCGCTGGGGCGGCAGCTGGCCCAGCCGGATGCGCCTGCCGCTAGAGATACTCGCGCGGACGCGCGCTGCCGTCGGCCGCGAGTTCATCGTGATCTATCGTCTTTCCATGCTCGACCTCGTCGAGGGCGGCAGCAGCTGGGCGGAAGTCGTCGACCTCGCCTGCTCGGTCGAACGGGCCGGAGCGACGATCATCAACACCGGCATCGGTTGGCACGAGGCGCGCATCCCGACGATCGCGACCATGGTGCCGCGGGCCGCATTCACCTGGGTGACGCGGCGGCTGAAAGGAGCCGTCTCGATCCCGCTGGTGACGAGCAACCGCATCAATGATCCCGCGGTCGCCGAGCGCGTGCTCGCGGCGGGCGACGCGGACCTCGTCTCCATGGCGCGCCCGCTGCTCGCCGATCCGGACTTCGTCGCCAAGGCGGCGGCGAACCGTGCCGACGAGATCAACACCTGCATCGCCTGCAATCAAGCCTGCCTCGACCTCGTCTTCGAGAACGAGGTGGCGAGCTGCCTCGTCAATCCGCGCGCCGGGCGCGAGCTCGAGCTGGTCTACCGGCCGGCGGAGCAGGCGAAGCGGGTCGCCGTCGTCGGCGCGGGGCCGGCCGGCCTCGCCTGCGCGACGGTCGC
>Ga0075428_100011090_pt1 | contig 10027 bp, 20 predicted proteins | sample RhiMetdeltSRZDD2_FD_75291 | JGI IMG/M metagenome (GOLD analysis project Ga0075428, IMG submission 75291) | Populus rhizosphere microbial communities from Tennessee, USA - Rhizosphere MetaG P. deltoides SRZDD2 | ecosystem: Host-associated > Plants > Roots > Rhizosphere > Soil | place: USA...
GCGCAAGATGGACGCCCAAGCGCGCACGATGGAGGCCACCGCAACCACGTACCGCGCCTGGCTCGCCGCGCGGGAGGTCCCAGGACGCCCAGAGTCGCCAGCGACACAGTAATTGCTTGCCTCCACGCGACTGCTTGTATAGAGTGCCCCTCCGAGGTGTATAAAGTGTAGCAAGAGTAATGACTATTCCAACACGTGGAGGAGAGTCTTATGCCACGCACCAAGACCGCACCAGCGCCCAGCAATGGCACCGCGTTTGTCATTCCGGCGCATCCCGGTGTCACGATTCGCCCCTTACGCGAAAGCTCCGCGACGTTTCGCATTCACGGCCTAGCGCCGTACATGCAGTGCCGCTTTAGCCAAAAAGCTATTGCCAAAATCCAAGAAACGCACCGGCAAGGCTCCCAGGCTCGCTCCAAACGCGTCCGGGAAGCCCGCGACTTTGACGAGGATTACCGCCAAGCGATGCACCTCTTTGCTGATGGCACCTGCGGCATTCCCTGCGCCGCGTTTCGCAACGCCCTCATCAGCACCTGTCGCCTCGTGGGCTTTAAAATGACGATTGCCAAGCTCTCCGTCTTTATTGTGGCCGACGGCCTCGATATCGTCGATGGGACCCCCCTCGTACGCATTGAAGGCACGCCGGAACAGAGCATTCTGCCGGTCCGCAATGCTACGGGCGTCATTGATTTGCGCGTCCGGCCTTTGTGGCGGGAATGGGCGGCGAACCTGACGATTCGCTACGATGAGGAACAATTCAGTACGCAAGACGTGACGAATCTCCTCATCCGGGCCGGACGCCAGGTCGGCGTGGGCGAAGGACGCCCCGATTCGCGGGATTCCAACGGGATTGAATATGGCTTGTTTCAAGTCGAGATCGAGCGCGAAGGAGACGACAATGACGACCCCGACGACGACGCCTAAGCCGCTGCCGATGTTTGACACGGACGAGGAAGTCGTCAAGGAATTGCTCACGTTTTATCGCCGCAACGCCCATCGCCTCAGTGGTGTGAGCGAAGCCACGACCAAACTCTGGCCGCGCCTCATCAAGCGGATGCCTCGCAAGATCCTCATCCACTTGGCCCAGCTCGGGCTGACGACCAAAGTCCGCAGCTTGAACGGGCAGGACCTCGCGCGCCAGGGGTGGACCGCCGCCCAGGGCAGTATCCTCGTCCAGCAGACGACCCCAACCGATCCCGCTCAGGCGGGCAAACCCGTCAGAGTGCGGGTCGAGCGCCTGCCCTGGACGGGACCAACGGTGGTCTATCCCAAAATTCTCACCACGACGTTGTATTCGACGAAGACGGTTGTCAAGCCGTTGCTGCATTTCACGATTGACGATTTTACGTTCGTCATGTCCGGCTTTGCCGAACAACGCAACGGGTTAGAGCGGCGCATTGAGGCCATGGGGAGTGCGGTCCAGGCTCTCCGGGCGCATCAGGTGCGCGAAGTCGCGGACCTGCCCCCGCCGGAAATCGAGGCGTTTGCCGCCCGGTGGGAAGAGGCGCTACGCCGCGAGCGCGACCTGGCGAGCGTGGTCGCGTAGGGCATACAGACACGGCAAGGCCTCGTTTGGCGCGACTTGGTTGGACTAGACACGGCGTCGCAGGCATGGCGAGACGCGACAAGACGAGACCAGGCGGAGTTCGACCGGGCGCCGCAGGCGTGGTACGGCGAGACTGGACTAGACAAGGATGGCCGAGCTAGGCAGCACATCGCAGGCATCGCTTCGCGGGGTATGGCTGGACCGCGCATGGCAGGCGTGGCGCGACGTGACAAGGATTGGCGTCGCAGGGTTGGGCGCCGCCGGCACGGCCCGATCACCCTAGGCGTGCCTAGGCGTGACCAGCCGTCGCTTGGCCCGCCTCCGCACCGCAGGCATGGCGAGACCCGTCAGCGCGGGACGTGACCCGGCGGGGCGTCGCAGGCCTGGCGAGACATGGCTTGACGTGGCGTGACGAGACCGGGCATCGCAGGCATCACACCGCTGCCCAGGCACCGCATGACGAGGCCAGCCGTACCACGGCGTCGCTGGCGTGGCCAGACGAGCCGCGATGTGGTCTGGCATGGCAAGGCGCTGCCCCGCGGGCGTGGCTAGCCAGCGCGTGGCGCCGGGAGGCTCGGCAGCGCTGGCGAGGCATGGCCTGGCGCGACGCGACTTGACGAGACGCGACCTGGCGCCGCAGGCTTCGCACGGACTGGCGAGGATTCGCGAGACGCGGCGTGACGAGACATGGCTTTGCAGGCATCGCGGGACGTGACGAGACGTGACGCGGTCGGACAAGGCGGGTCGAGGCGCGGACTGGCAGCGCAGGCTTCGCAAGGCATCGCAGGCGAGGCGCGACTAGGCACGGCCAGGCCAGACCGGACCCGGCGCCGCAGGCATGGCGAGGCCGGACTGGGCATGACCTGGCAAGGCGGGGCTCCGCAGGCGCGGCCCGGCGCGACCAGACACGGCAGGCATGGCGCGACGAGGTGCGTCAGGACGAGACAGGGTATGGCGAGACGCGACTTTGCAAGTCCAGGCAGGCAAGGCATAGCATATCAATGACTTAGCGCGACTTTTGGCTTGTATGGGAAGAGGAAACAGGCTATACTATCGGGGTAGGCAGGAGATGGGGTCTCCTGTCCCCCCTAAACACACGCCTCTAGTAGGAGAGACGACATGTCTGAGCAAGATCTTACCACAACTGAAGTCCTACAACGCCTCAATGCACAACTGCGCGATGAAGTCCTGGCTTTGCATGAGCTTACCACTGACGAATTGCTTGCCATCAAGCATACCAAACCACACTTAGCCCTCCCGGCCATGTTTCTGTGGATAGAGCGCCGTGAGCAGCACAATCCCTCGCCTGCAAAGCTCAAGTCTCATTATGTGTATGTGTTACAGAATACTGCCAACCAGTATGTCAAGATCGGTTATACAGCCGATCCAGACCAACGGTTACGTCACTGGGAATGTACGACCGTCGATGAGTTGCGGCTCATTGGTGTATGGCAGGTTCCTCACTCCAAGGTTGAACGCGAACTCCAGGAACTCTTTGAGAATGTTCGTATGGGTCATAATCGGAGTGAATGGTTCGCGTTAACAGAAAGTGATATTGATATTCTTGTAGAGCTTATGCTGGACTTTGAACGCGTGCGCTAGCACGTAGCCTCTTCCCGGCGCCTCGACCTGATTGCCGCGTTGATTGAAGAGCGCCGCCGCCCGTAGCAGGCATCGCACGCCCCGGCCAGTCCTGGCGGCGCCAGACATGGCTCGGCTCGGCCCCGCAGGCATGGCCGCAAGGGAGGCTTGCTCAGTTTTGAGTAAACCTCCCTGCAGCTGCACAAGGAGCGCATCATGGTCACACAGTCAGGCCGCAGTGGCATGGGGAGCCATAAGCATGGGGTCTCCGGCTCGGTGCACACGCAACAGCATTTTACGGGGAAGACGGGGCCAGCGGGTTCCAGGCGCAAAGCCAAGAGTACCCGGAAGCAGCGGCGCCGCAACCGGGGCACGCATGTGAATAAGTATGCGGACGAGCGGGAGGAGCCTGCGGCCCCCGTTCCGTAACGTGGCGCACGCGCGGATCGTCTAGCCGCAACACGGCGTGGCTACGCGAGGCGTGACCCCGCTGGCATCGCAAGGCCCACCAGGGAATCGCATCGCAGGACCGGGCCTGGCGCCGCAGACATCGCACGCCCTGACGAGACGAGGCAACGCGCGACCAGGCCGGGATTGGCATCGCAGGCACGGCTCGTCGGGGCGTGACGTGACGAGGTAGCGCCCCGCCTGACACGGCTCCGCTGACACGGCTCGACAAAGCGCGGCTGCACATCGCCCCGCCGGGCACGGCGTCGCAGGCATGGCGTGCCTAGGCACCGCTTCGATCGTTCGGCAAGGCAAGGGACGGCGAGACCCCGCCGCCATGGCTAAGCGCGGATCGGCTTGGCCCGACTCGACACCGCAGGCTTCGCAAGTCCTCGCACGTCCAGGCCGCGCATCGCAAGGCCTCGCCCCGCCAGGCCACGCCGGCGTGGCACATCGTCGCTTGGTCCGGGGTCGCGCCGCAGCGCAGGACGCCGCACCGCAGGCACGCGGGGCGTGTGACGGGGGGCATCAGACTCCCGTGCAAAAGCGGTGAGAATCTGCTAGACTCGTGGCTACTTGTGAGTGTCTGCGTAGTGGCTGGGGCGGGTTTCGGCCCGCCCTGGTTACCGGCCCCTTCCCGCCTAACCAGCCTCCGGGGGACACGCCGAGGGCGGTTGCTTCTCTAAACCAATCAAGCGATTATCGGCTTTGTCTATTGATCGGATAAGTTCATCGAGCTTGCGATGTAGTGCAGCCTCGTGCCTATTCTGCGTATGTTGAATGATCACGACAAATATAGAGGTCGTTAGTGTCGAAAGCGTATTAATAACAATCTGATAGGTATCAGTAAAGCCTATAAAACATCCTCCGATAAACCATATAAGTATGATGGCGAGCGTGGCGGCAAAAGCCCAGATAGACCCCAACGCCTCTGATGATTGTTGCGCAAAGGCTGAAAACCATTGAATTAACGTAGATATTTTACTTGTTTTCATGTATACTTACTTCATGGAATCTCAGCATATACCTGAAGAATTTATACACTTGTTTCCGGTTACGAGTAATAGTGCTCTCGCCACGCATTTTACTATCTCCATCACCAAAGTAGGCAAATGGGCACGTGCAAGACATCTTGTGAAAGACCCCGCGTATAAACGTGCTATGCAGCGCCAGAGAGCTCTTGGGCATACGCTGAGTGAAGACGCACGTGAGAGAATCCGCCAGAAAGCGCTTGGAAGAAAAAGGCCTCAGTCTGTGATTGACAAAGCCATGGCGACAAAGCGCGCCAATGGGTCGATCCTTCGACGAGAACGACACCCTATGTGGAAGGGTGGTCGTAGCATCGCCTCCCGTCATATTAATCCAGCCTATACACAATGGCGTATGGTAGTTTTCGAGCGTGATGGCTATCGGTGCCAAGACTGTGGAAGAGAAGGTACCGGCAAAAAACATGAAGGCGGACTGCACGCTCATCATCTGCAATCTTACTCCAAATTCCCTGCCTTGCGGTATGAAGTCTCAAATGGATTAACCTTGTGCAGTAAGTGTCATTCACAACGACACAAAATCCCTTTTACGAAAAAACCCCCGCCCGAATATATCGAATGCGCCTGTGGGTGTGGCACACGCATGACACGTCTCAATGAGCGAGGACAGCCTCGGCGCTATGTCAATCATCATGCCGAGCGCGGACGCCGCAACGGCCCTATCGAGTTGGAAAAGATCCGTCAAGCACAACTGGGACGCAAGCATACGACAGAGCATAAAGAAAAAATCCGTCAAGCCATGCTCGGCCGTACATTTACTCCTGAACACAGGGCGAATCTCAGCAAGGCTACGACTGGGAGAAGACTCTCCGAATCGCATATCGCCAAACTACGCGGACGCACAAAACCCCCTGAGGAACGAGCGAAAATTAGTGCATCCCAGAAAGCGCGGCTGGCCCTGCATCCTCCTAGGCCCAAAAGTGAGGAGGCCCGCAGAAAGACGAGTATTGCTTTAAAAGGAAGGACTAAAAGCCCTGAGCATCGTTCCAAGATTAGTGCATCAAAACGCCAGAAGAATGCAGCCAAGAGAAATGCAACAAATCAACTCAGCCTTTTCTAAGGTACCCCAGAAACATCCAGGCCGACCCCGCGATCAGACTCGCCGTCGTGGCGAAGCGATAAAACCAGTCAGCCTGCACGCGCGCTCCTCCCCGCTAGCGTACCACACTTGCCCCGTCGAGCACCGCGTCGCTGATCCGTGCCAACTCATAGCTTTTGGAGGGCATCACGAGGCGCAGATCGCACTGCGAGAGATGGCCGTGCGCGAAATGCCAGGCGAGGGAGCCGTTCTTCTGCAGCTCCAGGGCACACGCGAGCATGCGCAGGTGCTCTTCGGTCACGCCATGCAATTCGAGCCGTTCCCACACGTGTGCATCAAGCATTGGGCGCCTCCTGGCAGGGGTTGAGGCACTCCCACCCCGCAAAGCGCTGGGGCTGCATCGACTCCTGGGTATACGTCGCCACCCAGCAGGTGTCCCCCACCCAAAGCGGGCCGGATAGGGGGGGCGGGCGTGGCAGATACGCCCGCACAAAGGCTTCCGTCGCCGCACTGATGGGGCGCAGCTCACGGCCATCAAACATCATGGCGCCCCCTCCCGCTCACGCCGCCAGGCCGCATACTTGGGCGCCGCCTTAAAGCCATAATCCGTGGCATAGATCCGGAGCTTCTCCAGGACTTTGCCCCCGCCCTTGCATTGCTGCGCATACCGTGGCGGGTTGGCCGTCGCGCAGACATGCGCAATGATCTGCCGCACCTGGAACGCATTGGTATGCCACCGCGTTGCCACCCGCTCTAGCCGCTCGCCGAGTAAGGCTTCCTGCGTCATGCGGCGATAGTCCTGCGGGGTCAAGTGCTGATGACACAGGCACTGACACTGGGCACAGGCACAACACGCACTCATACGGGCTCCTCCGGGACCTCCTCGGGTAGCGTGAAGGTATACGTCAGCCGATAGCTCCCCGGCGTCTCCGGATCGAGGCGCCAGCGCAGACTCTGCGCCTGCCGCGGCAGGGCGCCCTGGGCATGCAGCAGGGCCTCAATGGCGACCATCGTGCGCCCGGCCATGAGCCGCGCGGGCAGCCACACTTCGCCCGTGAGCGTCAAGGTGCTTGGCATGGGTCCTCCTGCTTCGTGCGGCGGCGATGCTCTGTGGTGAGAAACGCCTCGAAGCGCTCCAGGACCGTCGGCGGATCTGGAGGCGCGTCGGGCGACGCGTAAAAGCCTGGTTCGGGCTCATAGTCGAGCTCATCATCAGGCTGTTGCTGCCAATGCGTGTAGCGGGGATCAGGCGGCGTCATGGGGCCTCCGGCGCGGTCTGCCCGTAGGGAGCATGCACCGCCGGATCATAGGTTTTGGGCACGCGGTCGAGCCAAACATGACACGCGGCACAGTAGGTGAAATCAATGTCCTGGGGGTGAAAACTTAAGCGATTGCAGAGGAGACACAGGAGCGCGGTTTCGCCCTGCACCTGGAGCACACGGTACGCGTCGGTAATCATGCGCCCAGCTCCTCGGTACAATCTTCAATGGCTTCGAGATCAAACCCCCCGGTATCCTCGACGTGGACATCCCAGATTTGTAGCATATCGGTGCCCGACGGGGTGATATGGACTGCATAACGGGCACAGAGCGCCTCCAGGTCCGCCAGAAACTGCCGACAGCGCGGGTGAAAATCCGCAGGCGTGGTCATGCCCCCAACTCCTCAAGAGGGATCGTCATGTCGACCTGCATCCGCAGCGTCTCCGTGTCCTCGTCCTTGCGCAGCATGACGCGCACGCGCCCGCCAGGATAACCACCAATGAGCAGGCCGACCTGGAACATAGTGCAGGCTACGAGCTGCGCTATGGCCGGGGAAGCCCCGTCCAGGTTACTGAGTTCGACCTCGACCCGTTCGTGCGGGACCAGCGGTCGTCTCATGCGCCAAGCTCCTCTAGGGTCAGCGGTGTACCGGCGGCAGCCTCCAGGGGAAGAATCCAGGTCGTCAAGTCCGTCGTATCAACCGGATAGGGGCGTTCATAGTCTAGCACCACATACCGCTCCTTGATGTCGCGTCCCCACAAATAGGAGACGAGCATGGCACACTCGTCGGTCGTAAAAACGGGCACGCCCCGGCGCAGAATGACATAGCGATGTCGGGGATTCACGGTCATGCGCCAAGTTCCTCTAACGTGAGCGGCTTGCCCGTGGCCGCGTCGATCAATTGTTTCGGCGTGAGGGTGCCGGCGCGGAACATCCGTGCCCGCGTCGGGCCAAGGACGGCATCCTGATACGCCGTATCGCGGCGAGAAAGCCACTGACTCACCGTCTGTTGCGGGACGCGTCCGCCTCCCGGGACCACGGGGATCATTTCACTCCGGCATCCCGGATGGTAGGGCGGCCCGCCGAGATAGGGCACCGCGTGGTCGACGGGCTCATGGTCCGGCACGGTATAGCGCAAACCATGCCGCCCTAAACAGAGGTGTGACGTGTGGCTGTCGAGGACCGAACTATGTTCAATCAGTACCTCACTAGCATTGACATCGGCGACCTTGACCCGTGCCTCACTGACCGCGTTGGTGGTCTGCGTCCGCAGCAAGCGGGCCGCGTCTTCCTTGGCCTTGGTCATAATCCCGTCCGCATAGCCATTGGCCGCCGTCCCTTGCACACGGGCGACGAGGGCCGGGAGGGGCTCCTCCAGGCTGACGCCCACCATGAGCGAATCCCCCACGCGCGTCACGAGCCCGACAGCCGCGCGGCCCCACCAGTCCTCGCCCGTGGTACTCAGGTCCGTTGGCGAGGCCGGGCTAGGGATCAATGTCTGCCGCACGGCCCGGCGGAGCGCCGTGTCACTGGGCGTCTCCTCGATGGTTTCCGTCGCGGTGGCGGTATTGACGATCCGTCGCGTGACCATGGCTTCTTGCGCCGCTAGGGCGACCAGAAACGCGTCCACGTCGCGGGCGATCTGGACATACCGCGTCATCACGAGCGGGTCCACCTCCTCCCGTATGAGGAAGTGTACCGCCCGACGCCGCGCCACGAGAAAGGAGAACTGCGCCGGATCGGCCTCGCGGAGCGCATGCAACAGATCGCTTTCAAGAAGCGCTAAGATCCCCCACACCTCATGGCGCTGGTGCGTCTCCGCCCGGCCCACCTGGAGCAGGCGCGCGGTAAAGGCATCGGCAATCTGCGCGTTTACAGGCTCGGCCATAGGTTGCAATCCCTTCCAGGGGAGCTAGAGGCTTGGCCAGAGCACCTCGTCCAGCACCTCGAAACACTCAACCCGCCCATCGGGATAGATCTTATAGCGGGCGACGACAATACGCTGCCCCTGCGCATTCAACGCCTGTGCCTCGACCAGGACATCCTCGACCGGGGCATACTCTTCGAGCACCCGCGCGATGGTCGCTTCAAAGACGCGACGGGCGTGCGTCCGATCAATCGACATCAGCATCGCTCCTCGTAGACGTGTGCACGAGCGCCCGTGCCAGCTGTTGCACCAGGCGCCGACACGTGGCCCACGGCGTCCGGGCGAGAGGCACCGAGGGCACCGCACGCAGCAGCGCCGCCAGCCCTTCTTGCACGTGTGCCGCTTCCTCGATACTCAGGGTCAGCCGCAGGGAGGTGTGGCCTACGCGGACGAGATGCATAGGTCCCCTTCACTCATACGCAAACTCTCCAAAGTGTACCAGTAACGTCGTGAGAGGGCGAAACCACTGTGCGCGCGCCCCTGTGTGGTAGACTCATACGCAAAGTTGCGGTACACACACAAAGCGAAGTAGCCTGACACCCTACGCCGGCTCTGGCGGTCGCGTATTCCACAACTCCCGCGCCTCCTCGATGCTCCGCCCCTCTGGCCCACACGCGTGACAGTCGCGGCACATGGCCGTCGCATACGTGCCGCCGACATCGCTTTCCCAGACCTCAATCACCACACTGCCACAGAACGGGCAGGCCGCAAGCGGTTCAGCCACGCCGCTACACCGTCAGCCGCAGCCGACTTGTCTCCGGCAGCGCTTCGTCATGGCGTTCCCATTCGCCGCCGCCCACCGGGATCTGAATCTCACCACTAAACCCCGCGGGTTGAACAATGCTACTCGCCCACTTAAACAACTCTTTCTCGATCGCCGCTTGCAGGCGCTGGAGCACCTGGAGATACTCCAGTTCGGCATCGCCCGCCTTCGCGTCGAGATGCCCCAACGCCTGGCGCATGGCCTGCTCCAACTCGGGCGTGGCCTCGTGGCTCTCGGGGTCCGCGAGGATATGCTGGAGCGTCACCACGAGCTGGCGCAGTTTGTCCACATAGCCCTGGCTCATATCGGCGTCGTGGTCGAGGGCTTCAATCATCGCATCAATCAGGGCTTCAAGGGTCGGATCGTAGGGTTCCACACTTCCTCCTTTCGTAAGCAGTCCTAGAGCGTGAGGCCATAGC
>Ga0075428_100011094_pt1 | contig 10025 bp, 8 predicted proteins | sample RhiMetdeltSRZDD2_FD_75291 | JGI IMG/M metagenome (GOLD analysis project Ga0075428, IMG submission 75291) | Populus rhizosphere microbial communities from Tennessee, USA - Rhizosphere MetaG P. deltoides SRZDD2 | ecosystem: Host-associated > Plants > Roots > Rhizosphere > Soil | place: USA...
CCGCCACGCGCGCCGCGTCCGCCACCGCCACCTCCGCCGCCGCGTCCGCCGCCGCCGGCGATGCCGACACCCTGCATGTCGTCGCTCGACCAGACACCCTGCAAATCAGGATCGCCCCACGGTGTCCGCGGCGCCTTGTACTCGACGGGCTTCCCACCGAACGCCGTGATGACGAGTGGCGGCGGCGTGGAGTACTTGATCTCCTGCTGGGCCTGTCCCGAGACTGGCGTGCCGACGTATATCGCCAACGCCATGACTGCGGCGACGGCAACCCAAACGAGCTTACGCATGATGAACTCCTGGCGATCCTGCTGGTGCAGGAGCGTAACGAGAGGTCTACAAAGACTGAGCATGAATTTTAGGTCGTCCGGCAGGGTTGTCAAGCTGAAGGTGCCGAAGAATGAGCGATTTACGAGGACAATTGTTAACGATTTGTAATGACGTAGGCGGTAGGACTTAGGACGTAGCGGGACGCGAAGGCGAGTCCTGCCGGACCCGCCCTCGTCGTTCGGATGGCTAGAACGTGACCTTGTTGGCGTCGGCGAGAATCAGCTCGCGATAGACCGGCAGCGACCACCCGGCCTTCTCGAGCTCGGTCAGCCGCTTCTCCACCAGGCTCACGTAGTTCTTCTTCGACTTGTAGAGCTCCTTCAGCTTCGCCTGCGAGAACGGCAGCTGCGCGCCCGCGAGGCCGCACATCAGGTTGGCGCCGGTCTGTCCGCCGTTGGCGACGATCCACGCGCTCGGATTCGCGATGAGCGGCGTGACCGCCGGCGGACGGATCACGTACTTCGCGGTCGGCACATCCACGTAGGGATTGCGGATGCCGCCCCGCGGATTTCCCTGCTCGTCGAGCACCATCCTGGAGCCGTCGTTGTGCTCGTCCTGATCGAGCCAGACGCGCTCGCCCCGCGGCGGCAGCGTCCCCTTGTCGACCCACTGGAGCAGGTGGTGGAGCCCCACCGACATGTAGGCCTGGTTCGGGAACTCGCTGATCGGTTGCGCGCACGGGTTCGGCTTGAACCGAACGCTGTCGCGCGTATCGACGTGCGCGATGCCGGCGAACTCATAGAGCCGGTACTGCTTGCCAGGCTCGTCGCCGTCCTGGCGGGTCGTGATGTTGCCGACCACCTCGTGCATCGTCGGCAGGTGGATCAACGGGACGTCGATGTCCTGAATCTGGGAGCCGTTGGACGTCGGCATGAACCCGTCGAAAATCCGCTGCATCTCCGGCGTCCGGTACACCATGTGCGCGGGCAGGTAGTTGATGAGCACGCCGGCGCTCATCGAGGTGCCCGACAACACCATCTTCCTGACCGTCACACCGCCGAGCGGCTTGCCGGTCCGGATGAGCGCGCCGATCTGCGCGATGATCTCGTTCGTCTGTCCGCCCGCGACGCGAAGGTCCTTGTATCTCGCCTCGTTCATCTGGACGAACTGCTGCGGGCTCGAGGTCAGCATGTCGACCGCTGCGTGGCCGGACGACATCGTGTAGATGGAGGTGAACTCGAACATGTGCGCGGCGCCGCTGCTGTGCATCGACTCTGCCAGCACCAGCCCGCTGAACGCTGACGGGTTGGCCGGCCGCCGTACGACGATGCGGGTGTTGTAGGGCTGGCCGTTGGCCGTGCCGGACACGAAGTACTCGTGCGCTTCGTACTTGAACGCCGCCAGCCCCTTACCCGGAGCCATCGACGACGCTGAGTCGAACATCGGTCCCGGGCCGGTCACTTCCGCCGACATCGTCGGCAGGACGACCGCCGTGGGAGCGGAGGGGAGATTGGAGGGCTGGGCCTGTCCTCGCCCGCCCTGACCCTGGCCGCGTCCGCCCTGGGGGCCACCACCTTGGAAGCCTCCACCCTGTGGGGCTCCACCACCGCCCTGACCGGCAACGGGAACCGAGCCGAACGACGCGAACAGTGCCAACGCGATGACGATGACCGCGCGCGTCATCGTCTCCAGTGTTTTCTGCGGGACGTTCATCGATGCCTCCGGGCGGATGGACCGTATCGGCGCGGACTCCGGGCTTTGGGCCCGGCCCGGCACCATCATGCGTTTACGGTGGGCAACATCATGTTCGCGAATTCGGTCTGCCCGCAAGACCCCGGCCCTGGCGGCTGGCTTCAGCCGGACCGGTATGTCAGGAGTAGTATCTCCTCGTATGTCCTTCTTCTTCAGCAGCGCGGTGCGCTCGTGGCTGGGCGCGTGTCTCATCCTGGCGGCCGTAGTCCTGGCGCCTGGCGCCGCGCAGGCACAGGAGAAACGGGCGTTTCCCGAGCAGGATGCCGGCCGAATCCGTGAGGCCAGCACGGTGTTTGCGAAGGCGGTCGTTGCGCGCGACATGAAGACCCTCGTTTCCCAGTACGCCGATGACGGCATGCTCTACCCGCCCGGTGAGACGATGGTCAAAGGTCACGCGGCCATCGAAGCCTGCCTCACGGCACTGCCGCCGATGAAGGACTTCAGCCTCCGCGTGCTGTCGATCGAAGGACAGGGCGATCTGGCGTACGTGCAAGGCACCTACACGATCGTCATCGCCCCGCGCGGGGGCGGAGAGACCGTCCAGGACTCTGGCTACTTCCTCGAAGTCCGTCGCCGGCAGCCGGACGGACGCTGGCTGATTGCGGTGCAGATGCTGACGCCGCACTGATCGTTCGGATCGAACGCCCCGAACGACCCGAACGACCCGAACGACCTTGCTACACCGATGCACGACATCGTCGATCTGCGCTCCGACACGCTGACGCTTCCTACGCCGGAAATGCGCGAGGCGATGGCGCGCGCCGAGGTCGGTGACGACGTGTGGGAGGAGGACCCGACGGTCAAGCGGCTGGAGGCCGAGGCGGCGCGGCGCATGGGGAAGCCAGCCGGTCTGTTCGTCGCCTCGGGCACGCAGGGCAACCTCGTTTCAGTGCTGGCGCAGACCGAGCCTGGCCAGGAGATCCTGTGCGATCTGGACGCGCACGTCTTCCATTACGAGGTGGCAGGCGCCGCCGTGATCGGCGGGGTGCAGACGCGCCCGGTGAAGACAGCGCGCGGCTTCCTGTCGCCAGCGCAGGTACGCGAAGCGATCCGCCCGGCCAACATCCACATCCCGCCCACAGGCCTCGTCTGTCTCGAGAACACGCACAATCGACACGGCGGCACATGCTGCACGCCGGAAGAGATCGACGCAGTGGCCGATGTGGCACATGCGGCGGGAGTGGCCGTGCACCTCGATGGCGCGCGGCTCTTCAACGCAGCCGTTGCGCTCGGGCGTCAGGCCTGCGAATTCACGAGACGCGTCGACTCGGTCACGTTCTGCCTGTCCAAGGGGTTGGCCGCGCCGGTCGGTTCGGTGGTCTGCGGCAGCCCCGAATTGATTACACGCGCTCGCCGTTTCCGCAAGATGCTCGGCGGCGGCATGCGTCAGGCAGGTGTCCTGGCAGCCGCGGGTCTGGTAGCGCTCGAGCGCATGATCGATCGCCTGGCGGACGATCACGCCAACGCGCGTAGCCTCGCCGAGGGCATCGCCGGACTGCCTGCAGTCCGTCTCGATGTCTCGACGGTGCAGACGAACATCGTCATCTTCTTCGTCGAGCGAGAGAACGGCGTCGCCGAGCTGGTCGAGCGTTGCGCGGCACGAAAGGTGCGCATCTACGCGATCGGGCCTGCCTCGATTCGCTGCGTGACGCATAAGGATGTCGATGCTGACGACATCGGACGGACGCTCGAGGTCTTCCGCGAGGTTACGGCGGCGTGGTGAACTCCCGCCTCACGCTATAGTGTGCCGGTCTCACAGCGGCAGGATCGCCCGGTTCGCCCAGGAGGACTGAACATGCATCGCTCGCGTCATGCGCCGCTTCTTCGGGTGGGTCTCAGCGCCGTGGTCTGTGCCGCCAGCGTCGTCACGCTCGCGCAGCAGCCGACCGGCGGAGCGGCGGGCGTCAATGGACAGGCTCCCACCGGACGTGGTCAAGCGCCGGCGGGTCGCGGTGCGCCCGCCCCGGCAGGACGTGGCGCCGCGCTCGGCGTAGCGAGGGAGCCGCTCGGCGACGGCCCGTGGGTGTTCGACACGGCGGAGCAGCACAAGCTCAAGGTGGTCTCGATCGCACGAGGCCTGGTCAATCCCTGGAGCCTCGTCTTCCTTCCGGACGGCTCCATGCTCGTCACGGAGCGTCCCGGCCGCCTGCGGATCGTTCGCAACGGCGTCCTCGATCCTCAGCCGATTGGCGGCGTTCCCGCGGTCGCCGCCGAGCGTCTGTGCGGGCTGATGGAGATCGCGCTGCACCCGCGCTTCGCGGAGAACCGGTTGCTCTACTTCACGTACAGCAAGCCCGGCGAGAAGGGGACCATGGCCACCACGCTGGCACGCGGCCGCTTCGACGGAAAGGCGCTCAGCGAGGTGAAGGATCTGCTCGTGGCGCTCCCGTATTGGGACTGCCGTGGCGGCGCCGCGTCGAGGCTCGCGTTCGCGCCGGACGGTCTGCTGTACATGTCTACGGGTGCGTCCGGCGAGAACCGCGAAGAGGCCCAGGACACGACCCACCTCCGTGGCAAGGTGCTGCGGCTTCGCGACGACGGCACGCCTGCGCCAGGAAATCCGTTTGCCGGGCGCGCCGGCTTCAAGCCCGAGATCTATTCGTATGGCCACCGCAATCAGCTGGCGCTGGTGTTCCATCCGCAGACGGGCGTGCTGTGGAACGTCGAGAACGGCCCGAACGGCGGCGACGAGATGAACATCGTCCTGCCCGGGAAGAACTATGGCTGGCCGCTCGTCAGCCTCGGACGCGACTACGCAGGTCCGTGGCAGGGCAAGTTCGCGCAGGAGGGCATGGAGCCGGCCATGGTGAACTGGGTGCCGGCGATTGCCGTGTCCGGCCTCCTCTTCTACACGGGCGACAAGTTCCCGAGCTGGCGTGGCAACGCCATTGTCGGCGCGATGCGGTTCGGCGAGATCCCGAACACGGGGCACATGCAGCGCGTGGTGTTCAACGAGAAGGGCGAAGAGATCCGCCGCGAGATGTTCCTCACCGAGTGGCGACAGCGCGTGCGCGAGGTCAGGCAGGGGCCCGACGGGTTCGTCTACATCCTCACCGATGAGAACGCGGGCGGATTGTTCCGTCTGGAGCCGACTCCGTAGCCCAATCTCGCCAACGCCGAGAGCCCAAAGCCCAGAGCCCTGAGCCTGAAGGGTCGACGCCACCCTCACGTCAATTCGCTCGTGCGGTCGGCTCGGCACCGGGCAGCGCGCCGGGGACAGCGGCCGCGCGGTTGCTGACGTGAAGCGTCTGCGACGGCAGGGCGATCGACGTGCCCGACTCCTCCACGATCTCCATGATTCGGAGCAGCAGGCCTTCCTGAATCTCCAGGAAGCTGTCCCAGTCGCTGGCGAAGAAGTAGGCGAAGACCTCGATATCGAGGGAGAACGTGCCAAGGCGCAAAAGGCGCACGCGGACGGAACCGGCCTCGACCCGGGGTTGCCCGGCGATCATGGTCCGAGTGGCGTCCATGATGGTGCGCAGCTGCGCGGGGGTGGTCTCGTAGCCAAGACCGATCATGTGACGGAACCAGAACTTGTCGCGCTCCGACAGCGTCTCGAGGGTCACCGTCGCAATCTGGCCGTTTGGAATGCTCACGATGGTCCGATCGTTGGTGCGGATGCGCGTCGATCGCAGGCCGATCTCGTCGACCGTGCCCACGGTCTCGCCGAGCTTCAGGACGTCGCCCACCTGCACGGCGCGATCGAAGACGATGGACAGACCGCCGATGACGTTCTCCAGCGTCTTCTGCGCGGCGAGGGCGACGGCAAGGCCGCCGATGCCGAGGCCGGCGAGCGCCGCAGTGGCGTCGACGCCGAAATAGCGAAGGACGACCAGCATGCCGATCAGCACGGCGAGCAGGTCGGCGATGCGGCGCGCCAGGCGTAGAAGGGCGGTGGCCTCCCTCAGGCTGGAGCCGTGGAGCCGCCGGCGCAGGTAGCCTTCGCCGAGTGCGTTCAGCTGGATGAGCATCCAGACGACCGCGACGACGGCGAGCATGGCGACGATGGCCGACCAGAACTGCCGCTCGACCAGCGGGAGGTCGAAGCTTCGATACGCCCAGCGAATCCCCAGCGCCATCAGGAAGAGGCGTATCGAGCCGGGCAACGGTTTGATCACCGGCCTGTCCGGACCGCGTCCACGGAGCCAGGCTGCCACGATGGCGCTCAGCAGGTCGTCGACCAGACCGAGCAGCTTGTAGGCGACCGGGATGATCAGGAGGAACGCCACCCACTCGAACAGACGGATTCCGCCCAGTCTCGGACGCGTCAGTGCCGCGGGGAGATACCGATCCACAGCGACCAGATCGATCTCGCCGTAGATCTCCGGGATGGCCTCGAGGGTCTCCCGGGAGAACAGCCACACCTGGTCCGAACCCACGCGGGTCCGCTCGACGACCAGATCCATTGGACCGTTGGCCGTGGTGATCGTTCCGACGATGTCCTGATTGGGCTTCAGCGGATTGCTCAGGGCGCCTTCAGGTCGATCGCTGAGGGTGGTGAGACGCGCGGGCAGGCGACTGTCGAGGACCACGTAGAGCTGGTGCGCGAGCGTCGTGGCCTTCTCGCCCTGCAGCCTGGTGTTGAGATATCGGACCGCGGCCTCGTCGTTTCCATTCTGCCCGGCGGCCATGAACCCGAGCACCGTTCCGCGTGGCGTATCGCGCCCGAGCGGATCCTTTGGCCCTTCGGGTTGTGCGGCCGGCGCCGCGGCCGGCGTGGCGCCCGGCTGTGCCTGGAGGAGGACATTCCCTGCGAGCACGAGCAGCAGGCACAGGACGGGGACGCCGAAAGCGCGTGTCGACATTGCACAAACCCGATGCGGTAAAGGTCGGCGTGACCGATGCGGCGATGCGGCCGATGCGGCCGATGCGGCCGATCGAAGTTCAAGCCTCTCCCAGTACGCGTTCTGGATCAAGGTTGACGATCCGCCCCTATACTCTTGACTCCTGCATGACACCAGCCTTCGACATCGATCTCGGCAATGGGCGCGACACCGCAGCGCTGCACTACCCGGCGAGCGGGTCGCAGCGCATGCTGATGGTGCTTGCTCACGGCGCCGGCGCGGGGCAGCGCCACCCGTTCATGGTGGCGACGGCGAAGGGTCTCGCCGCACGCGGCATCGACGTCGTCACGTTCGACTTTCCTTACATGCACGCGCGGCGTGGCGCGCCCGACAAGGCGCCCGTGCTGGAGCACTGCTTCCATGCGGTGATCGACGCCGGTCGCGCCTTCGATGGCCTGAGCCGCCACCGGCTGTTCATCGGCGGGAAGTCGATGGGCGGGCGGATGGCCACGCACCTCGGGGCGCAGCAGGTCGGCGGGCTGAAGGGCATCGTCGTCCTCGGATATCCGCTTCATCCGCCTGGACAGCCGGGCAAGCTGCGCGTCGAGCATCTGCCCTCGATCGACGTGCCGCTGCTGATCGTCCAGGGAGAGCGTGATGCGTTCGGATCGCCGGCGGAGCTCGAGGGGCACTTGAAGACAATGACAGCGCCGGTGACACTGGATCCGATTGCCGGCGCCGATCACTCGCTCAATGTGAAAGGGAAGCGCGGGCCCGAGGTGTTCGAGTCGATGATCGACCGCATCGCGGAGTGGATCAAGACGCACGTGTGATGGGGTCCGCCTGAAGGCGGACAACCGAGCTAAAGCTCGGTTCTGCGAGTAGAACGGTGTCTTCCCGCCCCATTCCGAACGCGTTCGACCGCCTCTCGCTGCTCTCAGCGTGGGTGGAGAAGAACGAGGCGCCCGGTACGTCGGTCACAGTGACGGCGCCCGGGTTCAGCCTGCCCCTTTGTTCCTATCCGTCGTATCCGAAGCTCACGGGTGACGACAGCGGGGTCGCTTCTTCGTACACCTGCGCCTCGAAGTAGGGTCTCAGCGTGATCCGGTGCGGGGGCTCGTGCCGACCTGCTCGTACCAGAAGCCGTCGGCGGGACGATCGAGCCGGCGGATGTACAAGCTGTTGGCCTGCTGGCGTCCGCGGCTGCCGGTGACGACGACGCGGTCGCCGGGGTTCAGCGTGCTCGCGGCCATGCCGATGGCTTCGAGCTCCCAGCGGTTGTCCATCTCCATCCGCCAGTCCTTTGCCGCTCCCTTCGCGTCCTTCACCGTGACCGTGATGAACGGGTGCGGGTTGATGAAGTGGAACTGACGGACGGTGCCTTCGACGGTGACAGGGTTGGCGCTGTCGTACGCGCCGGCAATCGAATGATGGGCGCTCAGCGGGATGGCGAAGGCGAGCGCGCCGGCCATGACGGCTGCGGCGCGCCACCGAAACGGCCCTTCGACTCGCGATGGCTCCTTGCGCTCGCTCAGGGCAGGCCCTGTTCTCACTTCTTCGCGCTCTCCTTGGAGAAGTCGATCAAACCCTGCTCCTTGCACGTGTCGGGAACGTAGGACTGATCGGCGACCTGCACCTTATCCGATCCGGTGTATTGCCCCTTGAGATACACGGGGTCATCGGCCGCGTACTCGCGCGTCAGCGTCAGCGTCTTCGGATCGAGCGAGAAGCGCTCGACGATGTGCAGCTTGTCGCTGTTCAGAACCGGCGCGTTGAGGACACCAGGCAGGAATCCCACCGTGTCGACCACCAGGACGTCCTTTTCCCAGCGGCCGATCGAGTGTCCGGCGCGTGTCGGCTTGATCGTGGCCGGATGCCTGGCCTGGTTCATGTACACGATGCGCTTGAGCGACATCTGGCCGTAAAGGATCTCGATCGTGTCTTTGTTCTGGGTGATGCGGTTGACCGGGCCGTCGAACGTCCAGTCGAAGAGGATGCTGGTGGTCTCGCAGCGCATGCGCGGGTTGTCGGCCACGCCAAAGGCGGCGAACTTCGCGGCCTGCTGCGTGCCGAGCTCGGTGAGCTCGGTGCCGCCGTAGAGCCGCGGTCCGCCGCGGCCGCCTCCGCCGCCCGGCGCTCCGATTCGGCCCTCTCCGGGCTTGTACTGGCTGACGGTACTGAGCGGGACGAGGGCGCCGCCGCGGCCGCGCGGATCGGTCATCACCAGCTGCTCGGGTGCCCAGTCTCCCGAGATGTCCGGCTCGCCCGTGGGACGCCGGCTGAACTGGCGCGACTTCGCCTTCGCGATCGACGCGGCCGCCTTCGGGCGCACGTACTGCCCGTAGCGATCCATCCGGCTGCCGTCTGCAAGGACGATCGTACTCAGATAGCACGATTGCGGATCGTTGCGATCGGGCGACCCCTCGATCGTGATCTGCTGTCCGACCTTGAACATCTCCGGGGTCCAGCCCGAGCGCCGAAGCGTGTGCGCGGAGCGCGTCTCGCAGCGATGGTGGACGACCTTGCCGTTCTCGACCACGTCGAAGTAGATCCAGGAGTGCGGGTTGATGAACTCGAACTTCACGAGCTTGCCCGTGCGCGTCACGGCTTTGCTGCTGTCGAATGAGCCACCGCCGTGATGGGCGAACGCCAGCGGAGCACACGCAACGGACACGACGAGGAAGACGGCTGCTCGGAACATTGCGCGCTCCAGTCTGGTGCTGCTCCAGCGGCGCAGCGGGGATTGGCCGGCATCCTTATACACCGACACGCATTGGCGAGGCTATCCGGAGGTGGGAGGACCGCCGCCGATAAATCGGCCGATCTGCGATCGATGATGTGAGGATCGATCGCGCGATCGATGATGTCAGGATCGATCGCGCGATCGATCCAAAGTTCATCGATCGGCGATCGTTCGATTCATCGCGGCACGAGGGCACTGTCCCGCCGCAGGTATCTTGTCCGCTGCGTCTCATGAACACAGCGTTCCCGTTCGTGACCTTGCCCTACGGGTTGGGCAAGGTCCGGGCGCTGACCGTGCGGTCAGTCCTGCGCTGGCGCCGCGCGCGCGGTCAGTCCTGCGCGGGCGCCGCGGCCGGAAGCTTCGCGAGTCGCTTGACGAGGCGAGCCGCAGGAACGCCAGGTGCGTGCGTCTGCGCCGCGAATCTCGCCAGGATGGCGTGCTCGCCTCCGGCGTCGCCGCTCTTTCGATAGAGGCGC
>Ga0075428_100011100_pt1 | contig 10023 bp, 8 predicted proteins | sample RhiMetdeltSRZDD2_FD_75291 | JGI IMG/M metagenome (GOLD analysis project Ga0075428, IMG submission 75291) | Populus rhizosphere microbial communities from Tennessee, USA - Rhizosphere MetaG P. deltoides SRZDD2 | ecosystem: Host-associated > Plants > Roots > Rhizosphere > Soil | place: USA...
CGCTGTTGAGGTAACTCTCGGCAGCGACGGCGCCGCCAATGCAGTAGGCCTCATCGGCGTAGCGGCTGTGCAGCGCCGTAACATCCGCGTCCGAGTACACCGCGACGCTGTCGATGCCGAGGTCGCGGCAGGCGCGCATCACGCGCACGGCGATCTCGCCGCGGTTCGCGATCAGGATCTTGGCGAACATCAGAGGGGGATGTTCCCGTGCTTCTTGGGGGGGTTCTGGTCGCGCTTGGTCGCGAGCATCTCGAGCGCCCCGATCACCTTCGCGCGCGTCTCCTCGGGCCGGATCACCTCGTCGATGTAGCCCAGCTCCGCGGCCTTGAACGGGTTGGCGAAGTTCTCGCGGTACTGCGCCTCGAGCTCGGCGCGGCGCGCCACCGGATCGGCGGCAGCCTCGAGCTCCTTGCGGAAGACGATCGAGACGGCGCCGTCCGGGCCCATCACGGCGAGCTCGGCGGTGGGGAAGGCGAGATTCACGTCGGCGCGGGTGTGCTTGGAGCTCATCACGACGTAGGCGCCGCCGTAGGCCTTGCGGGTGATGATCGTGACGCGCGGCACGGTCGCCTCGCAGAAGGCGTAGAGCAGCTTGGCGCCGTGCTTGATGATCCCGCCGTGCTCCTGGTCGACGCCGGGCAGGAACCCCGGCACGTCGACGAAGGTGATGATCGGGAGGTTGAAGGCGTCGCAGAAGCGCACGAAGCGCGCGCCCTTCTTCGAGGCCTCGATGTCGAGCACGCCGGCGCGGTGGGCCGGCTGGTTGGCGACGATCCCGACCGAGCGCCCGCCGAAGCGCCCGAAGCCGACGACGAGGTTCTTCGCGTGCAGCGGAGCCACCTCGAGGAAGTTCGCGTCGTCGACGACGAGCTTCACGAGCTCCTTGATGTCGTAGGGCTTGTTCGGGTTGTCGGGCACGAGGGTGCGCAACGCCGCGTCCTGACGGTCGGGCGGGTCCTCGGTCGCGACGAAGGGCGGGTCCTCGAGGTTGTTCTGCGGGATGAAGGAGAGCAGCTTGCGCGTGAGCGCGATGCACTCCTCCTCGCCGTTCGTCGCGAAGTCGGCGACGCTGCTCTTCGAGGCGTGCGTGAGCGCGCCGCCGAGCTCCTCGGCCGTCACCTCCTCGTGCGTCACCGTCTTGATCACGTCGGGGCCCGTGATCATCATGTGGCTCGTGCCCTTCACCATCAGGATGAAGTCGGTCATCGCCGGCGAGTAGACGGCGCCGCCGGCGCAGGGGCCCATGATCAGCGAGAGCTGCGGGATCACGCCCGAGCACAGCACGTTGCGCAGGAAGACGTCGCCGTAGCCGCCGAGCGAGACCACGCCCTCCTGGATGCGGGCGCCGGCGCCGTCGTTCAAGCCGATCAACGGCGCGCCGACCTTCGCCGCGAGGTCCATGATCTTGCAGATCTTCTCGGCGAAGGCGCCCGAGAGGCTCCCGCCGAAGACGGTGAAGTCCTGCGCGAAGACGAAGACCCGGCGCCCCTCGACGAGCCCGTGGCCCGTCACCACGCCGTCGCCGGGGATCTTCTGGTCGGCCATGCCGAAGTCGGTGCAGCGGTGGGTGACGAACTTGTCGATCTCGACGAAGGAGCCGGGGTCGAAGAGCAGCTCGACCCGCTCCCGCGCCGTCAGCCGCCCGTCGCGGTGCTGGCGGTCGATGCGGTCCTGACCGCCGCCGAGCAGGGCGCGCTCGTTGAGCTCCTCGAGCTTCTTGATCTTCTCTTCGACGGACATGGGGATCTCGGGGTGCCCTGCGGGCCGCTCACATGTTCGAGAGGATGGCGCTCGTCTTGCCGAGCTGCTGGCCGTACTCGACGATGTCGAGCTTCTGGCGCGCGACGCCGCTGTCCATCGCCGCCTGCGCCACCGCCGGCACCACGTAGGTGAGGAGCCTCGGGTCGAAGGGCTTCGGGATGATGTAGTCGGGACCGAGCTCGAAGTTCTCGTTGCCGTAGGCGTCGCGGACGATCTGCGGAACGACCTTGCCGCGCCGCGCCAGCTCGGCGAGCGCCTGCGCCGCGGCGACCTTCATCGGCTCGTTGATGCGCGAGGCCTGCACGTCGAGCGCGCCGCGGAAGATGAACGGGAAGCCGAGCACGTTGTTGACCTGGTTCGGGAAGTCGGAGCGGCCGGTCGCCATGATCGCGTCCTTGCGCACCGCCTTCACCTGCGCGGGCAGGATCTCCGGGTCGGGGTTCGCCATCGCGAAGATGATCGGCTGCTTCGCCATGCTCTTCACCATCTCGGCCGTCACGAGCCCCGCCTGCGAGAGGCCGCAGAAGACGTCGGCGCCGCGCAGCGCGTCGGCGAGCGTGCGCGCCTGCGTCTTCACCGCGAACTCCGCCTTGTGGCGGTTCATCCCGTCCGTGCGCCCGGTGTGGATCACGCCCTGGCTGTCGCAGAGGATCATGTTCTCGACGCGGACGCCGAGGTCGCGGTAGAAGCGCGCGCAGCCGATGCCCGCCGCGCCGGCGCCCGAGAAGACGACGCGCGCCTCCTCGAGGCTGCGCCCGGTGATGTGCAGCGCGTTGATCAGCGCGGCGCCGGAGATGATCGCCGTGCCGTGCTGGTCGTCGTGGAAGACCGGGATGTCGAGGAGCTCGATCAGCCTCTCCTCGATGTCGAAGCACTCGGGGGCGCGGATGTCCTCGAGATTGATGCCGCCGAAGGTCGGCGAGATCAGCTCGACGGTGCGGATGATCTCGTCGGAGTCCTGGCTGGCGATCTCGATGTCGAAGACGTCGATGTCGGCGAAGCGCTTGAAGAGGACGCCCTTGCCCTCCATCACGGGCTTGCCGGCGAGCGCGCCGATGTTGCCGAGCCCGAGCACGGCGGTGCCGTTGCTCACCACGGCGACGAGGTTGCCCTTCGTCGTGTAGCGATACGCGAGGTGCGGGTCGCGCGCGATCTCGAGGCAGGGCGCCGCGACGCCGGGCGTGTAGGCGAGCGAGAGATCGCGCTGCGTCTCGGTGGGCTTGGTCGGGACGACGCGGATCTTCCCGGGGCGCCCCTCGGAGTGGTAGGCGAGCGCCTGCTCTCGCAGATCCTGGCTCAAGCTTCGCTCCTTTTGCGCTGCGCCCGCGCGCGGGGCCCCCCGGCGAGAGACGGCATTCTACCAGATCGCCGCCCCGAGGGAAGGAGCGGAACCCTCGCAAATACGATGGCTTAGCCGAGGACTTCGCGCGCGATCACCAGGCGCTGGATCTGGTTCGTCCCCTCGTAGATCTGCATCAGCTTGGCGTCGCGCATCAGCTTCTCGACCGGGTACTCCTTCGTGTATCCGTTGCCGCCGAAGACCTGCACCGCGTCGGTCGTGACGCGCATCGCGACGTCGGTCGCGAAGCACTTGGCGAAGGACGAGTGCTTGGAGGCGCGCAGGCCCTGGTCGACCATCCAGGCGCTCTGGAGCGTCAAGAGCCGCGACGCCTCGACGTCCTTCGCCATGTCGGCGATCAGGAACTGCACGCCCTGGAAGGTGCCGATCGCCTGCCCGAAGGCCCGGCGCTGGCGCGCGTACTCCACCGACTCGTCGAGCGCGCGCTGCGCGATCCCGGTCGCGAGCGAGGCGATCGAGGGCCGCGTGCGGTCGAGCGTGCGCATCGCGATCTTGAAGCCCTCGCCCTCGGCGCCGAGGCGCTGCGCCGCGGGCACCCGCACCGAGTCGAAGCTCACGACGCGGGTGTCGCTCGCGCGCTGCCCCATCTTGTCCTCCTTCTTCCCGCGGGTGATGCCCGGGGTGTCCGCAGGGACGACGAAGGCGCAGATGCCGCGGTGGCGCGAAGAGCGGTCGAGCGTGGCGAAGACGGTGTAGAGATCCGCCTCGCCGCCGTTCGTGATCCAGCACTTGGTGCCGTCGAGCAGGTAGTCCCCGCCTTCGCGCGTCGCGAGCAGCTGGAGGCCCGCGACGTCGGAGCCGGCGTTCGGCTCGGAGAGGCAGAAGGAGACCAGCGTGAAGCGCGCGGCGCACGCGCCGAGCCACTCGCGCTTCTGCTCCTCGCTGCCGGCGACGAGGATCGGCGTGAGGCCGAGGTCGTTGCACATGATCGAAGTGCCGAAGCCGGCGCAGCCCCAGGCGATCTCCTCGGTGACGAGGCAGGTGTCGAGGAGCGAGAGCCCGACGCCGCCGTGCTCCGGCGGGATCGCGGTGCTCGCGAGGCCGAGCTCCCAGGCGCGGCGGATGATCTCCCGCGGGAACTCGCCGGTCTGGTCGTAGTGCCCCGCGACCGGCGCGATCTCCTCGCGCGCGAAGCGCCGCGCCGTCGCCTGGAGGGCGAGCTGCTCGTCGGTCAGGGTGAAGTCCATGACATCCACGGGCCGGGCGGGGGTGCGGCCCCAGCACGATCAGGCGTGGACGAAGCCTAGCTCCCGCGACAGCTGCTCGCCCGCGCCGACCACGAGCGGGACGATCTCGCCGAGCAGCCGCGCGTCAGAGATCCGCGCGCGCGGACCCGAGATCGAGATCCCGGCGACGAGCGCGCCGTGCCCGTCGAAGATCGGGGCGGCGGCGCAGCACAGGCCCGGCTCGCACTCCTCGATGTCGACCGCGAAGCCGTGCACGGCGACGCCCCGCAGGTGCTCGAAGAACTTCGCCGGATCGTCGAGAGTCGCGGGCGTGAGCTTGGGAAGTTTTCCCCCCGCGACGACCTTGCGATCGAAGGCCTCGCGCCGATCCGCGGTCGAGCAGCCGAGCAGCACCTTGCCGAGCGCCGTGGCGTGCACCGGGAGGCGCTGGCCGACGCGCGCGGCGGTGAGCAGCAGCCGCTCGGCGTTGCGGCCCTCGAGGCAGATCACCTCGAAGTCGCGGAGCACGCCGACGTGGGCGGATTCCCCGCAGGAGGCGACGAGCGCGTCGAGCACCGAGCGAGCGCGCCGCAGCAGGTTGCGGCTGCGGCCGAAGGACTGCCCGAGGTCGAGGCTGCGGATCCCGAGCCGGTAGCGGTCGCTCTCGGCGCACTGCTCGATGTAGCCGGCCTGCTCGAGCGTCGCGAGGAGGCGGAAGACGTTGTTCTTGTGCAGGCCGAGCCGCTCGGCGAGGTGGGTGACCCCCTGCTCGTCCTCGTCGCGGAAGGTCTCGAGGAGGCGGATCGCATTCACGACCGCCTGGATCGAGTAGTCCCCCTTGGGCTTCTTCATCGGATGGTTCTCCACTCCCGCGGAGGAGCCAGCTGGGGATGTCCCTCGCGGGGAAGCTGCCCGGGCCCGCGGCTCCGGATCCGAACCTGCGCGTGGCGGCGCCCCGCGGGCGAACGGAGGAGGGCATGCAAGGGGATGGCATCTCCGTCGCGAATCGAATGGCGCTTCTCTAACCCACCCGTTGCAACGCTGTCAAGGTTCGCGCACGACGCTGCGACGCGGGACACCGGAATGCGTATGGATGGACGCGACCCACGGCACCGACGGGGAAGGCGTTTTCCGCGGCGTCGGCCGGCGGGAAAAAATTGGCTTTTCCCGACGGTGGAGCGCCGCGCGCTTCAGGCGAGCGGCTCGTCGGGCTCGGCTCCTGCGCGGCTCTCCCCCTCGGACGCGAGCAGCTCGAGCACGAGCAGGCCGACGCCGACGACGATGAAGCTGTCGGCGAGATTGAAGTCCGGCCACGAGTAGCCCTGCCAGAGCTTGAAGTGCAGGAAGTCGATCACCTCGTGCGGCTCGCGGATGCGATCGACGAGATTTCCGACGGCGCCGCCCGAGATCAGGCCGAGCGCGAGCGCGGAGAGGCGATCCCCCGGGGCGAGCTTGCGGAAGAACGAGACCACGATTCCGAGCGCGAGCATCGAGATCCCGATGAAGAAGGTGAGCCGCCACTGCTGCGGCGCATCCGCGAAGATCCCGAAGGCCGCCCCGGGATTGCGCACGTGGGTGAGGTAGAAGAACCCCTCGACCACCTCGACCTTGTCGCTGAAGAGCAGGTGTCCCACGACGAGCTGCTTGGTGAAGAAGTCGAGCAGCAGGCTCACCGTGAACGCGGCGAGCGCGACGCGCAGCTTCGGGGTCATCCTCGGGGAACTCCCTTTCGGAGCCTGCGCGCAGAGCCGCCTCCGCTCAGCGCAGCTCCTCGGCGCTCAGCTCGCCGTCGGCCCACACGGACGGCGCCAGCCGTCCCGCGCGATCGAGCAGGGGCTGGGCCTGTTCACCGTAGCCTTTCCCGGCCGCCGCGGCGCCTCGCAGCCCCGCGAGGTGCGCCTCGACCCCGGGGGCACCCTCTTCGCCGAAGAGCAGCTCCGCCTGATCGAGCGACTCGCGCGCGCGGTCCCACTGCCCCTCTTCGACCTCGTGCCGCGCGAGCGCGAGATAGGCGTACGGGTTGGTCGCGTCGATCTGGATCGCGCGCTCGTAGGAGCTGAGCGCCGCGTTGGCGCGCCCCGCGGCGTCGGCGTCGAGCCCCTGGAGCAGCAGGCGCATCGAGGCGCGCCGCGTCGCGTCGCCCTCCTGCGCCGCGTCCGAGAGGTGGAGCGTCGCGCCCTCGCTCTGCGGCGGCGCGAGGCGCAGCGCGCAGCCCGCGAGCGCGGCGACGAGCGCGCACGCGACGAGGCGTAGCGAGAGGGCCCCGCGGCTCGAGCTCACAGATGACGCCGCAGCCATTCGAAGAAGCCCGCGTCGTTGTCCTTTGCCTCGTCGCCGACGGCCTCGCCCGGCGCGGCGGGGATCCGCACCACGCCGCCGCTCGGGCAGGTCACCTCGGGGAGCGTTCCCGCGAGGAAGTACTCGGGTCGGCTCTGCGGGCAGCCCCAGCGCGCGAGCGCGCCGGTCGAGGGATCGACCTCCGCCGTCTCGACGCCGGGCGGCGCGCGGAAGGCGCCGCGGATCTGGCCGCCGGTGAGATCGGTCACGAAGCGGCGCCAGATCGGGAGCGCGCCGCGGCTGCTCGCGATGCCGAGGCTGCGTGGCTCGTCGAAGCCGAGCCACACGACCGCGACGATCTCCGGCGTGAAGCCGACGAGCCAGAGGTCCTGCTCGTCGCTCGTCGTCCCCGTCTTCGCGGCGATCGGCCCGCGCAGGCCGTCCGAGCGCAGCCCCGCGGCGGTGCCGCGGGTCGCGACGCCCTCGAGCAGCGAGGTCGCGAGGAAGGCGGTGCCGGAGTCGAGCACGCGCTCGAAGCGCAGGCTACGGCGTTGCAGGGTGTTGCCCTGGTCGTCGACGAGGTCCTCGACCGTCTGCACCTCGGGACGCACGCCGCCGCTCGCGAGCGTGGCGTAGGCGCGACCCATCTCGATCGGCGCGACGGCCGCGACGCCGAGCGCGAGGCTCGGCACCGCGGGAAGGGTGCTCGTGAGGCCGAGCCGCTGCGCCAGCCCGATGACGCGCGGGATGCCGACCTGGAGCGCGAGCCGCGCCGTCGCGGCGTTGTAGGACTTCTCGATCGCCTCCCGCAGGGGCACCCAGCCGTGGAACTCGTGGTCGAAGTTCTCCGGCCGCCAGGGCCCGCTCGGCGTGCTCACCTCGAGCGGCGAGTCGTCGAGGACGGTCGCGAGCGTGGCGATGGGCCCCGCCTCGCCCGGCTCGAGCGCCGCGGCGTAGACGAAGGGTTTGAAGGCGCTCCCGGTCTGGCGCCGCGCCTGCGTGCAGCGGTCGAACTGCGAGGTCGCGTAGTCGCGGCCGCCGACGAGCGCGATCACCTCGCCCGTCTGGGGACGCAGCGCGAGGAGGCAGCCCTGGAGCGCGCGGCCCGGGTCGTTCGAGCGCAGCGACGGGTAGCGCCGCTCGATCTCCTCGATCCCCTGCTGGAGCGCCACCGCGGCGATGCGCTGTGCGCGGCGGTCGAGCGTCGAGTAGATGCGCAGCCCCTCGGTCTGGAGCACGTCGCTCGTGTAGGCTGAGGCGAGCTGGCGCTGGAGCAGGTCGAGGAAGTAGCGCGCGTCGCCGGCGTCGGGGGTCACCGCCGCGAGGCGCAGCGGCTCCTGGCGCGCCGCGTGGTACTCGGCGTCGCTGAGGCGCCCCTGGCGGTGCATCAGCTCGAGCACGCGGTTGCGCCGCTCGACCGCGAGCTCGGGGTCGCGGTAGGGCGACTTGCCGTTCGGGCTCTGGATGATCGCGGCGAGCAGCGCCGACTCGGCCGCCGAGAGGTCGGCGACGGGCTTGCCGTAGTAGAGGCGGGCCGCCTCGCCGACGCCGTGCACGGCGGTCGAGCCGCGCTGCCCGAGGTAGATCTCGTTCAGATAGGCCTGGAGGATCTGCCCCTTGTCGTAACGCGCCTCGACGATCAGGGCCATCGCGCCTTCCTGGAGCTTGCGGCGCAGCGTGCGCTCGGGCGTCAGGAAGAAGTTCTTCACGAGCTGCTGGGTGAGCGTGCTCCCGCCCTGCGCGACGCGGCCGGCGCGCAGGTTCGCGAGCATCGCGCCCGCGATCCGCCGCGGGTCGATGCCGTGGTGCGACTCGAAGCGCTGGTCCTCGACCGCGAAGATCGCGTTCACGAGGTGCCGCGGCACCTCCTCGAGCTTGACGAGCTCGCGCTGCTCGCGGTCGGGCCCGTAGTAGGCCCCGATCGCCTCGGGCTCGAGCATCACGGCGCCGAGCTCGTGCCCCTCGGGAAGCTCGAGGATCTGCTCGATCTGCCGGCCGTCGAGACGCAGCACGACATCGTGCGCGGGCTCCGGCCGCGATGGATGGTGGAACGAACGCAGGTGGATGCGCACGCGGCCGGGGCTCCAGAGATACCGGCCGGGCTCAAGCTCGTCGCTCGAGAGCACCCGGCGGTAGCCGAGCCGCAGCAGCGTCCCCTCGAGGTCGATGAGCTTCCAGTCGAGACCGGGATATAGGATGGACGGCGCGCTGTAGACGCGCGACGGCACGAGGAAGCGCTGGCCCTCGAAGCGCTCGCGCACCACGCCGTCGAGGCGCAGCACGTAGCCGGCCGACGCGAAGCCGCCGGCGAAGGCTGCCCCGATCACCGCGATCGCGGCGAGGCGGAGCCAACGGAGGATGGGCCGGCGACGCGCGCCGTCCCCGCGGGAGCGGCGGCTCTCCGTCTGCCCCTTCTTATTGGCCACTCCCTTTCCCTACCCCCGCGGGCCCGGGGCCCGCCAAGGACGAAAGGTAGCTAAGGGGGCGCCGCGACGTTGCGCAGCCGCGCCTGATAGGCCTCGCGCACGATGCGCAGATCCTCGAGGAAGCGCGGCAGCTCGGAGACGAGCAGCGCCTGCGGGCCGTCGCAGAGCGCCGACTCGGGATGCGGGTGGAAGTCGACGAGCACGCCGTTCGCCCCGGCGATCACCCCCTGTGCGGTGACGTGGAAGAGGTCGAGGAGGCCGTCCGGGGCGAGTGCCCGGCTGCCGACCGAATGCGAGGGATCGACGCACACCGGGAGCCGCGTCAATCGCTTCACGACCGGCACGTGGCCGAAGTCGACGAAGTTGCGGTGCGGGTCGCCGAGGTTCGTCTTCATCCCGCGCAGGCAGAAGATGATGCGTCGGTTCCCGCCCGAGGCGACGTACTCGCAGGCGTTGAGCGACTCCTCGAGCGTGATGCCCATGCCGCGCTTCACGAGCACCGGGAGCTCGGTCTGCTGGCCGACGGCCTTCAGCAGCTCGAAGTTCTGCGCGTTGCGCGTCCCGATCTGGAGCATCGCGCCGGTCGCATTGCCGGTCGCCGCGAGCGCCTTCTGGATCTCCTCGATGTGCGACTCGCGCGTCACCTCCATCGCGACGATCCGGATGCCGTGCTTGCCCGCGAGCTCGAAGACCCAGGGCAGGCACGCCGCGCCGTGGCCCTGGAAGTCGTAGGGGCTGGTGCGGGGCTTGTAGGCCCCGGCCCGCGCGGTCTCGATGCCGTGCTCGCCGAGGAGGCGGAAGATCGCGTCGGCGTTCTCCCGCGTGTCGACGGCGCAGAGGCCGGGGAAGCAGTGGAAGGTGTCCTGGCTGATGCGCACGCCGTTGTACTCGAAGCCCACCGCGTCGAGCCCACCGCCGTGTCGGCCGATCGAGCGGAACTTCTCGGTGATGCGCACCACCTTCTCGACGCAGGCGAACTCCTGGAAGGGCTCGGTCGGGATCACGCCGGTGCGGCCGAGCAGGTAGATCTCGG
>Ga0075428_100011101_pt1 | contig 10022 bp, 7 predicted proteins | sample RhiMetdeltSRZDD2_FD_75291 | JGI IMG/M metagenome (GOLD analysis project Ga0075428, IMG submission 75291) | Populus rhizosphere microbial communities from Tennessee, USA - Rhizosphere MetaG P. deltoides SRZDD2 | ecosystem: Host-associated > Plants > Roots > Rhizosphere > Soil | place: USA...
TGATGATGATGTCGTCGTTGAACCGCATCGGGTTGCCCTCGAAGTATCCGGCCAATTGACCGGCGGCGGGGTTCTGCAGCCACTTCGGGCCGTATTCGAGCAACGTGGCGGCATCACCGCCGTCGATCGTCATCACGTGCAGCGGGTTCTGCCGGAAGTGGAATGCGCCCTGCGGCCCCGACGAACCGAAATCGACGCCGAGCGGGAAGACCTTGCCGTGCTTGACGAGGCTGGCCCCCTCGGCGACCTTCTCCGCGGTGATGAAGTTCAGGGTGCCGAGTTCGTCGGCGTCGCCCCAGCGTCCCCAATTGCGGACGTCGTCGGCGACTCGCCGAAAGTCACTCATGCTGGCCGTCATTGCGCCCTCCGCCTCTCGACTTCCCGGGCGTCCGACACATCGCCGAACACCCGCTCCGCCACTGAACCGCCGTCCACCCAGATCACCTGACCGGTGATGTATCTCGCCGCATGACTATTGAGGAACACCAGCACGCTCGCCTGCTCCTCCGGGTCGGCCGCGCGGCCCAAAGGGGTCTGGAACGAGTCCAGGAACTCCTGCCCGTATGCGCTCCGCAGCTGATCAAGGATCGGTGTATCAGTGACGCCCGGTGCGGTGCAGTTGATCCGGATTCCCTTGGCGCCCAACGTCGCGACATTGGCCATCCCGTATAGGATGATCGCCTCCTTGGACAACCGGTAGCCACCACCGTCGGCGACCGGCTCGGGATTGCGTTGACACCATTCGATCCCCTCGGCCATCGTCACGGTGTCCAGCAGCCCCGCGGTGACGCCGGCATTCTCCCGATAACCGGACGCGGCAAGTGACGACACGTTCGCAATCGCCGATCCGGGCGGCATGTTGGGCACCAATGCTTCGGTGAACTGGCGGGTGCCGAGGAAGTTGATCGTGACCACCCGCAACGGATCGCCGATCCCGGAGGACACCCCCGCGATGTTGAACAGGGCGTCCACTTGACCGCCGATTGTTGCCGCGGCCTGATCGATCGACGCTGGGTCGGACAAGTCGACTTCGTGGAACTCCTTGAGCTGCAAGGCCGGCCGTCGCACATCGAGACCGACGACCTCAGCGCCGAGATCGGTGAGCTGACGCGCGACGTGCTCACCGATACCCGAGGCACAACCGGTGACTACGACGCGTCTCCCGTCGTAGCGCCACAATTCGTCGATCTGGCCCATGGCTTACTTCTTGTCGGCGTCCGGGTTCCGGCTCGTCCACCCTTCCCCTGACTTGAGTTTCGCCGCCGCCGCTTCGATACCGGCGTTCATCTCTTCCATCGCCAATGACACCTCGTTGGCCGTGTAGTTCTCGCGACCGGTGGGCAGGCCGCCGAACGCGTAGGTCTCGTCGAATTCCGGAGCATTGGACTTCGGCCGACGAGCCTCGGCCTTCTCGAGGATCGGTTCCATCCGCTTCGCCTTCTCGGCAGCGGCCTTCTCGTGGCGCTCAATGAACTCGGGCAGCACCTCTTTGCCCATCAGCTCAATGGATTCCATGGTCTCTTCGTGACGGCGCGGAGTGAGCAGCAGGATCAGTTCGTCGACGCCGCTTTCTTCGTAGCCGCGCAGGAACTCACGCACGGTGGCCGGGCTGCCGATCGGGCCCCGGTCGGGCCCGTAGACGATGGTCGGGTCCTTCTCGATCTCTTCCAGATGTCGCTTCCAGACGCCGGTCCGGCCGGGCGTGTGCATGCCGGTCATGTAGTAGTGCATGATGCCGAAAGCGAAGAATCCGCCGCCCCTCCCGAGCCGTTCGATGGCTTGCTCGTCGGTCGGGGCGACCATCATCGACAGATCGCCGCCGATCGCGAGGATGTTGGGGTTCATCTGGGGGGTGACCGGGACGGCGCTTTCCTCGAACTCCTTGTAGTACCCGTTGACGCGCTCCGTCAGAGGCCCCGGTCCCGTGTAGGCAAAGCTCAAGGCGCCGAGGCCTTTCTGCGCGGCCATCGATACCGACGCCGGTCGGGTGCATGCCACCCACACCGGCGGGTGCGGTTTCTGCAACGGTTTGGGCACCACGTTGCGCGGCGGCATCTCGACATGTTCACCCTTGAAGCCGGTGAACGGCTCCTCGATCATGCAGCGGATCGAGACCTCGAGGGCTTCTTCCCACATCTTGCGCTTGTCCGCGGGATCGATGCCGAAGCCACCGAGCTCGCCGACGGAGGACGACTCACCGGTGCCGAACTCCACCCGGCCGTTGGAGAGGAGATCGAGGGTTGAGATGCGCTCGGCAACCCGGGCCGGATGGTTGACGGCCGGCGGCAGGTGCATGATGCCGAAACCCAACCGAATGTTCTTGGTGCGCTGGCTCGCTGCCGCGAGGAAGATCTCTGGTGCTGTCGAGTGACAGTATTCCTCGAGGAAGTGGTGTTCGGTCAGCCACACCGTCGAGAAGCCCGCCTTGTCGGCCGCCTCCACTTCATCGAGGCCGTCCTGGAAGAGCTTGTGCTCGTCATCGGGCGTCCACGGCCGCGGCAGCGGGAACTCGTAGAACAGGGAGATCTTCATGTAGTTACCTCCGATTGGGATCGAGAGTCGGACTGTTGATGTGCAATGTGTTTGGCGGCGACGTAGCCGAACGTCATGGCCGGGCCGATGGTCGCGCCCGCGCCCGCATAGCTGCGTCCCATCACGGCCGCAGAGGCGTTGCCCACGGCGTAAAGGCCTTTCACGACGCTGTCGTCGTCACGCAGGACGCGGGCGAACTCATCAGTGCGCAAACCTCCCGATGTGCCGAGGTCGCCGAGGATGATCTGGAACGCGTAGTAGGGCGGCTTGCCCAGCGGATAGAGGTTGGGGTTGGCCAGCGTCGGGTCGCCGTAGTAGTTGTCATAGGCGCTGTCGCCGCGGTTGAAGTCGTCGTCGTGGCCCCTGTGCGCCAGCTCGTTGAAGCGCTCGGCGGTCGCACGCAGGTTCGCCGCGGGCACTTGGATCTTCGCAGCGAGTTCCTCAAAGCTGTTGGCCTCCTTGACGATACCGGAATCCAGCCAAGCCTTCGGCACCTTCCAGCCGGTGGGCACGGGCGCGAACGGAACCTTCGGGATGGGCAGGTGCCCGCCGACGACGTATCGGTGAAACGACCGGATGTCGGTGATCAGCCAGCACGGGATGTGCGTGATACCGGAGCGGTGGCCGTCGATCATCGCGTGGGCGAAGTCCATGTAGGGCGCAGCCTCGTTGATGAACCGCTTGCCGTCGCCGTTGACGACGAACTGCGACGGCATCATCCGCTCGTTGAGCATGAACTGCAGCCGGCCGTCCGGCCAGCACATCGCCGGGAACCACCAGGCTTCGTCGAGCAGGTCGGTTGAGCCGCCGACCTTCTCCCCCGCGCGGATACCGTCGCCCATCGCGGCGGGATTGCCGAAACTCCAGTCCTTCTCCAGCACCGGGAGATGCTCACGACGCCAGGTCATGTCGTGGTCGAAGCCGCCGCTGGCCAGAATCACGCCGCGGCGCGCCTGGATGCGCTGCTGCTTGCCGTCCCGTTCGACGACCGCGCCGGAGACGGTCCCGTCGATATCGGTGATGAGTTCGGTCATGGGCGAGTTCAGCCACAGCGGGATGTCCTGCTGCTTGAGGGCGAGGCGCAGGCGCGCGGCCAGTGACTGGCCGATGGCGGCCATCCGGTCACCGAACACCCGCGCGCGAAACATCCGCCAGATCAGTTTCAGCAGAACTGCTTTGCCGCGCCAGTTCTGACGCACCTGATAGAACAGCCGAAGGTCCTTGGGGGCGAACCAGATCCCCTTAGGCGCCAGCGCCAACGGGTGCAGCAGGTTCTGCTCCTCGTCACCGAGCTTGCGCAGGTCGATCGCCGGAACGTTGATGGTGCTGCCGAGTTCGGAGCCGCCTGGCAGCTCGGGGTAGTAGTCGGCGTAGCCCGGCTTCCACACGAATTCGAACCACGGGCTGAGGTTTTCGAGGAACTCCATCATCACCGGCGCGGTGTCGACGTACTGACGCAGCCGTGCGTCGCTGACCAGACCGCCGGTGATCTGCTTCAGATACTGGAAAACGGCGTCGGGGTCGGGGACGTAGCCCTTTTTGCGCTGGCTCGGGGCACCGGGCACCCAGATGCCGCCGCCCGACAGCGCGGTGGAGCCGCCGAACTGAGGAGACTTCTCGACGATCAGAGTATCGAGGCCCGATGTGTGGGCGGCCAGTGCCGCGGTCATGCCACCGCCGCCGGAACCGACCACCAGCACGTCGACGGTGTGGTCGAAGTCAGACATCGAGCACCGCCGTTCGGATAGCGAATCCCGCGATCAATTCGGGCGCAGCCCGGTAGAACCGCTGCTCTGTCCGGTACCGTCCGTGCGCGGCCATCGCTGCGAATGCGGCAACCCAGGTGCGGATTTCGTGCGCGGAGTGGCCGGCCTCCTGCTCGATCCAGCTGTTGGACCAGGCATCGACCTCGGAGAGCCGGTTGGAGTCGAGCAGTTCGAGGAAAGCGTGATCCCAGTCGGGATTGAGCGGCTGAAGCGGACCCTGGCCACCGGCGAATTCGCGGGCGGCCTCCATGACGGCTACCTGCCGGGCCTGTCGCTGTTCGGGTGTCATTGGGTTGCCATGCACGATCCGGCCAAGCGCCGCCGGCGGAGCGGTGGCCAACGTCGGCACTGGCGGATCATGGGACAGGCCGCCGGATCCCACAACCAGCACCCGCTTACCCAGGGACGCAAGGTATGTCCCGACTGCGGCGCCGAGCGCCCGCACCCGGCGCATCGGTCCCAGTGGAGTGGCGACCGAGTTGATGAAGATCGGAATCACCGGACGCGTTGTCGCGTCGCCGAACAGCTTCTGCAGCGGTTGCACCGTACCGTGATCGACGTCCATGCTGGCCGAGATCGCCACGTCGATGCCGGATTCGAGAACGGCTGTGGCGCAATCAGTTGCGACGTCAGAGGGCACGTCGAGCGGCCCGGCGTGCGTCCCGTAGTCGCCCACGCCTTGCGCCGCGGTGCCGATGCAGAACGGCGGCATTGTTCGATAGAAGAACCCGTTGTAATGGTCCGGCGAGAAGATGACCACCAATTCGGGGTCGTACGCGGTGACGAAGTCGCGCGCCTTGGCGAGCGCGGATTCGATGTCGTCAAGGAGATCCTGCGACGGTCCCGGAAGATTCAGTAGTGGGCTGTGCGACATACAGCAGAGGGCGAGTGGCACCGTTGCCTCCTCCCTGGGTCAGATGAAGAACATTGAACAGTGACGCGGAAAGTTCTGGGGCCCGTTGGGCGATGCAGGCGCCGGCGATGCAGCGGTCGGGGCGCAGGAATAACACGGAATCGGTGTGGATGTCGAACCACGCCTTCAGCGCGCCGGTGCGATCGCCCACGATGACGACGTCGGGGTCGTCGTGTCCCGTCCAGTGCAGCTGGGTCATTGGCCGTGCCGCAACGAACGTGGCGCCCAACGCTTTCCACCGGTCGAACGCTTCGTCGCCGAGGAATGCGCGGGGGTTGTTACTCCAGCACAGCACGGCGAAGCCGGGGCCGAGAACGTCGTCGAGTAGGACGTTCTGCGCCTCGCGGGTGTCGATGCGGGGCTGGATGAACAGCGTGCCCGTCGGTGAGGCTTCCGAGCGCGGCTCGGCGTGGAAGACGGCGCCCTGTTCGTAGCGCGGCATTGGCTTGAACCGCATTTCGAGTATGTACCGCTTGAGCGTGGGCACGACGGACGCGGCGTGAATGACACGGTCCCGTAGCGCGGCGACCCGTCGATTCGTCGGCGAGATGACGCGCCCCACCAAGGTGGACAGGTCGATCATCGCCCTGGCGTGTTTGCGGCGCTCGACGTCGTAGGTGTCGAGGAGCGCATCGCCGGCGTCGCCGTTGACCACCGCGGCCAGCTTCCAGCCGAGGTTGGCCGCGTCGCGGATGCCGCTGTTGTAGCCCTGCCCCTGCCAGACCGGCATCAGATGTGCGGCGTCGCCGGCCAGCATCAGCCGTCCCTTCCGGAACGCCCCTGCGATGCGCGAGTGGTGGGTGTAGACGCGGTGCCGGATGATGTCGACGCGCTCCGGGTGCGGGACCAGTTGCGAGAGCATACGTCTGACGAACGCCGGATCCTCTGCCTCTTCGTCGGACTCGTCGCCGTGAATCATGAACTCGAAGCGACGAATTCCGTGGGCGATGGAGATCGAGACGTATGGGCGCGCTGGATCCGCCCCCACCTCGCTGTTGGGATGGCCAAGTGGGTCGTTGGCGCAGTCGATGACGAGCCAACGGGTCGATGACGTGGTGCCGTCGAACGACACGCCCATCAGCCGGCGGGTGGCGCTGCGCCCGCCGTCGCAGCCGACCACATAGCGGGCGTGCACGGCCTCATGCCCATCCGCGAACTCGACGGTCACGCCGTCGTCGGTTTCCGTGCAGCTTTCCATCTGCCGGTTCCACGCCACCACGACGTGGTCGAACCGGTCCAGCCCGGCGAGCAACTCGGCGTCGACCATGGGCTGTACGAAGCCGTTGCGCTTGGGCCAGCCGAAACGCGCGTCGGGCGGCGCCATTTCGGCGAGCAGCTGGCGTTTGGCGTCGAAGAACCGCAGGATCTGGTTGGGCACGGTGTGCGGCAGGATCCGGTCGACGAGACCGATCGCCTGGAAGGTGCGAATCGCTTCGTCGTCGAGCCCGACGCCGCGCGGATAGTCGATGACTGAGGGCCGTTCATCGACCACCAGCGTGCGAACGCCTTGCAGGCCAAGGATGTTGGCCAACGTGAGTCCGACAGGTCCGGCCCCGACGATGACGACGTCCGCTTGGTTACTCATCGTCAGCGGCCCAGCAGGAAGTCGAGGTGAAGGGCGTTGAACGTCTTGGGGTCCTCGTATTGCGGCCAGTGACCACACCCCGGCATTACCTCGAACCGTGCGCCCGGGATCATCGACGCGATGCGGCGACCCTCGGCGACGTCAGCGGTCGGATCGTCGCTGGTCCACACCACCAACGTCGGCGCGGTGATCGCCCCGTACTCGGCGGGACCGAGCAGGTTACGGGCCCGGATCTCTGGATCCTGCAGCACCATAATGTCTTTCATCGCAGCGACGAAGCCAGGCTGACGGTAGACGCGCTGCCGGCTCGCGACGATGTCGTCGTAATCCTTGGACTTGTCGGCCATCAACCACTTGATGCGCGCCTGCACGGTCTCCCATGCCGGGTTCTCGGCGGCGGCCATCGACAGGGTGATGATCCGCTTCATCACCTCGGGATCGGCTTGCGAACCGCCAGCGGTGTTGAGAACCAGGCGGTCGATTCGATCCGAGTGATCGACGGCGGCGCGGGCAGCGACCCAGCCGCCGAGTGATTCACCGCTGATGTGCGCACGCTCGGCACCGATCGCGTACAGAAACGCCATCAGGTGATCGACGTAGTGCCGCACCTCGAGCGGGTGACCCGGTTTGTCGGTGTATCCGTGGCCGAGCATGTCGATCGACCACGTGGAGAAGTGCTCGGCGTGGGCCTCCAGATTGCGCACGTACGCCTCGGCGTGACCGCCGGACCCGTGGAGAAACACCAGCGCAGGCTTGCCGGGATCGCCCGCGTGCAAGTAGCGGGTGCGCACTCCCCCCGCATCGAGGTAGCCCTGCGAGAACGGGACGCCCTGAAGATCACTCCAGATGCTCTCGAACTCCCCCACTCGTCACCCTCTCTTGACGGCGAGAATCAGATTCTCGTATTTTGTAAGCACTCTGCTCATTTATCGCACATCCATGTGCACTATAGTCAGAGCATCACTCTCGCGGAGTGCATCTGTCAAGGAAGGGGCGCCATGACGGAGTCGAGCACCAGCGCTGCGCCGAACGGTGCGCCCGGTTCGCAAACGCTGGCCAGGGGTTTGGCGGCGCTGCAACTGGTTGCCGCTTCCCGAACCGGGCTGACAGTCCAGCAGGTCGCCGACGACATCGGCGTTCACCGGACCATCGCGTACCGCCTGCTCACGACACTGGCTCAGTTCCGGATGGTCGCCAAGGGCGAGGACGGCCGATACCGGTCGGCCGCGGCACTCGCTGTCTTGGGAGCGTCATTCGACAACAACGTCCGCCAGCTCAGCGTGCCGACACTGCGGGCACTGGCCGACGAACTCGGCACCACGGTGTCACTCCTTGTCGCCGAGGGCGATCAGCAGGTGGCGATCGCGGTGATCGTGCCTAGCAACGTCTTCTATCAACTGTCGTTTCACGAGGGCAGCCGGTATCCGCTGGACCGCGGCGCGGCCGGAATCGCTCTGCTCGCCAGCATGCCGCCGCGCCCGGGCGAGCGTGACCTCGTTCCCCAAGCGCGACAACAAGGTTGGATCATCACGCACGGCGAAGTGGAACCGAACACGTACGGACTTGCGGTGCCCGTGAAGCGACGACCGCCGTCTCCGCCGACATGCATCAATCTCATTTCTCACCGCGAGGATGTGGTGTTGAGCGGCAGGGACGCGGTCATCAACGCGGCCAACGAATTGTCCGCGATTCTCGGCTGAAGGGAGACAACCGTGACCGACTGGGACAACGACGTCGACGTAGTGGTCCTGGGAAGCGGCGGCGCAGGTTTGACGGCCGCGCTCACCGCGGCGAGCAACGGCGCCTCGGTCGAGGTTTACGAGAAGGCGGCGACGGTCGGTGGCACGACCGCGGTCTCCGGTGGCATCGTATGGATTCCCGCGCATAAGCGCTCCGCCGATGGCGAGTTGCCGGTCGAGGATGCGATGGCCTATCTGCGCGCGCAGTCACTCGGGTTCATGGACGACGAGTTGATGGAGACGTTCGTTCGGACCGGCGCCGAGATGCTCGACTACGTCGAAGCGCACAGCGAGCTGCAGTTCGAGATCGCCGAGGGGTTCCCGGATTACAAGCCGGAACTGCCCGGCGGACGGCCGTCGGGCGGACGGTCGCTGAATGCCAAGCCGTTCGATCTGTCGCGATTAGGCGAATGGCGAGACCGGATCACCTCGTTCCCGGCAGATTTCAGCAATGTCGGCATCGATGCAGAGACCCGTGCACGCATCCACGCGTCGGTCGACAACGAGTCCGGTGACTACTGCGTGGCCGGCACTGCATTGATCGCCGGGCTGCTGAGGGGACTGCTCGACATCGGCGTGGTCCCGCGAACGGACGCCCGGGCCGTGGAGCTGATTTCCGATTCAGGCCAGATCACCGGTGTGCGTATCAGTCTGGGCGGCAAGGACATTCGAGTGCGGGCTAAGCGTGGTGTCGTGTTGGCGACCGGGGGGTTCGAGTGGAACGCCAAGCTCGTCGAAGCCTACCTGCGCGGACCGATGCGAGGCGCGGTGTCGCCGCCGAATAACACCGGCGATGGACTGCGCATGGCGATGGCGCACGGTGCCGACCTAGCGAACATGGGCGAGGCGTGGTGGGTGCCGATTGTGCAGCTGCCGGGCGACACGTTCCAGGGACACCCGCGCAGCCGCAGTGTGCGGCTTGAACGGACCCGTCCCCGCAGCATCATCGTCAACCGGGCGGGCAAGCGGTTCCTCAACGAAGCGGGCGAGTACAACTCGATGGCGGGACCGTTCCAGTACCTCGACCCACGCGACGGGTACGCGAACGATCCCGCGTGGATCGTGTTCGACTCGCAGCACCTCAAGCGGTATGGCTTCCTGGGCGTGCTGCCAGGCGACGAGGCGCCGGACTGGTTCTCGCCGTCGAAAGATCTCGCGGAATTGGGCGCCAAGACCGGCATCGACGCCGACGGCCTCGCACGCACACTGGCGGCGTGGAACGACAACGTCGCACACGAGACAGATCCCGACTTCGGCCGGGGCTCAAGCGCTTACGATGGGTATTGGGGCGACACCAGCGCCGCAACCGTGGCGGGTCAGACGCTGGGTCCCATCGATATTGCCCCGTACTACGCCGTTCCCGTGTCGGTCGGCGCGATGGGCACTAAGGGTGGTCCGCGCACCGACCGCGACGGTCGTGTCCTGCATGTGGACGGCTCGGTGATCCCGGGGCTGTATGCCGCAGGTAACGCGATGGCCGGCGCGAC
>Ga0075428_100011102_pt1 | contig 10022 bp, 8 predicted proteins | sample RhiMetdeltSRZDD2_FD_75291 | JGI IMG/M metagenome (GOLD analysis project Ga0075428, IMG submission 75291) | Populus rhizosphere microbial communities from Tennessee, USA - Rhizosphere MetaG P. deltoides SRZDD2 | ecosystem: Host-associated > Plants > Roots > Rhizosphere > Soil | place: USA...
TGGTAACCGATGCGCTCCAAATGGGCGCGATCGTCACGAAATACGGCGCCGGAGAAGCAGCGGTGCGCGCGTTCGAGGCCGGATCTGATCTGCTTCTCATGCCCGCCGATCCCGATTCGGCGATCGCCTCCATGCTGGCCGCGCTCCAAACGGGACGCCTCACCGCAGCCCGGCTCGATGCGTCCGTACGGCGTGTGCTCGAGATCAAACGCGGGCTCGGACTCTTCCAGCGCAGGACCGTGCCGCTCGACTCGATCGCCCGGCTGGTTGGCTCGAAGGCATTCCTCGATGCAGCAGACGGGATCGCGCAGCGCTCGCTGACGCTCGTGCGCGACACCACCGGCACCATCGACCGGCTCCGTCGCACACGCAGCCGGATGGCCATCATCGCCTATGCCGACGAGCTCAACAGCTTCGCCGGCCAGCGCATGCTCGAGCTGCTGCGTGCCGGGGGCGATACGGTCGGCTTCTTCAGACTGTGGCCGATGTCGGGACAGGCGTCGTACGATTCGGCGCGCGTGGTGATCGGTCGAGCCCCCACGGTCATCTTCGCTGCGAACGTCCGGCCCATCTCGGGACGAGGATTCATCGCGCTGCCGGACTCGCTCGCGCGCCTCATCACTATGACGGACTCGGTGAAACCCACGGTGCTGGTGGCACTGGGGAGCCCCTATCTCCTGAACCAGACACCCACGGTGAAGTCGTACCTCATCGCGTGGAGCGGAGTGCGGCCGGCCGAGCGCGCCGCGGCGCGTGCTCTGCTCGGATGGTCGCCGATCCGCGGCAAATTGCCGATCCGAATCCCACCGGCATATCCGATCGGCCACGGGCTCGTCGTTCCCGACTCGACCGTGCCGCCGCCAAAGCCGCCCCCGCGCGTCATCATTCCGTGAGGCGCTTCGCGACCCTCGTGCTCGCCGCGCTGAGCCTGGCGTGCGCCGGCCGCGCGGCGGTCGCGCCCGCGCCGGCGTCCACAGCACGCGGCCGCTTTGAGCCTGTCGTAGCCTATCTGCGATCGCAGGTCGACAGCGCGTTCCCTGGCGCCGTCCTCGCTGTCGGATATCGAGACAGTCTGGTCCTGCTTGCGGCGGTCGGTCATTACGGCGTGAACGATCCCCGACCGGTCACGCCAGAGACGATCTACGATCTCGCCTCACTGACGAAAGTCATCGGGTTGACCACCGCGGTGATGATGCTTGTCGATTCCGGGAAACTGGACCTCGACGCTCCCGTGCAACGTTACGTGCCCGCCTTCCAAGGGACGGGGAAGGAGCGCGTGACGATTCGCCATCTGCTGACGCATTCCTCGGGGCTGCCGGCGTGGCGCCCGCTGTACGCCGAAGCGCCTACGCGTGAGCAGGCGTTGACGCTCGTGGACACCACCGCCCTTCTTCGGCAACCGGGTGACACGTTCATCTATTCCGACCTGGGCGCGATTGTCCTGACGCAAGCGGTCGAAGCGATCAGCGGTCAGCGCATCAACGAGTTTCTCGAAGCTCGGGTCTTTGGTGCATTGGGCATGGGGTCGACCCGGTTCCTGCCGCCGGCGGGCTGGCGCGACCGTATCGCCCCCACGGAAAGCGATACCGCCTTCCGCCATCGTGCCTTGCGCGGTGAAGTTCACGACGAGAACGCGGGACGTCTGGAGGGTGTGTCGGGACACGCGGGACTGTTCGGCACGGCGCCGGATTTGGCCCGGTTTGCGCAGTGGCTGATCGAAACCCGAGCGGGTGGGTTACGCCCCGGCTCGCCGCCCGGGGGTAACAAACCCAAACTCGGGTCCGACGTTGTTCGGACGTTCACCACCCGCCAGAACATTCCAGTCGGCTCGAGCCGAGCACTCGGCTGGGACACGCCGTCACAAAACTCGAGCGCGGGCACGAAAATGGGGCCGAACGCATTCGGGCATACCGGGTTCACCGGCACGTCCATCTGGTTCGACCCCGACCGCGATCTCTTCATCATCCTGCTCACCAACCGCGTGAACCCGACCCGCACCAACACGAAGATCTTTCAGGTCCGCCGGCGCGTCGCCGATCTCGTGGTCGAGGCCCTCACTCCACGACAGTAGCCCAGCCGCGCCGCGACAGGTCGCGGTAAATCACGAAACCGCTGATCGCGCTGATCGCGAGGAGGATCAGTCCGGACGTGCTGTCTCCGAGCAGCAGTTTGCCGACGCCGAACAGCACGCCGTAGACGAGCGCGCATCCCGCAATCCAGTCAATCAAGTTCGCCAGACCATCAGCGGAGGCTTTCACCTCCGGCGCGAGCGCCGCGATCGGTCCCCACCCGGCGCGCGAGGGCCGCGTTCTTCGGTAGAAGGCAAGGAGCGTTTCGGTCGGCTCCGCCTTCGTCAGATAGGTGGCAGCGAGCCAGACGACCGTCGTGATCGCGACGGTCGTGAGCATGACCAGCGCGAACTGCTTCGGTTGATCAGTGTCGTAGCCCAAAACGAGCTGCAGCATCACGGAGACCACGGCGGCACAGATCATGGCCGCGACTTCGCTCCAGGCGTTGATGCGCCACCAGTACCACCGCAGCAGCAGCACGCCGCCGGTGCCGGCGCCGGTCACGATCAACACCTTCCAGGCGCCGCCGATCGATCCCATGAAGAACGTGACGACCGCCGAGATCAGCGTGAGCATCACCGTCGCGACTTGTGAGGCTGTCACGTAGTACTGATCCGTGGCATCGCGCCGGACGAAGCGCCGCCAGAAATCGTTGATGATGTAGCTGGCGCCCCAGTTGAGCTGCGTGGCGATCGTGGACATGTAGGCCGCGGCAAACGCCGCGACCATAAGCCCGCGCAGGGACGGCGGGAGATGATCGATCATCACACGGATGTAGCCGGTCTCCGGATCCGCGAGGCCGGGATAGAGAATCAGCGACGCCAGCGCGACCAGGATCCACGGCCACGGCCGGATCGCGTAGTGCGCGATGTTGAACCACAGCGTCGCCAGCATCGAGTGCCGCTCGTCCTTGGCGCTGAACATGCGCTGCGCCACATACCCACCGCCACCGGGCTCGGCGCCCGGGTACCACGTCGCCCACCAGTTGAGCGAGATGTACACGAGGAACGTGATCATCGGCATCCACGCCGAGTTCAGGTCGGGGATGAGATTGAGCGCTTCCCCCCGGCCTGTCGACACGAGCTTCTCTTTCATCGACTCGATGCCGCCGACGGCATTCACGGCGAAGACCGCGAGCACGATGACCATCCCCATCTTGATGACGAATTGCACCATGTCCGTGACCAGCACACCCCAGAGGCCCGACAGCGTTGAGATGAAGGACGTGAGCACGATGAGCCCCAGGACAATGGCGAGCGCTTCCAGTTTCCCGACGCCGAAAATCAGCTCGAGAATCTTCACCATGGCCAGATTGACCCAGCCCAGGATGATGCAGTTGATCACGACGCCGAGGTACAGGGAGCGAAACCCGCGCAGGAACGCGGCGGGCTTGCCGGAGTAGCGGATCTCGGCGAATTCGATGTCGGTCATCACGCCGGCACGACGCCAGAGCCGGGCATAGAAGAACACGGTGAGCATCCCGCTCATCAGGAAGCTCCACCAGATCCAGTTGCCTGCGATGCCGTTCTTGGCGACGAGGCCCGTCACGACGAGCGGTGTGTCGGCGGCGAACGTCGTCGCGACCATCGACGTGCCGGCGAGCCACCACGGCACGTTGCGCCCCGACAGGAAGAACTCGCTGACGCTGCTCGACGCGCGCGACTTGTAGTAGAAGCCGATCGCGACGTTGAGAGCGAAGTAGGACGCGATGACGATCCAGTCGAGAATGGTGAGTTGCATGGGCCACCAATTGGGGGGATGCGGGATGGTTAGGCAAGCGTGTGCGTAGGGAAACCGTTGACTTCGTTCTTCCAATGCTCTAAGTTGCTGCCGGACCGGAGGATATGATGAGCACAACGCAGAGACCGACCATCACCCTCACGCTCACGGAGCGCGCTGGTGAGGAGGTCAAGAAGTTCCTGGCCGAGGAGAAGGTCTCGCTGGAGTCGGCCGGATTGCGGGTCGCCGTGTTGCCCGGGGGGTGCTCGGGATTCCGCTACAGCCTGAACATCGAAGAGCAACCGGCATCGGATGATCTCGTGGTGGAGAGCGCCGGCGTGCGTCTCTTCGTCGACGAGTTCAGCGGGCAGTATCTCAACGGCACGGTGATCGATTACAAGAGCAACTTTCAGGAGTCCGGTTTCGCGTTCGAAAACCCGAACGCGTCCGGCGGCTGCGGCTGCGGATCATCGTTCACGGTTTGAACGTTGATCCTTCCTGAATCCGTCGTGAGGGCCCGCGCATGTCGCGGGCCCTTTTCTCTTCCAGGCGTCTAGTTTCGCATGCGTCCGCTCGACATCGCCGTCATCGTCGCCTACTTCGCCGCCGTAATCGTTGTTGGGCTGCTGTTGGCGGGACGGCAGCGCGACGCGGCGGATTACTTCCTCGGGCATCGGGGCCTGCCGTGGTGGGCGCTGATGTTCTCCGTCGTCGCGACGGAGACGTCGGCGCTGACGGTGATTTCGGTCCCCGGTCTCGCGGCGCGTGGGGATCTCACGTTCCTGCAGATTGCGTTTGGTTATTTCGTGGGCCGCATCGGCGTCGCGGCATTACTCCTGCCCGGGTACTTCGAAGGCACGCAGGACACGGCCTACCAGCGGCTCGAGCATCGCTTTGGTCCGCTCGCGCGGCGCGTGGCTTCCGGCGTCTTTCTGTTCACGCGCGCGCTGGCCGACTGCGTACGCATTTTTGCCACGGCGATTCCGCTCGCGATCATCACGCATTGGAGCCTGCCCGCGGGGATCATCGCGATCGGTTTCGTCACCTTGGTCTATACCTGGGTCGGCGGCCTGCGCGCCGTCGTGTGGGTCGACGTCATCCAGCTCGGCGTCTACTTGCTCGGCGGCATCGCGACGTTGATCGTCGCGACCCACATCGCCGGTGGGATCGACACGTTCGGGCGCGCGTGGGATGCGGGCAAGCTCACAGCAGTTGATTTTTCGTTCTCGTTCGCAAAGACCTACACGTTCTGGGGCGGGCTGATCGGCGGCGCGCTGCTTTCCGCCGCCTCGCACGGCACCGATCATTTGATCGTGCAGCGATTGCTCGCCGCCAGAAACCTGCGCGATGCGCAGCGTGCGTTGATCGGTTCGGGCGTGTTCATTATCGCGCAGTTCGCGCTCTTTCTTCTCGTCGGCACGAGTCTCTGGCTTGCCGGCGCGGACAAGCCCGGCATGCGCGGCGACGCCATTTACCCCACGTTCATCATCACCCATCTACCCGCCGGGATAGCCGGGCTCGCCGTGGGCGGAATATTGGCCGCCGCCATGAGTAGTCATGCGTCGGCGGTCAACTCACTGGCTTCGGCGACGACACACGATTTCTACGCGCCGCTGACCGGGCGCCAGGAGCCCGAGCAGCTGCTGCGCGTGGGCCGTTGGTTCACGCTGATCTGGACGATCGTGTTGGTCGCCGGCGCCATCGCGTTCCAGGACCAGAACACGCCCGTGGTGCAGCTCGCGCTAAGCATCGCCTCACTCACCTACGGCGCCTTGCTCGGCACCTATCTGCTCGGTGGGCTCTGGCCGCGCGCCCGCCAGATCGACGTCATCATCGCGCTCATCACCAGCATCCTGATTATGTCTCCCGTCGTGCTCGGCGCCGTCATTCCGCACTTCCCGCTGCATTGGCTACCGGGACTCGCGTGGCCCTGGTACGTGCCGTTGGGCACGGCGATTACCGTGGCCGTGGGGATGATTTCATCGCTTGTGATGGGCCGACGGGCGGATCGGCAGATGGGCCGAACAGGATGATCGAGCCGCCCATCCTCCTCGGGATCGACTCCGGCGGCTCCCATACCGCCGTCGTCGTCGGCGATCGGCACGGCCGGGTCTTGGCGCGCGCCGAAGGTCCCGGCTCCGCCATGCGCCCTGGAGGCGCGGAGCGGTCGGCAGCGGTGATCCTCGATGTCGCCCGCCGAGCGGCGACGCAGGCGCGCGCGACGTTGCCGGCCACAGTCGCGCTGATCGGTGCTGCCGGCGCCGGGCGCGCCCCGGAGCGGGAAGCGCTTGCCACTGCGGTGCTGACGGCCGGCGTCGCGGCGCGCGTGGACGTGCGGGGCGACGTCGAGATCGGCCTCGTCGCGGCCTTTGGTGACGGACCGGGCGTGCTCATCAATGCGGGGACGGGCTCCATCGCGTATGCCCGAACGCCCGACGGGAGGCTGCACCGCGCCGGTGGACACGGGTGGCAGCTCGGTGACGAAGGCGGTGGATACTGGCTGGGACGTCGCGCTCTCTCGGCGGCAGCTCGGGCGCAGGATGGTCTCGAAGAATCATCGACGCTTCTGGAGCGACTGCTCGTCTCACTCGGGCTTGAGACGTTCGATGACCTGATCCGGTGGACGGCCACCGCGACGCCGGCGCAAGTAGCAGCGCTGGCGCCCCACGTGCTCAATGCCGCGAAAGAAGGAGAAACGGTCGCGCAGCGGGCCGTAGAAGAAGCGGCGACGGAATTAGCACAACTGGTGAAGATCCTGACGCGACACTTCCCGGGAACTGATCCGATCCGCGTGGCAACAACGGGTGGATTGCTGCGGGTCGGCTCGCCCCTCCTCGCGGCGCTGGGTGTGCGACTCGCCACCGAGATTCCCCGCGCGCGCCTCGGCGACACTGGTGGATCGGTCGACGCGCCCGTCGGTGCCCTGCGTCTTGCCGCGAAGCTGCTGGACAAGGCCTAAGCCGGCCCGCGGTCTCCCGCGCTCGCGCTTGGCTGCCGGATCCTGCTGTGGCGGTAGCCGTACGTGAAGTACAGAGCCAACCCGATCACCAACCAGATCGCGAATCGCTCCCAGGTCTCGGTGGGCAACCCCCACATGACGTAGAAGCAGAGTGCCGCGCCCACCGGGGCAACGAACCAGACCCATTTTACCCGGAACGGTCGCGGGCGATTCGGTTCGGTGATGCGCAGGATCAGGACGCCGAGCGACACCAGCGCAAACGCGAACAACGTTCCGATGTTCGTGAGGTTGTACGTCTCATTGGCATCGCCGATCAAGGACCACAGCCCGACGAAGACCCCCGTGATGATCGTGGTGATGTAGGGAACGCGCCGCTTGGCCGAAATTTTGGCGGCCCAGGGCGGCAACAACCCGTCGCGCGCCATGGCGAAAAAGATGCGCGGCTGGCCATACTGGAAGACGAGCAGCACTGCTGACATCGAGATGATCGCTCCCAGCGCGACGATCCAGCCGACGGTGCGATATCCCGCGACCTCGAGCGCCTTCGCAAGCGGGTCGGCGACGCCGAGATCGGTGTACTTCACCATGCCCGTGAGCACCGCACCGACGATCACGTAGATCAGCGTACAGATCGCGAGGCCACCCAGAATCCCGATGGGGAGATTGCGCTGCGGGTTTTTGGTCTCCTCGGCGGCGGTGGAGATCGCGTCGAATCCGATGTAGGCGAAGAACACGATGGCCGCACCCTGGTGGATCCCGCGCCACCCATTGGGCGTGAACGGCGTGTAGTTGTCCGAATTGATGTGTGTGAGCCCCGCCACGATGAACAGACCAAGCACGAGCAGCTTGATCACCACCAGGATGTTGTTCGTGCGCGCGCTCTCGCGCACGCCGAGCAGCAGCAGCCAAGTGATCAGGCCCACGATGAGGAACGCGGGCAGGTTGATGAGAATCGGAATGCCCGCGAAATGGGGAGCCGTCTCGAGCATGCCGTGAATCTCGGGATTGGGACTCAGCAACGCGGTGCGATAACCGGTCGTCAACCAGTCGGGCAGATGGACGCCGAAGCCGCCGAGCAGCGACTTGAGATAGTCGGCCCAGGAAATCGCGACGGCCACGTTGCCGACTGCGTACTCGAGGATCAGATCCCAGCCGATGAACCAGGCGACCAGCTCGCCGAGGGTCGCATACGTGTACGCGTAGGCGCTGCCGGCCTGGGGAATCATCGCCGCGAGCTCCGCATAACAGAGTCCGGCGAGCGCGCAACAGACGCCGAGCAGCAGGAACGAGAACACGAGCGCCGGACCGGCGCCGTAGCGGATCACGTTCCCCGCCGCATCGGTTTGCCCGGAGGCGGCGGTTCCGATCGCCCCGAAAATCCCGGCACCGATGACGGCGCCGATCGCCAGCATGATCAGATCGCCGGCGCCCAGGACGCGCTTGAGCGACTGCGGCGTCTCGAGCTCGCTGACCAGGAGCTCCGCGATTGGCTTGCGCTTGAAGAGCTGCCGCACGCTAGGGCCTGCTTTCGCTATGTGGCTGTGATTACTTCGTGAAGATCACCGTTGCAACAGATTCTACTTGTCTACCATCACGTGTTTTCGCCGGATTGAACAGGTAGCCCATCATGCGTTTCGTGAATTCGCGCCTGAAATCTGTGTCTTTGATCGGCGGCGTAACTTCAACCCGGCTGACAACACCGTCGGAACTAACCCAAAAACGGACCTCGTAACGACCCCGCGGCATTCCGTCTGGCGGGATGATTGCCCATCTCGGTGACGCGAGGATAATATCTCCCTTTCCGCCGCCCGAGCCAGGACCGGAATCCGAACCCACGCCGGTTCCCGTTCCCGTTCCCGTCCCCCCACCGGTGCCGGGGCCCTGTCCCGGTCCACCGGAGGTACCCACCCCGGCCGCGCCCACTGCGGCGGCGGGCGCCGGAACAACAACCTCAGGCGTCGGGAGCTCGATCTTGACCGGCTCTGGCGTGGGGACGGCGACCGTCGGGACCGTGACGGCGGGTGTCGGCAATGCAGGCAATTCCTTCGCTTGTGCGACCGACGGTGCGGGCATCGTAAACCAGCTGACTGTAGGCCGCCCACCGCCGCCGCCGCCCCGCGGTCCGTCGCCTCCTCCCCCGCTCCCCCCCGCGACCAGCGCGGCGCCGCGCCAGAGCACGAGCACCGCGATCGTTACGTGCGCGAGTAAGGAAAGCGCGGCGGCCCGCCCTTCGCGTCGCCGCGGCAGCGGCAACGCGTAGGAATCGAAGGCGGGTCGGGGTGAATTCGTCATTGCTGAATAGATACACTAGAACGAAAAACGGGGCACGGTTTCAGGCCGCGCCCCGGTTCATTTCGAGCAGGGGCTCAGCAGGCTGCGGCCCCTCCCTCGGAATGCTGGTGCTCGCGTCTAGTGAGCGGCCTTCTGATCCGGCGGCGTGAAGCCGATCACCTGTACACCCGCGCCGCGTGCAACGTCCATCGCCCGCACGACCTCCCCGTACTTGCGATTCGGCGCGGACTTGATAAACAACAGCTTGGCCGGCCGCTGGTCGTACAACTCGTGGAACTTCGCGTCGAGCTGCTCGAACGGCACCACTTGGGTGTTGATGGCGTACGAGCCGTCGGCCTTGAGCTCCAGCACGATCTGATCGCTCGCCTGCTGTTTCTGCTTGGGCTGCTGCTTTTGCTCGGGCGGGACTTGGACGTCGAACGCACGCCGCGACAGCGGCAGCGTGATCATGAAGATGATGAGCAGCACGAGCAGCACATCGATCATCGGCGTGACGTTGATGTCGGCCGACAGGCCCCCGCCGCTCCCCCCGCTTCCCATCGCCATGGCTAGTTGCTCTCCGGACGAGTGCTGCGTTCTTGATCCGCGATCGCGCCGACAACGCGCACTCCCGCCTTCCGCGCGATCTCGAGCGCCTCCTGCACGCGCTCGTACGGGACGCTCTCGTCAGCCTTGAGGTACATGATCTTGTCGACGGTCCGTGCCGCATAGAGCGTCGTCAGCTGTCCCGGGAGATCCGCGTCGGCGATATAGCGCGGCCCGGTGTACTTGCCGCTGACGCCGGTGATGTCGAGGTAGAATTTGCCCTCGCGATCGATGCCCAGGCGAATCTCCCCGTCGGCCTCTTCACGCGACTCCGGGTTTTTGGCTCGCGGGAGGGTCGCCTGGAAACCGGCGGTGATCGCCGGCGTCACGATCATGAAAATGATCAAGAGCACCAACATCACGTCGATCATCGGCGTGACGTTGATGTTCGCCGCGAC
>Ga0075428_100011104_pt1 | contig 10022 bp, 7 predicted proteins | sample RhiMetdeltSRZDD2_FD_75291 | JGI IMG/M metagenome (GOLD analysis project Ga0075428, IMG submission 75291) | Populus rhizosphere microbial communities from Tennessee, USA - Rhizosphere MetaG P. deltoides SRZDD2 | ecosystem: Host-associated > Plants > Roots > Rhizosphere > Soil | place: USA...
CTGACGGCGGGCCGTCATCATATTCAGATAACCGCTCAAGGCTATCGCCCGATGGACTTCGACGTCGACATCGTCGCCGGCGAGGTACTTCCCTACCAGGGCACGCTCGAACGATAGAAATCAAAGCGGGATCGACGGGAGAGGCGGAGCGCCTCTCCCGAACGTGCGACTGACCGCAAGCGGACGCGGGTAGTCACGTCATTTCTCGCGGATGTGTGCCGTCAGCCGCATCCAGGGATGAATGCAGCACTGGTATTTCTCGTCTCCCTGTTCCTCCTCGGTGTCAGATGTATACGTGGCGCCGGGAGCGATGAAGTCATCCGATTCGAGTGCCTTGCACTCCGGCGCTTCGACCGGCGTGTGCGCCAAGGTGTTCAGCGCCGGCACGATGCCGCCGCCAAACTCTTCGACCTCAGTGAATGTATGCACCTCGCCCCCGTGGTTCACCGCCAGGAAATGCTGGCCGACCAGCAAATTCGAGTTGGGCGGAGCCATGTGCCACGCGCCGATCGACCCGAAACGCGTGAGCTGTTCGATGAAGTTCTGAAACGTGACGCCTCCGTTGCGGGCGCACGTGCCCGGGCCAACACCTGCTGGCGGTGGCGCGTTGAATGTTTGCGGATCGCAGGCATCCATCAAGTTCACGAGGACATCGCCTGCCGCCTTCATCAGGTGACTGACAGCCGTCGCATCAGCGAGCGGTGTGTTTGCAGCGATGCCCGAGGGGTTGGTGAGCGTCGACGGCGCGTTGGATGGGCTCCCAGGCCCGCAGCCAAACAGGAGCAGTACAACTGCAACGAAAACGAAACGCAAAGGCATAAGCTGGGCTCCTTTCGGGCGCCGCCACACGCAAACGCGTTGCCGTCATCTCACGAAAAGTTCGTGCGGATTTCGGAGTGGGTAACTGCAGACTCTGGTGATTGAAGATTTTCGATTCTCGAATTTGAATGGCGAACCGCGAATTCAGCTCAGCAAGACGTTGTCGTGTCTTTCGATTGGAAGCGTGCCGTCACGCTCGTATCACGTGTGTCGGTGATACGAGCGCGATCAGCACGAGCAGCGATCAAGAGGGACGACGGTTCGCTAATTGCCGGTCACATTGACGAAACCAAACATCCAGTCGTTCAGGAAGTGTGTGCGATTCATACAAATAACGAGGTAGCGGCCCGTCTTGAGAAAGCGGTACGTGACCAGCTGGCCGTCTGACGTGGAACCCGCCGGAATCGTTCCACCATTGAGAAACTGCCTGCCGCCTGCTGACATCAATCGGCCTGGTTCGTACCACACCCGATTATCCGGATGGACATTGGTGACATTCGGAGAGGCGACGATGACGACCGAGCCGTGGCCGTCAGCGATCAAGTGCTGCGCGCCCGCATTGGCCGCACTCAGATCGCAGGTGTGCGCCGAGGGATTTGCGATGGTCGAGGGATCGGCTCCCGGACACAAAAACTGTCCGACCTCATCGCGAGTGGTGTCCTTGCTGACTTCGTAAATCGCCATCGCATGGCCGCCGCCATGGATCTGAAACGTCACTTGTCCTTCCTTGAGAATCGTCACTTCTTCCGGGGTCAGATGGTGCAGCATGTATGCGCAGGGATCGGTGGGGCCACCGATAGCGCCGCTCTGGAGACAGGGCAGCGGGCCCAAAGGAGCCAGAGGCAACACACCAAAGTCGACGGCCGCGTTCGGCACCGCGGGCTGGCCATGCGTCAGATCGCCCTTTTGTGCGAACGACACAACGGGAATCGTCATACATGCGATTGCAACGAGCAAGTGTGATGACCGCATCTCTGCTCTCCTCTCAGAGCTGGGACTCGAAGCCAGGAGCAACGTGTTGTTGGGAAGTTCAAACGTGATGGCAAACGCGTGCCACTCTGAGTGGATTGGTGATCGCGAGAAGAGACCGTGTTTTCCGGTGTTGAGTCGTCCACGTGATTCGATTGGGAGTACGGCGCGCGAAACTGCGCACGAGATCAGTAAGCGCCGAACGTCGCGTTATGTCGTCAGGGCGCGCGCGGCGGCGGGCTTTGGAACGGGTCGGCGTCCGGACCGTCGTCGGCAAATCCGCCGCGAACAAACCCTCCACACCCACCGATCACGACGCACATTGTCGCGGGATCGGGACCGCGTCCTTCCGCGAATGCCCGCTCCGACTCGCGCGCTCCGCTGAGCAGCGCGATCAGACCGTAGTTCCCTTCGTGACAGCGCGGCTCATAGTAGATGCGGTTCGCGGGGTCGCTTTGCTTCTTCAGCTCCTGCCTGACCGTCCACGACCTGACCCACGTCGTCGAATCGTCAATCGTGACGACGTAGCCGATCGTTTCCGCATCGACGCGCGTCCATCGTTCCACCAGGTGCAGGTTTTCGTGAGCGCCCTGGAAATCCGATTTCGGCGAGAAGTTCGTGACGTCGACCACCAGCGTGTCGCCATCCCAACGCCCTCGTGAGTCTCCCCAGTATTGCTGGATGGTTGCAGGCAGATGCGGGGCCGTAGTGATCGGAATCGTGCGAGGGCGGCCCAGGCCCGGTCCGAGGTCGTACACGATGGAGATCACGCCGGGAGCCTGCACGATTCGACTGAGACCGCCGACAAAATTCCCGAAGTCCGGAAGGGTGCCGTTCAGGCACCGCTCGGTGAGAGTACGGTCCTCCGGTCCATCCGCACGGTTGATTCCTGCGTTCGTACTGGCGCCGATGTAACTCGGAGGCGTCTCCTTTCGTCTCGGTGAAACCGGGCCGTACTTTCCGCCGGCGCAGCCGCGGTGATGATCCTTGCAGGCCGCCGTGGCTTGAAGCAGCGCGAGCTGGAACTGTCGAAAGGCGTCGCGCTTCTTCTGCGCCTCCGGTGTGAGGCGAGGAATTCTCCCGTCTGGCGGATCCACGATGAGCGAGGTCCGCCTGCCGACGGGCAGATGGATTGTGAACGGTTCCTGGGTGAATTCGCTATTCACGTCGCGCTCGGTCCCTCGTGCGCGACGCTCTTCAGCGCTGTCCCTCTTGATGATGTCCGAAATCTGTTGATCGAGATTTCTGCGTTCGGTGTCGGAAAAGAACTCCTGGTTGGCGTACTTGGCTGGACGCTCGAGAGGGATGTCCACCTCCCTCGTCCAGATGCCCTGAAGATCGGGCTCGCCCCAGGCAGTTTTCAGTGCAGGCTTGCGAGCCGTGACAGATGACAGCCCCGTCAGAACGATCGCCAACGAGGCGACCACAATCGTCGTCAGCACGCCGGCCAACAGGAGCCGTCGCCCCTTCTTGCTCATGGGCAGCGGCTCATAGTACTGCGGATCGCAGTGTCAGGGGCCCGTCAGCCCGCTATCGGGTCGCCCTCCTCGACATCGACGATCAATCCCTCGAGGAGCGCGGTGGCTTCGATCGACGGCAGTTCCTGGACGTCGGACAGCTTCCGCTGAATCGTCCTCGTTCCCCTCCGGGCCTCGTCGATCTTGGTCGCCGCGCGGTGCAGGTTCTTCTGGATACCGTCGAGCACGGTGGCGAACTTGGCGAATTCCGTCTTGACGGCGCCGAGCAGCGCCCACACCTCGCTGGACCGCCGTTCGATCGCGAGCGTCCTGAACCCCATCTGGAAGCTGGTCAGAATTCCCCAGAGCGTCGTTGGTCCCGCAATCACGATGCGGTGATCGCGCTGGAGCCCATCGGCCAGCCCGGGACGACGAAGCACCTCCGCGTACAGTCCTTCGTTGGGCAGGAACATGATCGCGAAGTCTGTCGTGTGCGGCGGATTCAAGTACTTCGCCGAGACGTCGCGCGCCGACACCTTCACGCGCGTCTCGAGACGACGGCCGGCTTCGTCGATGGCTGCGATGTCAGACCGATCCGACGCCTCGAGCAGTGCCTGGTAGTCTTCGAGCGGGAACTTCGAGTCGATCGGCAACCACATCGCGCGTTCGTCGCTGCGCCCGGGGAGGCGGACGGCGAATTCGACTCGTTCGTCGCCGGTCTCGCTCGTCGGCACGTTGGCCGCGTATTGGTCTGGTGCGAGCACCTGTTCGAGCAGCGTGGCGAGCTGCACCTCGCCCCACGTGCCGCGCGTCTTCACGTTGGCGAGCACACGCCTCAGATCGCCGACACCAGTCGCGAGGACCTGCATTTCGCCCAGGCCCTTGTAGACCTGCTCGAGCCGCTCGCTGACCTGCCGGAACGATTCGCCGAGACGTGACTCGAGCGTGCTCTGCAGCTTCTCGTCCACCGTCTGCCGCATTTGATCGAGCTTGCTGGCGTTGTCGTCCTGTATCGCGCGGAGCCGGGCGTCGACCGTCGTTCTGAGCGCCTCGACTTGCCGCTCGAGGGCTACACGCAGCGTCTCGATCTGTTGTGCCTGCGTCTGGCCGAGCGCGGTCTGGGCCTGCACGAGGGAATCGCCAAACCGGTGGACCGACTCCGACGTTTCGGCTCGATGGCGCCGCAGCTCGTCGCGCAGCGTGGTGTCCACATTCCGCGGCAGCGATTCGATCTCCAATTCCAGCGCTCGAACGGCGTTCCGGCCCAAGACCAACATCGCGACCGCCACTGACAGCGACACGAACGTGATGACGAACACGACTGTTTCCATGCGATCTCCAGGTGAGCGGCAGCGTGGGCCGCGCGATCGCAGCCTAGAGGAGGCCGGTGACAGCCGAGGTCATACGCCTCGTCTTCGCCGTCTCTGCTGCCGCCGTTCTGGGCTTCGTGCCGTCGAAGGCGCTCGGGCAGATCGACCCATTCCTGTGATGTTGGAGGCGATGTTGGCGCTCGGCGATCATCCTCATCACGCCCGCTGCAGCAATGGCCGCAGCGTGCGGATGTCCTTGACGCTCTCGATCGAGAGCAGCGTATCGATCAGTTTCCCGGTGTTGGCGGTACCCAGCACGGGGCCCACTAAGTCTCTCGCCTTGTCGACGACCTCGGCCCGCGTCATCGGATTGCGCACCGTTCCGCGTACGGCTTCAACGCGATCCGACAGCTTCGTCCCGTCGTTCAGCGTCACCTCAACGATCGCCACGCGCGCCGGCAGGAGCCGTGTGAGCACGTCGTCGGGCACATAAGTGACCTTGCTCCGTTGACGGAGGACCGCCGCGTCGCGCATACGCGGCTTGTCGTGCGCCGCGTGGAACGACGCGGTTTTGTCGAGCAGCATCACCGCGACCATATGCTGCAGGCAGATGTCGGGAATGTCGCGATTGTCGACGACGCTGCCGACCGACGGTGCGAGACGAACGGTCACCGCCTGCACATCATCCGCTTCGAACGGCCGCTTCTTCCGCAGGTTCTCGATCGCGTCGAGCGGCGCCTGGATCGGCGTCCCGACCGTCCATTTCTTGATGTCGGTGTTGACGACCTCGTAGCGTTCACCAAGCTTGTCGATCAGAATCGCGGGGCTGCCTTTGGGAGCGTTGACCTGGAAGAAGTTGTCGTCGCCGGAAAACACATCGTCAACGCCATTCCAGCCCGATCGAACCAGCAGTGCGGCAGTGACGCCGTTGCGCGCCGGCATTCCCGCGAACACGAATCCCTTCTCGATATGATCGGTATCCCGTTCCCAGATCGCGTATCCGCCTGTTTGCTGGGACGCGTAATCGAGGAGCCACCGCATCTGCTGCGCAGTCAGCCCTGCGACACAGCCTGCGGCAGCCGCTGATCCGAAGTTGCCGGCGTAGGCATGCGTGCTCCGCCGGGTGTCGTTTCGAAAGTCAATCGCACCGAGCGCCATCGTGAGTCGCGTTCCGACGTCGTAGCCGAGCGTAATCGCCCGCAGGTAGTGCTCGCCGCTCGCGCCGACCTCCTCGCCAAGCGCGAGCGCCGAGGGAACAATCGATGCTCCCGGATGCGACTGCGACGGGCCGTGAGAGTCGTCTGTTTCATCCGAATGGGCGAACACGCCGTTCACAAGCGCTGCGTCGATGGGGCCTGTCGTGATGTTCGAACCGACAACAGTCGCAACCGGACGGCCGGCCTGCGCGCGCGCGAGCGCGAGCGCCGCCTTCCCCGGCGGCAACTCGGAACCGGAAATCATCGCCGCAACGGTATCGAGGATGTGATGCTTCGCCTTCTCGACGACCTCCGCTGGCAGCGCCCGATCTTTTGCGGCCGCCATATAGCCGCTGAGCGTCGTCATCACCGGACTGATCGCCTGTGCACGCAGGCGAATGGACGGCAGCGCTGCCGCGCAGAGCGCGAGCGCACCTCGATTGAGCAGCTCGCGGCGGGACACGCCGCGCGATGCGGTCAATCGAAATATCCCGAGTCGATGTATCGCAGCCATAGCGTGCCCACCACCTTGATGCTGTCCTGCGTGAAGAGATAGTGATGAAACCCCTCGACGCGCCCAACGCGGTATTTTCGCGCGTACAGCCCCATGACGCTACGATTCGCGTCGACGGTTGCCGGCGGCAGCGTCTCGTCTTCAGTTCCAGTCAGGTCAAGCACGGCGACCCGCTTCAGTTCCGACGGCGGATAGCTTGGCTCGAACATCGACTGCATGAGCGCTGCGAAGCCGCGCGCGCGATCGGCTGCGGGGAGAAATCCTGATCGCCACAGCCGCACACCATGCTCGGCCAGCGCGGACGCATCGAGATACATCGCCGCATCCTCGGTGCTCTTGAAACGAGGGGACCGCAGCGCCGCTTTCCACCACAGCGCACGTGTCGCCGCGTCCACGTGCTTCGTGTACACCTCGAAATCGTCCGGACCGCGCTCGCGGACGCGCAGCGCGCTGTGCTCGTACAAATCGTCGAGATTTCCGGTCCGCGCTCGATTATTCAAGTACGCCAGGCCAGTGGTGCTCGTCCCCCACCCGAGATAGCCATCAGGCATGTAGTGCTTCGCGAGCGGATACAGGCTCGCGCCGCCGGTCGACATACCCCAGAACAGCACGAACGCGTTGCGTCGATCGGGGATCGCCTTCTCGAGCGCGAGGCGGTATCCCTCGAGGAACACCTGCGGCGTGGTTGCGAGCATTTGCTGTTCGAGCGCGGTCCCCTTCTTCGGGAAGCGGTAGACGGCGCTCGCGCTCGGTGACGAGGTCACACCGACACCCGACGGCTTCACGTCGTAATCCGTGCGCGACCAGTACGTCTTCTGACCGCGGCTGAAGATCGGCATCCGCTGATCGAGCGGGATCGTCTCCCACGATCCGTCGCCGGCCGGCGCGAGGAAATTCCACCGACCGACGCGGGTCAACGCCACGAACGTGATGCCGCGGCGCGCAAGCCAGATGGCTGGACCGTCACGCTTCTCCACCGTCGACACGAAGTCCATGCCGTATTCGCTGCCCGGTTCCCCGCCGACGACAATCAGTCGCCGTCCGTCGTGCAGCTTCGGTTTGTCAGGCGTGAGCGTGATGACGGCCTGTGTGAACGCCTGACCGTGCGCGGAGAAGTCGATGAACTCTACGTGTTGGGTATACGAACCGATCTCTGGGTACTCGCTGGAAGCCAGAATCTCCGCAATGGCCTGGCGGCCCAGCGTGCCGTTATCCGACGGCAGATCCCATGCAAAGCCGACGCGGCCGGCGGCGACCAGCATGAGGACGAGGACGGAAAGCGATCTCCACGGGCGCGGCATCGCAGCTATTTCCTGATGTGCGCAGCGATGTAGTCGTGTGCGAACTTCCACAACGCGGGCACTGACAGGTCGTCGTTGACCAGTCCGATCGTCGTCGCCTCCGCGCCGGCCAGCTCAACCGTCCATCCATCGTTGATGACACGCTTGATCATCCAGAGCATCGCTGTCGACGGACCGTTTGCGGAATGCAGGAAGAGCGGCTGATTGGCGGGATCGCTGATGGCCTTGAGCGCAGGTTCGATCTTCGCCGCATCGAGCTGGCCACCTGCACCGTCTCTGACAATCGGCAGCGCTAGGTACTTCATCCCGACTCCTCGCGCGGCGGCAGCGATCGCGTCTCCGTCACGGCCCGGCGCGACGTCGATGAATGTCTTGAATCCACGACGCCACAACTCCGACACGACCCAGTCGCGCGACTGAATGGGGCCGCCGCTCGACGCGGTGCTGTCAATCGGAAAGTAGTTGGCGAGACCGGGAAAATCCTCGCGCCGAATGCGCGGCTTTGCTGCGGTTGCCGATGCGGCCCCTGAGCCGAGGCCCACCGCGTTGCAGCCGCGCAGGCCGCAGAGATCGGGCATGGGCGACTCGTCCAGCCCCATGTAGTTGTTGTAGACCGACGAGTAGATGTTGCTCTCGGTTCCATCAGGGCGGATGAAGCCGATTGACATCTTGAACAACTCGGGCTCGGGATACCCCTTCGGCACCGTGCCTTCGATCACGTACAGCCGGTTGTCGTGCATATAGATCGACGCCGACGTGCGCGACTGGTCGGCGTTGTTCGTGAACTGCAGCAGCGTGCCCTCGACCTGCTCGGCCCAGTTCCACGTCATCCCGGTCAGCTTCGCGTCGCGCTGCAGCAGCTTGAAGGCCGCGTAGATGATCGCGCCGTGGACGTCGCTCTTCCAGTACCCAGGCCCGACGATGCGCGTCTGTCCGCCGATGCAGGTCTCTGCGCCCGGGGTGCAGGACTGCGACTTCGCGATTCCCAGCTTCTCGATGCCGCGGTAATCGGCCACCGTCACTGCGTAGTGCTCGCGGCCGCGATCGACCGTGAACATACGTGCGGGCAGCGGATAACCCATCTGAGATGCCCAGGTAATCTGTTGGATGTTAGGCGTGCCCGGAAACGTGATCCTGAAGCCATCTTCCCGCGATACAAACTCCGTCCATGTATCCTGCTGAGCCGCCACGCCCACCGCACACGCCAGAATGCACGCCGCTGCGACGAGAGTCACGCGCATGGGCGCGGATTATATCTGTCCCGCTGATCTGATATAAGCGTGGTGCACCTTCTTCGAGGAGACGCACATGCGCGCATCCATGCGGTTCGTCGCAGCCCTGCTTCTGACGGTTGGCGGCGGCGTATCTCTACTCGGCCAAATCACCAGCAACCCAATCACCAGCAACCCGCTTCCCGCACCGATCCAAAAAGGCGCCCTGGCCGTTCAAATCAGGGACCTCGTGCGACTGCCTGATACGCGCAGCGTTCGCCCGCTCGATCAGGACGTGTCGCCGGCAGGATGGGCACGCGTCAGCTTCGTCAAAGACCTGTCCGACGGCCGCCGGTTCGCAAACGATTCGCGCGGCTTCCTGTATCTCCTCGACGGCAACAACCAGCCGCACGTCTATGCGAACGTCGCCGAAGCGTTCCCGCTGGCGGTCTACAACCGCCTCGAGAGCGGTTTCATCGGTTTCGCGTTCCATCCAGAGTTCACGCGCAACGGCCTGTTCTACACCGTGCACGCCGAGCGGGGACCAGGCAATCCGAAGAAGCCGGACTTCATTCCTCCGGGATACGGGCTCGATGACGTGACGTACCACAACATCATCACCGAGTGGCACGCGACCAATCCCGCGGCGAATACCTTCCAGGGGACACGGCGCGAGCTACTACGCGAAGCGCACGTCGTCGCGAACCTGACGCATCCGATGGGAGCGTTGGAGTTCAATCCGACGGCGAAGCCGGGCGACGCAGATTACGGGCTGCTCTACACGAGCGGCAGCGATCACGGCTTCAGCAACGGGGGCGGGCCGAAAGCGAATAATCCCGACCAGACGCAGCGTCTCGATTCGATCATGACCGCCATCCTCCGGATCGATCCGCGCAGTCCGTCGGTCACGCATGGAGTGAAAGGACTGGGCGACTACACCATTCCGATGGCGAACAAGTTCGCGGCGGACGGCGATCCGAAGACGCTCGGCGAAATCTACGCGTACGGCTTCCGCAACGCGCATCGTCTGTCGTGGGACCTCACAGACGGGACGATGTTCGCGTCGGACATCGGAATGAATCAGATCGAAGAGATCAACATCGTCCGTAACGGCGAGAACTACGGCTGGATGAAGCGTGAAGGCTATTTCGAGAACGCGCGTGGCACCAAACGCGGCGAACTGAACCAGCTCATTCCGCTGCCGGCGGAGATTCTCAGCGGTCGCCAGAAGGATGGCTTCACGTA
>Ga0075428_100011106_pt1 | contig 10021 bp, 7 predicted proteins | sample RhiMetdeltSRZDD2_FD_75291 | JGI IMG/M metagenome (GOLD analysis project Ga0075428, IMG submission 75291) | Populus rhizosphere microbial communities from Tennessee, USA - Rhizosphere MetaG P. deltoides SRZDD2 | ecosystem: Host-associated > Plants > Roots > Rhizosphere > Soil | place: USA...
CTGCTGCCGCTGATCACGGAGGTGATCTGGCGCGGTGTAACCGGCGAGCGGTCGGTGCATCTCACGGACTGGCCGGAAGCCGGCGTGGTGCCGGCGGATCCGGAACTGGTCACGGCGATGGATCAGGTGCGTGAGGTGACGTCGGCGGCGTCGTCGCTGCGAAAGGCGAAGCAGCTGCGGGTGCGGCTGCCGCTGCCAAAACTGACTGTCGCGGTGGAGAATCCGCAACGGCTCGAGGCGTTCAAGGATTTGATCGCCGACGAGCTCAACGTGAAAACGGTCGAGCTCACCGACGATATCGACACCTATGGCCGGTTCGAGCTGACCGTCAACGCCAAGGTCGCCGGGCCGCGGCTGGGTAAGGACGTGCAGGCGGCGATCAAGGCCGTGAAGGCCGGGGACGCGGTCGTCAATGACGACGGCACGCTGACCGCAGGACCTGCCCTGCTGCAACCCGAGGAGTACAGCTCGCGGCTGGTGGCCGCCGACCCCGAATACACCGTCGCGCTGCCCGACGGAGCGGGACTGGTCGTGCTCGACGGCACCGTTACCCCCGAGCTGGAGGCCGAGGGCTGGGCCAAGGACCGCATCCGCGAACTGCAGGAACTGCGCAAGTCCACCGGCCTCGATGTGTCCGACCGGATCCGGGTGACCATCGCGGTGCCCGAGGACAAGGCGCAGTGGGCGCAGACGCACAGCGAGCTGATCGCCCGCGAGATCCTGGCCACCAGTTTCGAATTCGGCGAGCCGGTCGACGGCACCGAGATCGGCGACGGCGTCCGGGTGGCGATCGCGAAGGCTTAGTCGTAATCCGAAGTCAAGATGGCGAGTTAACGCAGAGCGGCGATGCCGTCGGCCACCTCAGCCGCGGTCGCAAGACGGCTTGCCACCGGAGCAATGCAATGGTGAACCAATCCGGACTCAGCTCGATCCAGCTTCGCCGACACCCGTGTCTTCCCGGATACCGCGGCACGAATGGCTAGCATCGGCTGATCTATCGGAAGTTCGCCATACAGCCCCTCGCCGGAGAGTGCCCGGTTGATCGTCGCGCCGAGCGACCAGACATCGGTTGCACGTGAGGGCATTTCGCCTTGCAAGAGGTCAGGGTCGACGAACTCCGCCGAGGTTGCCGGGGCGAAACTTGTCACGCTGCCCTCTGAAGTCAGCACCCGGGCAAGCCCCAGGTCGGACAGCCGACCGCCGTCGTCTGCGACCATCACGTTCGCGGGTTTGATGTCAGCGTGAACCAGACCATGCTCGTGCAACTCATGAACGGCGCGTGCCGCGTCTTCGAGCGCGCACAGAATTTCGGTGCGCGTCAAGGTTCGCGCGGGTGATGCGAGCGAGCCGAGCGGAAAGTACTCCGTTGCGTACAAGAAGTTGTCCTCCAGGACAACGTCATAGATGCGCACGAGCCTGGGCGACCCCACCGCGGCGAACGCCCGCAGCTCACGAACGCCCCGTCGATATGCATCTTTGCCGGCAGGAGCGGTGAAAACCTTCAGCGCCACTCGATCGGTCGACAAACCAAGACGCTCGGGAGCTTCAGCCAGGTAAAACCGGCCGTTGTTGCCCTCACCGAGCAGGCCGAGGATCCGGTAGTCGGCGATCGCGGCGGGTATCGATTCTGCGTCGACGTGCATTTCACGGTCCTTTGCTCCGTAGCAGGCTAATTATGGTGCACTGTTTGCCATGGGTGCCACATTCGCCTATGTGATGCTCGATGTCGCTGTGATCATCGTGGTCGCGAGACTCTTCGGGCGAATCGCACGGATGTTTCGGCAACCGGCCGTGATAGGCGAAATCGTCGCGGGGATCGCGCTCGGCCCGAGCCTGCTCGGCCTTCTGCCCGGGCACGTTGACAAGCTCCTTTTTCCTCCCGACGTGCTGCCTTACCTGAAGATCCTCGCGCAGCTCGGGCTGGTGCTGTTCATGTTCATCGTGGGCCTCGAACTCGACGTCACACTGATTCGCGGCCGCCAGCGTCGCGCCGGCACGATCTCGTTGCTGTCCATCGTTCTGCCTTTCGCGCTGGGTGCGTTGTTGGCATTGAGCTTGCATCCGCTCCACGACGTGGTCGACGGCAAGCCAGTTCCGTTGTTGGGGTTTGTGCTCTTTCTGGGTGTAGCGATGTCCATCACCGCATTTCCCGTGTTGGCACGGATCCTTGCCGAACGCAGAATGAACCGCACAAGCGTTGGAGTGCTGGCGCTTTCGGCCGCAGCGGTGGACGACATCTTGGCGTGGACCTTGCTGGCCTTCGTCTACGCGGTCGTAAAGGGCGACAGTCCTATGTCGGTGGTGCGCATCGTCGCGTTGTCCGCGGTGTTTGTCACGGTGATGTTCGCGGTCGTGCGGCCGCTGCTGGCCCGGATGCTTTCCTGGTACGAGCGGGCAGGTCGGGTCACTCCCGACATGCTGGCCGTTGTTCTCGTCGGTGTATTGCTGTCCGCGTTGATCACCGAAAGAATCGGTATCCACGAGATTTTCGGCGCGTTCCTTTTCGGTGCGATCATGCCGCGGCAGGGTGCTGTGGAATTCAGGCGCGAGATCTTGGAACGACTTGAACAGATCAGTGTGCTTCTGCTCTTGCCGATCTTCTTTGTGATCGCCGGCTTCGGAGTAAATCTGCGCGCGTTCAAGGATCCGGGGCTGTGGTGGCAGCTCCTGCTGATTCTGGCGGTGGCCATCGGCGGCAAGTTCGTCGGGGCTTTCGTCGGTGCGCGCATCCAGCACATGTCTTTCCAGCAAAGCGCCGCCATTGCGGTGCTGATGAACACCCGTGGCCTGACCGAGCTGGTGATCCTGCTGATCGGCAAACAGGTCGGCGTCCTTGACACCGCGATGTTCACGATGATGGTCGTGATGGCGCTGGTCACAACGGTGATGACTGAACCACTGTTGAGGATCGTCTACCCGGCCAAGGCGGTGCAGCGCGACATCGACGCCGCGACGAAGGCCGCACTTGGATCCGAGCAAACCTACCGCGTGCTCGTCGTTGTCGACGCGGTCCCCAACGCGGCGACGGAGCGCATGCTACGGGTGGCGGATGCGGCACTCGCAGACCGCAGACCTGGTGAGATCATGCTGTCACGATTTCTGGAAACGCCCGAGGACGCCCCACCTCTCGAGCTCGGATCCGGCCCGCTGCCAGATCTCGCGGGTATGGCTGAGGCAGTGGAATCACTGGAGCAGTTCGCGACGCAGACCACGACGACCGCTGCCACGCTGCGGGTTTTGTGTCGGTTCGGTTCCGCGTCCGGTCAGGACGTGATACGTCAGGTGGAAACGTCCGGGGCGGAAGTCGTTGTGGTGAGCGACGTTTGGGCGCACAAGCATCCGCAGGCATACGACGCCCTCGACGCGGTAACCGTACTGGTTGTTCCGGCCGAGCTGCCGACCGTATGGCTGGCGGCCACCAATGAGGCGGCAGTGGGTGTGGCGGACGACGCGGTCTATGTGCGTGACGACGGAGCGGCCAATGGCGCTCGTGCGGTGTTGGTCGCGGTTCGGGCGGCGACGGCTTCGGGACGTTCGCTGATTGCCTTGGTGTCTGAAACGGACGGTCGAGCGCGTCGGCGCCTACAGGCGGCGCTCGAGCCGCTGCGTTCCACGTCGACGCGTGTCAGTGTGGTTTCTGTCGATGGGGGTGGCGTGGTTGCGGGCGCCGATGTTTCGGCAGTGGCCCGCGTTGTTGATCGGGTGGGTGGTTCGCAGGTCAATTTGCGTGATGCGGTGGCCGATGTTGTGTGAGTGCGGTTTTGCTGCGGTGGGCCTGGGCAGGATTTAGCGTTAGAGCTGGCTAACCACCTGAGGAGTCGGCGATGAGCGACACCGAGGATTCGCGGGCGGGTTCGCGGTTTGGGCACTATCACCTGCGTCGGCTGTTGGGCCGCGGTGGCATGGGTGATGTGTATGAGGCCGAGGACACCGTCAAGGAACGTGTGGTGGCGTTGAAGTTGATGTCGGCGGCGTTCTCGGGGGATCCGGTGTTTCGCAAGCGGATGCAGCGCGAAGCCCGCACGGCGGGCCGGTTGCAGGAACCGCATGTGGTGCCCATCCACGACTTCGGCGAGATCGACGGGCAGCTGTATGTGGATATGCGCCTGATCGAGGGCATGGACGTGGCGACGATGTTGAGCCGATATGGGCCGCTGGCGCCGCCGCGGACGGTGGCGATTATCCGCCAGATCGCCTCGGCGCTCGATGCTGCGCACGCCGCCGGGGTGATGCATCGTGATGTGAAACCGGAAAACATCCTGATCACTCATGATGACTTTGCTTATCTGGTCGATTTCGGTATTGCCAGTGCCACGACCGACGAAAAGCTGACGCAGATGGGCAGTGCCATCGGAACGTTTAGGTATATGGCTCCGGAGCGGTTCACCGAGTCGCAGGTGACTTACCGCGCCGACATTTATGCCTTGGCGTGTGTGCTCTTCGAGTGCTTGACCGGAGCTCCGCCGTATCGCGGCAATGACGTCACGTTGATGACCGCGCATCTGACCCAGTCCATCCCGCGGCCCAGTGCGCTTCGGCCGGGGCTCTCGGTGGCCTTCGATCAGGTGGTTGCGCGTGGTATGGCCAAGGATCCGGAGGATCGCTATGCGGCGGCGGGGGATCTGGCGTTGGCTGCCCATGAAGCTCTTGCCACACCCGAACAGGATCGGGCCGCAGATATTCTGCACCGGAGTCAGTTGGCGACCCTTCCGCCCTCGACGGTGGCCGGCCAGCCGTCCACGCTGTTGGCGCAACCGCCGCCGCGTCCGGTCACGCCGCCGCCGCGTCCCGCGCCGACGCCGGGGCCGGTGTTGTCGGCGCCGACCCTTTATGCCAACCCCCCGCCTGCGGCCGGGCCCGTCCCACCACCGGGGGTGTGGACGCCTGGTCTGCCGCCGCATCCGCCGGCAGGTCTGCAGCAGCCGCCCTCGCAACCGTTGCCGATTGTCAGCCCACCCCGGCGGCGGCGCACCGGGCTGATCGTTGCGCTGGTGGCCGTGCTGGTGCTGGCGGTCGCCGGCGTCGGGGGCTGGTTCGCTCTGCGTGACCGTGGCCCCGAGGGGCCCCAGCCCATCGGGGCGTTGGAAGGCGATCCCATCCTGGTAGGCAAGGAACCCTACGACATCGAAGTCGGCGACGGGTTCGTCTGGACCGCGAATAATGACGCCACGATCTCCAAGATCGACCCGTCGACGGGAACCGCCAACCAGATCGAGGTCGGCGGCGTACCAAACGAACTGGTCGTCACCCAGGACGCGGTCTGGGTGTGGAACTACACCGACGCAGTCACTCGCGTGGACCTGGCGACCGAAAGTGTCAGCGACCCGATAGCTGCCGGGCCAGGAGACATCGCGGCGATCGCCGGTGGTGGCGGCTACCTGTGGGCGTCACACACCGCCGAGAACACCGTGACGCGGATCGACACGCAAACCCAGGCGCTCATCGGCGCGCCGATCCAGGTTGGGGCAGCCCCCGCAGCGATGAGTTTCGGCGAGCACTTTCTCTACGTGGTCAATTCAGGCGACAGCACCATCACCACGATCGATAGCACGGGCACCGTTCTCGGCCAGCCCTTGAAGCTCAACGACGAGCTGGGTGGCATAGAGGTCGTTGATGGCACCATCTACGTTGGATCCACCGGCGACGTCACCCCGATCGACGAGGGATCCTTCGCGGTGGGCGAGCCGATACCGCTCAAGGGTGGGAGCTACTTTTCGGCGGGCACTAACGGTCTGTGGGTGCTGTTTCCGGTGTCCAACGAGCTGAAATGGCTGGACCTCAAGGGCCAGGAGGCTAAGGGGAGCGCGGTCACGGGAATCGGCAAGGGAATCGTGGGCATTGTGTTGCTAGACGACACACTGTGGCTGAGCGACGAACCGAACAACGCGGTGCTGCGAGTGAAGCTTCGCTAATACCGACGATCGGTCGTTACAGGTGGGCGTGTGCCGACTCGAAAGTAATTGTGCGACCGCCGATTTGCACCTCAGCTCCCGCGGTGAGCAGATGCGGTCGCCGCGGCGTCAGCCGAAGCCATTGTTCGTGTCCCGGCGGCTTCACGAACGTGCCGTTTTTCGAAGCGAGGTCGACGACTGTGACGTCCCATTCGATGAGCCGAATCTCGGCATGCGCCCGCGACAGTCGACCCGCCGCATCGGATAAAGGAACCGGCGTGGCTCCAGTGCGGACCGATGGAGAGTTTCGCGGGTCACGCCCGATGACCAGATCGGCAGCCAGGACGAGCGTCGTGCCGTCGTCGAGGACCAAGAATCCAAGTGGGGGCCGTTCCCCTTCGTAGAGAGCCTTGGTCTGGTTCATTCGCAGTCCGCATAGACGGCAGAACGCGACCCGCGGATCGTTGAAATGTCCACGCGCGCATTTGATTCCGTGAACTGGACGGCTGCCGACTCCGACAGGTGGGCGGTTTGGAGTAGCCGCCCCGGAATGCGGAATGCTTTTGATGGGTAGGGGAGCGCGCCGCGGTGGTGCCTTGTCGTTGGGCTTGAACGTTTCGAAGACCTTTGGTGGCGTGAGCTCGACATGATGGGCCGCTTTCGCGACGGGCCGGGCAGCGGGTTTTGTTCCTGTCAGCCACAGAACGGCACCGGCGCCTTCGACGACACCCTCTATGAGCGAGCAGATTCCACGTTCGGCCGGCAAGTCGATCGTTGGCAAGGCGTCGTCTGTGACGTACAGCGCGGCTCGGTTCGCAACCGAACCGATTTCGGAGACTTCAGTCGGGCAGCCGCGGCTGCCGCGATAGTGGTCCCGCCCACCCTCGTGCTCGATAATGGCCGCAACGCCGCCGTGCAGGATCAGCGCATACCCGCCCTGGACGGGTGTCAGCGCACCGAACTCCGCGTGACCGCCTCGATCGGCCGCCCACTTGGCGGCATTTTCCGCGAACGAGCGCCCGTACCGATCGCCGTCTCTTGCCGCAGCTTCCACGATCAGCGCATAGAGCGCCGACCATGTCTGTGCGGCCTGCGACTCGCTACTCAGCGCGGACCGCTCGCGGTGCGGCAGGACGACCACCGTGCCGTTCGCGACCGCCACAAGGTGACCACCGGGGATCACCCCGATTTGGGGACTGTTCATATGAACCGCCCTCCCGCAAAACGCCAACGGTGAAATAGCACCCGCATCGGACCGTTGACGACGAGCCAGAACGCTAACCACGTAATGATGAATTGGATCAAGTAGGCCGTCAATGACGGTCGTAAATCTTCCGGAACCACGATCGTGGTGTAGTGGACAAGCAACCAAACCACGATGCCCTCGCTGACCGCGGTGAGCAGCCCGAACAAGGTTGGCCAATCCTTCTCCCACCGAAACTGCTGCAAACCGTGATACAGCAGCTCCCACGGCACTCCTACCAGGACGACCGCGAGCAGGACGCTAAGTGTCACCCGATAGCTTTGCGTCAGTGACAGGTCGCCGGTTGGCAATACCGGGGTAATCACAAGCGCGACAAAGAATCCGATGATGCCCAGCCCAAGCACACGGGTTTGTATTCGCCCGTTCAGCGTCGGAAGCATGCGACCTCAGATCCTCTGGTTTCTGGCCCACAACCACCATTGGTGAACCGACCGCATCGGTCCCATCCGGCGGCAGAAACCGTGCGCGGCGAGATCGTCGGCGATCTCCCGGGCCGCGATCTGCAGGCCGAGGAAGGTATCCACCCCCGGGAAGTAGCCGCCGAGTGTGGCGGTGCCTGACGCGTAGATCCGTCCGGTGCCGCTGCGGGTACCGATCAACTCAAACGTGCGGTCGACATCGAGCCGGCCGAGCGGATTACGGCCCGCACCGGTGTGGTCGAGCAGATCGGCGAGCAGTCGATGCTCCCGGATGTCGGCCTCCAGTCCGGTGCAGTCGATGACATAGTTCACTGTGACGTCGAACGGGTGCGTCGGAGGCGGGTACGGCAGGGGCTGGCTGGGGTCGGGAACGACCGTGGTCGTCAGACCATCGCGGGTCGGACGCAGGTCTCGCGCCGTCCCGGCCATCACGTGATACCAGCCCTCGGTGCGGCCCCGCCGTAGCTGTTCCTGCCAGTTCTTGCGGACCGGCGTATTGGTCCCGCCCATTTCTTTGTATGCCTGCTTGCGGTCCTCGCCCTCGAGCTTGCGCATCTTCGCCTTGAGTTGGCCTCCCCAGACCGACTTCGGATAATTGAATCCTTGGTATGCCCAGCCGTCCTTGCCTTTTCGGCGCTTGAAGATGCTGGACCCGTGAGGCTCGGCGACGTAGGTGCGGAACAGGTGCAGGATCGTGGTCCGTAGCCGGTACTTGTCGCGGTCGTCGATCAGGCGCTGTAAGACCCGCGACGCGACGATGCCGCTGCCGCGGATCATCACCGTCCCCGGGCGACGCCGCAACGACTGGTAGATGTGCTCGTGGGACTCGTAGGCGTTGACGACCTTCGACGGATCGCGGTACCTCTCGCGGAATTCCTGCAGCTCGGGCAGCATATTCAAGCCGGGGTAGCCCACCGCAATGTGTGCGTACGTGCTGCGGAACGCGACCCTTTTCGTCGGTGACGATCCCGGCGGTGGGGTGAGGATGGTGAAGTAGCCGCCGCCACTTCGCCTCCGGACCATCCGCACGTCGCCGATGCGCACCGACTGCGCGTAACCCACACGCTGGTGTTCGCGTTCCAGCGATTCGAATACCTGCCCGGCGCGCGGCGTGTAGTAGTTCGCGAAGATCGGTTCGACCGCTACGTTCCAGAGGGGTTTGATGAATCCCGACAACGATCGGGCACCGAACGCCTCCCGAACGGCGTACGACGGGAATCCCCAGATGTTGTCGGGCGTCGAGGCCGAATCCGAGCGGATCCGTTCGCGACGCGGAATCTGAGACACGCGGACGAGGTGTTCGTAGCTCGACCACGGGACCGCCTGGGGACCCAGCGACGCTATCGCCGCCGCCGGCACCCCGTATATGCGCAGTGTGTCGAACGTTACGAACGAGCCAATGCCGCCGCCGATGGTGACAAAGGGCACGTCTACGATCGGGATCCCGGCAGCCGCCACCATGTCGTCGGTCCAGACATCTGTCTCGATCAACGCCGGTGTCAGATCTCCATTCATGTTTGCTCCCTAGGCGTGCTGAATCAGTATGGGTGCACCGCTTATGCGGTAAGAGCGGATTGGCGGCCGCCGATTAGAACGGGGGCAGCGCCCCCGCCCGTAGCCGGGGGCGCATCGCCCGAGGTGTCTGGTCAGCAGAGGAAAATCTCCGCCGACTCCACGATGTACTGGGCATCCGACGCGGTGATCGACTCGTCCGTGGTGACATAGACCGCGTCGAATAGTTCGTCCTGGCTGTACCCTTCGCCAACGAGGTCGCAGACCGCGTAGCCGACTGCAAGTGCTTCGCCGCTGTCGCCGTAGAACCCAGCGCTGGACAGGTCGTCGATATAGCTGCCTTCGTCAGCTTGAGCGGTGGCCGCTCCGGCGGTTGCTACACCGATACCGAGAGCCAGCCCGAGCACAGATCCTGCGATCGCCTTCTTGAATTTCATTTTCGCTTCCTTTCTGTTGGTGGATGGCACTGCGCCGTCCTTTGGTGGAAGTGAGAATGAATCGGCGGCCTCAAAAGATCCTCAAAGCCGCAGCAGCTCTCTCAAACGTGTTCATGTGGATGGGCGCGAAGGCGGGTCAGACGGTTCTGTGCCAGTCGAGATCCGTTGTTGACGAGAGTGATTGGTCCGCGATGTCGATCTAGGACCAACTCGGTATCACGATATGGCCGAGGGTGCAGCCTCAGCGGAGACTTCAAATGTGAAGTTGTTCAAGCCGATTCGGATCTGATCGCCATCTGCGAGTGTGGCGGAGGTTCGGACACGCTGTTGTTGAACCTCGAGCCCGTTGGCGGATAGGTCAGTGATGAGATAGCTGGTGCCGGTGTCGATGATGACTGCGTGGTAGCGGCTGACTTTCGGGTCGGCGAGAACAATGTCATTGTCGGCGCGGCGGCCGATTCGGGTGGCCGCCGCCCGCAACACATAGCACTGTCCCGA
>Ga0075428_100011108_pt1 | contig 10021 bp, 9 predicted proteins | sample RhiMetdeltSRZDD2_FD_75291 | JGI IMG/M metagenome (GOLD analysis project Ga0075428, IMG submission 75291) | Populus rhizosphere microbial communities from Tennessee, USA - Rhizosphere MetaG P. deltoides SRZDD2 | ecosystem: Host-associated > Plants > Roots > Rhizosphere > Soil | place: USA...
TTGACTCCAATTGAACCGCAGGCTTCACCCCTTGTGGTGCTCCCCCGCCAATTCCTTTAAGTTTCAGTCTTGCGACCGTACTCCCCAGGCGGCAGACTTAACGGCTTCCCTGCGGCACTGGGTTGGCGCGAAGCCAACCCATCACCGAGTCTGCATCGTTTACAGCTGGGACTACCCGGGTATCTAATCCGGTTTGCTCCCCCAGCTTTCATCCCTCACCGTCGAGCGCGTTCTGGCAAACCGCCTTCGCCACTGGTGGTCTTCAGTAGATCAATGGATTTTACCCCTACCCACTGAGTACCGTTTGCCTCTCCCGCCTCCTAGCTCTGCGGTATCCTCCGCAGCCCATCCGTTAAGCAGGTGGATTTAACGGAGGACTTGCAGAACAGGCTACGGATGCTTTAGGCCCAATAATCGTCCCGACAACTCGGGGTGCTGGTATTACCGCGGCGGCTGACACCAGACTTGCCCACCCCTTATTCTGCACCATTTTTAGAGGTGCCAAAAGATACCCTTAGCGGGCATCACTCAGAGTAACCCTGTCAGGCTTTCGCCTATTGCAGAGGTTTCGCGCCTGCTGCGCCCCATAGGGCCTGGGCCCTTGTCTCAGTGCCCATCTCCGGGCTACTTCTCTCAAAGCCCGTACCGGTTACAGGTTTGGTGGGCCATTACCTCACCAACAGCCTGATCGGCCGCAGTCCAATCCAAAGGCCATGTAGATTTCGGCCATGGCTCATTCCAGAAACCTTGGCCTATCGCGGTTTATCCTCAGTTTCCCGAGGTTATCCACGTCCTTTGGGCATGTTGACTACGTGTTACTGAGCCGTATGCCACGCTTTGCAGCGTCGACTCGCATGGCTTAGTCCTACTCTGATAGCAGTCGGGTCCGGCAGGATCAACCGGAGTCAATCCTTTTTTTCTCAATTATAATGAGAGTACGGCCGGACAACTTGGTATTGTGCGGATCGTATTTGGGTGATCGTGTGACCTAGTCAGATCCAATGTTGACATCGGATCTCCATAGTATGAGCGCAACTGGAGGTCAGTGGATCACAAAATGGCGCTAAGACCAAACATCCTCACTGACGCCGCCTTGCATATTGCGTTCGAAGCATCCATCCTTTTACGGTACACTGATATAAACCTTTACGATCTCAACACTCACCGTCACCAGATCGAATACCCATTGAAAAAGAGTGGTTCTCGATCATGAACTTACTGAATAGAGGTAAATAAAGGCTTTGAAAGAATCCCTCATATTATTGTACAATTCAGCACTAATGGTAGATCGGTGTCGAGAAACCAAAAATATTGCCATTTAACCTTGGGAATCTCATGGGCTTTGAGGTTGTAGCCAGCTGGCTAATTCTGTCCTTTAGGCTTCTTACCAATCATCAAAAAAATATACCGACATAAGTTTGAGATATTCATCTAACTCGTTTCTATAGACACCAGTTTTCAACTCTACAAGGTCTATATAGCATAGCAGTGCATTTCTCCCTTATGCATCAAGATAGCGCAGGCCATTCGAACATCAAGAAACCCAACAGGCTTTCAGGTGAAACAAGCCCGTATCTCTTGCAGCATGCTTACAATCCTGTTGACTGGTATCCATGGGGAGAGGAAGCTCTACAACGCGCAAAAAATGAGGATAAGTCCATCTTCCTGAGCATTGGCTATAGCGCATGCCACTGGTGCCATGTCATGGCACATGAGTCATTTGAAGATACCGAAATTGCCAGGATAATGAATGACAATTTTATCAATATCAAAGTTGACAGGGAGGAGCGTCCAGACCTAGACGATATATACCAGCGCGCTTGCCAACTCGCATCTGGAACCGGAGGTTGGCCTCTGTCGGTTTTTTTGACACCAGATCAAAAACCATTCTATGTTGGGACATACTTCCCCAAAGATGGCAGTAGCCATTATAATATGCCAGGTTTTAGGAATATACTACTTCAGCTCGCTGATGCTTACAAGAACAAAAGGAGCGAGATCCAGACAGCAAGCGGCGAGTTCACACATGCCCTGTCTCAGACAGCGATGGATCTTGTCCTGCGACCAGAAATAATAGAAAACACTAGCTTAGGGCGCTCCGTACTAGATGAGGCGGCTGTTGGATTACTTCAAATGGGAGACAAGATCTACGGGGGCTTCGGACATGCACCAAAATTCCCAAATGCATCTAACTTGATGTTCTTGTTAAGATACTACGACATTTCAGGCATCAACCGCTTCCGAGATTTTGTTATTTTCACTTCGGACAAAATGGCGGAAGGAGGAATTCACGATCATCTTGGTGGAGGCTTCGCACGTTATGCCACCGACCAAAAGTGGCTCATACCACATTTCGAGAAAATGCTGTACGACAATGCTCTGCTTTCACAATTGTATGGTGAACTCTATCAGATTACAAAAGCTGAACCTTACTTACAAGTAATGAAAAAAACACTTGATTATGTAATAAGAGAAATGACACATCCCCAGGGGGGATTTTACTCTGCACAGGACGCCGACTCCGAGGGAGAGGAAGGCAAATTTTATCTTTGGAAAAAGAACGAAATTGAATCAATAATTGACGACAAAACTGTCTCCGACATCTTTTGCGAACACTTTGGGGTCACACAAGGAGGCAATTTTGAAGGCAAGAACATTCTGAATGTTAGAGTCCCAACAGCAAATCTTGCGAAGAATCATAACAAGACGCCCGAAAAAATCACAGAGATACTAGACGATGCTTCTGCGAAGATCTTCGCAGCCAGGGGGGACAGAGTCGAGCCAGGAAGGGACGAAAAGATTTTGACATCTTGGAATGGCCTCATGATCTCAGGATTTGCGAAAGCATATGCCGTTAGCGAAGACAAAAGATACCTCAATTCCGCAAATAATGCAATCAACTTCATCGAAAACAAACTTACCTCAAATGACGGGCGCTTGCGACGTACCTTCAAAGACGGGCAGGCAAAACTTAATGGATATCTTGAAGATTACGCTTTTTACGTCAATGGTCTGCTTGATCTATTTGCTGCTAATTCGAAAGAAGAATACCTTAGAAAATCAGTCAAGTACACAGATTTCATGTTACAGCACTTCTGGGACGCGAAGGAGGGCAACCTATTCTTTACATCCGATGATCATGAGCAGCTGATTTCAAGAACAAAGAACTTTTATGATCTTGCGATACCCAGCGGCAATTCCATGGCTGCATCTAACCTATTGAAGCTCTATCATTACACCCAGAAAAACTTGTACCTTGACAACGCAGTGAGAATCATGAAAACTGGCTCGCAATCAGCAGCTGAAAATCCTTTTGGCTTTGGCCAGATGCTCAACTCCATTTATCTTTATGTGAGGAAGCCCGTAGAAGTGACAGTTATACTTACAAACACTGGTAATAGCAGCACCAATAATCCCAGCCTGGCGGCATGGCTCAACAAGCAATTTCTTCCAAATGGCATAATTGGCATGGTGCATGTAAACGAGCTTGAAAAGCTCCAGGAGTATCCCTTTTTTAAGGGCCGCCAGCCACAAGAAGCACGTGAAACTGCTTACGTCTGCAAGAACTTTAGCTGCTCGCTCCCAATGCAATCTGTCGAAATGCTACAAAGGGAAATTATAGCTTCTTGATATCTATTGTTAGTTTGTCACCTACTCGTGGGCTGCCCAATCTCTCATAGCGTTTCTTTGGCATCGTTATTTGTATGACTGTTTGGGAATAGGTTTTGATCACTGTCTGGGGCTGGGATCTTAGAATAGCCTCGAGTATTGGCTTAATCTGTTGCTTTACATCCTTGTCAGTGACAGCCCTATCAACCGCTTCAAGCATCATTTGCTGTTGAGATATTGGCTCTAACTCTATGTCTTCACTTAGTGCAAGACTTACATTCGCCCCAGTTTCTGTAAACTGGTTTATTCGATATTTCACTCTCTCATCCTGCATAGATATTACCTAGATCTGATAGATACCAAACATGTTTTTTTATGCTTCGATACTTCGTTCCTGGTACAGCAATTGGCCTTATCAATTTAAATTTCGTTGTTGCAGGATGTCCAATACTGATATTTTGCCAGTTAATTTCACAAGCTCAGAGCAAAGATTAGAACAAGTGTATTTTTTCTAGAGGGTAAGTTTTAACTTTTTTTTCGACAACCAATTGCAATGAAATCCACTCATCAATTCCTATTGTCCCGATGTCCAACTAGGATTTTTGGCAGGAAAGGAATGAAGATCTTAAGGCGTCGGCGCGATACCATCACATAACCCTAAGTATGCATTTTACTTCTCGCCTAGCAGGCCGAAAAATGTACCACGATAGGGTTGAAGGCCAAAGCAAGGTTTCAGAGTGCTATGTTAAATTCAAACTCTGAATAACATGATGTTCTAGTACTTCATCCCCAGATCATAAAAGTCACTTATGCAATGTAAATTCGCATTAATCCCTGAACAGTTCTTCTTCTTCTAGATCCTTATCTTTCTTTGTCAGATAAATCAAGACAGCTGCTATAGCCGCAAAGCCAATAACGTTAACAAGTAGGATTGACAAATCAACGCGGTGCCAAAGGACATAAAGCCTCACTATCGCATACATGACTGCAGCAGCAAGAGCAATTATGCAGCAAGCTATGCCGTACCGAATTGTCCTTCTGTTCACAGTCCTATTGAAGCAAAGTATCGTATAACTTTTAACCAAAGGTGAGCTATACAATTCAAGAGCATATATGCGGCTGGTCAGAAAATACGAGATACGTTCGAAGGATAAATTAATACAGTTTCTCAATGGCCAGCCGGTCGGAAGAATAGCTTCGCTTGATTCCAATGGTTATCCACAGGTCATTCCGATGAACTTCGTTTACCATGACAGAGCAATATACATGCATTCTCACCCATTTGGTGAGAAGCTTGACAACATTAGACGTAATCCTAACGTCGGATTTGAAGTTGATCAGCACATTTGCTTCCTGCCATCATATTATTTTCATCCAACCGATGCTTCCCAGGCGGATACACTCTACATAAGTGTGGTTATGAAGGGCAAGGCAGAGATTGTGAGTAATAGCGAAGAGAAGGCGATTTCGCTGAACGCACTCATGACAAAATACCAAAAAGAGGGCAGGTATGAAATCCTTGATTCTAACATGCCCTCAGTACATGAAGTTGCCATTATCAAGATTATCCCCAAAGACATACGCGGAAAATACAAGATAGGGCAACAATGGCCAAGACCGTATCGGCTCAAGATGGCAAGGAACATCATAGAGCGAGAAGGATTAGAGAATGCGCGGGCCATCATTGGAACAATGGGTATTGACATCACAGCCGACAATGTGAGTCTTTATGTTAAGGAAGAGCCAGAGATGTAGGAATATAAAAGAAATATTCTTTTTACTCAGACATTTGCTACAGTGCTGCACGACCCATAGTGAACCTTGCTAACCGAGCGCTGGGCAACAAGCATTCTCAATAAGAGAATAAATAAAGAACTTCCGGTAGATTTCAGAGTGTCTAATTTTATTTCATTTGCCTAATGAATTCGAGAAGTGTTATGTGACTAGGCATCTTCTTTAGAATGCTCTTGATACTTGGTAATTCTAATGTTCTTGAGGGTATTGAGACTTCAAAAATAGCGGGAGATTTAGAACTAATATCTTATTGAGCAGCAGAACAAGCTATCTATTAGTTGTAGAATTGCTCCTGGGGTTCACATCATCCTCGGGTCTTTTAGGGGCCGAGTAAATTAATTTGATATGGCATCAATCAAAGTTTGATCGATTTATCCTCAACATGATGTTTAATTTCTCATAGCCTTTAAATTTCACCAGGGATATGCCGCATAGGTTTTGATGTAATGTTACTGTAGTTCTTTCTATTGATCCATTTCGTGTATTTTTTGAAGGTGGACTAAAAGGTCACTTAGAACTTCTATTTTCCTCTTGGGATAATTTGCGAACCGCAGTGCACTCTCTATGAATTCAGGGATTTGCATCATTTCTTCTCCTGGAACCTCAATACCTTGACGGGTAAGTAGATATGACTTAACAACAGGGCCTGTCTGCACCCCGTTTAAGAAATAGCTCTTGCCATCGGGCATATCATGAGACGCCCTAATGTAATAATCCTTTATCACATCTGTTGTGATGGTAATCTCTAAATCAAGTTTGTTTAGCGAGTACAAGAGCAAGCTGATCTTTTCTGTTACATCTTCGAGCATAACGCGTCTGCATACTCTTCATGACCTGACTTGAATTAATAGCTTGCATCCCCTATGCAAGCATATCATCACCGTCATTAAGTTGTAGGCTTGATTGCAACTTGAATTTGAAAGCATCATGCTTTCTCTCTTTTTTCCAACAAGCTAGCAAATATCCATAGCAATGGAAGATAGTGATATAGGAAAATGGGTCATAGTGATAATAATAAATGTAGAATAACGCCTAGGTACAAGTTTATTATTTATCACTACTACCCTTTGAAGAAGCCAAAGCCTCAAAAATTCTCTGTCTCACCTGATAGTGTTATTCTACTTTTATCTCTTGTTTATCAGAACCTTTGGCTTCCTGCTCATAGATCTTTTTCAACTCACTCTGCAGAAATTCTTTGTATCTGTCACGCTCCTCTTGAGTCATTGAATCGAGGTTTGAACTAAGAGCTGTACCAATTGCTGTGATTCTCTCTATAAGCTCCATTGCCATAAACCTGCCTACGTTGCCGACTCGCAGCATCACGTCAATCTGCTTTTGTATCATGTTTCCAAAGGTTTGCAAGTCAGAGGTTATCTCAAGACCCTTATTTGTGATTGTATACCTGCCCTCATTATCTTCTACAACTAAGCCATCATCTAGAAGCCTACCAAGCAATGGATAGATGAGACCTGGAGAAGGCTTCCATTTACCTCCACTTTGCAATGTAGCCTTGTCAATTATCTCCTTACCTGTCATAGGCTGATCTCTCAAAAGCGATAGTATATATTGTCGAGAAAAACCCCGTGGAATCGCGCTTCCTACTCTTGCTAACCATTCAGATATCATATCACTAGTAATATCGCTAGTGAAATATATTAACATTGCGATGCTGACGGCTTGTTTTCAATATAGGAGATTTCATTTGTTGGAAGCTAGTATCAGGTAATACGACAATCAACGTAAATAAATAAAAGTGGGATTAGTTCTTCAATTAGTGGCGGTAGGACGCTACTATTTCTTTTCTGCAAAGACCTGTATTTGGCTCTACTCGCACAGTCCAAATCCAGGTCGCCTACCGCCTGGATGTTATAAATTGTTAGATTTGATTACTGTTTTAGTGGTTGCTTACTCACTTTTTGCGTGTGTGACTATTCCAATTAAACAAGCAGACGTGTGTATATTTTGCCCATCTAGACAGGGTTTTGTCAATCATTTCCTATATTCTCTACAACAACAATTCAAGGGTAAGCTCTTTATGTAAAAGAGATACATCAATGTTATAACGTCATGTTTGAGTATTGACAATCATGAGCACAAGAACCACTGAGTCTGATAACAAGGTAAAACCTATCCCCGAGAACTATCCACAGCTTTCCCCGTATCTCTGCTGCAAAAATGCAGCCGCAGCCCTAGAGTTTTACAAGAATGCTTTTGGAGCAAGAGAAGAAGAGTCAATGAGGATGACTACTCCTGAAGGAAAAATTGGACACTCCGAGATCAGGCTCGGGAAAGCATTCATCATGCTTGCTGATGAATCTCCACAAATGAACTTTCGCAGCCCGCAATCGATAGGTGGCTCACCTGTGATGATGGTGCTGTATGTAAACGATGTTGACGAAATTGCAAACCGAGCTGTAGCTGCTGGTGCAAAGTTAGTACAGCCCGTAACTGATATGTTCTATGGTGACAGGGCAGGAACCATAGAGGATCCATTTGGGCATAGCTGGCATATAGCAACACACAAGGAAGATTTGTCACCTGAAGAAATCAAAAAGCGAGCAGCTTCTCACTATAGTAGTAGTAGTCATAGTGATCGTCAAACCTGAGGCAAGTGCGTTGTAGTTAAGTCACGAAGAATATGAGGGCAATGCTGGTGCAGACATTACTATTATTTCTTGTTTCATTAGCTCTGCGTACCAAAAATAGCAAGTAAATTAGCATATCAATCTCGGTAACCAGCCTGTCAATGTCTTCGCTGTCCTGTGCCTTTTCATACTCCTCTTCTTTTGCCCGCAGTATCTCCCTTAACTTTGCAGCATCTCTTGGTGCAGTCTGTATAATATTAATTTGAAGGTTGCAGTGCTTTTTCATTGCAGGATTGATTGTTGTTACTGCCGCTGCCTCCTCCTCAGGTGTTGTGGTAGTGTTGCCATATTGTGGATTAAGGAATGTTTTGATTCCCTCGATCATCTTGTTTACGTGTTCTTCAATGAAATCGCTGTTATTGGTATTACTATTATTATTACTATTCGCCAATTAAGCTCACCCTAAATCTTTGTACGAATCTAATACGATTACCTTATAGAAGAGAAAATAATCATTTTTCCATGAAAGTTAGAAGCAGCCTGGCACTTCGGTGGGGGAGAGACGAGGAAAAAAGGTTGCAGCTAACTGTAATATTATACCCGTCTTGAAGATCTGTTGCTTCTGGGATTTGGTAAGCTACAGTTGCAGTACGCTGCTTCGTGGCAATAGCAGAAACTATTCGTGAGCATATTGCAAAAAATAAGTATCAACTCCAACGGAAGGCAATGGTATTAACAAATGAGGTAACCTTGATTGTGGGTCAAAGAGAAAATAAAACGGGAATGCAAGATGGGTATCAAAATAGTCCAAAATTCCATACCATGGGAGTTCATTAATTTCCTATAGAGCATTACATATCTGCATATATGGCAGCAAACCCGCTGGATACAATAAAAAACTAAGGGAAGCCATGAACAAAGGTGATGTCGAGACAGCATTGAGTTGTTACCAAGACCAAGCCGTCTTGATCACGTAACCCGGAAACATAGCTCAGGGCAGAGATGCAATTCGCGCAGTCCTTAAGGGCTTCGTTTCATTGAAACTTTCACTCAGGGGAGGAGCCCATCAACTTGTGGAAGCGGGAGACATTGCACTTTATTGTTTTAGATGGATGTTAGTAGGTAATTCTCCCGAAGACGAACATGTAGAGATGACCGGCATCTCTTCAGATGTACTGCGCCGGCAAAATGATGGACAGTGGCTTATTGCTGTGGATAATCTTTTGGGAACAAGCATTGTGACCAAGATTTTCTGAACGTTTAAAGCCACCCTATAAAATGATCAAAGCTATCAATCAGCATGCATGTGGCTCTTTGCGCTCCTTCATTTAATTACTCCTTATTGTTGTTGTTATTGCTATCCCAGTCCTTAAAATAACTCACCTTATGGCAGTTTGGACAAAAGACCAAATTTTGGATTAGATAATTTTTATCATATGTTCCTCCCCATAATTGAAATTGTTCTTCTATGGCTCGTTTCTTGGTTTCTGGATTAGCGTTTACATACTCGCCTACTTCGTCAACTGTTATGGGCGTCTTACAATAGGGACACCGAATTATCTGATTGTCAATATCGCTCATTTCTTTCTTCTTCTCAGTGGCTGCTGCTACTGTTGCCACAGCTGATTATTGAATCCGTTCATTGGCCAAGACAAAAAGTAAGCAAAAGCTAGCTAAATACTAATTGCAGACATCTAGGATATGGCACAATATTGTAACAAAAACTAATGCAATTTGGAATTCTAAATAGTAAGCTTGGAAACACCGTGATTACGGCGTCCGATGTCAATGATATCATGTCACTAATCATGCTTTCCCTAATTGTACAACTTGCATCCGATGGTGGGATCGGTCAGCTTAAAGTTGGCGATATTATAATAACGGGGATCAACATATCGTATTTTTGGGAGGCATATTTTTACTCGAAATCATACTCCGAAAAATTGTGGGCCGACTTCGAAGAAAAGGTGAGCCATTTTTTAAGAAGTTGCAGACAGAGGAAGCATTTGGAGTATTGCTGATAACTGCAATAG